>Ga0209415_10002131_pt1 | contig 37403 bp, 40 predicted proteins | sample PeaSoiSIISIP2007_FD_187696 | JGI IMG/M metagenome (GOLD analysis project Ga0209415, IMG submission 187696) | Peat soil microbial communities from Weissenstadt, Germany - SII-SIP-2007 (SPAdes) (version 2) | ecosystem: Environmental > Terrestrial > Soil > Wetlands > Peat | place: Germany... | reverse complement strand
TCCAAGGAATGTCTCCTCGCCCATGCTGCGTGACTGGCCCATCAAAATACGTCACCGTAATTGTGAAATGGAGTACTTAGGCTGGCGTATCTTATCGGGCAGCGCGGCACCGCAGCAATGAGAGCACGCAAGCGAGCCTCCCGACCTGGTTGCGCGCCGTACTCGATTCGAGCGCCGGTCCGGTGGGCCGCGCTCGACCTCTGGCCCCGATGCGCGGTGTGGGCGTTCACACCTGCCGCTACCAAAGACTTCATGCATTGAGGGCTGCCCGGCACCCTGACAGAGTCCCCGTCTCCTGCGCGCCGCAGTTCTCACTTCGCGGTGGAGTCTTTTCGCGCAAAACTGGCTATTTTGTCTCGTGGCGGCCAACTCGCAGGGCTCCTGCGGCCACCAGCCTGTAGTTGGTCCCACGCTTACGAAGAACTCGGGCGGCTCCATAGTCGCAGCGGTCGCGATATTCCACCACCGATGTATGATCTGTGGCTATCGTGCCTTCTTGCTACGGTCCGCGAATGCGATCCCCTCTGGATGCCCGCCACGGAACAAGCCTGGCGCGCGGCCATGGAGCCAGGAATCGGCTTTCTGAAGTCCATGTACTAGCCGCCGCCAACCACCGACAGTGCGCCCTCTCGCTCTAGCGGCGCTTCACGATCCCGTACACCGTCGCCCCCGCCCACGCCTTCCCCGTCCGCGTCGCCACGCCCTCCGCGTTGAGGCGGGCCGCGATCGCGTCGAACGAGAGCCGTTCTCCGCCCCGCGGCTTGCGCCGGAGCCGGCGGATCAACTCCAACGTCTCCGCTTCGCCCGGCTTCGTCCCGAACGGCTTTCGCCCCTCGCACCGGCCCGTCTCGGTCCGTTTACGAAGGCGCGCGGCGCGAAGCTTCGTGACGATCACCGATTTCTCAAATTGGCTTACCGCCCCGAGCACCTGCCGGATCAACACCCGCGTCGGGTCGTCGTCGCCGGCCGTGAGGTCCGTCCCGGAGTCGGCGGCAACGACGGAGACGCCGAGCTTGCGGAACTCCGCGAGCAACACCTCACCAACCATCAAGTCCCGCGCGAGCCGGTCCGCGCGCTCGACAAGGACAAGCCGGATGCCGTTCGACCGAAGGCGGGTCATGAGGTCGCCGAGTCCTTCCCGGCCGTCCAAGTCCTTCGTGCCGCTCACGCCTTCGTCCCGGTATTCGTCGACAACATCGACGCCGTGGGCCTTGGCGTAGCGGTGGATGGTGTCGTGTTGGCGTGGAAAGCCGTCGCCGTCGACTTGCGCTTTGCCGCTGACCCGTAAGTACGCGAGTGCCTTCGTCATGCCGTTGTCTCCCTTCGGCCTTTCGTCGTGCTAGGTTGCGAATCTAGCGACGCATAATGTGACTTATCAAGTGTAATTCTAAAGAATTGTTAACATGCTACGGATTGACTCGACTGCGCTTTGAGGGCCGGTCCACGGCGGCGCGTAGCTCCGGAGGCCTTGGCGGCGATCGCGGCTCCCGCACCATGCTTGAGCGTGCGGGATGGTGTTTGGCGCGAGGTTGGGGGGCGCGGCGGGCGCGGCGCTAGTAACTACGGCCGCGCCACGACGCTAGCGCGCACTCCATCCTGCCCCGAATAGGGCTGGTGATCGGCTGATTTGCCTTGACGGAAGGATTCCGGTACATGAGCTGCCATGGGCAAAATGCTGGGCATCGCCTTGGTGCTTATCGTGTTGAATGTGGCAACGGCGTCGGCGCAGTCGAACGGATGTTGTGCATGCGCGCTTCCTACCGGAGGAAGCGATTGCTCCACTGATGCCGCATTTTGCACCGGTGGTGAAGCCGAATTGGATTGTGTGGAAGAGGCCGCGGGGACGTTTGTGCCCTTCACACCCGGCCTCACGTGCGCGGCATCGGGCGAATGCGTGCTCGCCCGTGCCCCGGCACCCGCACTATCCTTCCGTTTTCTACCGCTCCTCGCGCTGATGCTCGCGTTCGGCGGCTACACTTGCCTTCGCCGCCGCCACGCCGCCGACCGCTCATAGGGGGCAGGTTCGTTGTGGGTGCGCGGTCGACGGGAGAAGACGCCCGCGCGATGTCAGCTTGGATAGCTACCGCGGAGGATACCCCGATCCGCGACCGTGCGACTTAGGAATCTTCCCTACCCGCGTCGCCGCCGCCGTGCCGCGAGCGCGTGGCGGTGTGCGCGAGGTGCTAGTAACTACGCCCGCGGAAAGACCGTTCGCCCTATCCGCCCACCCGTCACCCGCCAACCGCGAGCGCGACGGGAGACAAAGGCCGGAGGCAACGGGGCGGGCGTTCGCTCTCGCGCCGGGTGCTGTCGGCATCCCACGCGACGCGGCGAACGCGCAACCCGTGCCCCCCGGAACGGGATTGCGGAGCGGCGTCGCTTTGTGCAATGAGCGGCTGGGAGCCCTTGCATGCGTTGGTGCGCACTGATCCTTGCGGTTGCGGTCGCGGGCTGTGCCGAATCCGTCCAAATTCGGAGCGCGCCTCCGGGCGCAACGGTCTACATCGACAACACGGCCATCGGCACAACGCCCGTCGAGTTCAAGACCCATGACGTCAAGCCAGTGATGTCAAGGCTCGCCTAAACTGACCGCACTCAGCTCGGCCAAACTGACCACGTATTTGGCGTGATCATCCACTCGTGATTGGGCACATTGTCCACAGGCTCCTTTCGCTGTTGAGGTAGACGTATCTTGCCGGGGGTCCGTGCCATCGCCGGTGGATGGGGCTGGGGGCCGCGCTCCACACGCTGACGGACCGAGCGCGGGGTGGCGGGTGCGGCCCCGTGAGGAATAGGCCGCGGCGGGGCGGGGAGCGCTCGTCGTGGCACGCCGCCCGCCCAGCGTGTGGAGAGCTGCGGGCGGGACGGGGGTGCCAGTGGCAGTGCCAGATGGCGTGTCGGGCGATGAGGCATCATGTTCCTGTGCGCTGCGCCCTTCACGCACGGGCTGGCTCCGATGGAGCGGCAGCGCTCGCCCTCGCCCCACCACTGCGGCGCGGCGGCGGATTGCGATACGAGTCGCCCTCGATGGCGATCACGTGCGCGTGATGCAGCAGCCGGTCCATCGCCGCACTGGCCAAGAGCGCGTCGCCGAACAGCGCCGGCCACTCCTCGATGGCGCGATTTGAGGTGAGAATCGTGGCACCGTGCTCGTAGCGCTGGCGGATGATCTCGTAGAGATCCTCGGGCTCCTCGTGCCGCAGCGGGCGCAGCCCCAGATCGTCGAGGATCAACAGCGCCGGATTGGTGAAGCGCCCCAGCTTGCGATCGTAGCTGCGGTCGGCGCGCGCGGCGCGCAGCTCCGCAAACAGCTTATTGGCAGTCAGATACAGCACGCCGTAGCCGAGACGACAGGCGCGGTGCCCGAAGGCTTGGGCGAGGTGCGACTTGCCCACGCCGCTGGGACCGACCAAGAGCACCGACCCTTTGCGCGGGACGAATTGGCAGGTCGCCAGGTCGATGATCTTGGCCTTGGGGATCTTCGGGTTGAAACTGAACTCGAAGTCTTCGAGCGTCTTGAGCGCCTCGAATCCCGCGCGGCGCGTCCGCAGCTCGAGCTGCTTGGCTTCGCGTCGTTCGACCTCGTCGCCCAGCAGGCGGTAGAGAAACTCCGGATACGGCAGCTGATCCTCGATCGCTTGGCGGGTCCGCAGCTCGAGGGTGTGCAGCGTCCCCGAGAGCCGCAGCTTTTTGAGGATCGGGGTCAAATCGTCAGTGGGCGTCATCAATGTCCTCCTTCAGCAAGGGCAGTTGCAGCAGCTCGTCGATGCGGCGGCCGTAGCGCGGGCGCTCGGTCGCGGTGGCGGCCGGCACCACCACCACCGGCAGCGGCTCGCGATCGAGCCCCTGGCGGAGAATGTCGCGCACGCCGGCGTAGGTGTAATTGCCGTAGTACTGGGCGCGCCGGCAGGCGGCTTGGGCGCGGGCGATCGGAAACGTCTCCAGGTGTGTGACCACCGCCTGCACCGTGCGCAGTTGGCTGAGCACGTCGTCGCAACCGAAGACTTCGCGCACGTAGGCCACGACGTCGTCGCCGAGCCGTTCGGCCCGCTCGATCCAGAAACTCTGACTGCGATAGCGCAGCGGGCTACGCTGATCGGGGAGGTACTGGTCGTAGACCTCGGGGGGAACGGGCTTGTTGCGCTGGTGGGTGGCGACGCGCGTGTCCTCCCAGTACACCGCGATCGTCGTAGGTGTGGCTTGCACCCAGACCTGCTTGCCCATCAGCCGCCACGGCACCGGATACAGGCGCCGCTCGAACTCGATCTGCGCGTCGGTGTGCACCGTGGCCTGCTTCCACTGCACGCACTCGAAGGGCGTGGGCGGCAGGGCCCGCAGGTGCGCTCGCTCGATCGCGAAGCGCTCGAGGGGCCGTTGGTGGGTCGTGCCGTGCAGCCGCTGCCCGGCGACCTCTGCGGTCCACGCCTCCAAGCGGCGGTTGGCATCGTGGAGGTCGGCGAAGTTGCGCGGGGCAAAGAAATTTCGCTTCACATACTTCACTCCGGACTCCACCCCCCCTTTCTTTTCCGGGCTGTACGGCGGCGCCGGATCGACCTTGAAGCCGTAGTGGCGGGCCAACTCGCGGTAGCTGCGATTGAGCGCCGGTTGCTCGGTGAACCCGAAGGCCGCGCGCACCACCGCGGCTTTGAGATTGTCCGGGACCACGGTCTCGACCACGCCGCCGAAGTGCGCGAAGGCCTCGACGTGCAGCGCCATCCAGGTCGGCACGCGCTGGTCGAAGACGACGCGCGCGAACAGATGGCGGCTGTAGGTCAGCACCATCACGAACACCCACGCCTTGCGCAGCACGCCCTGCGCGGGATCGTAGAGTTTGCCCACGTAGCCGAAGTCGACTTGCGCGATCTCGCCCGGGGCACTCACCACCGGGATGGCGATGTCCGTGGCTTCAACCGCCTTCGTCCCACGCAGCCGTGCGTACAGCCGCTTGATGGCCGAGAGGCTACCGGTAAACTCGTGGTGCTCCAAGCGCAAGCAATCGTAGATCGCTTGCGGGGTCGCCTCCTTGATCATCATCGCCTGCACTGTCTCGCTCCACTGCTCCACCGACGAGGTCTGCTGCGGGGTCCGCTTCTCGCCCACGTGCTTGACCACCGCGGCCTTCAGCTCCGCGAGCGCGGGGAGCGCATCGACCGCACCGGCCAAGAGTCCCTCCGCCGCCAGCATCTCCCGGTACTGGCGTTCCGTATTCGGACTGATCCCCAGCAATCGGGCGATCTCGCGATACCCCGTGCCCATCCGGTGCAACCGCACCAACTCCTGCAATTGATCCATTTCCGTTCGCTGCTGACTCACTGCGTCCTCCTGATGATGCAAAATCTCCGAAGGATCGCAGATACACCTCTCCCCTTGCGACTGAGCCGGGGGCTGCACCCGCCCACTCGTGGTCAGTTTGGCCGAGCTGAATCGTGGTCAGTTTGGCCGATCTCTATGTGGTCCGTTTCGCCGAGCCAGCCGTGGTCAGTTTGGCCGATCTCGCTGTGGTCAGCATGGCCGAACTCATCGCGGTCAGTTTCGGTGAACTCACCGCGGTCTTATAGCCCGGTCCCTTACACAGTGACCTACCGGATCGAGAAGGGCCACTGCGTTGCGGCCGAGGGGACCTTGGGCACGCGCATTGCGCCCGGCCGGCTCGTCGGCGCCATCTTTACGTTCGGCCTCCTGCGGATCCTCAAACCGCTCCGGACTTTCTATCCGGAGATCCTCGACGTCGCATTGAACGGGTGCACCACCACAACGGCCGTGCTCCGGCTGTACGACGTGAAGGCGGCGAGCGTCCTCGTGGGCGAGTGCCTGCCCCACGACGGAACGTGTTGGGTGGGTCAACCGTCGGGCGATCGCTGCACCGGCGAATACGTCCGAGAGCGGGAAGCCACCGTCACCCAAACGCGATCCGATCGCGCGATCGGCGGGGCAGCGTTCGGCGCTGGGCTCCCCGCGGCGGCCGGAGCCGTCGGGTTTCAAGCCCGCACGAACGCCGAGGGACGGATGGTCGAGGAGCCGAACATGAACAAGGCCGTCGTCATGCTGCGCTGCGGCAATAACGTGATCGACTGCGCGCTTGTCGTCGACTCGTCGGCCGCGAACGGCCACGGCGATTGCACCGACACGAAGGGACGCGCCTACCGGCTGACGTTGCTGCCGGGTCCCGAGGCGCCGTGATCGGCGCCTTCCGCCCGGCTCGGCGCTAGTAACTACGGCCGCGCAAAGACCGATTCGCCACTCCACCGCTCCGGCCCACTCGCCCGGCCGCTCCCTTGCAAACCGCGGGCGATCCTGACAATGACGCCCACCGTGCCGAAAGCGCCCACCGACCACGAGGAGAATCTTCAACACTTGAGGGCGCGCATCGACGAGCTTGAACGCACCGAGGCCGAGCTACGCGGTACGGTCGCGGAGTTCCGGGCCGTCTTCGACACGTTCCCCGATCTCCACTTCCGACTCGCGGCCGACGGGATGATTCTAAGTTTCTACGCGGGCAACCGGGCGGACTTGTATGTCCCGCCGGAGACCTTCCTCGGGAAACGGATGAGCGAAGTCCTTCCCGCGGACGTGGGGGCGCAAATCCACGCCGCGGTTGCCGACGTGCTGGCGAACGGATCTTCGGTCCGCATAGAGTATCAATTGCCCATACGCACCGTCACGGAGCACTTCGAAATGCGCGTTGTGCGGTTCGCTGAGACGCAAGTCATTGCCATTGTGCGGAACGTCACGGCACAAAAGCGCGCCGAAGAAGCGACCCGCGAAAGCGACGCGCGGTTTACGAGCACCTTTGAGCATGCGCCCGTCGGCATGGCGTTGGTCGGCCTCGATGGGAGATATGTGCGCGTCAATCGGGCCCTGTGCGAGATGTTCGGCTATACCGAAGCGGAGTTTCTCGCGCTGCCCGTCTGGCAGCTCACGCATCCCGACGACATGATGGTGACCATCGACTGGTTGCGCCGCATGGTCGACGGCGAAGTCGACACCTGGCATTTGGAGAAGCGCTTTATCCACCGCCTGGGCCACACGGTCTGGGGGCTTTCCGATACGTCCGTCGTCCGCGGGAGCGACGGGCGCGCCTTGTACGTGATCTCGCAGGTGCAAGACATTACGGAACTCAAGCGGACGCAAGAACGTTTGCAAACCCTGTCCCGTCGGCTCCTGGAGGTGCAAGAGGCCGAGCGCCGCCATCTGGCCCGCGAACTCCACGACGAAATCGGGCAAGTGCTTACGGGACTCGCCCTGACCATCGATAGGGTCGGCGACATGGTGGCCCCGCCGGCCCGCGCGCGCTTAACCGATGCACGGCAATCGCTCGACGATTTGATCGGGTCTGTCCGGGCGCTCTCGCTCGACCTCCGACCCTCGATGCTGGACGACTTGGGGTTGGTCGCGGCCGTGAAATGGTTTGTGGAACGCCACGCGCGCCAAACGAACACCCGCGTGCGGTTTGACCACTTGGGGCTCGACCGGCGCTTTGCGCCGGAGGTCGAAATCGGCGCGTATCGGATCGTGCAAGAGGCGTTGAACAACGTCGCCCGCCACCCGGGAGTCGCCGACGCGTGGGTGCGGCTGTGGGTGGAAGACGATGCGCTTCGGGTGGAGGTCGTCGATCACGGAAAGGGCTTCGATACCGACATGGCTCACGCCACTGGTGGGCTCCACGGCATGCACGAGCGCGCGCGGCTCTTGGGCGGGGAACTGCGGGTAGAGTCCGCCCCTGGAAAGGGAACGCGCGTGAGCGCGACGCTGCCGATCGGGGCGGATCTTTCGCAACTGTAGGCAAAAGAGACCCACCGCATTGCCCTCTCGGCGGGGTGCTCGCGATTCTTGACCTCAACGACCGGTTGAGGACGAAAATGGGCTATAACCCATGCGCACGCGTGGAGTGGTGGGTTGCGCGCGGGGCGGCAACGACCGCGGAACCGGCCGCGGCTTCTTGCCGCCCCGCGGGCGACGGTGGTAGTGACGACCCATGACCCCCGCGAGATCCACGCTCCGGATCGCCGATTTGAAACGGCGCCCGCGCGCCACGGCTCGCCTGATCAACGTCCGTGTGCCGGTGTCGATCCTCGACGCGGTTGAGCGACTGGCGCGCGAGCTGGGTGCTTCGAAGACCGAGACGGTCGCGGCGCTGCTCAACTCGGCGATGGATCAAGCACGGAAGCGCTGAAGCTCGTGCTCGTCGGCCTCGCGCTGGGTGTGCTCGCGCTGGCGCTGCGTGTCGGCGTCGTCGCGTGTGCGGTGGCGCTGTGGGATGACGGACGACGACGACCACGCCGCCGCGCTCTTGACCATCCACCGCTGTGGCTACCGCTCGCCGTGCCGCGCGCCGCGTTGCTCCCGCACGGCGACGGTGATTTTGCGGAAGGCGGAGAGCAACGGCCGGTTTCTCCGCCAGATCGAGCTGTGCGACGGGCACGGCGACGTGGCTGTGGCCCGCGAGCGGGCGCGTGGGCTCGCAATCGTTGATCGGCGTTGAGCTGGCGTGGCGGGCACGGCGCGGTGTCTGGCATACGCGCAAGCGCACGCGGTCGTCGTTCGCAGTGCACCGGCATCTGTGGTACGAACGCGACCACATTGGAGGGCGCGAGCATGATGAAACGGACAACGGCGGCGCTGACACTGGCGTATGTGGCGGCTGTCGGTGCGGTACTGACTTTTACGCTGCCGATGGTCGCGTTGGCGGATTGCTGTGAGTGCGCCGGCGGGACCTCCTGTTTCGAAGGTGACTTGTTAATCGCTTGCGGCCCCGGCGGTGCCTGTGGCGCCGTCCAATCTGGCTTCGTGTGCGTCGGACAGGACGACGGGGGTGGCGAATTTTCCCCCGGTTCGTGTGGACCGCCCCTTGTCCCATGTTGTGATACGACCACGTGCCAACTCGTTTCCTCGACCAATTGCAATCACCCGGAATCCGGCACGAGTTGCAGCGGGGCGGCCTGCTCGGGGTGTTGTCAGGGGCTGGCGGGTAACCCCAACACTTGCAGTAGCGAGCAGGGGAGGGTTGCTTGCCTGCAGGGCAACGGATCATTTCTGGCGCACGCGCATTGCAGCGCGGACAATACCAGCTGCCTCGTGGGAAGTCTGGATGGTGATGCGTGCGACGATGGCACGCAGTGTCTCAGCGGAATCTGCACTGGCGGGATTTGCATAGAGCCAACGGCGACGCCCACCACAGCCCCGACGGCAACCGCAACGCCGACGGCTCCGGCATGCGACGACGGGAACAAGTGCACGACGGGCGACAGTTGCCATGCCGGGGAGTGCATCGGGGTGCCCGTGCAGTGCTCAAAGAACCCCGATCCCTGCATGGAGAACCTTTGCAATCCCACCACCGGTGCGTGCGACACACGGCCGGTGGTGTGCAACGACGGCAACCCCTGCACGACCGATACGTGCATCGCCGGTGTGGGTTGTCAGTTTACGACTCTGCCAGACAACACGACGTGCAGCGACTCCAACGACTGCACCACGGGCGACCATTGTTCGGCGGGGACATGCGTAGGGACGAACGTGACGAACGGAATAACGTGTGGAGATACCTCGGGGACCTGTCAGGCGGAGTGCGAGAGCGGCGTCTGTAACGTCCACATCAACGATGGAACAACGTGCTTTACGGGAACGGGATGTACGAAAACGTGTTCGGGTGGCGCATGCACGACCGACAGCTGCCAAGCCGCTGTCGGGCTTTGCGCGGTCGCTTCGTGCGGTACCGATGGGTGTAGTGCGACCGACAAATGCGCGGCAGCCGTGGTTGCGTGTGGTGAGTTGGGCGCATGCGACGCGTCCACGGGTGCGTGCTTGGTGACGCCACTCAATGACGGGCAAAGCTGCGACGACGGAAACGTCTGCACTGCGAACGATCGCTGCGTCAATGGCGCGTGCAAGGGTGATCCACTTGGCGCGCCGATTTGTGTGGGCGACTGCAACGGCAACGGCCAGGTTACCGTCGATGAAATCCTCACCCTGGTAAACATCGCTCTTGGAAGCACGCCGCTCACGACCTGCCAAGCCGGAGACGCCAATCACGACGGGCAGATCACCATCGATGAGATTCTCACCGCGGTGAACAACGCCCTGAACGGGTGCGGGGACCAGTGAGGAAATCACGACCGTCGGCGTCGTCCACCCAGACCGGAAGGGCGTTCTTCTCGGGATGACTTCGTCACAGGTCCGAACCTCTCCGCGCTTCACGGCTCTCTGACTACAAACAGTCACGCAACAAGAACAACGGCGTGGTGCGGGGATGCCCGTCACCGCCCCCAACCCCGAGGGGGGTGTCGTCGCCCCCGGTGCGACCCACCACACCCCCACGCGCGCCGGAAAAATTTTCCCGGACTGCCACGCTGCCATTGCGCGAGTAGCGGCGCGCGACGTGAAAGGCAGCGAGACGCGCAACCGGGAGCGGTCTGCAAGGAGCGGTTTGACGTCTGCGACTCCGTGACAAAGGGACGCGGGCGCGGATGCGGAAATGAGCAACGGGAGGCGCGTGGGTCTCCCTGGCGGTAAGATCGGATCGAAGCGGCCAGCGCGGCGGTCGAATCATTTAGGGGACAAGGGATGGCGCCCCCGAGGTTTTGCCCTCGGGGGCGCCGCTTGATGATGACGCGTAGTCATGTGACCACACCGAACACCGTCCCTTCACGCGGTCCGTACCGCCGCAGATCGGCGCTTGACCCACCCGTGAAGGAACGGATATCCTGCGGTCGCTTACTTACCACAGGGCCGCTCCCGGCGGGGGTGGACCAAGCAGTTTCATTTTCCGCCTATGCGCCCCTTCGATGATCACACCATCGTTGGGGCGCAATTCCGTAGGGCGCCATTGGTCAACTTTTCCCTTTCAGCTCGACGCGCGGCGAGGTGAGTTGTCCGTCATCAGTGACTTTCTTTACCGTCGCTAGCTTCTCTTTGGCGGCAACGGCAATGGCGTCGATTAACGTTCCGATGTGCTCGACTGCGGCGATCCGAAGCTCACGCGACGCATCAACGAGCGGGCGGTCCCACGTCTGCACGTACCGATCTTTGCCATTCCACACCGATTCGCGCTCAAGGCATCGGACCGCAATGCGCCAGTGATTTACGATCTTGCCGTACACGAGGCGATACTCTGGCACAAAGGAGCGCGAGATTTCCTCGCTGTGTTGGTCATACTCGTGCTGCGCGTGCTCGACGTAAAATGGCTCCGGCAGCTCAACTTCAATGCCAATGTTGAGCGTGCTGAGATCCGCTTCGAGCGTCTTCAGCTCGACGGTGAATGCGTCGCTTGCTTTGTTGAGTTCCGCAGCGATGGGCTGAAGCTCAGAAAGGCGGGAACGCAGTCTCTTCAGAGACATAGATGGATTCCTCCATGACCGACAAGTCTTGCGCTTCGCCGTGTCCACGGGGCGCCTCCTCGGCGAGATCCAACGTTCACCAGCGAATGCAGTTACGAGATGCTCGTACACCCGCAGCCGCTTTCTGTCAACATCGAGCTTAGGGCGCAGCGCAGGCGGCCAGCCGAAAATCGCCCAGTCAGAGGGCGGTGGGCGAGGGGCTCGCCGCATGTGCCGTACACAGCTCTTACAGGACCAAGCCTAAGTCGGTAGCGTGGAACTGGAGGACACAGCCATGACGAAAAGCGCCACGAGAGGCAGCAAATCGGTCACCACCAAGAACCGACGCACGGGCGACCGAAGGCCAGCTCCGCCGGCGTCACCCGGGTCGTCAGCCGTCACGGCCGAGCAGCTAAGGAAGGCCCGCGCTCACATCGCGCGCATCTTTCACCCGCAAAACGCCGAGGACTTCGAGTGTGCGTTCGGGAGCCTTGGCATCTCGACGGAGACGTTTGGAGCGCTGCAAGTATGGACGGATTGCCCGGAAGACTGGGCGAGCGTGCTCGCCTTCCTACGGCGCGTGCGTCGCGGCCGAGAGGCCTGGGAGGTCGCTCGGGAACTCGGCGCGAAGATCCACGGTGGCGGTCGGGATGCGACGGATGGTATCCGGTCCACGCCGGGCGAAATCGACGACACGAAGGCGGTGATTGACTACCTGATCGACGCAATCAACTTGGCCCGATCCGTCCACCTCAGCGTATTCGTCCAGCACGCCGGGCTTGCGGCGGCGCTCCCGCACCTCACGCGTGCACAGAACGCGCTCACCACCGGGGACTTCGAGCTGGACGAGACGATTCCGACGCGGGCGCCAGGTCGGAAGCCGGCTCTCGTTCTCCGGCTCGACGACGGGAAACCGGCAACGAAGTTTCGACCGCGCGAAGTCGTCGAGCGGCTCCGCGCACTTCTCCTTGACCAGCACCCACCGGAGCACGGGAGCGCGCGGCAGCGTCGGAAGATGGCAAGGCCCCTCGCGCAAGAGCTATTGCGGCCGTTATCCGTTCTGTAGGCCGAGCTGCGCGCAGCCCGTGCCAGCCTGACCGACGACGTCATGCCGTCGGGCTGAGGCGTCACCGCTTCCGCCTCCGCTGACTCGTTCATCCCGCAGCGGGCCGCCAAACTCAACCCGAATTGACGTCAAAGCTCCCTCCCTTTTCCGGCGCGCTGCGGGTGTCACCCTGCGCGCATGACGATCCGTAAAATCCTATCGGTACCCAATGCGGTTGGGGAGACGGCGATCAACGATCCATTTCACCTGACACAGGACGAGGCGATCTCGATCGGCAGGGACAGCAAGCCCTGCGATCCGAAGGCGGTCGTGTATGCGGTCCGCTGTCGTGTCGGCGGGAAGCCGCCCCGGCGCAAATTGACGCGCCCGCAGGCTATCGAGTGGTTACTGCAAAACGGCATCGAGGCGCTCCTCGGCGACGGCGCGGCGCTCCTTGCGCTTCGAGTCACGAGCTACGTGTCCCCCCGCAAGACCACCGGCACCCTGCGCGCGTGGATTGGGCGCGGGACGCTCGCCGAAATCGCCGGCAAACATCGCAAGACCGTCGACAGCAGGCGCGCGCTCTCACCGCCCCGCTGTACTACGACGACAGCTGGCAGCCGCCTCTTTTCCGCGTCCAGCTTCTCGCGCCAGGCCGCGGCAAAGCGCAAACGACAAGCGGCGGCTCGCGGCAATAATCGGCGGCCGAGAGAACGCCGATGAGCGGGTGGTTTTGCCGTGCAACGACCTCCCGCGAAAACGCGGGAGATATGGTTTTCCACCACCCGCGTTTTCGCGGGTGGCTCATGGCTCCTACCGCCCGCGAAAACGCGGGACAGATAGTAGGTCTTACGAGATGGGTAGATAGTAAGGCTTACGCTGAGCTTCTTTTATCCTTACGGATAAATGACAACGCACGCTCCGCGCCTTCGCGCTCCGCGTGCGGCGTTGTTCTTTTTAGCACGCCCACCACGAACGCTCACCCGAGCAGGAGCCTGAGCGTCGTTGTCGTCGATCTCTCGATCACACCAACAAGGTCGCGCCCACCGCAGCGACCATCGCCACAAGAAGAGGGAGGCTGGAAAATGGAGAACGTAAAGAAGACGGGCGAGCGAGTCGGAAAGTCTGCGTCCGCGGCGCTGTGCTCCCTCTGCAACACGCCCGCCGAACCGCAAATCGTACCCCGCCAATGCCCGTGTGCGCGGTGTCATGGATCGTTGTTGGCGGCGGACGCGCGGCCGAGTCCGGTAGATGGCGATCCGTGGGAAGGGATCTCCGCGCGGGCGTTCAAGCTGTACTACCTCCTAGCGCTTCTGACGATGGAGGAAGGTCACGCCACCGCCACCCCCGAATTCTTCCTTCGTGTCACCCACCTCACGCCTCGGCAGTACGACGGAGCCCTCGACGAGTTGTGCAGACGCGGCATCATTGGTTTCGGAATAGCGCCCCGGCCAGAGGGATATTGGATGAAGCGGGAGCGCATCTACATCGGTTTCGATTGCTCCTGTACCCACCCGAGCATTCGCGCCGCCGACCGGGTGCTCGACGCAGCGTACGCCGCCGCGGAGTCGCGGCAAGCCAAGCACGCCCGACTCGGCGACCCAGGAAAGCCACCGTCACCGCCACCACAAACGACTCGAAAGGAGAACTCGCATATGACCATCAAGCCAACCCGCGTCTTCGACACGTTCCTGACGTTCGCCGTTGAGCGACAGAACGTTTTCGTTCGCAAGGCCGTTGGCGCACGGCCATTGACGCACGATCCGATTCTCGCTGGCTACAAGTTCACGTGCCCGTATCGTGCCGCGGATCGCACCTCGCAGTACCTGATCCGCAACGTGATCTACGCGGGCGATCCGGCTCCGGCCGAGGTCGTCTTCCGCACGCTCCTCTTCAAATTCTTCAATCGCATCGACACCTGGGGAATTGCTCCAGCGCGAATTCGGCGAGCTGCGCTCCAGCGACTTCTCGGTTGACCGCTACGGGCGCGTGCTCGCGGACGCACAACAACGCGGGACGCCCATCTATTCGGCCGCCTACCGGATGGGGCTAACCCGCGAGCCGCGCTACCAACGGCATCTGGCGGTGCTCGACCGCATGATGCGCGACCGTCTCCCCGAGCGGTTGCAAGAGCAACGGACGATGGAAGCCGCCTACCGGCTGCTGCTGCCCTACGACATGGTCGGCGACTTTATCGGCTTTCAACTCATCACCGACCTCAACTACAGCGCGGTCCTCGACTTCGACGAGATGGAGTTCGTCGTGGCGGGACCGGGAGCGATCTCGGGACTCTATAAGTGCTTCGGGGAAACGGCGCGCGGTCGGGAGGCGGCGCTCATTCGCTGGATCGCCGAGCGCCAAGACGCGATGTTCGCGAGCCGCGGGTTGCACTTCCCAACGCTCTGGGGCCGGAAGCTCCAGCTCGTCGACGTGCAAAATCTCTTCTGCGAACTGAACAAGTACGCACGGCTTGCCCACCCCGACGTTCTGGGGGCGGATCGGCAGACCCAAATCAAGCAACGCTACCGGCCCGACCCGGCGCCGATGGAGTATTGGTTCCCGCCGAAGTGGGGCCTCAACGCCGCTGTCGAGCGTTCGTATCAAAAGCTGCGTCGCCGGGCGGCGGCGACGACGATCGATCCGGCTGGGGGCGAATGCGCCTATTCGCCGACAAGGGCGGTCCCGCCCTGCCCTTCTTAACCATCACCGAAGCCGCGGCGCTCGCGCGCCTCTCGCCCAAGCGGCTCGGCGCGTTGACGCGCGCGGGCGTGTTGGTCGAAGGCGTCCACTACACCCGCCCGCGCGGCCTCCGCCCGCGCTTCAAGCGCGACGCGTTGGTGGCGTGGTTGGATGGGCGCGACGACGCTATGGAGGGCAACGCCTCCCCCACCCCGTCGACGAAGCACCCGCGCTGTAAACTTGACTTGTCACTTCTGTAAGGAGTAAACGCGACTTCCGCTAATGGCCTGTCGAGTCAAAACCAATCGCCACGGCTACCTCGCGCTCCGCCTGTACTGGAACGGCCGGGAGTCGTGGGAGGGGCTTGGCCTCACGGACACCACGGCGAATCGCGCCAAGGCGCAACGCGTCGCCGACGCGATCGCAGCCGAGATCCGCGCCAACGCGTTCCCCCCCGAGCGCTATCTCCACTACTTCCCCTACGGCAACCGCGCTCAGGAGTTCTCGACCCTGGTTCGACCGGTGGCGCCCGCGGCGGCGGTCTGTCCGCTGACGGTGCGCGCCTATGCCGACCTTTGGCTCCCGCGGCAACAACCGCTCTTTGTTCGGCCGGCGCAACGGCGCGACTACGAGCGCGATATTGTGCGGTGTGTCTTGCCGACTCTCGTTCGGGACGGCTCCGGCGAGCGGCCCATTGGCGACCTTCTCCTCTCCGAGCTTGCCGCGGCGCCACCGCACGATCACCGTCCGCCCGGTGGTGGTGGCGATCCTCCGGGATCTCAAGCCGCTCCATGTCGGCCCGGACGACTACGTCCTCGTCAACGCCAAGAACGGTGGTCCAATAAACCAAAGCGAATGGCCGAAGGACCACTGGCACGCCGCGCTCCGCGCCACCGGCATTCGCCCGCGGAAGTTTTACGCGACGCGCCACACCTTCATTAGCATCGCGTTGACCCGCGGCGTCAATCTCAAGTGGTTGGCGGAGTACTGCGGGACGTCCGTGACGATGATCGAACGGAGCTACGGACGCTTTCTGGCCGAGAGCAGCGAGAGCCAACTCGATCTTCTTGGGAACGATGGCTGGAGCGCGCGCCCCATGCGCCGGGCCGGAGATCGCGGCCGGAGACGGAGTGAGAGGGTTGACGCGGCGCCCCGGCGCAACGTGTCTGGAGCCGATGTACCCGGCCGATCTGTCTAGCGAGACTTCGCGTAATCAATCATTCCTTGGAAATCCACGACGACTGCCGGCGCGTCCCCGACGACCCACGCATCGTGACCTGACGGGAGGAGCGAGACGTCCCCCGGCCCGCAATCAAACTCGCTCCCATCATCCATCCGCACCCGCAGCACTCCCGCTACGTGATACTGAAAATGTGGAGCCTCGCAGCTCTTCGTCTTGGCGATGGGTTGAAGCGACGTGGCTCATCTCCATCCGGGCTCAAAGGTCGCCCGGCCAATGGTTGCTTCGCCGATCTTGAGGAGTTCGAGTCCGCCCTTCGGAAACCTTCGAACCTCGTCCGGCTTCCCGAAGTGCTTCAGTTCCGCTTTGGCCATTGTGCACCCTCCTGGTGGTTGTGCCGACGGGTCTCGTCTCGTATGTCACCGATTCTCTCTACTCGGGTGCGCATCAACCGCAAGAAAGGGTAAACCCTTAGCGACACCCGCCGCGATTGTGCCCCCACCGTCACTGCCTGGCCGAGCTCAGTGAGTCGCCCGACTGTAACTACGAAACGCGCCGCATTCCGGGGCCTGCATGGCAGTGTGGCGTCTACCCGCTTGGCAGTCCATTGCCGAGAACGGTCCGCAGAGTCTCCAGGATTTGCTTTGGGTCAACTGGCTTCACGAGATACGCATCGGCTCCCAGCTTGAGAGCAAATCCTTTGACGTCCTGGTCCGGGAGGCCAGTGGTCACGATGACCTTCACCCCCCGGTCAATTTGCCAATGGCCAGGCGCCAAACTGTCCTTGAGCATTCGCATGACCTCCCAGCCATTCATGCCTGGCATGAGCAGGTCGAGGATCATGACATCGATGTGCTTGGTCGTCAGTATCTGATCAACTTCGGCGCCATCGTCGACGCCATGAACCCTGTATCCGTTCGCCCGCAGAAATTCAGTGAGCGCGCTCACATATTTCATCTCGTCGTCGACAATCAGAACCGTCGGTTTCTTCATGAAAGCGCCCCCGTCATTCCGAGAGGAACCACCCAAAGCCAGAGTCCCGTATCGACCGTCAGCAATCACCCTACCCGATCACCGCGATCGCGCGAGTAAGGAATTCCCCTGCCCCCCTTGCTTCGGACCGTATCGCCACCGTTCCGCCCGCCATCCAAAGCGCAACGCGGCGATCCTCGTGGGGGCCGGGCGATTCCTCGCCGAGAGCGGAGAGGGTCAGTCTGGATCTTTTTGAGGAAGCGACGGCGGCGAGGCACCGGTCCGCAAGCGACGCAAGGCGGGACGCAAAAAACCGAAACCTTGGGGGAGGGGTTTCGGGTTTGCGGCGAAAAACCCAGGCGGAATAAGACGTCCCCGACGGGATTTGAACCCGTGTTGCCGACGTGAAAGGCCGGTGTCCTGGGCCAGGCTAGACGACAGGGACGTGCAGCGCTCGACGCACGCAATTCCTGGAAAGAATCGCGTGCATAAAGACAGGTACGCTCTGCGTATCGATAAACGCCCGGTAAATCAAGGGACACATCCGTACGCGCTGAAGCGACCTGCTACTCAACGCCGCAGCCACGCGCTGCTTGACGCGATTACTCCTGCGACCGCGGAGCGGCGGCAACCCCACCACACTCTCAATCCGTCTGATCCGTGGAATCCGTTGCCGCGCTCTCCCCTTCCGCTTCCGCCGGTTCCTGGACCCGCCCGGATCCCGACGCGTAGCTGAACGTCAGCGCCCCGTCGCACGCGTCGATGTCGACGCGGCCGCCGCCGCGCAAACGGCCGAAGAGGATCTCGTCGGCGAGGACGCGCTTGATCTCGTTCTGGATGAGACGCGCCATCGGGCGCGCACCGAACGTCGGATCGTAGCCCTTCTGCGCCAGATACCGGCGCGCCGCCGGCGTGAGCTGGATGAACACCTTCTTCTCATTGAGCTGCGCGTCCAGCTGCAAGATGAACTTGTCGGCGATGCGCTCGATCACCGGCGGCGACAGCGACGCGAAGGAGATGATCGCGTCGAGCCGGTTGCGGAATTCCGGGCTGAACAGGCGCTCGATCGCCTTCGACCCCTTGTCGGCGTTCGTCCGCCCGCCGAAACCGATCGCCGCCGCCGCCATCTCTTGCGCGCCGGCGTTGGTGGTCATGATGAGGACGACGTTGCGGAAATCGGCTTTGCGGCCGTTATTGTCGGTGAGCGTGGCGTGATCCATCACCTGCAGCAGGATGTTGAACAGGTTGGGATGCGCCTTTTCGATCTCGTCGAGCAGCAGGACGGCGTGCGGCGTCTTGCGGATGGCGTCGGTCAGCAGGCCGCCCTGATCGAAACCGACGTATCCGGGCGGCGCGCCGATCAGGCGCGACACGGTGTGCGCCTCCATGTACTCGCTCATGTCAAATCGGATGAACTCGATGCCGAGCACCGACGCCAGCTGCTTGGCGACCTCGGTCTTGCCGACGCCTGTCGGGCCGGCGAACAGGAACGAGCCGACCGGCTTCTCCGGATGCGCCAGGCCGGCGCGCGCCAGCTTGATGGCCGATGCCAGCGTGTGAATCGCCTCGTCCTGGCCGAACACCGTGAGCTGCAGGTCGCGCTCCAGCGTCTCCAGGCGCTCGCGGTCGGAGACCGATACGCTGCGCGGCGGGATCTTCGCCATGGTCGCCACCACGTGCTCGATGTCCTTGACGCGCACGACCTTGCGCTGCTGGCCCACCGGCAACATCTGCACGTTGGCGCCGGCTTCGTCGATCACGTCGATCGCCTTGTCCGGCAGATGCCGATCATTGATGTACTTGGCCGCCAGATCGGCCGCCGCGCGCAGCGCCCCGCGCGTGTACGTGACGTTGTGATGCGCTTCGTAGTGCTTCTTGAGCCCCTTCAAGATCTCGTGCGTCTCCTCGGGCGTCGGCTCGGGCACCTCGATCTTCTGGAAACGCCGCGCCAGCGCCCGATCGCGCTCGAAGTAGCTCTTGTAGTCGTGGTAGGTGGTCGCGCCGATGCAGCGCAACTCACCCGACTGCAACACCGGCTTCAAGATGTTGGATGCGTCGAGCGAGCCGCCGCTGGCGGCGCCGGCGCCGACCACCGTGTGGATCTCGTCGATGAACAGGATGGCGCCCGGCTGCTTGCGCAACGCCGCTAGCACGCCTTTGAGGCGCTGCTCGAAGTCGCCGCGAAAGCGCGTGCCGGCGAGCAACGCGCCCATGTCGAGGGCAAAGATGTGCGCATCCTTGAGTGTCGGCGGCACCGTGCCCTGATGGATCTGCAGCGCCAGGCCTTCGACCAGCGCCGTCTTGCCCACGCCCGCCTCGCCGACGAAGATCGGATTGTTCTTGCGCCGCCGGCACAGCACGCGCGCGGTGCGCGCCAGCTCCTGCTGCCGGCCGATGAGCGGATCGATCTTGCCCTCCGCCGCACGCGCCACCAGATCGACTGTGTACAGCGCCAGCGGATCGCGCTGCGGCCGCGCCTCGCCCTCTTCCTCGTCGGTCGCGGATTCGTCGGCGTGCACGCCCCCCGCCGGCTCTTCCGCGATCTTCGACACGCCGTGCGAGATGTAGCTCACCACGTCGAGCCGCGTGACCCCCTGTTGCTCGAGGAGATAGGCGGCATGGCAGTCGGGCTCGCGGAAGATGGCCACGAGCACGTTGCGCGCCAGAATCTCGTCCTTGCCGGCCGACTGCACGTGCGCCGCGGCCCGCTGGATGACGCGCTGGAAGCCCACCGTTTGCTGCGGCGCCTGGTCCACCCCGTCCGGCAACTGCTCCAACTTGTCGTCGAAGAAGCGCTCCAACTCACGCTGGAGCGCGGCCACGTCGCCGCCGCACTGACGGATGATCTCGGCCACGTCGCCGTCGTGCAGCAGCGCGTAGAGCAGATGCTCGATACACAGAAACTCGTGACGCCGCCGTCGCGCCTCGCTCACCGCCAGCGCCAGACTCATCTCCAACTCTCGACTGATCCGCATGTTATGCCTCTTCGAGGCTGCAGCGCAGCGGGAACTCGTGCTGGCGCGCCAACGCCTCTACATGCGCCACCCGCGTCTCGGCGATCTCATAGGTGTAGACGCCGGCGACACCGAGGCCGTTCTTGTGCACGTGCAGCATGATTTGGACCGCGTCGGTCTCGGAGCGGTGGAAGACGGTCATCAGAATGAAGACGACGAACTCCATGGTGGTGTAATCGTCGTTGTGCAGCAGGACCTTGTAGAGCTTGGGCCGCTTGAGCTTGCGCTGCGTGCGGCGCGCGGTTGCGACCCCGGCGTCGTCGCCGCGGCCTGGCTCCTCGTCGTCTGGCTCACCACCCTGTGACCGCCGCTCGCTCATGCTCACCTAAAATAGCACCCTGCCCGCGTCGGACAAGCAGCGCGCTCACCGCCGCCGCACGTCGGCGAACACGAATCCGTCGCGCTCGACCACCGCGCCGACCCTCACCTCGATCGGCTGCCGAAACATCGGCCCGGCATGCGCGAAGCTGTGAAACTCGCCGTTTTCGCCGCACGGATCGACCGTGGGCGGCAACTCGGCCAACAACTCGGCGGTGAGCTCGCGCCCGGCAAAGCGCGCCGGCAGCCGCTTCGGATCGACACACGTGAGCACGGCGCGCACCCCGGAGTCGATCATCTCGCGCACCAGCGCGCCCGTCGGCCGCATCCACAGCGGGAACAGCGGAAGCAGTCCGGTTCCCGCCAGTTGCCGCTCGCGGTATTCGCGGACGTCGGTGAGAAAAAGATCGCCAAACGCGAACGCGCTAACGCCCTCTCCACAGGCGCGATCGATCACCTTCCGCATCGCCGCCTCGTACTGCTGGGTGCCGCACGGGTACGGAATCGGCACTTTCCATAGCGGCAGCCCGGCGGCCTCGGCCTGCGTCTCGAGCAGGGCGGTCGGCACCGCGTGCATGGCGACGCGATCGAAGCGCTCGTTGACCGTCGTTACCAACCCGACGACCTCGAACCCGGGCTGTTGCCGCAGGACGTGCAAGGCCCACGCGCTGTCCTTGCCGCTGCTCCACGCCAGCAGCGCCTTGGGCTTCCGCATCACTCCACCGCGTCGGCTCGGGCGGCGCCCGCTCGGGACGCGTCCGTCGCCGCCGAGGCGGCACGCAGCTCGCGGATGAGACGATCGCTTTGTGCCGCGTGAAAGATCGCGAACATGTTCGCCGCCAGCGCACCGATCAGCGCCGCCATCGCCCAGTACAGATGCGACAACACGTCGTGCCCGCCGCGTACCAGAGCAATGCCCTTGGTGAACGCCACCAGCAGCAGCGCGGTGGAAGTCAGCAGCAGCGTGATCGTGACCTTTCCCATGGGCTCGACCGGATTATGAAGTCCAGTCGCACAAAGTCAACCTAGCGGAAGACTAGAGGCGTTGTTTCTTCACGTCGCGCATCGGATAGTGTCTGAGGTTGCGGCTGCACAGCGTCAGGCCATACACGTGCGCAGCCGCAGCGATCAGCGCGTCGGCGATCTCCACCCCATACGAAGCCCCAAACGTCTGCCGGTAACTCCCGCCCTTGCGTCCGACGCGCTCGGTGATGTCGACGCAGTGCAAGATGCTGAGCAGGTCGTTGATGACGAACTCTTCGTGCGGCCGCAAGCCGGCGCGGATTTCTGCAACCGAGACCGGCGTCCATGCGAGGTAGTCGCCCGCCGCGTCGTGCGCTTCTACCCACGCGACGACGCCTTGGTCACGCCGCAGCCATTCAATGATCACGTCGCTGTCGAGCAGATACCGGGGCACGCGTCCCTCTGGTCCAACGCTCGAGCCGAGCCGAGCGTCGCAAGCCGCGCACGAACGCGTCGGTGTCTCCGATGTCGTCGCGGTCCGCCCACACGCCTGCAATCCGCTGAATGACCGCGTGCCGATCCGCCGCCTCGGGACGCCCGTACGCGGCGGCGACTGCCTCGCGCACCAAGGCCGATACCGTCGTGCCGCGACGCCGGCTCTCCGCCGTCAACGTACGCGACATCTCCTCGTCCAGATACAACTGCGTCCGTCTCATGCGTGGTGTATAACATACATCGCCCGCAGGCTCAAGCCCGGCTCAGCGCTGCGGAGCCAACCCCTCGATCGTCTGTCGGATCGCCCCGGGATCGAAGCTCAACGGGCTGACGATGGCCGTGGTGACTCCCGCGGCCGCGTACGCGGCGATGCGCTCGCGACATTCCTGCAGCGATCCGAAGATCCCCAAGCTATCCACGAAGCGGTCGGTCATGCCTCGGCGCGTCAGGGCTCGGTCGCCGCGCCGGAAGCCTTCGGCGATCACCGCCGCCTCCTCTTCGAATCCGTACCAGGCGGCAAATTTGTTGTAGACCGGCGTGGCGAAGTAACCCGTAAGCGCGGTCCGGAAGAGTTCGCGCGCGCCGGCTTTGTCGTCCGTCACCAGGACCTGGTGCCGGCAGACCACTTCGAACGTGCGCGGATCCTTGTTGGCGCGGCGCGCACCGATGCCGATGTGCTCCAGCATCTTCGGCAAGGCCTCGACCGGAAACAGATTGACCGCGACGCCGTCGCCGACCTCGCCCGCCAACTCCAGCATCGCCGGACGCAGCGCGCCGACATAAATCGGCACCGGCGCCGGCGGCGGCACCATCAGCCGAAACCCGTGGGTATGCAGCGTCGTGCCGTCGAAGTTGGATTTCTCACCGGCGAGCATGGCGCGCACCGTGGTGACGGTCTCGCGCACGCGGGCGAGCGGGCGATCGAACGGCACGCCGTGCCAGTTCTCGACGATCGCATGGCTCGACGCACCCACACCGAGGATGAACCGGCCCGGCGCCAGCTGCGACACGGTCCCCGACGCAGCGGCAATCGTCGCCGGCGTGCGGATGTACACCGGCGACACGGCGATGCCGATGCGCGCGGTCTGTGTGACCTGAGCCACGGCCGCCGCCAGCACGAACGGGTCGGGCCCGCCGGTCTCTGCGATCCAGATGCTTTCGTACCCCAACCCTTCCGCGCGCCGCGCCCAGTCGACGCAGGCGGGCACGTTGGGCGGAACGGGAAGGCTCAGCGCCAGCTTTCCGAGATTCATGCGGCCCTTATAGTGATGAATCGGCGTGCTTGGAAGCGACGGCCACGGGGAGCGCTTCCGCCTTGGATAAGGCCGTCTGCGCGAGGACGGGGGCGTTCTAATGGCCGCAACCCTGGCTTCGGCCGGTACCCGGTGGTACAACCGCACGGGCGCTCAGCGAGCGGCGTTCCGCCGCTCACATCGAATCGAGAGGAACAGAAGTCATGGCAGACGCGAGTGTGAGTCCGGCCGATCTGGCTGGCGTCGAGAAGTTGGTGATGACTGCGGACAGCCTCGTACGCGAGGCACTGGACGTCGCGCGGCGCCAGACCGACGGAGGCAAGGGTATCGACGACGCGCAGGTGCAGTGCGAACGGCTGGCGTACGCCGCCACCGAAGTCGCAGCGGCCAAGGATCTGCTCGCCTACGCCAAGGCCGCGACCGCGCGCGGGCAACGCGATCCGATCGTCGACGAGATGGCCGCGGTGTTTACGGCGGAGGTGGCGCAACGCCTCGCCGGCAACGTCGACGCGCACGTCGAGGAGTTCGGCCTGAGCGACGATCGCTTGAACAAGACTCTGGGAACGCTCGAGATCAAGGCGCTGATTCGCGCCGGCATCAGCGACGCGCGCGTGCGCGGCATCGGCCGGCACGTCGCCCAACACCGCGGCGTCAACCACTGCTGGATCGACAACGAGATGGCCGTCATGACGCGCGATTCGGTGCGGCAGTTCGCGGAGACCGAGGTCACACCGATCGCCGAGCACATTCATCGGCACGATGATCTGGTACCGGATGCGATCATCGCCAAGATGAGCGAATTGGGTTTCTTCGGCATGTCGGTGCCCGAGCAGTACGGCGGCGGCGGCATGGGCAACCTCGCGATGATCATCACCACCGAGGAGCTGTCGCGTTGCTCGCTGGCCGCCGCCGGCAGCCTCATCACCCGCCCCGAGATCCTCACCAAAGCGTTGCTCAAGGGCGGCACCGATGCGCAGAAACAGCAGTGGCTGCCGCCGATCGCGGCCGGCACGATCATGGTGGGCATCTCGGTGACCGAGCCGGACATCGGCTCCGACGTCGCCTCGGTGAAGTGCCGCGCCGATGCCGGTGAGGTCGCCGGCCGCCAGGGCTTCCTGCTCAACGGCGCCAAGGCGTGGTGCACCTTCGCCGGCCGCGCCAACGTCCTGGCGTTGCTGGCGCGCACCGATCCCGACTTCAAGAAGGGCGCACGCGGCCTGTCCCTGTTCATCGTCGAGAAGGACGCGTTTGCCGGTCACACCTTCGAGATGCGCCAGCCCACCGGTGGACTGCTGGTCGGCAAAGCCGACCCGACGCCGGGCTATCGGGGCATGCACTCGTACACCTTGAGCTTCGAGCGCTACTTCGTGCCGGCGGAGAATCTGGTCGGCGAAACGGGCGGGTTGGGCAAGGGTTTCTATCTGCAGATGCAGGGCTTCGCCGCGGGCCGCTTGCAGACCGGAGGCCGCGCCACCGGCGTCGCGCAAGCCGCGCTCGAGCGCACCGCCGAGTACGCCAACGACCGCAAGCAGTTCGGCGCACCGATCGGCAGCTTCCAGCTCACGCAGTACAAGCTCGGCCGTATGGCGACGCACATCATGGCGGCGCGCCAGCTCACCTACGCCGCGGCGCTCGCGATGGATAAAGATGAGTCGATCGCGCTGGAGCCCGCGATGGCGAAGTTGTTCGCCTCCGACGTCGCCGTCTGGGTCACGCAGGAAGGCCAGCTGGTGCACGGCGGCTGGGGCTACGCCGAGGAGTTCGCGATCTCCCGCTACGTCGTCGACGCGCAAGTGCTGCCGATCTTCGAAGGCGTGAAGCCCATCCTCGAGCTGAAAGTCATCGCCCGCAACCTGCTTGCCGGCTGACGGCGGACAACCCGATTCGCTTGCGTCACACGTACCGTTGTGGCTAGTGCCAGGCACTACCCTCAGCACGGAGGTGGTCTCATGGATGCGACGCAGCCGAAGGACGTTGTCGTACTGCACCCTGCCATTGCGGTCGCCGGGCGCGTGATGTTCACCTTGATCTTCTTCTTGTCCGGCCTGACGCACTTCACCGATCTCGACAGGTACGTCGCATTGATGCCCGCGGCGATTCCCTTCCGCGCGTTTTGGGTGATGATCTCCGCGGTCGTCGAGCTCATTGGCGCCGCGATGATCGTCAGCAACACGTATCCGCGTCTGGGGGCTTGGCTGATCGTCGTCTTCCTGATTCCCGTCACGATCACCGTGCATGGAGTCGGCATGGTGACGGCGGCAGACGTCGACATGCGGAACATCCAGACGTCGTTCTTCTTGAAGGGCATCACCATGGCCGGCGCGGCGCTGCTGATCACGCAGCTGGGCGTCAAGCCTTCCAAATCGTCCTGACGCGCCGATACGGCGTGTGATATACGAACGGCTCATGAACAGCGTGCGCGCAGAGCATCGAGACGGCGGCGTCCGTGTTCTCACGTTGAACCAGCCGCCGGCGAACGCCATCGACGAGACCCTGCTCGCCGATCTCGAGGCCGCGCTCGCAGCGGCGCGCACCGATGCCGCCGTGCGCGCCGTGGTGCTGACCGGAGAAGGGGCGTTCTTCAGCGGCGGCTTCAACTTCGCCGCGTCGCGGCGCGATGCGGCGGCCGAGCAGCAGCTGTATGCGCTCTATCGCGGTGCGCACCTCACGCTGCTGACACTCCCGAAACCGACGGTGGCGATGGTGAACGGGCACGCAGTGGCCGGTGGCTTCGTCCTGGCCCTGGCATGCGACTACCGCCTCGGCCGCGACGGCGATTACCGCGTCGGCCTCAACGAGGTGGCCGTCGGCGCGGCGTTTCCGACGATCGCATTCGAGATCGTGCGGCTGCGACTGGCGCACGCCCGTGCGAGCGAGCTGATCCTCGGCGCGGCGTTGTACCCGGCCAGTCATGCCACCCGACTCGGGCTGGTTGACGAGCTGTTCCCCACCGACGTCTTCGAGCAGACCGTGCTGCGCCGCGCCGCGCGTCTGGCCGCGTTGCCGCGGGAAGCGTACGCGCATGCCAAGGCGGCTCTGGTCGCTGACGCGGTGGCGCGCATCGAAGTGGAGACTCCCGAACAGGCGGCGGAGGCGATCGCCGCCTGGAGCGCATCGGAAAGCCGCGCCGCGCGCGCCCGGCAACGCGACAAGCTGGGCGTCCGCCGCTGAGGTGAGCGCAGCGTGAGAAACTCCGGCGCATCGAAACACAACACACGCATCACGCCGCCACCGCACCCGCACAAGCGCCGTGAGCCGCTGCCGTCGCATCAGCCCAAGCCGGCGGAGGAAGACCCCGACGCGCCGCGACGTCTCGCGGCGATCCTGGCGAGCCCCACGTATCGGCAAGCTGATCAGGACGTCGAGTTCCTCAATCGTGACGACGCACGCGGCGTGCGCCTGCAGGTCGACTACTTCAAACCGGAGCTGCTGCTCGAGCACCACGGCGTCCTGCACACGGTTGTGGTCTTTGGCAGCACGCGCATCAAAGAGCCCGCCGCGGCACGGCGCAAGGTCGAGCAGCTGCGTTGCGCTCTGGCGGCCGATCCGGCCAACGCGGACCTGCTGCGGCGCCTGGCGGTGGCCGAGCGCATCGAAGCCAAGAGCCACTACTACGACGTTGCCCGTGAGCTCGGGCGGCTGGTCGGAAACGCCGGCGGCGGGCCGGACGACTGTCGCGTCGTAGTCGTGACCGGCGGCGGTCCCGGGATGATGGAGGCGGCCAACCGCGGCGCCTACGACGTCGGCGCCAAGTCCATCGGCCTGAACATCACCCTGCCCCACGAACAGTACCCGAACCCGTACATCACGCCGGACCTGTGCTTTCGCTTCCACTACTTCGCCATGCGCAAGCTGCACTTTCTCATGCGCGCCAAAGCGCTGGTGGCGTTTCCGGGCGGCTATGGCACGTTCGACGAGCTCTTCGAAACATTGACCCTGGTACAGACGCGCAAGATCAAGCCGGTGCCGGTCGTGCTCGTCGGCGAGCAGTATTGGCGACACGCGTTCGATATCGATTTTCTGGTCGATGAAGGGGCCATCGAGGCGGAGGATCGCGAGCTGTTCTGGTTTGCCGAAACGGCGCAGGAAATATGGGACGGCATCCTACGCTGGCACGAGATCAACGGCGAGCCGTTGTTCTGAGCGCGGCTCGCGACCGCACCAAGGAGGTTCGCTCGTGAAGATTGCGTTCCACGGCGCCGACCGCGGCGTCACCGGGTCCTGCCATCTGGTGGAGTGCGCGGGGCGGCGCATCCTGATTGACTGCGGCCTCTATCAAGGCGGCCGCGAGCTCGATGAAGAGAACGCCGAGCCCTTCGGGTTCAATGCGGCCGGCATCGACTTCGTGCTGCTGACTCACGCCCACCTCGATCATTGCGGCCGCCTGCCGCTGCTGGTGACGCGCGGTTTCCACGGCGAGATCGTCACCACCGCCGCCTCACGCGAGTTGGCCCGTCTGGTGTTGCTGGACGCCGGACATCTCCAGGAAGAGGAAGCGCGATATCGCGCTCGCAAGACGGCGCGGCAGCAGGACAAACAGAGGAGCGCGGATGCGCCGCTGTACACCGAGCTGGATGCGTTGAACAGCCTCGACCATTTCGGGCGGACAGCGGTGTACGGCCAACCCGTCGAGCTGGCTCCTGGCGTGCGCGCAACCTTCCTCGACGCCGGTCACATTCTCGGCTCCGCCTGCGTCTACCTGGAGCTGGAAGAGACCGGGCAGCGGCGGACGGTGCTGTTCTCCGGCGATCTCGGCAACACCGGCCGGCCGCTGCTGCGCGATCCGGCGACGCCGCCGCACGCCGACGTCGTGGTGATGGAAACCACGTACGGCGACCGCCTGCACAAACCGATCGCGCCGTCGGTCGAGGAGCTCTACGCGGCAATCACCGATACCTTCGCACGCGGCGGCAACGTGATCATCCCGACCTTCGCGTTGGAGCGCGCGCAAGAAATCCTCTACTTTCTACGCGAAGGCATCGAGGCCGGTCGCCTGCCGCGTGCGATGCAGGTCTTCCTCGATTCGCCGATGGCCATCTCCGCCACCGGCATCTTCGAGCGTCACCCCGAGTGCTACGACGCCGCGACCGCGCAGCTCTTCCGCGCCGGGCACGATCCGCTCGCGTTTCCGGGGCTGCATTTCACGCGTGAGACCCAGGCGTCGATAGCGATCAACCAGGTACGCGGCGGCGCGGTGATCATGGCCGGCGCCGGCATGTGCACCGGCGGGCGGGTGCGGCACCACCTCAAGCACAACCTGTGGCGCGAAGAATCGAGCGTCGTCTTCGTCGGCTTCGCGGCGAACGGCACCCTCGCCCGCCAGATCATTGATGGCGCCAAAAAAGTCCGTTTGTTCGGCGAGGTGATTCCGGTGCGTGCCGGCATCCACACCATCAACGGCTTCTCCGCCCACGCCGACCAGGCGGAGCTGCTGCGCTGGCACCAGCAGACCGGTGCGGGACGCACCTTCCTGGTGCACGGCGAGCCGGCGACCATGCAGCATTTCGCCGGACACCTGCGGAGCCCGCGCGTCGAGATGCCGGCGCCGCATCAGGAGTTCGAGCTGTAGAATGGAGCCGCTCTTCCCTTTATAGTTGTGCGAGTGAACCGATTGGCGTACCGTCGCATCGAACAATTGGAAGAGGCTTGATGGTCTGGGTTGTGATCGCCGCCCTGGCAATCTTCGTGGCCGGACTGATCCTAGTCGTTCGGGAAGCCGAACAGCACGGTCGGTGAATCTAACCAGTCGATCCGACCGGCTTGAGTTCAGCTGCCCGTCACGAGCGTCGGTGGCCGGCGGCCGCTCCGCACTAGCACGAAATGACTGAACGCCCTAAGTGGCTGCTGCTCAGTGACGAAATTCTGTGGCCTGTAGTCGGTGGCGGGATTGCGCACTTTGGGCGTCAGGGCGGAAGTCATGCCGACCTCGCGACCGTGGGGCAGTGCGCCGTCATTCACGTTGCCCATTGTCTTGAGACGAGCATGTCGGCGAACGAGCGGGGTCGGCATTCTACAGCGATCTGTCTTGTCCGCCAGTGCGTGGAAGCGCTGACTGTCGTCGATGCGGCACTCCAGCTGCCCGACCTGAGAAGTCAGCTACTATCCGCCTGGCGCGATGGCCAGCTCTCGCCCGGGAAGCTGAGAGCGGAGCTTGAGAAATCGGTTTGGCCTCGCTATGGCGGCGGCCTTTGGAAAGAGTCCTGGGCTGAGTTCTTCGCCGACCTTGCACGTGCCGTCCAACCATACGCACACTACACGCGTGAACTCCAAGAATGGCAGTTTGCTGCGGTCAGCGGACTTCAACCCCGCTCCGAGACGCATGCAGTCTTCGTTGCGCAGGTTGGCCCCAACACCTACGACGCGATGCGGGCTTCGAGAATTACCGTGCTTCATTCTCTCATAGGCTGGACTCTTGGCCGACTACTTGCAGCAAACGGCGCGCTCGCGGATGCGTACAAGGAGCGCGTGCACGAGCTAGGAACCGAGCTGGCGCGTTGCGAGTATTTGTGCGGCGGTGCGCTGTCCTGGCCCGAAGAGCTATGGCCTCACATGTTCTGGTGCAAACTATGAGCGGCCCAGTCGGGCCATTGGAGCTGGCGGGCGCGCGCGGCGGGTTTGAGGGAAGCCCTTCGGTTGCCCGCTCCAGCTCAACGGCAATACGTTCGGCGGGTCAACGATGAATCAACTCAGAATAAGACTTGAAGAGCTCCGAGCCGACTACGCAAACACACAGGGGCAACCTTTCGCGTACTTCTACTGTCCCCTCCTCTTCAAGGACGAGGATGTGGACTTGTGCAAGGCCCACGTAGTCAACCAAGCGTTCCCGAAATCGGCGCGGGCCTGGACGGTTCAGCGATCCGATGTCGACAGCTTCTACGGTTCGACCTTCGAGGCAGAGTTCATCCTGACCCAGTACAATTCGGTTTCCGCTGTGGAGGTGATATCGGACCGGAAACTACAAAGTCGTTTCAGAGCTCAGATTGTTCGAGAAGGCGAGGGGATTGAGCATTTCCCGCCAACTGGCGGGCACATCCCCAAAGAGTTCACGCTGATGGAACTTCAGCACGGTGGCCAGTCGACGCTGGTCGTCGTCAAGACGAGCGAAGATGGCGTCCTGACTTATTCAGGACAGCGTTGGGAAATCAACTTCTCGAAGGACATGCGGATAGCCGCGTTGGTCTCCCTCATCAAGGCTGCCCATCTGACCCTCTTCGAGATGCTTGGTTATCGGTACGCCGTGACAGCCGGGGCGGAGCTGGTTGGCCACCAAATCCTAGGGAAGTTTTTCTCGGACAATCGCGGCAAGTCGAAAGGGGACATTCTTCGCAATGCAAAGGGCTTCTTCCGTGAGTTTCAGCACATGGTTCGACCAATCCTGCGGTGTGGAATTGAGTTGGCCGGCAGCGTCACGGACAGGACCTTTATGGTGTGCCTTGGTAGCACCGGGCGGTCATGGGGACTGATCGTCTTCGTCAAGACCGGTGAGAGGCTGCATGCCGTCATCGTTCCCACTCTGGCTGAAACCGTGCCGGTGTTTCTCGATTTCCTCCGCGGTAACGGAGAAGTGTTTCATGCCAACGTCTGCGTTTTTGAACCATCGGGAGATCGGTGGAGGGTAGATACGAGGTCGATGGAGATGAGTTGGCCAAAGACAGGTATCCTCTATCCGGATTGACTACCATACGGATGGAGGAATCGACGTGGCGATCGTCGGCGCGGGCTACAGGGACCTCTCTGCGGGACGCTAGCTTGCTCAGTGGATCTGCATCTCAATGCTGACCCGACTCACCCCCGACCTCTGGACCGTCAACCGGCGGCAGCGCCTCGCCGGAATCCAGGTCGGCACGCGCATGACTGTAATCCGGCTGCCCGAGCAGCGGCTGTGGCTGCATTCGCCGGTCGCGCTGACCCCGGAGCTGCGCGCCGATCTCGACGCGCTGGGCACGCCCTGCTTCGCCGTCGCGCCCAATCGGTATCATCATCTCTACGCCGGCGAGTACACGACGGCATATCCGGACTTGCAGCTGTTCGTTGCGCCCGGCCTCGACATCAAGCGGCCGGATCTGCGCATCGCCGGCGTTCTGCACGACACTGGACCCGACGGCTGGCGCGACTGCATCGACCAGGTCGTGGTGCGCGGCTACCCGATGTTCAATGAGGTCGTCTTCTTTCACGGCGCCAGCCACACGCTCCTGACTTCGGACTTGGTGTTCAACATCCAAGGTGACTCCCCTGCCCTCACCCGCTGGATCTTCCGTGCCATCGCCGGCTACGGCCGTTTTGGTCCGACACTTTTCGAACGCGTCATGATCCGCGACCGCGCCACCGCCCGCGTCAGCTTTCAGCGCATCCTGTCGTGGAATTTCGACCGTGTCATCCTCGCCCACGGTCACGTCCTCGAACGCGGCGGCCGCGACGCGCTGCGCCGCGGTTACGCCTGGTTGCTGTAAGTGCCGTCCACATGCTCATTTTCCACGTTCGGCGTGTCGGTCTTGAGACACCCGTAGCCTGACAGGTAGCCTCGACGAATGAGAGCGCAAACCTGGGATCCGGAGCGCTACGCGCGCAATGCCCGCTTCGTCGCCGAGCTCGGCATGCCGGTGGTGGAGCTGCTCGCGCCGCGCGCCGGCGAGCGCATTCTCGACCTCGGCTGCGGTGACGGCGTGCTGACCGAGAAGCTCGTGGCCATGGGCTGTCATGTCGTCGGCGTCGACGGCAGCGCCGCGCAAGTCGCGGCGGCGCGGGCTCGCGGGCTCGACGTGCAGGTGATGGACGGCGAGCATCTCACCATCACCGGCCCGTTCGACGCGGTGTTCAGCAACGCGGCGCTCCATTGGATGAAGAACGCCGACGCCGTCATCGCCGGCGTCTGGCGCGTGCTCAAGCGCGGCGGGCGCTTCGTCGCCGAATGCGGCGGCCACGGTTGCGTCGCGACGATTGCAACTGCCCTCGGCGACGCGCTCCGGCACCGCGGCATCGACGCCGCGCGCGTAAACCCGTGGTACTTTCCGACCACGGAGGACTATCGTGCCCGGCTGGAGGCGCAGGGATTCACCGTACGCTACATCGCGCTGATCCCGCGACCGACGCCGTTGCCCGGCGACATCACCGGCTGGCTGGAAACGTTCGCCGAAAGCTTCACGGCCGCGCTGCCGCCGGCGGAACGGCCCGCCTTCATCGACGAGGTCCGCGAGGCGCTGCGACCGCACCTGTGCGACGCCGAGGGCGCCTGGACCGCCGATTACGTGCGCTTGCGTTTCGCCGCCGACAAGCCGGCATGAGCGGCTCTTGACTGGGAGCCGGCCACGCCGTCCCGCCGATATTGTTCAGAGCTTTTTCGCCTCCCGTACCAAATTGTGCAGCGACGGCCCGGGAGATCCGTCGCCGAGCGCGCGGAATGCTGGCATGCCGCTTGCCCTTCCCTCTGTTCAACGAACGGGAGGTGCGGGATGCAACTCATGGCGACGGGCAAATGGTCGAAGGCGGACAAGCGGTGGAACATGGTGGTGGCGATGCGGCGTCCCGCCGGCACGGCCCCCGTTGCGTCGGCGGCGCGCCCCGAGGGACGCAAGGCCTTGCGGCAGAAGCCTCGCAAAGGCTCGGAAAGCTGAGATCAACGCCGGCCCCCCAACAGCCGCCCGGCGAGAGGTCTCCTCTACGCTCGCCGGGCGGTTCCCGGTCTCCAGCCTCAAGCGGCGTCGCTGGTCGCAGACGGCGCCGCGTAAATTCGAATCGGAATGATACGCTTACAGGTCGGGCACGGGATGTTTTTGATCACCGGGTAGCTGACGATCGCCTTGGTGATCCGTTCCACGTAGGTCCGCTGCGCGCGCGCACAGCATGGTTGTAAGGCCTCGGCCATGACTCCTCCACGCGGCGAATGGTGGCGTCTTTCCGGCCGATGGTCAAGGGGCATGGCGCGCGGCGTCGCGTTGGAACTGGGTGACGGCGCGGTTGTGCTCCTCGAGCGTGCGCGAGAAGGCGTGCGTTCCATCGTTGCGCGATACGAAATACAGGTACGGCACCGGCGCCGGATTGAGCGCCGCCTCGAGCGCGGCGCGCCCGGGGTTGCAGATCGGCCCCGGCGGCAGCCCGCCGTGCAGATACGTGTTGTATGGCGACTCGACGGCAAGGTCCGCGGCCGTCGGCTTGCCGTGCGCGTCGCGGCCGTACACCGCCGTCGGGTCGGATTGCAACGGCATGCCGATCTGCAGGCGGTTGTGAAACACCGCCGAGACCAGCTCCCGCTCGTTGGCGGCGCCGGCTTCCTTTTCGATGACCGATCCGAGGATCACCATCTGCTCGCCGCTCATGCCCGTATCGAGCCGGCGCGCTTGCAGCAACCCCGTCTGTTCCCGGAAGCGTTCGACCATCGCGGTCAAGATCTGCTCCGGCGTCGTGCGCCACGCGAAGGAATAGGTATCCGGAAACAAGTATCCCTCGAGGCCGCTGGCGGGCGCGTCCATCCGCGCCAAAAAGGCCGGGTCGTTTGCGAGACAGAGGAACTGATCAGGCCCGCCGAAGCCCGCCGCCGCCAGCTGCTCGGCGACCTGATGCAGCGTACTGCCCTCCGGGATCGTGACGCGATGCAACGCGGCGGTCGGCGAGCGCAGCACCGCGAGCACCTCCAGCGGTGAGAGCGGCCGATCGAAGCGATAGTCGCCGCTCCGCACGAAATGATCCAGCCCGTGCCAGCGCGCCCACAGGCTGACCAGCCGCGCGTGGCGGATCACCCCGGCCGTCTGTAGCCGCGCCGCAGTGCTGCGAAAAGGCTCCCCGGTCGCCACCGACACCACCGCACCGCCCGGCGGCAGCGCCGCCGGCGTGTGCAGGTCATACCACGACCAATACGCCGCGGCCGCGCCGAGCAGAACCAGCGCGACGATGCCTGCCCCCCAGCGCCTCATGCTCCGAACGAACCAACGCCCACGCCCACGCTTCTATCACGCCACCACGGCTTCCTGGAATCGAATCGATGCGTGCTCCGACTTCGCCTCGTCATCCGCGCTTGGAAATCCGCTCCGCTCCCGGTAACGTACAGCCCCATAACGGAGGGAGAAGCTATGGGCTTTCATCATACCGCCGTCGCCACGCGCGACTTGGATGCTACGCACCGTTTCTACACGGAGCTGATGGGCTTCGAGCTGGTCAAGGTCGTCGCCGGGCCGACCGAAGCCGCGGGCGGCTGGGCGAAGCATGCATTCTACGAGATCACCAAGGACGAATACATCGCCTTCTGGGATCTCCACGACGATACCCTCCCGGATTTCTCGCCGGCGCTGTCGACGGGCATCGGCTTGCCGATCTGGGTGAACCACATCGCCTTCCGCGCCACCGACCTCAAAGACCTCGAGGCGCGCAAACAGCGCTGGCTCGGCCACGGTGCGACCGTGCACGAGATCGATCACGGTTGGTGCCGCTCGATCTACACGGTCGATCCGAACGGTATCCTCGTCGAATTCTGCACGACGACGCAGGCGATGACCGCCGCCGACCGCGAAGAGGCGCGCCGCCTGCTCACCGATCCGCATCCGCCGCTGGAGACGCCGAAGCAGGTCACCATCCATCAACCCGAGCCGCCGGCGCTGGCCGCCAAAGCCGGCTGAGACGCCCCGTCCCATGTCGACGGATTTCTTCAGCGGCCCGACGCCGCGGATCTTCGGACACCGCGGCGCCGCCGGCTTGGCGCCTGAAAACACGCTGCCGTCGTTCGCCCTCGGCGTGGCACTCGGCGCCGATCTGATCGAGCTCGACGTGCATGCCAGCCGCGACGGAGTGATCGTCGTGTTCCATGACCCGGACCTCGAACGCACCACAGACGGCAGCGGCGCGCTACGCGACCACGAATGGCCGGTGCTGCAACGACTCGACGCCGGCTATCACTTCACCCGCGACGGGCGCGACTTTCCGTACCGCGGCCAAGGCGCACGCATCCCGACCCTGGAAGGCGTGCTGCGCCAGTTCCCGCAGACGCGCTGCAACATCGAAATCAAGCAGGAAGAGCCGTCGATCGTCGAGGACGTTGTTCGCCTGATTCACCGGCTCGACGCCCAGCGGCGCGTGTTGCTGGCCGCCGAGCATGACTCCATCATGCAGCGCATCCGGCAGCATGCCGGCGACATCCCGACCAGCTTTTCAGCCGCCGAAGTGGTCGACTTCGTCGGCCGCCTGTCGGCGGCGAGCTTCGCGGACTATCACCCCGCCGGGCGGGCGCTGCAGATCCCACCGCGGTTCCAGGAGATCGAGTTGGTGACGGCGGAAAGCGTTGCCGCCGCGCATCGATGCGGGCTCGAGGTCCACGTCTGGACCATCAACGAACGCGACGAAATGGAGCGCCTGTTGGCCCTAGACGTTGACGGAATCATGTCGGATCTGCCGGGCTTGGCGCGGGTTGTGGTCGACGCGCGCCGCGCCGCGTGACTCACGCCACGGCTTCGGTGAGTGAGCGGCCGCAGGCGGGACAGAAGTTGGCCCGCGGCGGCACGGCGTGTCCGCATGCCGGGCAGAAGGCGATGCGTGCCGGACGCCGCGCCGTGGCCAGCTGGCGCGGCTGTTCCTTTTGGGCCGCATCGAGCGCGGCAATCGCTTCCAACGCCTGAGCGGCGTACTTGTCGCGCAACGCTTGAAAGTCGATAGCCGACAGCTTGCCCATACGCTGATCGAACTCGGCCTCCTTGATCGCCGCGTAGGCCTCGAACTTCTGCCGCTCCAGCTGCCCGCGCGACGACGCGCCACCCGCGTCGGCCGCCGCCGCGGCCGCCATGAACGGTTGCGCCACGAACGCCGCCGAAACCACAATGATCACGATGCTGATCGCAATGTTCATCTGAGACCTCAGGCGTCAAAATCCTTCAGCTCTTTTTCCAAGACCTTGTCGTACGGCGATGCCACGTGCGCCGGCGTCGGCGTTCCCGTTGCCGGGCCGCCACGCCCGCTCCAACGCATCAGCGTCACCGCAACAAAAACCCCGCCGAGGGCAACCAGGGCGAAGGGCGTGATCCACGCCACCAGATTGAATCCGCTGGTCGTCGGCGCGGAGAGAATCTTCTCGCCGTACTTGTCCTTGAAGTACGCCAGGATCTGCTCCTTGCTCTTGCCCAGGGCCATCTGGTCGCGAATCTCCTGACGTAGCGGAAGCGCCGAACCGCATTGCAAGTGATTGCAACCGTGCACCGTCAGCCCGCAGCCGCACTGACACGTGAGCGACTCCTCGAGGTCCTGGAACGACACCGTCACCGCGCCACGGGCCAGCGGAATGAACACGGTCGGCACCAGCACGCCGACAGACAGCAAGACCGCCAGCAGCAGCGGCCACGAAAGACGCCGGCGCATGGCAGTCAGTCCGTTACGACCCCTGCCCGACCGGGCACGTACGCCGGAGCGCGGGCTGCAACGCCTGTCGGCCAGATCGTGACACCGGTCCCGAAGGCGAGCACCAAACCGCCCCACCACAGGAACCCCACCAGCGGATTGACGTACGCCTGGATGGTCGCTAGTTGCGAGGCATCGTCGTAGCTGCCGAGCACGAGGTACAGATCGGCGCCGAGCGTCGAGCGAATCGCCACCTCGGTGGTCGGTTGCTCGGGTTTCTTGTAGAAGCGCTTCTCCGGGTGCAACGTGTCGACGACGCGCCCCTTGTCGAGCACGGACACGGTCGCCGTGAGATACGCGATGTGCGGCGTGTCGTGCGGCTGCACGCCGTCGTAGCGTAGCGTGTAGCCGCCCATGGGAAACGTATCACCGACTTTCACGGTGATTTGCTGCTCCTGCTTGAAGGCCGACGTCCCGGTGATCGCCAAGAACATCATCACCACACCCACGTGGATGATGTAGCCGCCGTAGCGCCGCCGGTTCTTGCCGATCAAGTGCAACAGCGCGGTCGCCGGGTTCTCGCCGACCATTGCCCGGCGCGCCAGCACGCCGCGGGTGAACTCCATGACGATGGTCGCCAACACGAAGGCGCATAATGTGAACGATACGATCGCATAGTAATTGCGGATGCCGGCGACGAACAGCACTACGCCGGTGACGAATCCGAGCGCCGTGGGGATCAGGAAATTCTTCTGCAGATTCCTGGCCGAGGCGCGCCGCCAGGCGATGACCGGGCCGACGCCGGTCAGGAACAGCAGGATCAGACCGAGCGGCGTGTTGACCTTGTTGAAGAACGGCGGG
>Ga0209415_10002130_pt1 | contig 37435 bp, 32 predicted proteins | sample PeaSoiSIISIP2007_FD_187696 | JGI IMG/M metagenome (GOLD analysis project Ga0209415, IMG submission 187696) | Peat soil microbial communities from Weissenstadt, Germany - SII-SIP-2007 (SPAdes) (version 2) | ecosystem: Environmental > Terrestrial > Soil > Wetlands > Peat | place: Germany... | reverse complement strand
TGATGAACAACTTCGCCATCGCCGTCTCGATCGGGCTGCAATACGGCGTGCCGCTGGACGAGTTCGTCGACGCCTTCGTCTTCACCCGGTTCGAGCCAGCCGGCGAGGTCGAAGGCAACGAAGCGATCCGTTCGGCCACCTCGATCCTCGACTACGTGTTCCGCGAGCTGGGGGTCAGCTACCTCGGCCGCGACGATCTCGCCAGCGTCGACCCGCAGGCGTTGAACGCCGACGGGCTCGGCCGCGGCAAGGCCGACGAGCCGGACCCGCAGGCGGTCGCGCGGTTCATCTCCAAGGGCTTCTCGAGGGGCGCGACGCCGGACAACCTGGTTTTCCTCCCTATCGCCGGCAAGGGACCCAGCGCCGCGCGCGCCGCCGACGTGTGCCCGGCGTGCGGCGATCTCGCGCTCGTACGCAAAGGCCAGTCGCTGATCTGCCAGACCTGCGGCGAACGCGCTCCCCAGGCTGGGTAGACCGTCTTGGTCTGGCCAGGTCCGCTTCCGGCCATCATGGCAGTGGCCGGGTTCGGCCGTTGCGCCACTCGCGTCCGACGGCGGCGGCGAACTATTGGGCGATAGACGCGTCGTAACAGATGATTTCCAGCATGTGGCTGTCTGGGTCGCAGAAGTAGATGGAGTCGCCATTCCTCTCCGAGCCGTGTGATTTCCCCGGGCCAGACATCGTTCCAACGGTATCGAAATTGTCGCCGAACGGTATGCCGTCCGCTCTGAGACGCCCCAATGCCTGGTCAAACTCGGCGCGAGACATTGAGAACGCCAGGTGCAGGCTTGTCTCCGGCGCTCGCTGAATGAGTTGAAGAACTGTCGTTGGGCTCACGCGAACTAGGGCGATGGGCTCGTATTTAAAGCCCAGTGTCTTGTAGTAGAACCGCACGCTCCTCTCTGCGTCTTTGACCGGAAGAATGACGTGGTCCAGAGCGACGGCCATAGCTACCTCCAACGCCGCCTGGGGCGGCAGGATTACCACACGCAGGCCTCAGCGGCGCCACAACGTTCGCTCCCGGCCTTCTCGGACTATCCGAACTTCCGCCGATTGGTAGGCCCCGCCTTTCCAGCCCGCTGGCCTCGCCTTTGCCTCGGAGCCGGCGAAACCGCGTCCATCGCCGAGGTCCGTGCCGAAATGAAACCGCTTACGCTCGTCGTCGCCGCCGCTATCGCCCTAACCGTGTTCGGCGTTGCCGCCGAAAGGGCCGCCGCGCAGAACGCCGCGCAGATCGAGCACTCCCGCGACGGCGCCAGCTGCCCGCGGTGCAACCTGTTCCAGGCCGACTTTTCGAATCTCGAACTGAAGAGCCGCGATTTCGCCGGCGCCCGGCTGCGCCAGGCGGACATGTCGGCCGCAGTGATGAACTACACCACCCTGGCCGGCGCCGACCTTCGCGACGTCAACGCCTATGGCGCGGTGTTCACCGGCGTCAGTTTCGCCGGCGCGAACCTGACCAACGCCAGCTTCGTCGGGACCTATCTCGAGGGCGCCAACTTCCGCGGCGCCAATCTTTCGGGCGTGAACTTCTCTGGCGCGGAGATGGATCGGGCGATTGGTCTCACCCAGGGTCAGCTCAATGAGGCCTGCGGCGACGATTCGACCACGCTGCCGCACGGTCTTCGCCTGCGCAGCTGCGGCTAAGCTACGCCATTACTGCGATTTAAGTAGCGGTCCGGGGCTGGGTCGTTGAAAACAACGGGGCGCCGCACGCCGTTCGCGTCGCCAAGGACCGCATTGCCGTTGCCCCGATCCCCGACCGCCCTCCTGTCCCGCATCTCCTTGGCCCTGTGCATGGCCAGCTTCGGGGCGACCCTCGCCGCCACCCACGCCTGGGCGGCTGACGACGGCGAAGACACCGCCCGCCTGCTTTCGTTCGGCGGCATGTGCCTCAACTGCGAACTCTCAGGCCGCAAGCTGCCGGAAGCCAAGTTCATCGGCGCCAACTTCTCCGGCGCCACGATGGTCGGCTCGGACCTGCACGGCAGCGCCTTCTTCGGCTCCAATTTCGCCGGCGCGGACCTGGCCAAGGCCGATCTGCACGGCGCCACGCTGTTCGGTTCGGACTTCACCAACACCGACTTCACCGAGGCCAATCTCACCGGCGTCCATGGCCACGGCGACAATTTCTATGGCGCAAATCTCACGCGGGCCAATCTCGACGGCGCCAATCTCCTGGGATCCGAGTTGGGGCGGGTGAACGGCCGCGACGCCCAGTTCGTCGGCGCCGCGCTGTTCGGCGCCAACCTGACCGAGGGCCATTTCGAGCGCGCAAGCTTCAAGAACGCCAACATGATCGGCGCCAATCTCGCGGCGACCAGCCTCGCGGGCGCCGACTTCAGCGGGGCCAACCTGGCCCACGCCAACATCGCTTCGACCGATCTGTCCCAAGCCCGGGGGCTGACCCAGCCCCAGATCGACGAGGCCTGCGGCGGCCCTTCCACGCGCCTCCCCGCCGGCCTGGTCGCCAAGACCTGCCGGCCGGGTGTCGGTAACGTTATCGTGCTGCACGCGACGGCGCCGATCCACCCGGGCGGTCCGCACTACATCGTGGATCTGACCAGTCCCTAGCCCGCGCCGCGCTCGGCCGCCCGGCCGGCAGCCAGCGTCAAGCCCGCCGTCGATTCGATCAGCGCGCCGTCAAGGGCGAACACCTCGGCGAGCACCCGCGGCGACAGCGCCTCCCGCGGCGGCGCCAGCGCTCTCAGCCTGCCATCCTGCAGCACCGCCAGCCGATCGCAGGCGCGAGCCGCCAGGGTCAGGTCGTGCGAGGTGACGATGACGGCGGCGCCATCGTCGGCGCGCCGGCGCAGGCGCTCCAGGATCAGCAGCTGCGCCTCGGGGTCCAGCCCGGCGGCGGGTTCGTCGGCGACGAGCAATTGGGCGTGCGTCGCCAGCAGCCGCGCCAGCAACACCCGCGCCCGCTCCCCGCCGGACATGTCGAACACGCCGCGCCGCGCCAGCGCGCCCACTTCCAGTTCCGCCAGGCAGGCCTCGGCGATCGCCAGGCTCCGCCGTGGCGCGAGGGCGGCGGCGCCCAGCGCCGCGATGTCGCGCGCGGGCATGTTCCAGGCGACGCGGCGCTCCTGCGGCAGGTAGCCGGCCATCGCGGCGCGCTCGCGCTCGCCGATCGACGGCAGCGGGCGCCCACCCAGCCGCACCTCGCCGGCGCTGAGCGCCTGCAGGCCAAGCGCGGCGCGCAGCAGCGTGGTCTTGCCAGCGCCGTTGGGACCGACGATCCCCAGCAGCTCGCCTGGCGCGACGCTGAACGAGATGTCGGACAGGATCGTCCGCGCCCCGCGCCGCACGGACAGCCCGCGAAGCTCCAGGGCCGCGGTCATGCCCGCCAGCTCCGGGCGGCGCGCCAGGCGACCAGGGCGAACAGCGGCGCGCCGAACAGGGCGGTGACGACGCCGAGCCGCAGCTCCGTCTCGCTGGGAATGACGCGGGCCAGCAGATCGGCCAGGGTCAGCAGGATCGCCCCGGCGATCGCTGAGGGCGCCAGGGTGCGGGCCGGATCGTCCGACACGGCGCCGCGGACCAGGTGCGGCGCGGCCAGGCCGACGAAGCCGATCACGCCGGCCATGGCGACCGAGGCGCCGGTCAGCAGCGCCGCTCCGGCCACCGCGGCCACGCGCAGCCGCGCCATCGGCAGGCCGGAAAGCGCCGCCGTCTCGTCACCGAGGGCCAGCATGCGCAGGCCGGCGCCGGCATAGGCGCAGAGGGCCGTCCCAAGCGCTATCGGCGCGACGGCCCACGCCAGGTCGCTCCAGTCCCGGTTGGCGACCGAGCCCTGCAGCCAGGCCAGCACCTCGGCCAGGGTGATCGGCGACGGGGACAGGTTGAAGATCAGCGCCGTCGTCGCCCCGCCCAGCGCCGCCAGCGCGACGCCGAACAGGATCAGCGTCTCCGGCTCGCGGAACCGCGCCGCCAGCAAGGCCACCGCGGCGCCCGCCGCCAGCGCGCCGCCGAGCGCGGCCCCTTCGAGCGCGCCCGGCGCCGCGCCCAGTCCCAACACGATCGCCAGCGCCGCCGCCGAGCCGGACCAGGCCGAGACGCCCAGCACACCAGGCTCGGCCAGCGGATTGCGCAGCAGTCCCTGCATCACCGCGCCTGCAAGACCCAGCGCCGCGCCGGCCATCGCCGCGCAGCAGGTCCGCGGCGCGCGGATGCCGAACAGGATCTCAGCCGCCGGAGAGCCTGGACGCACGAACGCGTCGAGATATTGCCCAGCGCTGAGGGTGGTCTCGCCGAACGCCACCGACAGCGCGAGGGCGCCGCCAAGGCCGAGGGTCAGCAGGAGGATCAGGCGCATCAGCGCGTCGGCCGCGCCTGCGCCAGCGTCAGAGCGCCGTCGGCGGCGAACCAGGCCGGGCAGCCAAGCATCGAGCCCGGAAGCGAGGCGATCGCGCGCTGGCGAACAAGCCCTTGCAGGTAGCCGTTCGCGGCGATGGTCCAGTGCTGGCGCCCGCCTTCGAGGTCGCTGAAGAACCCTAACACCAGGGCGGCGGGCGGATGCAGTACGAGCTGTTCGAGCGAGACCGGCGCATAGCCGCCGCTGGTCGTTGTGCTGGCAAGGCCGGCGGCCGCCATGATCGCCCCGACCAGCGTCTGTGGTCCCGCGGTAAATGCGCCGGGCGTCAGATAGAGCGCCCGGGCGCCGGCCCAGGCGTTCCGGCTTGCGGCGAGTTTCGCGTCCATCCGCGCGATCAGCGTCTCGCCAGTGGCCCGCCGGTCAAGCGCCGCGGCGAGCTTGCGGATATCGGCGCGAACGCCGGTGAAGTCGCTCGTCTCGTCGATCTGGACCACCGTCACGCCGCGCGACGCGAGCGCCGCCGGCAACCGCACATCGCCCGCCCAATTGGTGACGGCCATAGTCGCCCGCGCGCCAAGGATCGCCTCAACACTCGCCCGCCGCTCCGGCAGTCCCACCGCCTGTCCGCGCAGGTAGGAGTCGTCGTTCAGCGCCCGCTTGGAGAGCCCGACGATCTCGTCCCGCGGCGCCAGAGCCAGCACGTACTGATCGGCGCACTGGTCAAGCGAGACGATGCGCGGTTTGGCCTGGGCGCCGCCGGCCGCCGCGAGGGCGGCGACAAGGGCGAGGAGCGCCGTTCGCACCGTTGTTCAGTCGGCGACCAGGCCGTGGAGCAGGCCATCGAGCAGCAGGGTGATGAGCTCGTCGGCCGGCGCCCATTCGACGTTCGGCCGGGTGATCATCAGCGCCACCAGACCGTGACAGGCGGTCCATAGCACCTGGGCGGCGGCGTTAGGGTCGCTGCTGCGAAGGCGGCCCTCCGCCGCAATGTCGGTGACGACGCCGACATAGCGCTCGTAGCACAGGCGAGAGGTCTCGGCGGTCGCGAGCTGGGTCGGGCTCGTGCCGGGGCGCTGGTTCGCGCAGTACACCAGCCGGTAGGCGTTCGGATGCTCCAGCCCCATGCGCATATAGGCCTCGAGCAACAGTCGCACCCGAGTCACCGCATCGATGGGCATCGCGGCGATCTGGCTGTTCTGCTGCAGCAGCGCCTGCAGGGCGCCCAGGCAGATCTCGTGCAGGATCTCGTCCTTGTCGCGGAAGTGCATGTAGAGCGCGGTCGAGGAGACGCCGACCTCGTCGGCGATCTTGCGGATCGTGGCGCCTTCGTAGCCGTCCGCGACGAAGATCCGTTCAGCAGCTTCCAGGATCTCGATGCGGCGGAGGTGGCCGTCGCCCTTGGCCTTGCGGGCCGATTTCACCGGCTTACTGAGAACTGCTTCCACGCCCGAACACCCACCGCCAATCACCAATGCCCACTAAAGGCGCTTCGGGCGCTTCGGGCAAGGCCGCCGCGCCTGGACGCGAGCGCACGCCGGCGGCTAAGCCTTGCCGATGGATGTGCGCCGGGGTCTGAGCATCGCCGAGGCGCCGGTTGTGATGCGCACAATCGGCTGGGACGACTACGCGCTGGTCGATTCCGGCGGCGGGCGCAAGCTGGAACGCTACGGTAAGCACCGGGTCGTGCGGCCCGAGCCGCAGTGCCTCTGGCGCCCGGCGCTGCCGCAGAACGCTTGGGACGGCGCCGACGCGATATTCGACCCGGAAGGCGATGATGACGCCGGCCGCTGGCGCTTCGCCGGCGCGCCGCTGCCGCCATTCGAGCTCAGCTGGCGCGGGGCGAGATTCTGGGGCCGTTTCACGCCGTTCCGCCACCTCGCCTTCTTTCCGGAGCAGGCGGCGAACTGGGACTGGCTCGACCAGCGCGTGCGCTCTTCAGGAAAGTCGCCGAAGATACTGAATTTGTTTGGCTATACTGGTGTCGCGAGCCTGGTCTGCGCCGCCGCTGGCGCATCGGTCACCCACGTCGACGCCTCGAAGCGCGCGGTCGCCTGGGCGCGGGAGAACGCCGAACTCTCCGGCCTCGCCGAGCGACCCGTGCGCTGGCTGACCGAAGACGCCCGCAAGTGGGTGCAGCGTGAGGCGCGGCGCGGTTCGCTCTACGACGGCATCGTGCTGGACCCGCCGAAGTTCGGGCGCGGGCCCGGCGGGGAGGTCTGGCGGCTGCTGGAAGACCTGCCGGAGCTGATCGCCGGCTGCGCCGCCCTGCTCTCGCCGGACGCCGCGTTCCTGCTGGTCAACGCCTATGCCGAGCGGCTCTCCGGCCTCGCCCTCGCCGGTCTGCTCGGCCAGGCGCTCGCAGGGCGGGGTGGGACGATCGACTGGGGCGAGTTGGCGCTGATCGAGCAAGGCGGCGAGCGCGGCGTCGGCGTCTCGTTCTTCGCCCGCTGGAGCGCGGCGCCCCAGGGTGATGGGCCGTGAGCCGGGCGATCACTTCGCTCGCGAACCCCACCGTGAAGGCGGTGCGGGCCCTGCACATGCGCAAGGCCCGCGAGGAGAGCGGCCAGTTCCTCGCCGAGGGGCTGAAGATCGTCACCGAGGCCGTCGAACTGGGCCACGCACCGCGCGTCCTGCTCTACGGCGCCGACGCCGCGCCCCATCCCCTGCTGCGCCGCGCGCTGGCGGCGACCGAATCGGCCGGCGGCGAGGCGATCGAGGTCAGCCGCGACATCCTGGCCAAGATCTCCCGCCGCGAGAATCCGCAGACCGTGCTGGCGGTGTTCGAGCAGGCGCTCGCGCCGCTGGCCAGCCTGGCGCCCGCGAGCGCCGCCTGCTGGGTGGCGCTGGAAGCGGTGCGCGATCCGGGCAATCTCGGCACGATCGTGCGCACCGCGGACGCGGCCGGCTGCGGCGGCGTGATCCTGGTCGGCGACTGCTGCGATCCCTTTTCGGTCGAGGCCGTGCGGGCGACCATGGGCTCGATCTTCGCGGTGCAGATCGCCAAGGCCACGGTGGCGGCGTTCATGGCCTGGCGGGAGCGCTGGCCAGGCTCGGTGGTCGGCACGCTGCTCACGGCGACGACCGACTTCCGCGCCGCCGCCTACGCGCCGCCGACGCTGATCCTGATGGGCAACGAACAGGCCGGCCTCACCCCGCAACTCGCCGCCCTCTGCGACGTCGCGGTGAAGATCCCGATGCGCGGCCGCGCCGACAGCCTGAACCTCGCGGTGGCCACCGGGGTGATGATCTACGCGGCGACGAGCTGAGCCGCTGGCCAGCGGCTACTTGTCGCTTTCGTCGCTGTCGTCCGGCTGGTCGAGTGTCTTGTTTTCAGTCCGAATGATCGCCTCGAACTTCTGAAAGTCCGACGGCTTGTCGACCACGTACATGACGCAGTGCATCCAGCCCAGGTGGTAGAAGCCGGCTGCGTAGGTCAGCAGGCAGATGTCGCGGTGATAGGCGGCGATCCAGGGCGCGGCCTGGGCCGCCCGCTCGTATTCGACAGCCGCCGCCAGCAGACCAGAGCGGCTCCTGGCGGACTGATACAACGCCAGGCCGGCCGCCTCGTGCCGGCGCGCCGCCTCGGGCGTTGGCGGCGGTTCCGGGAGGCTCGCCGCCAGCAGACGCAGGTCATACTGGTAGGTCGGGGCGGCGAGGCAGGGCGCGGCGTCGCTCACCAGCTCCAGGTAGCCCGCCGTGGTGAGATCAGACGCCTTGGGCATCTGAGCGAAGACCAGCTTGTCGACCTTGTCCGCCTTCGGGTCTGTCGCGGGCTGCTGGGACCAGTCGAGCCGCGCGTAGGCGCTGACGAGCCGGCCACGGGCGCTCAGGAAAGCCCGCACCTCGTCGCGGATCGCCCCTTGCGGATAGTCGGGGTTGTCCTTGAAGAACTGCTCCTCGGTGAGTGGGTCGTCGGGTGTCTTCCCGGCGGCCGCGGCGAGATCCGCGCCCCGATCGAGCAGCAGCTTAAACAGCGCCTCGTTCTTGTCGAGCAGCGCCCGCCCGACGGGGGTTTGCCCGTCCGCGCCGTGGTTCTCGACGTCGGCCCCAAGGTCGAGCATCAGGCGGGTCTGATCGATGTCGCCGCGCATGACCGCCAGATTGAGGGAGGTGTTGGCATCGTCCACATCACCGAGATCTGGCGACGCCCCCTCATCCACCAGCCGGGCCGCGCGCAAAGCGTCGGCGTGTACGGCGTCGAGCATGAGATGATCGTCGTAACCGTCCGGGTTCATGCCGTAGGCGAGGAAGAGATCCAACAGATCAGGCTGCCCGGCTTGCATCCAGTGCCACGCAGCCTCGTGCGGCCAATGGTTGTTGACCGGAGAGCCGGCGGCGAGCAGCAGCTTGATGGTCGGCATCGCTGCTTGCAGGCGCGCGATGTCATCGGCGGTAGCCGCGGCGTCGTTGGTCGGCCAGGCCGGAATCGCTTCGTCGAGCGCCGTCCGGTCCTGCTCATTCTTGAGCTTCAGATCGGCGTGGGCGTCCAGCAACACCTGCACCAGGTCGGGCCGATGCGCGCTGGCCGCATACATCAGCGGCGTGTAGGCCGGCGCCGGCGGACCGTTGACAGCGGCGCCGGCAGCGATCAGGCGGTGGGTCAGTGCGAGATCGCCGCCGATGAGCGCGAGGCTGAGCGGCCGGGTCTTGTCCGAATTCGGCAGCGCCACATCCGCCCTGGCGCCCTTGTCCAGCAGATAGAGTGCCAGATCGAAATGGCTCGCCGTCATCGCGTAGGCGAGCGGCGTGAAACCGGCAGCGTCGCGACCGTCTACGGCGGCGCCGTCCTGCAGCAGCAGCGCCGCCTGGGCTAGATCGCCCGCCTCGGCTGATTTGCACAGATCACAGTCGGCAGCGTCGGCGCGCGGCGCCGCCGCGCCCAGGAGCGCGATGCAAACACCGATGAGGCCGAGCGCTCGCGCTAGCACGGCGGTGGCGGCGCCAGGTTGGCGGTTTCCGGTCGACCGGGCAACGCCGTTCCGGGAACGCGCTCGCCGCCTGAGCGTGCCGCGCCCGGCCCGCACCCGTGCTTCGCCAGGTTGGCCTTGTAGACCTCCATGCCGTGACAATTCAGATCCGGCGAGCTCGAACAGGCGAACGTCTGCACCGTCAGCCTTGGCGCCGTTTCGTGGATCACGTCGACGAAGCTCGGCGGGTGGAACAGCGCCAACGAACCGATCACCTCCGCATTCACCATGCCGCCGCCGATGGCGAGCGACAGAGGCGGCACCGGGTCGCCGCTGTTCACGTAGATCTGCACCGAGCCCACCCGGTGGTCACGCACCAGCTGGTCCCACATCTGCAGGCTTTCGGCCGTAATCTGCGGACCGTACAGCACCACCTTGTCGGCAACCACGTCGCGATTTTCCAGCGCCGCGAGGCAGATCATCGCGCCGTTGGAGTGACAGGCCAGCTCGTCGAACTGCCGCCCTTTCAAGCCGTCGTACCCCGCCTGGTTCTCGGCGGTGTACTGGCCGTTCTTGTACTCGTCGAACACCACACGGGTGGCCAGGTCGACCGCCGTATTAGTCGAGGCGGCAATGCCGAGCACGAAGTTGTACCGATCGAAATCCACGCCGTCGGCGTAGGGCAGCCCCGCCAATCGCATCTGCTCGGCCATCATGGCGTGGGCCTTAGCCACCAGCGCCGGATCGGCATTCTGGACGTTGTAGCCGGTGATCCAGCGCGTGCCGCCGATCAGGCCCTGGCCGGCCGGCGCATAGGATCGCCCGTCGACGATGACCGGCGCGCGTCCGGCCCCGGCCGTCGTTTCGGCCTGGGCCGACGGGTCGGTTCCGACCATCCCGCCGGCCGCCTTGATCGCCGCGACGATCGCTGGATCGGAGTCCGACGCGCCAGCGCGATAGGCGGCAAGCCTGGCGTCCGCCGACGCCTGCGCGGCGGCGGCGCGATCAGCGGCGCCGGCGTTCTGCTCGAGCTCGGCGCGCCTGCGCTGCACGTCGGCCTCAGCCGCGGCCTTGGCGCTCGCAACCCGGGCGGCCAGGTCTTCCGCGTCGACCCACCGTTCGAAATCGGCGACGGCTTGGGCGTCTTGCGGCCAGGCGCCGAGCGTCTCCTTGAAGTACTGCAGCGCAAGACGCTTGTTCCCCGCCTGCAGCGCGACCTGGCCGCGCAGCCAGCTGATGAACGCGCGAATATTCGGGCCGTTGGCCAGCTGCTGTCGCGCCAGCGCCAGACTCAGCGCGTCGCTATAGTTTCCGGCCGCGATCGCAGCCTGTTCCCGCTGCTGATAGCTCGCGATCTGCCCCTGCAGCTGAGCGTCAGCGGCATCCTGACGCGCCCGATTAAGCTCGCGCTGGTTGTCGATGCGGGCGCGCACGCAGTTGATGTCGCAAGGCGGCGGCCCGGCCGATCCATGGTGTGAACAATCCACGCCGAGCTGGGCGCAGGCGCTCTGCGCCAGCCCCGCCAGGGGCGCGGCCAAGGCGATGGCGCACACGACCGCGCCGACCGCCCAACCCCCCCAACGTCTGGTCCTGACCGCCCTCATGCGCTGACCCGATCGACCCGTCGTCGAATTTGACGGCCCGACAGCGAAGCTCGCAAGCGAAAAGCGCGCCGTCGCGCGCAGAAGGCGCACGGCTCAACCCCGCCGCGGCTTGGCCCGGGTGGTTGGCGCGGCGCTGGCCGGGTCCTCGGGCCAGACGTGCTTGGGGTAGCGGCCGCGCATGTCCTTACGCACTTCGCCCCACGAGCCGCGCCAGAAGCCGGGTAGGTCCTTGGTCAGCTGGATCGGCCGATGGGCCGGCGACAGCAGCGCCAGCGTCAGCGGGACCCGTCCGCCGGCCACAGTGGGATGGGCCCCGAGGCCGTAGAGTTCCTGCACCCGCACGTCGACTCGCGGCCCGCCGTCGCTGGCGTAGTCGATGGTGAATCGCGAGCCGGTCGGCGCCTCGAACTTCGCTGGCGCCAGCTGATCGAGCCTGCGCTGGGCCTCGTACGGGATCAGCGCTTTGAGCGCCGGTTCAAGGTCGCCCACGGCGCCCAGCAACGACTTGCCGGCCAAGGCCGGCTCCAGCCAGGCGTCCAGACCGGCCAGCAGGGCTTCGTCCGACAGATCCGGCGCTTCGAGCCCCTGACCGCGCAGGAATGCGGCACGCGCTCTCAGCGCCGTCGCGCCATCGCTCCACGGCAGCGCCTCCAGGCCCCGGCGGCCGACATCATCCATCAGCGCGGCGGTGATCAGCGCCGGGTCCGGATTGGCGATCAGACGCTCTTCGACGGCGAGCCGGCCCAGGGCGACGATCTCCTTGGCGCGCAGGCGGCCGGCGGCGTCGGGCTCGAGCCTGGCCTCGCGGGTCAGGCGGTCGGCGAACGCGGCGCTCAACTCGGCGGGATCGAGCTCGGCGGCCAGCAGGATGCGATCGCGGGCCGCGCCGCCGCCCAGCTCGGCCACCGCCAGCCACTGCGCCTTGGCCAGCGGCTCGGTCGGCTCCATCTGCACGCCGCGGCCGGTGGCGAGCTGAAACTGGCCGAGCGGGCCGCGCGCCTTGGCGATCCGCTCGGGCCAGGCCTCGGCCAGCAGCAGGGCGTCGCTCAAGGGCGGCATGTCCGACGCCGCGCCAGCGTCTGCCGCCCAGCGGCGCGCAAGGCCGGCGGCGTCGCGGGCTCGAGGACTGCGGTCGCGCTGGAAGCCGTCGAGCCGGGTCTCCAGGTCGACGGCCCGGCCGCCGAGGCCGCGTTCGACCACCAGCGCGGCGATGCGGGCGGCGCGCTCGGCCTGGCCGGAGGCGGCGGCGCGCAGCACCATGTGCGCCAGCCGGGGCGGCAGCGCGATGCCGGCCATGCGGCGGCCGTGGGCGGTCAAGGCGTCGCCCCCGTCCAGCGCACCAAGCCGCTGCAACAAGGTGCGAGCCTCGGCCATCGCCGGCGCCGGCGGCGGGTCCAGGAACACCAGGCGGTCGCCCGAACCCCACTGCGCCAGGTCGAGGGCGACACGGGACAGGTCCGCCTCCAGGATCTCCGGACGGTCGAACGGAACCAGGCTGCGGGTCTCCGGCTCGTCCCAGAGCCGGTAGCAGACGCCGGGCTGGGTGCGCCCCGCCCTGCCCCGCCGCTGGTCCGCCGCGGCGACGGAGACCCGCACCGTCTCCAGCCGGGTGAGGCCGCTCGCTGGATCGAACCGCGGGACGCGGGCCATGCCGGCGTCGATCACCACCCGCACCCCTTCGATGGTGAGGCTGGTCTGGGCGATCGACGTCGCCAGCACCACCTTGCGGCGTCCGGGCGCTGCGGGCGCGATGGCGCGGTCCTGGGCGGCGGGCTCGAGGGCGCCATACAGCGGCGCGATCTCGACGGCGGGGTCCCTGACGCGCTCAGCCAGCCGCTCGGCGACGCGGACGATCTCGCCCTGGCCGGGCAGGAACACCAGCAGGCTGCCGGTCTCCTCGGCCAGCGCCTTCTGCACGGCGCGCACCACCTGGTCCTCGAGCCGCAGCGCCGGGTCGCGGCCGAGATAGCGGGTCTCGACCGGGAACATCCGGCCAAGGCTCTCGATGATCGGCGCATCGTCCAGCAGCGCGGCCACCGGCGCCGGATCGAGGGTCGCGGACATCACCAGCAGCTTCAGGTCCGGCCGCAGCAGGTTCTGGGCGTCCTTCGCGAACGCAAGACCGAGGTCGGCGTCGAGGCTGCGCTCATGGAACTCGTCGAACAGGACGCCGGCGACACCCTCCAGCCCCGGATCGTCCAGGATCATCCGGGTGAACACGCCCTCGGTGACCACCTCGACGCGGGTCCTTGCCGAAACGCGCGACGCCAGCCGCACCCGGTAGCCGACGGTGTCGCCGACCTGCTCGCCCAGCGTCCAGGCCATGCGTTCGGCGGCGGCCCGGGCGGCGATGCGGCGTGGCTCCAGCACGACCAGCTTGCCGCCGGCCACCCAGGGCTCGTCCAGCAGCGCCAGCGGCGTGACGGTGGTCTTGCCGGCCCCCGGCGGCGCCACCAACACGGCGGCGTTGTTCGTCGCCAGCGCCGCCTTCAGCGCCGGCAGAGCCTCTTCAATCGGCAGCATGGCTGCCGGGTTCTATTCGACCGGCGGCTGGGTGCCGATAATGGCGATCTCGGCCTCGAGCGTTGGTCCCGTCCTGCCAAGCTTCGAGAACCAAAGCCCGTAGGTGAAATAAAGCAGCGTGCCCACGCCCAGGTACCAGAGGAAGAAGCTGCGGGTGGCCGGCACCGCCATCAGGCTCATCAGCAGGAAGATGCACATCAAGACGCCCATGATCGGCACCAGCGGATAGAGCGGCGTGCGGAATGGGCGGGCCATCTTGGGGTGGGTGACGCGAAGATAGATCACGGTGCCGCAAACGATGGCGAACGCGGCCAAGGTTCCGACGTTGGTCAGGTCGGACAGCGCGTCCAGCGACATGAACCCGGCCGCGCCGGCGGCGACGATGCCGACGATGATGGTGTTGATCCAGGGCGTCTTGAAGCGCTTGTGGACGATGGCCAGCTGCGAGGGCAGCAGGCCGTCGTGGCTCATGGTGTAGAAGATGCGGGTCTGGCCGTAGAGCAGCACCAGCATCACGCTCGACAGGCCAGCGATGGCGCCCAGCTTCACCAGCACGGCGAACCAGCCGATGCCGATCTGGTTCACCGCCATCGCGATGGGCGCGGCGTTGTCGAGCGACTGGTAGGGCACGATGCCGACCAGCACCGCGCAGGTGGCGATGTAGAGGATGGTGCAGATGACCAGGGCGCCGAGGATGCCGATCGGCATGTCGCGCCCAGGGTTGCGCGACTCCGCGCCCGCGGTGGAGACAGCCTCGAAGCCGATGTAGGCGAAGAAGATAACCGCCGCGCCGTGGATCACACCGCCGAGGCCATAGTGCGAGCCCTTGGCCCCCGTGATCACGTCCAGCAGCGCGCGGCCGATCTGGTGGGGCATGTCCATCGGCGTCCCTGGCGGCGGCGCAGGGACCTGGGCCGGCACCAGCGGCGACCACAGGTGCGGGTGGACGTAGAAGGCGCCGATGCAGATGAAGGCGATCACCACCGACAGCTTGATGAAGACGATGACGTTGTTGACCGTCGCCGATTCCGACACGCCGATCACCAGCAGGCAGGACACCGCCAGGATGCCGATCACCGCCGGCAGGTTGAGCACGCCGTGGGCGATCACCACCCCAGCGGCGTTTTTGACCGCTTCGCCAGGCGCCGCCGTGAGCTCCGGCGGGATCACGATGTGCATGTCCTTCAGCAGACTGACCAGATAGCCCGACCAGCCCACCGCCACGGTGGAGGCCGCGAGCCCGTATTCGAGCAGCAGCAACAGGCCCATGATCCAGGCCACGATCTCGCCCGTCGAGGCGTAGCTGTAGGAATAGGCCGAGCCGGAGACCGGCAGCGCCGAGGCCAGTTCGGCGTAGCTGAGCGCCACGAAGGCGCAGAGCAGCCCGGTGATCACGAACGAGATCATGATCCCAGGCCCCGCCCAGACCGCAGCCGCACGGCCGGTCAGGACGAAGATGCCAGTGCCGATGATGCAGCCGATGCCCAGCAGGATCAGGTTAAGCGCACCAAGTGTTCGTTTCAGCTCGCCGTGATCGGTCTCGGCATGGATCATCTCCACCGGTTTGCGCTGGAAGATGCGCCCCACTACCCCGACGTTGGCCATGATCGCTCCGCGCACCCCTGGACTCGGGGCAGGCTACGCCGATCCTTGGTCTGGCGCCAATGCGCCGCTCGGTTGGCGGCCGCGCTGAGACCTCACTTTGCGAAGCCGCCGGCCAGACCCTATTCTCCCGGAATGTCAGAGCCCCAGAAGCCGCCGATCCAGGCCATCGTCGCCCCGGTGACGCCGCTGCAGCAGAACTGCACCATCGTCTGGTGCACCAAGACCCGGAAGGCCGCGGTGATCGATCCGGGCGGCGAGGTTCAGCGGCTGCTCGCCATCCTCGCGGACCAGAAGCTGACGCTGGAGAAGATCTGGGTCACCCACGGCCACATGGACCACGCCGGCGGCACGGCGGCGCTGAAGGCGGCGACCGGCGTTCCGATCGAAGGCCCGCACAGGGACGACGTGTTCTGGATCGACCGCATCGCCGAGAGCGGTCAGCGCTATGGCATGCCGGACGCCAAGTCATTCACGCCCGACCGCTGGCTAGAGGACGGCGATCGCGTCACGCTCGGCGAGACCGAGTGGGAGGTCTACCACTGCCCCGGCCACACGCCGGGCCATGTGATCTTTTTCCACCGCGAAGCGCGCTTCGCCCAGGTCGGCGACGTGCTGTTCGCCGGCTCGATCGGCCGCACCGACTTTCCGCGCGGAAGCTTCCCGGACCTGATCGCCTCGATCACTCAGAAGCTCTGGCCGCTAGGCGACGATGTCACCTTCGTGCCCGGCCACGAACAGCTCTCCACCTTCGGCCAGGAGCGCCGCACCAATCCGTTCGTCTCGGACGAGGCCCTGGCGTCGATGCGGGGCTAGACGTTCGATGGCGACGACCAGACGCGCCTTTGCAGGAGCCGCTGTCGCCATGGCTGCCGCCACCGCCTCGCCAACCCTCGCCGCGCCAAAGCCGCTGCGCATCCTGATCCTGGGCGGGACGGGCTTCACCGGTCCGCACCAGGTTCGCTACGCCCTGGCCCGCGGCCACAAGGTCACGCTGTTCAACCGCGGCCGCGAGCTGGACGCCTGGGCCGGCCAGGTCGAGGAACTGATCGGCGATCGCAACACCGGCGACCTGAAGGCGCTGGAGGGCCGCGCGTGGGATGTCTGCATCGACAACCCCACCACCCTGCCCTTCTGGGTCCGGGACGCCGGCAAAGCGCTTGCGGGGAAGGTCGGGCACTACGTCTTCATCTCCACCATCTCGGTCTATGCGGCCAACGATCGGCCGGCCGACGAGAGCGCCGCTGTGCTGGCCTATGCGGGTCAGGACCCGATGGAAGAGACCATGGCCACGCTCACCGCCAGCAAAGGCGCGCTCTACGGGCCGCTGAAGGCGGTCAGCGAGGCGGAGGCCAAGCGCCAGTTCGGCGCGGCGACCACCATCATCCGACCGGGCCTGATCGTCGGACCCGGCGACGAGAGCGACCGCTTCACCTACTGGCCGGTGCGGCTGGCGAAAGGCGGCGAGGTGCTGGCGCCCGGCGATGGGAGCGATCCGGTCCAGCTGATCGACGCGCGCGACCTCGCCGAATGGACCGTCCGTATGGCCGAACAGCGCACCTTCGGCATCTTCAACGCCACCGGTCCGGCAGGTACGCTTCGCATGGCCCAGATGCTGGGTGACGTTTCGCGGGGCGTCGGCGCCAACGCCAAGCTGGTCTGGATTCCGCAGAGCTTTCTCGACGCCAACAAGGTCTCGGCCTGGTCCGACATGCCGGTCTGGATTCCCGGCCACGGAGATACGGCCGGTTTCGCCCGGCGGGATATCCGCCGGGCCCTGGCCGCCGGCCTGACTTTCCGGCCGCTGGCGACCACGGCGAAGGACACGCTGGATTGGTTCAAATCCCAGTCGGACGCGCGCCAGGCGAAGCTGCGCGCTGGTCTCGCGCCGGACCGGGAAGCCCAGCTTTTGGCGCAGTGGCAGGCGAAGACTTGAGCCGGGGCTTAGCGCCGCGGGGTTGGCGTTACGCCGATGTTGCAATCGAGACATTCGTGCGCCACAGCGGGCCTTGAGCCTTTAAGGCATGCAAGCGACCTCTGAGATGGCGACCCCCAACGCCGAAATTGCCGAGAAAATCCTGGTGGTCGACGATGACCCCGGCATCCGCGACGTGGTCGCCGAGTTCCTGCAGCGGCACGGCTATCACGTCGAGACCGCGGCGGACGGCAAGGAGATGGACCGCTCCCTCGCCCGCAACCCGGTCGACCTGGTGGTGCTGGACGTGATGCTGCCGGGCGAGGACGGCCTGGCCATCTGCCGCAAGCTCTCCCGCCCCGACGGCCCGGCGATCATCATGCTGTCGGCCATGGGCGAGGAGACCGACCGCATCGTCGGCCTGGAACTGGGCGCCGACGACTATGTGCCCAAGCCCTGCAATCCGCGCGAGCTGCTGGCGCGGGTGCGGGCGGTGCTGCGCCGCCGCCGCGAACCGCGCGGCGACGAGAGCCTGGATGCGGCCTGCGAGTTTGCCGGGTGGCGGCTCGATCTGGTCCGCCACGAGCTGCGCTCGCCCGAGGGGGCGGTGGTCAACCTCTCCAGCGGCGAGTTCTCGCTGCTGCGCGCCTTCGTCGAACGACCGCAGCGGGTGCTGAGCCGCGACCAGCTGCTGGAATTCGCCCGCGGACCGCAGTCCGACGCGTTCGACCGGGCGATCGACGTCCAGATCAGCCGGCTGCGCCGCAAGCTCGACGACAGCGGATCGGGCCAGGAACTGATCCGAACGGTGCGCAACGAGGGCTACATCTTCACGCCTAAAGTCTCCCGCACGCCATGAACCGATGGCCGACGACCACCCTGTTCCTCCAGGCGCTGGGCCTGGTGGGGGCGACGCTGGTCGCGGTGTTCGTCTCGGCCATGGTGGTGATCCTGAACCTGCCGCCGCCGCCGCCCGACGTCTATTCGGTCGCCGAGGTGGCGCAGGCGATCAAGACCGGCAAGGGCGGCCAGGCGATCGAAGGTCGCCCACTCGAAGTGCGTCGTGAAGATCGGGCGCCGACCGTGTCGAACACCCTGCTGCAGCGCCGTCACCTCAGCTTCAGGGCGGGCCTTGCCCAGGAGCTGAAGGTCAACGTGAACGACATCGTGCTGGTGCAGGACCAGGGGCCGGTGTTCTACGGCCCGCCGCGGCTGCTGCGCCACCCGCCGCCCACCGCCTCGGCGCCCGAGCAGACCGTGATCTTCGGCTCGTTCCAGGCGGCGCTGCGCCAGCCGGACGGCAGCTGGCGCGTGGTCGCCCCGCAGCGCCAGCTGATCGCGCCCTGGCAGCAGCGAAACATGATCGTGTTGAGCGTCGCGTTCGTCGTGGTCATGCCGCTGGCCTGGTGGTTCGCCCGGCGCCTCGCCTCCCCGATCGCGGCGTTCGCCCGCGCCGCCGAGCGGCTAGGCCGCGATCCCGACGCGCCGCCGCTGAACGTGCGCGGCTCGACCGAGATCCGCTCCGCCGTCGCGGCGTTCAACCTGATGCAGGAGCGGCTGAACCGCTACGTCTCCAACCGCACCACGATGATCGGCGCGATCGCCCATGACCTGCGCACGCCGCTCACCCGGCTTCGGTTCCGCATCGAGGCCGCGCCAGATGAGCTGAAGGCCAAGCTCGCCGCCGACCTCGACGAGATGGAGGCGATGGTCGCTTCGACGCTCGCCTTCGTCCAGGACGCCACTAGGCCGGTCGAACGCACCAAGCTGGAGATTTCGTCGCTGGTCGAGACGGTGATGGACGAGGCGGCGGAAACCGGCGCCGACGCGGCGGTGGAACGTTCGGAGCGGGCCGTGGTCGATGGCGATCCGGTCGCGCTGAAACGCCTTGTCACCAACCTGGTCGATAACGCGCTGAAGTTCGGGTCCAGCGCCCGTGGCCGGGTGTTTTCCGAAGCCGGCATGGCCATTGTCGAGGTGGACGACAATGGGCCTGGCGTGCCCGAGGACGACATCGAGCGCGCGTTCGAGCCGTTCCATCGGCTGGAAGGCTCGCGCAGTCGCGAAACCGGGGGCGCCGGCCTTGGCCTGGCGGTGGTCCGCGCCATCGCCCGCGGCCACGGCGGCGAAGTTGTCCTGCAGAACCGCCCCGAGGGCGGGCTGCGCGCCAGGGTCTCGTTGCCGCTGGCGCTGAAGAGCGGCCGCCGGGCGCCGCCGCTGCGCGCCCCGGACCTCGCCGCCGCGACGACCGGTTAGGCGCGCGTCGGACCGGCGTGGCCGTTCGGCCACACGCGCCGGCATGGTGACGCTCGCTGCGGTCGCTCCGCGACGGACCTGCGCAACATTCTGCGTACTAGCTGGGTTGTTGGGTCGCTACGTCAGACGCGAATTCGGGGTGGTGTCTGGCGGCGGCGCAACCGCAACGCTTTTTCCGCGTTAGCAACCTTGAGAAGCCCGTGCCAGACCCGAAAGATCCCGATCTGCCGCCCGCGACGCCGTCTCCCGAGTATGCGCCGGGCAAGACGCCGGAGGAGTTTCCCTCCGATCCGCCGGCGACCGGAGATCCCGACGATGGCCGGCCACGCGACCTGAGGGGGAAGATCTCGATCGGTGAAGGAGATGAGTAAAGTCATGGATATGAACAAGGACGAGGCCGTGCGGCGCCCCAGCCGGCGCGGCTTTGCGGCGATGGATCCCGAGCGGCGTCGCGAGATCGCCCGCAGGGGCGGCGCGAGCGTGCCGAGCGAGAAGCGCAGTTTCGCTCAGGACAGGGACCTCGCGGCCAACGCCGGACGCAAAGGCGGCGCGGCCTCCCGCGGCGGAGGCCGGCGTCCGTCGCGAGCACCGGCGGTCTGACTTCAGTCTCGGCGTACGCCGATGTCCGGCCGCGCCGCCCGCGCGGTCGGATATTGGCGTCGCCGCGGACTAAGCGGCGAACAGGAAGACGGCGAAGGCCGGCGGCGGCGCGATCCAGCGCTCCAGCAAGCGCCAGCCCGCGCGGCGGGCCATGCCGGTGACGTCCTCGACCGTGAACTTGTACGAATTCTCCGTGTGCAGGCTCTCGCCCGCGGCGAACTCGAAAGCCCGACCGGCGACATGCACGCTCTGGCGCACCCGGCTGACCAGATGCATCTCGATGCGGCTATCGACCGCGTTCCAGACCGCCTTGTGGTCGAAGGCGTCGCGATCGAAGTCTGCGCCGAGGTCGCGATTGATCCGCGCCAGCAGGTTCTTGTTGAAGGCCGCGGTGACGCCCGCGGCGTCGTCGTAGGCGGCTGTCAGCACCGAGGTTTCCTTCACCAGGTCGGCGCCCAGGATGAACAGCCCGCCGTCGCCGATCAGCGCGCGCGCCTCGGCCAATAGCCGCACCCCCTCCTCCGGATCGAAGTTGCCGATCGTGGACCCCGGAAAGAAGCCGACCCGCGGCCGCGCGGCGGCGACGGCCGGCGGCGGCCCGCCGACGGTGAAGTCCCGCGCCAGCGGCTCGACGATCAGTTTGGGATAGTCGCGCCGGATCGCTGCGGCCGCGGCCTCCAACGCCGAGACGCTGATGTCGATCGGCGCGTAGGCGGCAAGCTGCGGGGCGGCGTCGAGGATCAGCCGGGTCTTGGCGCTGGCGCCGCTGCCGTATTCGATCAAAACCGCATCGGGGGGGATGCGCGCGGCGATCTCCGGGGCGATCCGGGTCAGCAGCGCCGTCTCGGTGCGGGTCGGGTAATATTCCGGCAGTTCGGTGATCGTCTCGAACAGCGCCGAGCCCTTGGCGTCGTAGAACCACTTCGGCGGGATCGACTTCGGCGTGCGCGCCAGGCCTTGCCAGACGTCGCGCCGGAACGCCGCGGTCGGATCCTCGGGCTGGGCGCGGGCGCCGACGTCCTCGGCGAGGCGCACGCCGGAGAACATCCAGCGCTGGTGCGGATAGAAGAAGTTGCGGTAGGTGGCGCGCGAATGACCGGCCGGCGTGATCGAGGCGCCGCCGCGCAGGGTCATCTGGCCCATCATGAACTTGCCGTTGTACTCGCCGACCGCGCCTTTGGCCGGGGCGAAGCCGGGGTAGCGGAGGTAGGCGCTGGCGGTCCACTGCCAGGCGGCCTCGTAGAGCTGATCGAACGCCTCCGGCCGGCTGGCGGCCGCGTGTTCCCATTCCGCCTCGGTCGGCAACCGCTTGCCGGCCCAGGTGGCGTAGGCGTCGGCCTCGAAGTAGCTGACGTGTGTCGCCGGCGCATCGAGATCGACCGGCTGCAGGCCGGTCAGACCGAACGCCAGCCAGCCGTCGGCGCCGCGCTGCCAGTAGAGCGGCGCCTCCCAGCCCTCGTCCCGGACCAGCGCCCAGCCGTCGGCCAGCCAGAACTCGGCGCGGGCGTAGCCGCCGTCCTCGATGAAGGCGATCCATTCGCGGTTGGTGACCAGCCGGCTCGCCAGCCGATAGGGCGCCAGCAGCGTCTCGTGGCGCGGCCCCTCGTTGTCGAACGAGAACCGATCGGGCGCGGCGCCGATCGCGACCCGGCCGCCGTCGAGATCGACCCACTCGAGCGCGCCGGCGGCCTTTGCCTCGAAGCCGGGGCCGTAAGCCGGCTCGATCGCCGATTGGGCGAACAGGTGCAGCACATCCATCAGGATCAGTTCCTGGTGCTGCTGCTCGTGTGCGAGGCCGAGTTCGACCAGGAATGCGGACTCGGCCGACAGCCCGCCGGCCAGCAGCCGCTCCATCGCCGCATCGACATGCGCGCGGTAGGCCAACACCCGCTCCAGCGGCGGGCGGGTGATCAGACCCCGCGCCGGCCTGGGATGCCGCGGCCCGACCGCCTCATAGTAGGAATTGAACAGGAAGCCGAAGTCGGGGTCGAACGCCTCGTAGCCCGGCAGGCTCGGCGCCAGCAGGAAGGTCTCGAAGAACCAGGTGACATGCGCCAGGTGCCACTTGGCGGGACTGGCGTCGGGCATCGACTGGGCTTGGGCGTCCTCCGGCGAGAGTGGTGCGGCGCGAGCGAGCGAGTGCGCCCTGACCGCGCGGTAGCGTTCGCTGAGACACCCGTCAGCTGCGGCGTCCTGCGTGGTGGCGGCATAGGCCTCGTCGGTCGTCGCCATGGGCGAAATCCTTCCACTCTGCTGGATGTCGGCCGCCCGCGCCCTCCATGGCGCCAAGCCCTCCTGAACATCGCGGTGGCCCCAATGTTCCATCGCGCGGCCAAGAACTGGCAGGAACGTAAGGCAGCGGAGCGCGTTTTCCAGACCTCTGGGCGGCACGGCTTCCGTCGCGGCGTTGCTGCGCCGCAACGTGGGGCTGATTCCACGGGAGAGTGTAGCGTGAACGTGGATCTCGAATGGCGCGATCAGGTGGTCGCCCTCATTCCCGCCCTGCGCGCCTTCGCCTGGTCGATCAGCCGCAACGGCTCCGACGCCGACGACCTCGTCCAGGACACCCTGATCAAGGCCTGGAGCCACCGCGACAAGTTCGAGATCGGCACCAACCTGCGCGCCTGGCTGTTCACCATCCTGCGCAACACCTACTACACCGCTGTCGTTCGCCGCCGGCGCGAAGTGCGCGACGAAGATGACCACTACGCCCGCTCATTGACCTCGGCCCCGACGCAGGAGTGGGGCCTGGCGATCCGAGCGCTGCAGTCGGCGCTCGACCGGCTGCCGGCGGCGCACCGCGAGGCCTTGATCCTGGTCGGCGCGGCGGGGCTCTCCTACGAAGAGGCGGCCGATATCTGCGGCTGCGCGCTCGGCACCATCAAGAGCCGGGTCAACCGCGCCCGCAACCGGCTGCTGAAGGTGATGGAGATCGAACGCGCCGCCGACGCCATCGCCCCGACCCGCGAGGGTGCGCGGATCGGCGCATGACCGCTCATCGCTCGGGCGCGAAGGCCTTGAGGAAGACGTCAACGACGCCGCTGACATGCGCCTCGATCTGTTCGGCCGGGATTTCACCCAGAACCCCCCAGAGCAGACGATGATGATAGTCGGAGAGGATCAGGTCCTTGAGGCATCGCCCGACCATGACCGGATCCCCCCGGCGCAGCTCGCCGGCGTCCATCGCGCTCTCCACGATTTGCGCGAAGCGGGCTTCGCCGCGGCCAGGGCCGGCGTCGAAGAACATCCGGCCCAGCTCCGGAAACCGGCCGGTCTCGCCGATGACGACCCGGTTGAGCGCGATGAGCCTCGGCGAGAGAATGAATCCGAGGAAGTCCGCGCCGAAAGCGACCAGACTGTCGCGGATCGACTGTCCGCCGCCGGGCGCGGGCAGGTGGTCGAAAATCGCCATCGCCGGCCCCTGACAGGTATCGGTGATGAACGCGCTAAACAGCTCTTCCTTGGATCGGAAGTAGTTGTAGAGGGTGCCCTTCGAGCCGCCGACCCGCGCCGCGATCTCCGACATCGAAGTTGCTGCGTAGCCTTGCGCAACGAACACCTCACTCGCCACATCAAGGATGGCGCGACGCTTGGCGTCGCTGCGGGAGTGGTCGGGCGTGGCGGGTTCGGAGGACATCAGAATTTCTCTGACCGTACCGTACGGTTTCTTGCTTGACGATGAAAAAGCCCGGGATCATTATGACCGTACGGTACGGTCAGATCAAGCGGGGAGCGCCGCAAAATGCATCAGACGAGAACGGCAAGCCTCACTCGTGGCGCGCTGGCCGCTGGCGTGGCGGTGCTCGCGCTGCAGGCGGCCGCATGCGCCGATCTGCCGGCGACCAGCGGACCGCCGCCCAAGATCAAGCCGGCCGAGACCTATCAGGACCAGCGCAGCTTCGCCGCGCCCGCCACCGACTGGCCGGCCGACCGGTGGTGGGACGCCTATGGCGACGTCCAGCTGTCCGGCCTGATCGACGAGGCTCTGAAGGGCTCGCCCACCCTCGCCCAGGCCGAGGCGCGGCTGATCTCCGCCAGCGCCAACACCATGGTCTCGCGCTCGGCCACGCTGCCCTCGATCAGCGGAAGCGGCCAGGCGTCGGTGACCGAGTCGAGCCTGATCGAAGGCTTCCCGCCCTTCATCCAGCAGCTGCTGCCGCGCGGCTACATCGACAACGGCCGACTGGCGCTCGACGCCTCCTACGATCTCGACCTGTTCGGCAAGAACCGCGCGGCGCTGAAGGCCGCCGTCTCCGAGGAAGCCGCCACCGCGGCCGACTTGGCTGAGGCGCGGCTCACGCTCTCGACCGCGGTCGCCCAGGGCTACGCCGACCTCGCCCGGCTGGGCGCCGAGCGCGACGCCGCCGCCGAGGCGGTGCGCAACCGGCAGGAGACCAGCCACCTCACCGCCGAGCGGGTGGAGAACGGCCTCGACACCCGCGCCGAGCTGAAGCAGGCGGAGGCCGCCACGCCGGCCTCGCAGGCGGACGTCGAGGCGCTCGACGAGCAGATCCTGCTCACCCGCCACCGCATCGCCGCGCTGCTGGGCGAAGGCCCCGACCGCGGACTGGACATCGCCATGCCCAAGACCGAGGCGGTGAAGGCGTTCGGCCTCCCGGCCGATCTTCGGCTGCACCTGATCGGCCGGCGTCCCGACATCGTCGCCGCGCGGCTGCGCGCTGAGGCGGCGTCCAGGCGCGTCGAGTCAGTCAAGGCTCAGTTCTACCCGGACATCACCCTCAACGCCTACGTCGGCCAGCAGTCGCTGGGCCTCAGCCAGCTGTTCAACCCGGCCGCGGCGATCGGCTCGTTCGGCCCGGCCATCACCCTGCCGATTTTCGAAGGCGGGCGCCTTCGCGGCCAGTACCGCGGCGCCAGAGCCGACTACGCCGCCGCCGTCGACGCCTATGACGCCACCCTGACCCAGGCGCTCCAGGACGTCGCCGACGCCTCCGCCAGCGTCCGGTCGGCCGCCGTCCAGCTCGAACAGCGCCGCGCCGCGCTCCAGGCGGGCGAGCAGGCCTACGCGGTGGCCCGGGAACGCTACCAGGGCGGCCTTTCGCCCTTCGTCTCCGTGCTCACCGCCGAGGACGCGGTGATCGACGAGCGGCGCGCCTACGCCGACGCGCAATCGCGCGCCTTCAGCCTCGACATCACCCTCATCCGCGCCCTCGGCGGCGGCTACGTCGCCGCCTGAACCTCCCCGGACACACCGCCATGGATGCTCGCACGACCACTGCTCCTTCGCCCGGCGCCGCTCCCCCGGCCGGCGCGCCCACTGCCGCGCCGGCCGTCGCCGCGGCGACCGCGCCGCCGCCGCCGGCGCCGCCGTCCCGGCCAAGGTCGAGCCGCCAGCGCCTGTTCCTGATCCTCGGCGCGGTGATCGTCGTCGCGGCGATCGGCTATGGGCTCTACTGGGTGCTGGTCGCCTCGCACCACGCCTCCACCGACGACGCCTATGTGAACGCCGACGTCGCCGATGTGACGCCGCTGGTGAGCGGGCCGATCGTCGCGGCGCCGGCAACGGACACTTTGCCGGTCAAGCGCGGCGACGTGCTGGTGATGATCGACCCCACCGACTTCAAGATCGCCCTCGCGTCGGCGGAAGCCGCGCTTGGCCAGGCCCAGCGCAAGGTGGAGGGTTATTTCGCCAACCGCGACGCCGAGACCGCCGACACCGCGGCCAAGGGCTTCGACATCGACCGGTCCCGCGCGCTGGTCGCCAGCGCCGAGGCTGACGTGGCCAGGGCGCACACGGACCTGACCCGCCGCCAGGCGCTCGCCCACGATGGCGCCGTCTCGGGCGATGAGCTCACCATCGCCGAGAACCGCATGCACGAAACCGAGGCGTCGCTCGCGGCCGCCCGGGCCGCTCTGGCCGAGGCTCAAGCCAACCGCGTTTCAGCAGCCGGCCAGGAGCGCATCGCCAACGCACTGATCGCCGGCGCCGACGTCACCACCAACCCGGAGGTCGCCGCCGCGCAGGCCAGGGTCGACCAGGCCAAGCTCGATCTCGACCGCACCGTGATCCGGGCCCCGGTCGACGGCGTGATCGCCAAGAACATCACGGAGATCGGACAACGCGTCGCCTCCGGCGCCCAGCTGATGACGATCGTGCCGATCCAGGCGGCCTACGTCGACGCCAACTTCAAGGAGGGCCAGCTGCGGGGCATGAGGCTGGGCCAGCAAGCCATCCTGACCAGCGACCTCTACGGCGGCGGCGTGAAGTTCCATGGCCGCATCGTCGGCCTGGCCGGCGGCACCGGCTCGGCGTTCGCGGTGATCCCGGCGCAGAACGCCACCGGCAACTGGATCAAGATTGTGCAGCGCCTGCCGGTCCGCATCGCGCTCGACCCGCAGGAGCTGAAGCAGCACCCGCTCCGCGTGGGCCTTTCGATGAACGTCGACGTCGACACCGCCCAATAGGCCCGGCCGTCACCCTGTCGGAGCGCCCAGCATGGCCGCCACCCACGCCTACGTCGAACCGACCCCGCTGAAAGGCGCCGCCCTGGTGCTGGCCGGCTTCCTGCTGGCGGCCGGCAACTTCATGGTCGTGCTCGACATGACCATCGCCAACGTCTCGGTGCCCAACATCGCCGGCAGCCTGGCGGTCGCGCCCAACCAGGGCACCTGGGTCATCACCTCCTACTCGGTCGCCGAGGCGATCGTGGTGCCACTGACCGGGTGGCTGGCGCAGCGGTTCGGCGCGGTCAGGGTGTTTGTCGCCGGCATGATCGGCTTCGGGATCTGCTCGGCGCTCTGCGGCCTGGCGCCATCGCTGGGCTTTCTGGTGTTGTTCCGGGTCATGCAAGGCGTGTGCGGCGGGCCGATCATGCCCATGTCGCAGGCGCTGATGATGCGGGTGTTCCCGCCGAACCAGCGCGCCCAGGCGATGGCGCTCTGGTCGATGACCGTGGTCGTCGCGCCGATCGCCGGCCCCATCCTTGGCGGCGTGATCTGCGACAACGCCAGCTGGCCATGGGTGTTCTACATCAACGTCCCGGTCGCGGCGGTGTGCGGGTTCTTCGCCTGGCAGATGCTGCGATCGCAGGAGACCGCGACGGAGAGTCGTCGCATCGACTTCGTCGGCCTGGGCCTGCTGATCCTGTTCGTCGGCGCGCTGCAGATCATGCTCGACAAGGGCAAGGAGCTCGACTGGTTCGGCTCGCCGGTGATCGTCAGCCTCGCGGTGGTCGCGGCGATCGCCTTCGCCTGCTTCCTGATCTGGGAGCTCACCGAGGAGCACCCGATCGTCGATCTGCGCGTGTTTCGTCACCGCGGCTTCACCGGGGCGGTGATCACCATCGCCATTACCTATGGGGTGTTCTTCGCCTCGATCCTGCTGGTGCCGCTCTGGCTGCAGACCAACATGGGCTACACCGCCAGCTGGGCCGGCTACACCACCGCGCTGGGCGGGATCATGGCCGTGGTGATGTCGCCCATCGTGCCGCGCCTGATGGGCCGGATCGACGCCCGGGCGCTGGTCAGTTTCGGTGTCGCCAGCCTGGCCGTAATCGCGCTATGGCGTTCGCACTTCGCCAGCAACGCCAGCTATTGGACCATCGCCATCACCTTCCTGGTGCAAGGCGTCTCAATGCCGTTCTTCTTCATCCCGACCACCCAGATCTCGCTGTCGTCGGTGCTGCCGTCAGAGACCGCGTCGGCCGCCGGCCTGCAGAACTTCCTGCGCACGCTCTCGGCGGCGTTCTGCGGCGCGCTCACGACGACGATGTGGGACAATGCGGCCAGTCGCAATCACGCCAACATGGCCGGCGCGCTCAACGATCCGCAGGGGGTTCAAAACACCCTGGGCGGGTTGGGCATGACACCGGACCAGGCGCTCGCCCAGATCGAAGGCCTGACGCAAAACCAGGCGGTGATGCTGGCGACCGACCAGATGTTCCTGATCATGACCGGCGCGTTCGCGTTCGCCGCCTGCGTGGTGTGGCTGGCGCCAAAGCCGAACATCTTCGCCGGGCAGGCCACCGCCGGCGGGCACTGACCCGGTCGCAGCCCGTCAGGGAATCAGCAGCACCCGTCCGACCGCCTGCCGGCTTTCGATGTAGGCGTGGGCCGCGGCGGCTTCCGAGAGCGGGAAGGTGCGGTCGATCACCACCGTCAGCTCGCCTTTGGCCGCCTCGTTGATCAGGCGCTGGATGTTGTTGTAGGCGCGGTCGCGGCCGATCTCGGCGCCCAGGAACACGCCCTGCAGGGTGCGGTTGCCGCCCATCAGGCTGGAGACGTCGACCGTCATCGGCTCGCGCCCCGCCGCGCCCACCATCGACACCCGGCCGCGATAGCCCAGCGACAGGATCGAGCCCTGCAGCGTCGAGCCGCCGACGCTGTCGACCACCAGGTCGACGCCCTTCTTGTCGGTGATCCGCATCACCTCGGTGACAACGTCGTGGGTCTTGTAATTGATGCCGATATCGAGCCCGAGCGGCCTCAGCTTTTCCAGGCGCTCGTCGCTCGAGGCGGTGGCCAGCACCCGGGCGCCGGCGCGCTTGGCAAGCTGGATCGCCGCGGTGCCCACGCCGCTGGCGCCGGCCTGCACCAGCACGGTCTCGCCGGCTTTCAGGTGACCGAATTCGAACAGGCAGTCGTCCGCGGTGCCGAACGCCACCGGCATCACCGACGCCAGCTTCACGTCGAAGCCGTCCGGCACGACCCAGGCGCTGCGCGCCGGCACCGCGCGCAGCTCGGCGTGGGAGCCGTAGGCGCCGCTGGTGGCGACCTTCTGGCCGACCTTGAGGTTGGTCACGTCTTCGCCGACCTGGACGATCTCGCCGCCGGCCTGGTAGCCGACGATGTGCGGATGGGTCATCAGCGCGCCGCGCCCGCGGTTCAGCGTGTCACCGCCTTCGATGCTGACCGCCTCGACCCGGATCACGATGCCTTTCGGATGGCAGACCGGATCGGGGGCGTCCTCGTACTTCAGCACGCTCGGGTCGCCGTTTTCGTAGTAGACCGCCGCCTTCATGGTCGTTCCTCCTCGAGCCTGATGGGCTCACGTTGAGCCCTGAATCAGGCTCGACCCTTTGACGTGAGAGCGCGATGGGACCTTGCCCATCGCGTGGGCCTCGAACCGGCCTTCTCAAACGTGCGTTTGAGTGTCATGCAGGCGCGCCGCACGCAACCGCTGAAATCTGAAAGCGCCTCCCGATGGATCTCGCCAAACCGCGCATGGACTTCGGCCTTTCCACCAACAACCTGGGGCCGATGCTGGCGTTCTGGCAGGGCAAAGTCGGCCTGCCGTTCGACCAACTGCTGCGGATCCGCCGCGGCCAGGATCAGCACCGGCATGACGCGCTGGGCTCGGTGATCAAGATCAACCATCTGGCCGAGCCGCTGCCGCCGGGGCCGCCGACGGGCTACCGCGAGCTCTACCTCGCCCGTGAGGGACTGACCGAGCCGCAGCCGATGGTCGATCCCGACGGCAACAAGGTCACCCTCGTGCCGCCTGGCTGGCGCGGCGTTGGCCAGATCGGCGTGCGGCTGGCTGTGCGCAGCCTGGCAGCGCACCGTCGCTTCTACACCGAAGCCTTGGGGCTGACGGAATGCCCCTGGGAAGGCGGCGCGGCGTTCCGCGCGGCCGAGAGCCTACTGATCGTCGAGGAGTCGGAGGATGCGCCGATCCCGGGCGTGCGGACGGGCGGCAAGGGATGGGGCTACATCACCTTCCAGATCTTCAAGGTCGACCAGGAGCACGCGTACGTCCTGGCCCACGGCGGCGGCGAGGCGCTGGCGCCGCTGACGCTCGGCGAGACCGCCCGCATCTCGATGGTCACCGACCCCGACGGCAACCGGATCGAGCTGTCCCAGCGCGCCTCTATCGTCGGCAGCCTCGAGCCGCAGCCTTAGCCGGCGGCGGCCGAGATCTCGGCCGCTCCCGCGGCATCGGCATTGGGCTCGGCAGGCTCCAGCACCGCGTTGAGCGCCGCCATCAGCCCAGCGACGGTGACCGGCTTGGCGACGTGGCCATCGGCCCCTGCCCGCTCGCCGGCGAGGCGATGTTCTGCCAGCGCATTGGCGCTCAGCATCAGGATCGGCGTGCGCGGACGGCCGGTTTTGGCCTCCTCGTGGCGGATCATGCGCGTGGCCTCGAGGCCGTCCATCACCGGCATCTGCATGTCCATCAGCACCGCGTCGAAGGCGCCGGCGCGCAGCGCCTCGACCGCCTTCAGCCCGTCATCGACGATCAGGCTGTCGATGCCGAACTGATCGAGCATCATCTTCACCACCAGCTGGTTGGTGGCGTGGTCGTCCGCCACCAGCACGCGCACGGTGCGGTCGCCGCCGGAAACGGCCTCATCCAAGTCAACGGTCTCCACGGGTGCGCCGGTTTCGGCGAACGGCGCCTCGAACCAGAAGCGCGAGCCGTGGCCCGGAACACTGTCGCAGTCGACCAGGCCGTCCATCAGCGCGGCCAGCTGCCGCGAGATGGCCAAGCCCAGGCCGCTGCCGCCGAAGCGCCGGGTGATGGAGCCGTCAGCCTGCTGGAACCGCGCGAACAGGCGCGCCTTCACCTCAGGGCCGAAGCCGACGCCGGTGTCGACGACGCTGAAGCGCAGGCGGCCGGGACTCGGCATCTCGCCGCGAACGGTGACAGCGCCCTTGGCGGTGAACTTGACGGCGTTGCTGGTGAAGTTGGTCAGGATCTGGCGCACCCGCACCGTGTCGCCGACGAACCAGCGTTCCAGCGCCGGGTCGATCTCGGTGTTGAGCGCCAGCCCCTTTTCGTCGGCCCTGAGCCGGCAGAGGGCGGCGACGGCGCGGACCAGGTCGGCGGCATGGAACGGCGTGTCCTCGATGGTCAGCTGGCCGGCCTCGACGCGAGCGAGATCGAGCACGTCGGACAGCAGCCGCTCGAGCGACTGGCCGGACGAGCGGATGATCTCGGCCATCTTGCGCTCGCGCTCGCCGAGCCCGGCCTGGGCCAGCATGTCGGCCACCGCGACGACGCCGTTCAGCGGCGTGCGGATTTCGTGGCTCATGTTGGCGAGGAATTCGGTCTTGGAGAGGCTGGCCGCCTCGGCCTTCTGCTGCGCCAGCCGCATCCGCTCCGCGACGCGCCGCTGCCAGATCAGGGCGGCGATGAAGCCGGCCACCAGCAGGCAGGCCATGAGGCCGATCCAGCGCTGGCTGCGCACCACCTTGTCCTGCAGCTCGGCCTGATGGCGCACGGCCTGCAGCTGTCGGTCGAGTTCGGCGGTCAGCTGGGTGACGCCGAGGCTGGAACGCTCGGCCTGCACCTGCGCGCGCTGCAGCGTCACTTGGCGCAGTAAGGCGAACGCTGGCCCCGGCTGGCCCTGGGCGGCGAGCAGTTCGGACCTCAGTTCCGGCTCGCGGGCGAAGGCGCTGGCTGAGAACTGGTTCAACCTCCGCAGCTTTTGCAGACTGTCGAGGTCGCCCTGAGCGGCCACGGTCTGGCCGAGCCGGGCTTCGGCGACGCCGCGCATGGACAGCAGGCGCGGCGCAAGGAACTCCGCCCCGGTCAGGTTGGCGTCGAGGCCGCCCAGGCAGCCCATGACGTCCTTCGGCGTGTCGAAGCTCTCGGCCACCATGCCGCACAGGTATTTGTCCCACGCCCCCAGGTGAGGCAGGTCGGACCGCAGCACCAGCCGGTGGTGGGCGGCGGCCACGTCCCGCGCGAGGTCGGCCTGGCCGAGCTGCGTCGCCAGATAGGCCATGTTGTAGACGTCGTCGAAGTCCGGGCTCGGGTAGGCCTTGTTGGCCCAGACGAAGTCGGCCTTCTGGAACGCGTCGGCGCTGCCCTCGAGGTCGTTGAGCTGGATCAGCGCGACACCGCGCGAACCCCACACTTCCGATTCCGCGATCGGCGCGTCCAGGTCGCCGAGCTGGATCTTGTCCTCGGCCTCGAACAGCAGCTTGAGCGCCGCGCCGGAATCGCGCTCGGCATTGAGGATCTGGGCCTCGACGTTCATCGCGTGCACCCGGGCGAACCAGTCGCGATCGGTGGCGGCGACGCCGAAGATTTCGGCCCTCACCGAGGTGTCGCCGCCGTCGTAGCGGCTCTTCAGCGCATCGACATGGGCGACGTCGACATAGCGCTGGTCGCCGGCGGCCTTGGCCTTGGCGGCGAGCAGGCCGTTCCAGTGATTGAACTGATCGAACTCGGACTGGTTGAGATAGATGGTCGCGACATAGTGCAGGCGACGCAGCGCCTCGCGCCCCTTCGCCTGATCGGCCGCATCGCCGAAACGGCGCAGCTCGGCGAAGCTGGTCGCGGCGGCGCGATGCTCGATTTCGGCGGCCAGCCGCCTGGCGCTGCTGTCGGCTGGCGCAGCAGCCATCGCAAGCACGGGGACAAAGCCAACGGCGAGCGCCAGCGCAATCGCTGTAACAGCCCGACAACTCAAGGTTAGCGCCCTCCGAACCCAAGCGGAGGCGTAGCATTCAATCCTTGAGCAAGGACTTAACGAGCTTGGCGTGCGACTATTGCGCGGCGATGCGAGCAACGTCCGCGGGCCATTCCGCTGGATGCGTGCCCAATTTCACAACCGGACGTTTCCATCGCGCCGGAGTCGCGCTTAGACGGACCGCGGGTCGCAAGTGGCTCATCGCCCCATACCCGCCATTGCTGGTGGTCAGGAAGCCGCGAACCTCATCGTCCTCGAGCTTCTGCGCCCCGTTCACGCGCGCCTCGTCGGCGATGCCCAGGCCGCGCACCCACATGCCGGTCTGACAGAGCGAGACCCGCACCAGATAGCTGCCGCCGTAGAGCGCGCGGCGCTGCAGGGCGATCAGGCTGCCGAAGGCGGCGAGGAAGCCGGTGGTGTAGTCGGTGACCGCGCCGGGCTGTAGCTTCGGCCCCTCCGCGCCGCCGTGGACATGCGCCATGCCGGTGACGGTCTGCGCCAGCTGCTCCCAGCCCGCCCGGCCGCGCCAGGGTCCCTCGTGCCCGTAGCAGTTGATCGAGGTGTAGACGATACCCGGACGCAGCGCGGCGACCTGGGTCGGGCCAACGCCCATCCGCTCCATCGCTCCGGTGCGGTAGCCCTGCGAGAACACGTCGGCGCCGCGCAGCAGCTCGGTCAGCCGCTCGCGCCCGCCCGCTTCGTCCAGATCGAGCCAGGCAGAAAGCTTGCCGTGGTTGGTGTCGGGCAGGAAGCCGACCGAGGCCGGCAGCTTTGGCGAAGCGAGATAGAGCACGTCCGCGCCGTACTGGGCCAGCGTCCGGGCGCAGGTCGGGCCGGCCAGCACACGGGTCATGTCGAGCACGCGTACGCCGGCGAGCGGCATGTCGCCGCCTTCCGGCATCGGCTCGGGCGGGCTGTCGCCGATCTTGATCACTTCGACCGGCGGATGCGACGCAAGCTGACGGCCCTGCTCGCTGGCGTCCCACTCCTCGGGGGTGCGGACCATGCCGGCGCAGCCGCGCTCGGCGGCGACCGCGTCCTCGATCTCCAGCGCGGTTCTGGCGCGGCACGCCGCCTTCACCTCATCGACGTCGGCCGAACAACCAAGGGCGCGGAGGATCCGCTCCGTGCCCGGTGGAAAGCTGGGGTGCAGCAGCACGTGGCGCCCGTCCTTGGTCGGATGGAACCCCATCACCGGGCTGCGCAACACGGCCGGATCGCGCAGCGGCGGGGCCTGAGCTGGATCCTCGATGTGCACGAAAGTGTAGCTGGTGAGCGAGGCGGCGGCTTCGCGGGTGCTGACCTCGACCCGTTGGCTCTCGCCGGTGCGCAGCCGCCAGAGGTCGGCGGCGACGGTCCCACCGGCGGCAAGCGCCGCGCTGACCGCCTCATCGGCGGCGAAGCGGGTGGCGAGCGCCGTCGGGCCCTCGTCGAAGGTCGCGAAATCGGGCCGCTCGCGCCCGTAGAGCCGCATCAGTTGCTCGAACGCCGTTTGCGTCAGCGACATCTGATCCTCCGCTTGGCGCCTCGGTTGCCGCGATGATCGCGCGAGGCGGCGGCGATGGCTACTGCGGATGTGGGCCGCACCACCCGGGCAGGTAGCCCGCCGCCTCGGACCTCGCCAGCGACATCGCCTTCTCCAGCGCCGCTGAGAACCGGTCCTTGATCTGCTTGGCCTTGACCCGGCTGCGCAGGAAATCGGCCCAAAGGAACTCGCTGAACGGCGTGGTGTCCTTGGCGAAGCCGCCGGCGCGACGAAGCTCGCCCGCGAGGCTGCGGTAGGGATCGTCCGCCAGGCCGGAGATCTTCGTCGGAATGTCGTCGAAGCCGCGGCGGCGACCCTCGGCGTCATACGGATGGCACCAGGCGCGATTGTCGAGATAGGTCCAGAACGAACCCTTCCCGAGCCCGCTGAGGTCCACCATCACCGTCACCAGCACCTCGGTCTGCTTGGCCTGATGCAGCGCCAGGGCGAGGTGATGGTGGTCGACCACATAATGCCGCTCCCTTGGTCCCAACACGGTCGGGATCATGTGGCTGCCGAGGAACTTGCCCGCGCCCTTGTCGGACCGCTCGGCCCACTCGCGCTGTTTCTCAGCTACCTCGCGCAAGCCGACGGTCATCTGGGTGGGTCGAAGCTCGTCGATCTTGACGGTCTTCAGGATGGGTTCGCGGGTGGTCATCGTTTCGCGCTCTTCGAATGTCCGCAGTCGGCGCTTCACGATGGCGTCGTTCGGCGTCACAGTCACGCCCAATGGATGCCGCCCTCGCCAGAGTCGGACTCAACCTGGGTTGCGCCCTCGTCGCCGGGGCGCTGATCGGCGCGGAGCGCAGCTACAACGGGCGCGCGGCCGGGTTTCGCACGAACATCCTCGTCGCCCTGGCCGCCGCCGGCGCGGTGACGATGGCGATGCAGCCTCAGTTCGCGGGCGTCTCGCGGGCCTTGGGCTTCGCCTACGCCGACCCGATCCCCCAGATCGCCCAAGGCGTCATGACCGGCGTCGGCTTCCTGGGCGGCGGCGTCATATTCAAGGAGGGCGTCAGCGTACAGGGCCTGACGACGGCCGCCTGTATCTGGGCGGTGGCCGCGGTCGGCCTGCTGTTCGGGGTCAGCATGTACGGCGCGGGGGCGCTGCTGACCCTCATGATCCTGGTGACGCTGATCGGATTGCGGGTGGTGGAAAGCAGCCTGCCGCGCAAGGTCTATGCGCTGGCGACGTTCGTGTTCGAACGCGACAGTGCGCCGGATGAGACGGCGCTGGAGATGATCTTGGGTCCGCACAAGGTCAAGCTCTACGACGTCAGCTACGCCACACGCGATCACGGCAAGCTGTTCGAGCTCAGCGCCAACCTCGTCACCACCGATGAGTCGAGCTTGCGGCGCCTGGCGGAGCGGCTCAAGGAGACCGGCGGCCTGGTCGAGTTCAGCCTGGCCAAGCTCAGCCGCTAGGGAACCGAAGCTTGATCCGCCGCCTCGCGCCCGCCCTTGGCCTCGTCTTGCTGACGGTCGCCGGATGCAGCCGAGCCGAAACGCCCAAGGCGCCCGAGCAGGCGCCGAGCGCCGATCAAGCCTGGGTCGAACTCACCGATCGCGGCGCCGAAGCGCGCCTGATCACCGCCACCGCCGTCTGCCCCGCCGCCACGATCGATGGCAAGACCATCCCGATGACCCCGCGCGCGGGCCCCAGCGCGGACTTCCCGCTGACGGTCTGCGAGCTCTTGCTGCCGAAGGCGGCGCGCCAGGCGTCGGTCCGCGGCGCCACCCTGCCGATCCCGGTCGAGACGCCAATGCGGATCGTGATCTTCGGCGACACCGGCTGCCGCCTGAAGGGCGACGACATCCAGAACTGCGACAATCCGAAGGACTGGCCGTTCGCGGTCGTCGCGCGGCTGGCGGCGTCTCATCACCCCGATTTGGTGGTCCACGTCGGCGACTACTATTACCGCGAAAGCCCCTGCCCCGCCGGCCGCGCTGGATGCGCGGGCAGCCCCTGGGGCGACAACTGGAACAGCTGGAACGCCGACTTCTTCCAGCCGGCCGAACCGCTGCTGCGGGCCGCGCCCTGGATCATGGTGCGCGGCAACCACGAGGACTGTTCGCGCGGCGGACCCGGGTGGTTCATGCTGCTCGACGGCGCCGCGGCGCCCCGCGCCTGTCCCGCCGAGAGCGCGCCGATGGTGATCGATGTCGGCGGCCTGGCGTTCTACGTTCTCGACAGCTCGGGGACCGAGGATCGCCACGCGCCGCCCGCGGCGGTGTCCGCCTTTTCGGCCCAGCTCGATGCGCTCAAGACCACACCGCCGACCACGCCAGCCTGGATCGTCACCCACCGGCCGATCTGGGGCATGGTCCCGGTCGCCAATGGCGGCCCGCTCGGCCCGATCGAGCTGCCGATCAACGCCACCGAGCAGGCGGCCGCGAAAGGCCGCGACCTCAAGGGCGTGGCCATGGTGGTCTCAGGCCACATCCACCACTTCGCCAGCTTCTCGTTCGCGGGCGAGCGGCCGCCGCAACTGATCGTCGGCACTGGCGGCGACGTGGGCGAACCCGGCGACACGCCCAAGTTCCTGAGCGACAGCGTGGACCTCGACGGGATGAGCGCCCGGCGGTTCGGCTTCGACCGCTACGGCTTTCTGGTGCTGGAGAAGGCTGGCGACGACTGGGCCGGCGCCTTCTACGACGTGCGCGACACGGCCATCGCCACCTGCAAGCTGGTCGGCCGCGCGCTGACCTGCCATGCCGCCAAGTAGGCGATGAGCACGGGAGTGATCCTCGAGATCGGCCCGCGTCCCTACGTGGCCGAGGCCTATCCGGACGACTCGCTGTTCTTCGCCACCGACCCCGCCGCCGCGTCACCGGACGGCGTGCGCAGCCTGGCGTCGCTGGGTGCGCTCTGGCTCGCGCTTGGCCGCGGCGACGTCGAGCTGATCGTCTGCCACCCCAACTTCTCGCGACCCTGGGGCCTGCGGGCGCTCAACCGGGCGATTGTCTCGTCGCGATTCCTCCGGGGACAATCGCCGCTGGTGCGCGCGTTCGGACCGGAACTGCTGCGCTGGCGGGGCCGCGCGCCGATCGTGGTGATCGACCACGAAGACCTGCCGGTGATCAACCGGGACAACCTGTTCCTGCTGGATCGCTGCGCGCTGTGGTTCAAGCGCGAGCTGCCCGTCGACCACTGGCGCGTTTTCCTGAAGACCGCCCACGCGAACCTGCCGACGCCGCGATTCAGGACCGGCGAGCGGCAGCGGGCCTGGGTCGAGAAGTTGCGGCCGATCTCGATCGGCCTGCCGCTGCACGTCGAAGGTCTCCCGCCACCACCGCAGCCGAAGACCGCCGACGTGTTCTTCCTGGCGCGCGTCGCCGACTCCTCGACCGTCAGGGCGCGCGGCCTCGCCGAGCTCAGGGCGCTGGCTGTCCAGGGAGTCGTCCTCGACATACCCGATGGCCCGCTGCCCCGGCCCGAGTTCTACCGGCGCTGCGCCGCCGCCCACCTGGTCTGGTCGCCCGAGGGCCTGGGCTGGGACTGCTTCCGCCACTACGAGGCGCTGGCGTGCGGGTCCGTCCCAATGATCAACCAACCCCAGATCGATCGCCACGCGCCGCTGATCGGCGGCGAGCACGCGCTCTACTACGACCCCGAGGGCGGCGGCCTGACGCGCGCGGTGCTGGCGGCGCTGCGCGACAAACCGGCGCTCGACCGGATCGCTGAAGCCGGCCGCGCGCACGTCATGGCGCACCACACGCCGGCGGCGCTGGCGCGCTATATGGTCGAGACGGCGCGCGCGCTGGGTTGAGCGCTTGCGTTCGCACCCGACCATCCAACACCCGG
>Ga0209415_10002129_pt1 | contig 37436 bp, 38 predicted proteins | sample PeaSoiSIISIP2007_FD_187696 | JGI IMG/M metagenome (GOLD analysis project Ga0209415, IMG submission 187696) | Peat soil microbial communities from Weissenstadt, Germany - SII-SIP-2007 (SPAdes) (version 2) | ecosystem: Environmental > Terrestrial > Soil > Wetlands > Peat | place: Germany... | reverse complement strand
CCAGTCCATCGAATGAAGGAGGCACGGACCGGCCGGCCGGACTCGTCGAGCGACTCGTGCGCGACGACGTCGACCGACGCCCGACCAGGGCTTCGACCGGCCGCTGACCAAGGCCGAAGTGCTGGCCAAGGCGGGACCGCTGATCAAGGCCTAGCTGGAGCACCAGGGCCTACGCGGATGATCCGTCCGCGGATCTGTTGCGTAGCCCCCTCACAGCGCTCGCTGCCAGGAGGCGGCACAAATCACTATCTCGGGAGCTGGCAAAGAAGATGTTGGGACTCGACAATCCAATCCACATAGCCTTTCTGCTCATCCTGCTCCTGCTCGTGTTCGGCGCCAAGCGCCTGCCCGAGATGGGCAAATCGCTGGGTGCCGGCATGCGCGGCTTCAAGGACTCGCTGACCGGCGAGGGCGTCCAGCCTGCGCTCACCGCCCAGCAGGCCGCACCCGCGGCGGGCGCCCCCGCGCCGGCCGTCGCGAGCGTCCCGGCGCCGGCGGCTGCGGTCGCCACCACGCCCGTGACCGCGGCAGGAGAGCCGCAGGCGCCGACTGCCGCCTGAGCGCGGCGGCAATCGAATCGAATCGCGGGAACGATGGCTGTAGCGGCAGGGCACCTAGGCCACGAGGAGAAGCTCACCGTGGTCGGCCACCTCGAGGAGCTGCGCGCACGGTTGATCATCTCGCTGGCGGCGCTCGCCGTCGCGTTCGGTTTCTGCATGTGGCAGAACCACGCGCTCCTGCGATTCATCAACGAGCCGCTCGCGCACCAGACCCAGAAACAGGTGCGCGCCGGCAACGGGCCGCTCGGCGCCACCTACACGGTGCAGCAGAGCGCGCGCACCGTAGCGACCCAGCTGCAGGCTGTGGTCGGCACCCTTGAGCGTCCCGGCAGCGGCGCGACTGCCCAGACTCGCGCTGCGCTCCAGGGTGTTCGCCCGCAGCTGCAGCGGGCCGTCGCCGGCCTCTCGCGGGCGCCGGAAGGCAACAAGCCGGTGACACTGGGGATCGGCGAGCCGTTCGCGACCACGATCGGGGTCGCCTTGATCTTCGCGTTCATCCTCGCCCTGCCGGTCATCCTCTATGAGCTCTACGGCTTCCTGCTGCCGGCCTTCAGCCCCGAACAGCAGCGCGTCGCCAACTCGCTGGTCCTGGCCATTCCGTTGCTGTTCATCGCCGGGGTCGCATTCGGCTATTACGTCGTGCTCCCGGCGGCCGTGCACTTCTTCCAGAACTTCAACAGCAGCGAGTTCAACGTGCTGGTGCAGGCCAACCAGTACTACCACTTCGCCGCCATCACGCTGTTGGCGATGGGGCTCGTCTTCCAGGTGCCAGTCGCGATCCTCGCGGCCACGCGCGCGGGGATCGTCACCCCCCGGCAGCTGCGCCACAACCGCCGCTACGCGATCCTCGCCTGCGGCGTGATCGCGGCGCTGCTGCCCGGGGATGCGGTCACCCTGCTGCTCGAGACCGTCCCGCTGTACCTGCTGTTCGAGGCGAGCGTGCTGCTCGCCGCGCTCTTCGAGCGGCGCAGCAGCCGGCGCGAGCGGGCCGCGGGCACGTGAGGCGCCGACGCGCCACGCAGGTCGGCCGGCGCAGGCGCGCGCAAGAGCGCGTTCGCGGCGCCGCGCGGTACAGCGGGGCGGCGGCGTTCCTCCAGCCCGGACCTCGGCGGCGCGCCACGGGCGAGGCCTGCCGCGAGGTCAGTGGCTGTGGGCGTGGCCTGCGCCCGCCACGACCACCCAGGACTGCCAGGTGATCCGCAGGATCACGACGGTGATCGCCAGCCCGATCAGCGGATCGGCGATCGGGGCCCCGAGCGCCACCACGGCAGCCGAGAGGATCACGCCGAGGCTCACATAGGCGTCGGCCCGGGCGTGTTTGCCGTCGGCGATGAGCGCCGGGCTGTCCAGGCGCCGCCCCGCGGCCAGACGAACGCGGCCGGCGATGAAGTTGCCCACATAGCCGATCGCCCCGGCCAGTGCGAGCGCCACCAGGTGCGTGGGAGCAGATGGGTGGATGAGGCGCCCGACGGCCTCGACGCCAGCCACACATGCGCTGATGAAGATCGCCGCGACGACCGCAAGGCCGGCGTATCGCTCGGCCGTCCCCGAGCGCAGGGCGAAGGCGATCCCCAGCGGCACGGCGGTGAGCGCGTCGCCGAAGTTGTGGATCAGGTCGGCGAGCAGCGCGATGCTGCCGCTGAGCACGAACACGACCGTCTGGCCGAGCGCCACGAGGCCGAGGATCGCCAGGGAGATGAGGACGGCCTGCATACCCGCCCGGGAGCGCTTGATGCTCGTGTCGATGAGCCCATGGGAGTGGCCGTGGCCGGCGCCATCGGCGTCCGCCCGGGCGGCCCGGCGATCGGTATCGGGATCGAGCGTCGCACCGGGCATGTGCTCTCAAGCTAGCGGAGCGCCCCGAGCGCTCCGCGGCTCGCGTCGCGCACTTGCCCGGCGCCGGCGCGATGAGAGTGATCCGCTCTTGCGGTCTCCACGTATAAAGGGATCAGCGGCGCCAACACACCGGTCTCCACGTATAAGGGGATCAGCGGCGCCAACACACTCTTGTTCAGCGATCTTCGGCGAATGGAGGACGACCCAGTGAGCATCCGGGAGGTGGACTACTCGGCCGAGCACCCCGGCGCCGCCGTGCTGGCGCTGCACCGGCGCCCGCCAGGCCCGGCGCGGGGAGACCTGAGCGCCGCGATCGCGCTCGTGCGCGAGCGGGGCCTGCGCGTCTCGGCCGCTCGGCGATTGGTGCTCGAGGCCCTGCTGGCCGCCGACGGCCCGATGTCCGCCGAGCAGATCGCGACCGGCATCGGCGGTCGGGTGCCCGCGTCGGACATCGGCTCGGTGTATCGCAACCTGCAGGCCTTCGAGGACATCGGCGTCGTCCGCCACGTGCACCTCGGCCACGGCCCTGGCCTGCACGCCCTCGCCGTCGCGGGAGAGCGCGAGTACCTCACCTGCGAGCGCTGCGCGGACTACCGCGCCGTGGACCCCGAGGAGCTCGATGCGGTGCGCGAGCTGGTCGAGCGCCGGTTCGGCTACCGGGCGAGCTTCACCCACTTCCCGATCGTCGGGCTGTGTCCCAGCTGTGCGGCGGCCGTGCATGGCCAGCCGCGAGCCTCGGCGGGGCACTCGTGAACACGCCGCACCCGTCCCGCTGGCGGCGAGTACGTGCGGCGCTGAGTCCGCAGGAGTGGCGTCGCGTGGGGGCGATGGCGGCGGTCGTGATCGGACTGCACGCGCTCGGCTTCTTCATCCTGATCGCGCTCGTCGCTCCCCACCACTATGCGCTCGGCACCTCTGGCGCGTTCACCGTCGGCATCGGCCTCACCGCCTACACGCTCGGCCTGCGCCACGCGTTCGACGCCGACCACATCACGGCCATAGACAACACCACGCGCAAGCTCATGGCCGACGGCAAACGCCCGCTCAGCGTCGGCCTGTTCTTCTCCCTCGGCCATTCGACGATCGTGTTCGGGCTCGCCGCCCTGTTCGCGGTCGGCTTCCGTGCGCTGAGCGGCCCGGTACACAACAAGGGCTCGGCCCTTCACAGTGCGACCAATCTGATCGGCACCGGCGTGTCGGGTGCCTTTCTGTTCATCATCGGAGCGCTGAACGTGGCGATCCTGATGGGGATCGTCCGCGTGTTCCTGGACATGCGGCGGGGCCGCTACGACGAAGCCGAGCTGGAGGACAAGCTCAACTCGCGGGGGCTGATGAACCGCTTCCTGGGACGCTTCACCAAAGCGGTGAAAGAGCCATGGCAGATGTACCCGCTGGGCGCCCTTTTCGGCCTTGGCTTCGACACGGCGACCGAGGTCGCTCTGCTCTTCCTGGCGGCCGGCGCGGCCGGCGCGGGCCTGCCCTTCTACGCGATCCTCTGCCTGCCGATCCTGTTCGCCGCCGGGATGTCCCTGCTCGACACGATCGACGGGTCGTTCATGAACTTCGCTTACGGCTGGGCGTTCTCCAAACCGGTGCGCAAGGTCTACTACAACATCACCATCACCGCCCTATCGGTGACGGTGGCCTTCGTGATCGGCACCGTCGAGCTGCTCGGGCTTGCCGCCAACGAGCTCACACTGCATGGTCACTTCTGGGATTGGGTCGCGGGCATCGACATCAACACCCTCGGCTACATCATCGTGGGCCTGTTCGCGCTGACCTGGGCGGTCGCCCTTGCCATCTGGCACCTCGGCCGCATCGAAGAGCGCTGGACGGCCAGCCTGGGCGACGTCGGCGACTGACGCGAGGCGGCGGCGAAGATCGCTCGCCCGGCGTCCGCGGATCATCCTTACTCGGTGGACGCTGGTTGAACAGAAAGAGGGTGCCGGCCACGGCGCTCTGCTGGTCCGGCGCCGCACGCATGCCCGGGGGTGGCACCCGCGTCAAGGACCGCAGTCGTGGCCGGCAACAGATCACATACGTGGGCCGGCTCCATGTGGATCACTCGCGCGGCAACTTTGTTGCCGCAGCGTGCAACGGAGTGATTTTGGGGGTGATTGCACAGGTCTCCTACCTGCGAGTAACTCGCAGAATATACGGCCAAATTCAGCGTCTGCCCTGTTACGGTCACTCGACCCTTACCTCTAGTCCACAGTGAAAAGTAGAGGAGCTGAAAATGAAAAAGTTGACACGTCGGTCCTTCCTCAAGCCTCGAGTCGCAATGCCGGCCGTGATGGCCGTGAGCAGCATGTCGGAGGCGGCTATCGACGACGGCACGAGCCGGCGCGCGTTCCTCCAGGGGACGGCAGGCGCAGCGGCAGGCGCAGCCGTGATCCTGGCGACGCCCAAGGTTGCGTCGATCGCGCTCGACACCCCGGGCGCCGGAGTAGCCGCCGAACCCAAAGCCGTGGTCACCAAGCCTTCAGGCCCGGCGCCGGCCGAGCCGGTGACGGCATACGTGCGCAACGCAGAGCGGCACGAGGTGACGGTCATGTCAGGCCGCACCGAGACCACCTACAGAGACCCGGTCCTCGTCAAGCGACTGCTCGACGCAACTCGCTGACGCTAACCCACCACTTCAAGAAAGGTAAGAACAGATCATGTCATCGCACCGCGAGGCGCCGGAGGTCAGCAAGGACCCCGTCGTCGACAACACGGACACGTACGCGTTCGTGAGCCCGGACAACCCGGAGACGATTACGATCATCACCAACTACCTTCCGGCCGAGGTGCCGGCCGGTGGCCCGACCTTCTACGAGTTCGGCAACGACGTTCTCTACAAGATCCACATCGACAACGACGGCGACGGTCGGTCGGACATCACCTACGAGTTCAGCTTCGAATCGACCTTCACCAACCCTAAGACGTTCCTCTACAACAACGGTCCGATCGGCTCCCTGGTCGACCCGAACTGGAACAAACGCCAGTCCTACAACGTCACGCGAGTCGACCACAAGGACGGCCAGGGCGAGGATGAGGCCGTCAAGGTCAGCGTGTTGGCCGAGGGACTGGCCTGCCCGCCGTGCAACATTGGGCCCCGCTCCACGCCGAAGTACGGCAAACTCGAAGAAGAAGCCATCCACACGCTGTCGGGCGGCATCAAGGTCTTTGCCGGGCAGCGCAACGACCCCTTCTTCGTGGACATCGGCTCGATCTTCGATCTGGCCGACCTGCGCCCGATCGAGGAGCTGCACGTGATCCCGACGGCGGCCACGCTGGGCGTTGACACGCTGGAGACGATCAACTGCCACTCGATCGCTATCCAGGTGCCGATCTCGAGCCTGACGGCCGACGGCTCCGTGCCGACGAACGTGATGAGCAGCAAGGCGGTCGTGGGTGTCTGGGGCTCGGCGTCCCGCCGCAAGGTGCGGATCGCCGACGGCGCCAACTCCGAACACTCCGAGGCGGGTCCCTGGGTGCAGGTCTCACGGCTGGCCAACCCGCTAGTCAACGAGGTCCTGATCCCGATGGCCGCCAAGGACGCCTGGAACGCGGTGCCGCCGAGCCACGAAAACGGGTTTCTGAAGTTCTTCCAGCGCCCCGAGCTGGCGAACCTGTTGCCGGTGCTCTACCCCAAACAGTTCCCCAACCTGGAAGCGTTCACCGCCACGCGTGAAGACATCGTGGCGATCCTGGGCACCGGCATCCCGGCCGGCATAGTCCCGGGCTTCCAGAACGCGAGCAACAAAGGCGTGTTCGCCGACATCTTGCGACTGAACGTCGCCGTGAAGCCCGCGAGCAGCCCCAACCCGCTCGGCGTCGTCGGAGGCGACCTGGCCGGATTCCCCAACGGCCGGCGCGTCACCGACGACGTCACCAACGTCGAGCTCAAAGCGCTTGCCGGCGCCACCATCCCGCTGGTGAACAAGAGCTTTGTTCCCGACGCGGCGGTGGGCGCGGTCGAACAGGGGATCGCTCCCCTGGCGACCCGCACGCAGGCGACGTTCCCCTACGTCACCACGCCGCACGGCGGGTTCCAGTTCCCGAGCGACACCGAATAGGGAAGGGCGCCCAGAGATGCACAGCCATGGTCACAGCCACAGCCACGGGCACAGCCACGACCACGGTGAGGGCGGGGAGAACTACGCCGCCCGCCGCCATCCAGAGCAGGTCGTGCTGGACATCGGCGGGGACCTCGGGGCGCTGATCGTCCACACCGACGCCGGCATGGTCGGAGTCGAGGTGGAGATCAGCGCCACTGGGCGCGACGGCGAGCGCAGCCACAAGGACGTGCTCGAGCGGGAGATCGAAGGACGGCCGGCCTACACGGCGGTGTTCGACAAAGTCCCCGCGGGCAGCTACACGCTGTGGGTCGACGATGTCGCGCGCGAGCGCGGCGTCATCGTCACGGGGGGCGCGGTTGCGGAAGCCGACTGGCGCCCAGTGCCGCTCGCGCTGACCGTCTGCGGCCTCTGACCTCGGAAACGAGGTCGCTGTTCGCCTCGCTCGGCCCTGCCCCGCCAGCGCGTGCTCGTCCATTCGGGGCTTCGCGAGCGCGCGGACGAGGCGGCCGGTGCCGCTGATAGCTTCACCGTGTACGGATGCCTGCCGGTGCAGCATTCCTCGAGACCGTGATCGCCGCCGACACGTCGCCCCGATGGCTTCCGCTGCTGCTCGCCCCGGCGGCGCTGCTCGCCTGGATCGGTCTGTTCTACTTGGTCTTCCGAACCGCCTCTTTCGCTCGACACCTGGGAGCTCGCCTAAACGACTGGCGTCGCCGCCATGCCCACGTTGAGGCGACCATCGCCGCTGTCGCAGACGTCGATGTGAAGGAGGTCACGGACGAGAAGCGCGCGACGACGAAGGCGTTGCCCCGTCGTTGCCACGGCGGTCAGTTCGAAGATACGGCATTTCTGGGGCTCAATGGCTGGGCCGAGCTGGGCGAACGAGCCAAGAGCCCGGGAGCGTGGCTGCCGCAGGGTGAGGAGGCAGCGCTGCTCGAGGAGTGCTGCTTCACCCGCTGCACCTTTGCCGAGCCGCTGAGCGGCGTGCGGTTCCGGAACTGCAGCTTCATTCGCTGCAAGTTCCACACCGAGCTGCGCAGCGTGGAACTGGACGAGTGCACGTTCAAGAGCTGCAGCCTGTCGTGGAGCTCTCTGATCAGCTGCAAACTCAAGTTCTCGCAGTTCACCGACAACGCGTTCTCAGCGACGACCTTCATACGCTGCGACCTCTATCGAGCGTCGTTCTTCCCCCCCGACAACACGTTCAACGACGCGACCTTCACGCTCGTCAGCATCTCGCGCACGAGCCTCGACGGGACATCCGGGATCGACGGCGGCTCGTTTCGCCCATGGGCAGCCGACAAGACGCTCGTACCGGGCCCCAACGTGCCCGATCTGGGCGACATCGAGGCGCGGGAACGTCGCCTGCGGGCCCTCGCCGAGGCCGGACGTGGCCGCGCTCTCATACAGGAAGAGCGCGAGCAGTACCGCGATATGTTGGAACACACCGGCCCCCTTACGAGAAATATCCACCCGACACTCAACGGGCGGCTCGCTGAGGCTGCAGAGGTCTGGCGCATGCTCTCGGGCGTCTTCAATGACCGGGGGGAGTACCGCGACACGGCGAGGGCGTACGTACACGCCAAGCGCCTCGAGCGTCGGGATGCGAACCCTCTGCGCAAGCGATATCTCGTTCCGCCGGACGCTCAGGCGGGCGAGGCGGAGGGGCGGCTGGGCTACGACGGCCATCCGGAGTGGCCGATGGGTCGCCTGCTGAGGGGACTGCCGGGTCGTTCCTATCGCTTCGCGGTGTTGCTTCTCGCCGACGCGCTTTGCGGCTTCGGCAACGCCTTCGGGCGCATTCTGCTTTGGCTGGCCGCCTTGACCGGGCTGGTGGGATTGGTGCTCAAGCTCGGCGGCGGCTTGCGTCGGGAAGAGGTCATCCACACCGCTGGCGGGGACAAGGTACATCTGGTCGGTGTCAACCTCTTCGAAGCCTGGGAGTTCGCGGTTGGACAGCTCGCAACTTCGCCAGCCAAGGAGTTCACACTGCAATCGACCGGCTGGGCGGTCTTCGCCGCTACCGAGACCCTCGTCGGCGTCGCGCTCGTGGGCCTGCTCGGCTTCGTCCTCGCCAATCGGATCCGCTTCGCCTGAGCCGTTCCGTTGCTCTAGAGTGCTCCGCATAACAGGCGAGTCTGCAGAACCCTCGGAAACTCCGGGGGTTCTGTCGTTAAGCAGCTCCGCAGTGGATTGCGCCGAGCCGATCCCCCGCTAGATTCTCCGCGTAGGACATGGAAGCCCATCGCGCAGACGGGGTGTTTCAGGGCGGAGGGGTCAAGGGCCTCGCGCTCGTCGGCGCGCTCGAGGAGTTCGCCGACGCACAGGCGCACCCCGACAGCTACATAGACGACTGGGTCCAGCTCGCCGGCACGAGCGCCGGGGCAATCGTCGCCGCCTACCTGGCATGCGGACACAGCGCCGCCGACACCGTCGCGCTGATCAGCGGAACCGATTTCAGCGAGTTCGAGGACTGGGGCGCGGGCGGCCCGATCCTCGGCGGAGGGCTGAACCTCGCGCTCCACCACGGGCTCGCCCGTGGCAAGGCCTTCCACGACTGGTTCCGCGAGGAGATCGACGACCAGACCTTCGGCGACATCGCCGCCGCCGGACGCACGCTGAGGGTGATCGCCACGGACATCAACAGACGCGAAATGCTCGTGCTCCCCGAAGCGCTCTCGGAATACGCGCTCACCGCCGACGGCCCGTCGATCGTCCCGGACGAGTTCCCGGTCGCCGACGCCGTGCGCATGAGCATGTCGATCCCCTACTTCTTCCAGCCCGTCGAGCTCTTCCACAGCGAAACCGGGCAGTCCACGATCGTCGACGGAGGCGTGCTCTCGAACTTCCCGGTCTGGATCTTCGACGTCGAAGACCGCGACGCGCTGCGCCCCACGTTCGGCTTCAAGCTCGTCGGCGGCAAGTCCCCGGTCGGCGGGATCGAAGGCGTCGCCAAGGCCCTCGGCTGGCCCGTCGCGATGGGCGTCGGCATCTTCCAAACCGCCAGCGAGGCCTGGGACAAGCACTGGGTGCGCCACTCCACCTACGTGCGCACCTGTGCGATCTCGGCGCTCGACATCGGCACAACACAGTTCAACCTGGACCCTGCCGACAAAGACAGGCTGCTGCAGTCGGGCAAGAACGCCGCCGGCGAATTCCTGAAGGCATGGGATCCGGCGCAGTACGCCAACCAGTTCGGCCGGGGGCTCGCCTGAGCGGCTCGCCGAGAGCACGCACGCCTGCCCACCTCGTGCCCGCACAAGCAAAGAGAGCGTGAGTGCCGTTGGCTTCGCGACTTTTCAGTCGCTGGCCGGTTTGGCGGTCGTTCCCTGCGGAACACTCACGCTCTCTCTGCCACCAATAGTGGCCTCTCGGCACTTGCCGGCCATCGTGGCGAACTGCTCGCTGCGATCGCGGTTTTCCCACATGCCGGGACGCTCCAGCGGCAAAGCAGCGGGCGTGCGCGCCAGCGCGCGGCTGTAGGATTCGGGCGTGAGAGCGCATCGTCACGCCGCGCCTACGGGCCGGGCCGTCCTCGCGGGCAGCGGCAGGCGTATTCGCAGGGCTCTCCTCGCGGTCGCGCTGCTCGGCGGCGCGTTGCTCGCCTGCAGCGCTCCGGCGTCGGCCGCGCCGCGGGTCAGGCTGCGCGTGGAACCGGTGCCGATCGCCGGATTCGCCCACACCGGCTACATCCTCGGCCACGGCACAGCGCTGCAGGCCGAATACGAGATCGAAGGCACCGAATACGGCGGCTTCCCGCCGCCGCTGGTCGGCGTCAGCTTCTACCTGCCCAAAGGCACCACGCTGCACCCCGCGGGCTTTCCCACCTGCCCCCAGGCGACCCTCGAACCGGCCGGCCCGGGCCCCTCCGCGTGCCCCAAAGGCTCCGCCGCCGGACCTCAGGGGCGGGTGCTCGGGGTCGTGTCCTTCGGCAAAGAACGCGTGCCCGAGGAAGCCACGCTCGAATCGTTCTACGCGCCCGGCGGGGGCCTGGAGTTCTTCACCTCCGGCCACTCCCCCGTGTCGGTTGAAATCCTCTCGAGCGCCCACTACGTCAACCTCGGCGGCGCCGGCGGCTTCGCCCAGAAGCTCGTATCCCAGGTGCCCCTCGTGGAAACCGTGCCCGGCGCGCCCGATGCGTCCGTGGAGAGGATCAGCGTGAAGGTCGGCTCCGCCGTGATGCACGGCGGCAAGCCCACCTACTACGGCACGCTGCCCGCGAGCTGCCCGAGGGAAGGCTTCACGGTGCGCTCCGAACTCGACTTCGCCGGGCTCGGCGGGCTCGCCCCGCAGACCGTCACGGTCACCTACAAAGCGCCCTGCCCGCGGCGATAGACGCGACGCCGGCGCCCTCACCCCAGCGTCAGCCGCCGCCGCAGCATCCACACCGAGAGGCCGAGCAGCGCTGCGGCGAAGGCCAGCAGCGCGCCCACTTCGGGGGCGATGTCGCCGAGCGTGCCGCCGTGATGCAGCAGCGTGCCGAACGCTTCGTTGGCCCACGCGTGCGGGGTGACGTGCGCGATCAGCTGCATCGTGCGCGGGAACACTTCCAGCGGCACCATCGAGCCGCCGAGCGCGGCCAGCCCGAGCCCGAACAGGAACGCCACCGCGCGCGCCTGCTGTTCGTTGGCGAGCGCGCTGCCCACGAGCAGGCCGGCCCCGCTGCCGACCAGGCAGAACGCGAACACGAGCACGGTCACCGCGAGCGGGTCGCCCCAGCCGACGCCCAGCGCGAGCGCCCCCACCATGATCAGCACCGCCTGCAGGACCGCGATCGCGAGCCTGCCGAGGCCGACGCCGAGCAGGACTGTCGCCAGCGAGGTGGGCGTGGCGAGCATGCGCCGCGCCACGCCCAGACGCCGCGTCTCGATCAGCGCGCCTGCCCCGGTCAGCGAGGTGAAGAAGATGAACAGCAGCAGCTGGGTGCTCGCGCTCGTTGCGAAGCGTCCCTGCGCCTGCGGGTAGGCGCCTCCGCTCGGGTCGGTCACGCGCACGCTGATGAGCGGAACGCGCTGGGCCAGCGCCCTGACCCGCGTGAGCGCCGCTCCGAAGGAGAGGGACGTCCGTGCGCTCAGCAGTCGCGCTGCGCCGATCAGCTCGCCCTCTCGCGCCACCGCCGCCTGGATCGTGGGTCCGAGCCGACTGGCCATCGCTTCGGGGCGGCCGAGGTAGCGCAGCACGACCGTCCCGCCCACGGCAAGCGTCGCGTCGTAGTTGGCCGGGAGCACCAGCCCGGCTTCCACGTTGCCGCGCTCGACCGCCCGTTCCAGGCGCGTCGCGCTCGTGTAGCGGTGCAGCGCGAGGTTCTGCTCGGAGCCGAGCACCGACGCGAGACCCGCCGCCAGCGGCCCGCTCGGCGCGTAGATCCCGACCTTCGCCTGCGAGCTGCCGAAGGCGGAGCCGAGCAGCAGGATGATCAGCATCGGCAGCACGAACAGGAAGAACAGGTTCGCGCGCTGGCGCACCAGCCGCCGCAGGTCCAACGCCGCGATCGCGATCGCCTTCACGCGCTCAGCAGCCTGTCCGCGCGCAGCAGCGTGAGCAGCCCACAGCCCAGGGCGATCCCGAGCATCACGGCCGCCGGCCCGATCGCCGCGCTCACCGACGCGCCCCCTGTCATTTCGCGCAGCCCGCGCAGGAACCACGCCTGCGGCGTGAACAGGCTGAGCGTTTCGATCGCCCCGCCGGCCTGGTAGACGGGGAAGAAGGTGCCGCCGAACATGCCCAGCACGAGCGCCACGATCGCCTGCCAGTAGCCGGCCTGCTCGGGCGTGCGCGCGATCGTCACCACGAGCGCCATAACGGCCGTCGCCGCGAGCACGCCCGCGAGGATCAGCACGGCCACGCCCACCACGTTGCCCCAGTTAGCACCGAGCAGCAGGCTCGACGCGAGCGCCAGCGCGACCGTCCCCACGAAGCCGAGCACGATGCTCGTCAGCGCCTTGCCCGCGATGATCGCCGCGCGGCTGCACGGCGCCGCAAGCAGCCGGGCCAGCGTGCCGTCGCGGCGCTCGTCCAGCAGCGTGGAGATCCCGAACTGGACCGTGAAGAACAGGAAGAACACCGCCATCCCCGCCGCGTAGAACGTCTTGGGGTCGAGCTCGCCGCTCTTGGCGCTCACGTTCTGCACGGTGATCGGCGTCAGCTGCGCTGGGGATTCGCTGCCGATCGCCCCCGTCGAGGCCGCGGTCGCCACCGCCAGGCGCACGCCGTCGAGCTGCGCCGCGTAGCCCTGCGCGATCGACTGCGCGACCAGCGTCCCGATCGGCTGGTTGGTGTCGCCGATGACCGTCACCACCGCGCCGCCGCCGCTGCCGACCGCCCGCGAGAAGCCCGCCGGCAGGTAGAACGCGGCGGCCACCGAGCCTTCTTCGGCGAGGCTCCGGGCCTGTGCCAGCGAGCTCGCCCGGCGCACCCGCACGATCCCCTGGCGTTCGAGCTGCGCGAGCGTCGTCGCGAGCGCTGCCGCCGCCTGCCCGCGATCGGCGCCCAGCAGCGCCACGTCGGAGCGGACCTTGCCCGAGGTCGCGTTCCCGAGCGTCAGCCCGAGGATCGCCGCGAGCACGAACGGGATCACGAGCACGACCACCAGCGCCGAGCGGTCGCGCAGGCGCTGGCGCAGGTCCTTGCTGGCGATCAGCATGGCCACGCGCATTTGCTCAGTCCCTCAGCGCCCGGCCCGTCAGGTGCAGGAACACGGCCTCGAGGTTTGGCTCCTGGACCTCCACCGAGGAGATCGCCACGCCGCTGGCGGCGACCGTCGCGAGCAGCTCGGGCAGCAGTCCGCGCGCGTCGTCCACGAGCAGCTCGATCATCCCGTCCTGCGCCCCGGCGTTGAGCACGCGCGCGAGCCCCCCCGCGGCGGCCGCGCCCGCCTGCAGGTCACCGGCGCCCGCGAGCGTCACCCGGTCGTGCTCGCCCACCAGCGAGACGAGCTCGCGGCGGGTGCCCTCGGCCTTCAGCTCGCCCGCGTCCATGATCCCGATGCGGTCGCACAGCCGCTCGGCCTCCTCCATGTAGTGGGTCGTGTAGAGGACCGCCATCCCCTCCCTGGACAGCCGCTCGACCGCCTCGAGGATCGCGTTGCGGCTCTGCGGGTCAACGCCTACGGTCGGCTCGTCGAGCACCAGCAGCGCCGGCCGGTGCAGCAGGCCGATGCCGATGTTCAGGCGCCGCTGCATGCCGCCCGAGTACTCACCCGCGGGGTCGCCGCCGCGATCGCGCAGCCCGATCACGTCCAGGATCTCATCCACGCGCACGCGCGCCTGCGCGCGGCCGAGGCCGTAGAGCTCGGCAAAGAACGTGAGGTTCTCGCTGCCGCTCAGGTCCGGGTAGATGGCTAGCTCCTGCGGCACGTACCCGAGCGATGCGCGCGCCGCCACGCTCTTGGTCGAGATGCGCTCGCCGTCGAGCATCACCTCGCCGTCGTCGGCCTCCAGCAGGCCGCAGATCATCGAGATCGTCGTCGTCTTGCCCGCGCCGTTGGGCCCCAGCAGCCCGTAGGTCTCGCCGGCCGCCACCGCGAAGCCCACGCCGCGCACGGCCACGAGCTCCCCGAAGCTCTTGGCGAGCCCGGCGCAGCGGAGCACCGGCCCCCGACCGGCCGCACCCTCCCGCGCGCCGTGCGAGGCGGCGGACACATCGGAACCGGAAGGCCGATCGGGCGACACCAGCTAGCCAGCCTACGGCGCGCGCACGCCGCCCGTCGTGGCGCTGGCGCGGCGGCTACCTTTCGCTCCATCGCCTGCCCCGCCTCTCAAGCCCCCCCGGTCCTCGTCCTGCAGCACATCGGCTGCGAGCCGCCGGCCGCCTACGAGGATGAGCTGCACGCGCGGGGCATCGCGCTGCATCGCGTGCGCCTCGACCGCTGCGAGGAGCTCCCCGACTGGCGCGCCTACACGGCGATCATCGCGATGGGCGGCCCGATGAGCACCTATGACGAGCAGCGCCATCCCTGGCTGAGCGCCGAGAAGCGCCTGATCGCCGAGGTGGTCCGCGCGGGCAAGCCGTTCTGGGGAGTGTGCCTCGGCGCGCAGCTGCTCGCCGCGAGCCTCGGCGCGCGCGTCGCAGCGGGCCCGCAGCCGGAGGTCGGCGTGCTCCCCGTCACGCTCACCGCCGCGGCCGCCCACGACCCCGTCTTCGCCGAAGCCCCCTCGAGCTTCGCCTGCTTTCACTGGCACGGCGACACCTACGAGCTGCCCCGCGGCGCCGTGCGGCTCGCCGGCTCGGCGCTGTATGAGCAGCAGGCCTTCGCCTACCGGCGTGCCTACGCCCTGCAGTTCCACCTCGAGGTCTCGGCCGCGCTCGTCGCCGAGTGGGCCGCCGTGCCCGCCTACGCCGCGAGCCTGCAGCAGCTCGGCCGCGCGGGCGAGGTGCCCGCGATGCTGGATGAGATCGCCGCCGCGCAGGAGCGCGCGATCGCGCTCGCGCGCGAGCTGTTCGGCCGCTGGCTCACGCGCGTCGTTGGCCTCGCCGCGCCGCGCGCAGCGCTCCTTCGACGGTCAGCGTGAAGCGGGAGATGTGCCCCCCTTGCAAGTGGCCTCATGGACCTCCTCGGTGAGGGTGAGCAGGATCCACGGCTCGGGGTCGAATTCGCCGCCTCTGGCCAGGGCTTTGCCGGTGCTTTCGAGGTACTTGACGGCGCCGTTGATGAACACCCAGGCGAGGATGATGAGCGAGCCGACCAGGACGAACTGGACGGTGCTGAGCTGAGCCGGAGCGTAGCTGGCGCTGCGGGCGTTTCCGGCCCGCCAGCACACGGCTCTGGAGCGCGAGGAACTACGCCTGGCCCGCGGGCGAGCCCCGGTCGGCGAGCGCCGCCAGCGCGAGCATCTCGTAGGCGATGTTGGCCGCCATCAGCGCGGTGATCTGGCCGGGCGAGTCATAGGCGGGCGCGACCTCGACCACGTCGAAGCCGACGAAGCGCATCCCCGCGAGCGCCCGCAGCACCGCCAGCGCCTCGCCCGCCAGCAGGCCGCCCACCTCGGGCGTGCCGGTGCCCGGCGCGACCGACGGATCGAGCACGTCGACGTCGCAGCCGAGGAACGCCGGGCTACCTCCCGTGCGCTGCGCCACGCGCGCGGCGAACGCGCCGCCCGCGCCCGAGCGCAGCTCCTCGATCGCGACCAGCTCGAAGCCGAGCTCGCGCGCATCCTGCAGATCGGCGGGGGCGTAGAGCGAGCCACGCAGGCCCGCGATCAGCGAGCGGGCCGGGTCGAGCAGGCCCTCCTCCACCGCCCGCTTGACGATCGTGCCGTGGAAGATGCGCTCGCCGTAGTAGTCCTCCCAGGTGTCCGCGTGCGCGTCCAGCAGGACCAGGCCGAGCGGCCCGTGTACGGAGGCGTGCGCGCGCAGCTCGCCGAGCAGCACCGAGTGGTCGCCGCCGAGCACCACCGGCGCCACGCCCGCCGCGCACAGCGGCGCGAGCGCGGCCGCGATCTGCTCGGCGGTGCGCTGCGCGTTGCCGGGAGTGACCGTCACGTCGCCGCCGTCCAGGACGGCCCCCGGCGCGAGCACCTCGATCCCGTGCAGCGGGTGCCATGGGCGCAGCAGCACCGAGGCCGAGCGGATCGCCTCGGGCGCGAAGCGCGCACCGGGGCGCCAGCTCGTGGCGGTGTCGAACGGCACCCCCACGACGACCGACCGCGGGGGCGGCTCCGGGAGCGCCGCGGCGGCGGCGTGCGATCCCGTCCCCTGCGCGAGCGGCAGGTGCGGGAGGCCCGCGAACGTGCGCACGCCGGTGTAGCGCGGGGCGCTGCGCGGCGGGCTCAAGCGCGCCCGCCGTCCTCGAGCACGACGCGCACCGTGTGCAGCAGGCGGTCGCTGGCGCCGCGCACGCTGCCGCCGAGCTCGAGCGTGCGGCGGACGTAGGCGAGCGTCTCGGAGGTCAGGCGCTCGCCGGGCAGCACGTTGGGGATGCCCGGCGGGTAGGTCGCCAGCGACTCCGCCGCGATCCGTCCCGCCGCCTGCTCGGCCGGCACGACCTCCTGCGCGCCGAGGTAGGCCTCGCGCGGGGTCATCGCCAGCTCGCCCCACGGGGGCGCCGCGGCGAAGCTCGCGCGCTCCCCTCCCGGGTCCAGCCCCACGCGCTCGACGACGCTGCGCAGCGCCGCCACCAGCCGCTCGGCCTCCGGCAGCCCGCGCTCGCCCATCCCGAACACCGCCACGACCACGTTCTGACCGTACAGCTCGAGGTTGATGTCCCCGATCTCGCGCAGCAGCGGCGCCAGCTCGTAGCCGTTGGCGGCCACGCCGCGGATGTCCACCGCGAGTCGCAGCGGGTCATACGCGTGGACGCCCGGCCGGCCCGCCAGGCGCTCGTCGAGCACATCCAGCCCGTCGATCGCCTGGATCTGCTCGCGCGCCTGCGCGAGCGCCGCCATCGTCCGCTCCAGCAGCTCGCGGCCGTGCACCGCGGCCTGGCGCCGGGCGGCGTCGAGCGAGCCGCACAGCAGCGAGTTCGGGCTCGTTGACTCGGTCAGCGTGACCGCCCGGTCGACCACGTCCTCGCCGATCAGCTCGCCGTCGCCGTGGCCGAGGTGCAGCATCGCCGACTGCGTGAGGCTGCCCACGATCTTGTGGGTGCTCGAGATCACCAGGTCCGCGCCCGCCGCCAGCGCGTGTTCGGGCAGCGCCTCGTGGAAGGCCATGTGCGCTCCCCAGGCCTCGTCCACGACCAGCGGCACGCCGTGCTCGTGGGCGACCCGCGCGAGCCCCCTGATGTCCGCGGCCGCGCCGAAGTACGTCGGCGAGATCACCCACGCGGCCACCGCGCCGGGCGTCTGCGCCAGCGCGCGTCCGAGCGTCTCCTCGGTGACGCAGTGCGCGATGCCGAGCTCGGGGTCGATCTCCGGCGCGACGAACGTGGGACGCATCCCCGACAGCACCAGCGCGTCGATCGTGCTCGAGTGCGCGTTGCGCTGCACGACCACCCGATCGCCGATGTGGGCGAGCGCCAGCCCGGCCGCGAGGTTTCCCTGCGAGGCGCCGTTGATGAGGAACCAGGCGCGCCTTGCGCCCCACGCCTCCGCCGCGAGCCGCTGGGCGCGCTCGAACGGCGTCGGGTCAACGCCCACGTCGATGCCGTGCGTGAGCGCCGGGATGTCCATGCCGAGCGCCTGCTCGCCGATCGCCTCGATCAGGCCCGCGTCGGCGCCCGGACCCCCCTTGTGGCCGGGCACGTGCAGCCGCGCGGGGCTGCGCTGGGCGTAGCTCAGCAGCGCGTCGAGGTAGGGGGTCTCCCGCTGGTCTGAGCTCATGCCCGCCTCACAAGCTAGCGGCGCACAGCCGGCTCTCGCCGCGCATCGCCTACGGGACCGCGTCCGCGGCCACCGCCGGCGCGCCCGGGCGCAGGATGCCGGTGTCCCGCGTCAGGCGTTGCGCGAGCGTCACCGGTATCACGCTGGCCACGATCACGAACAGTACGACCACGTTCACCTGCGGAAGCTGCTGCCCATTGCGGATGTGCGCGAAGATCCAGATCGGCAGCGTGTTCTGCGCGCCGGCGGTGAACGTCGTCACGACGATCTCGTCGAAGGACAGAGCGAACGACAGCAGCCCGCCCGCGACCAGCGCGGTGGCGATCATCGGCAGCGTCACGAAGCGGAACGTCTGCCAGCCATCCCCGCCGAGGTCCATCGAGGCCTCTACGAGCGATGCCTGCGTGCGGCGCAGGCGGGCGAGCACGTTGTTGTAGACGGTGACGATGCAGAACGTGGCGTGCCCGACGACGATCGTCATCAGCGAGAACGTCAGGCTGTTGAAGTTGATGAACGAGTTCAGCGCCATCCCGGTGATGATCCCCGGCAGGGCAATGGGCAGCAGGATCACCAGCGAGACGGCGTCCCTGCCGAAGAAGCGGAAGCGGTGCACGGCGAACGCCGCCATCGAGCCAAGCACCATCGCGATCCCGGTCGCGAGCAGCCCGGCTCGCACCGAGAGCCACAGCGCCTGGCGCACTTCTTCGTTGTGCCAGGTGGAGGAGAACCAGCGCGTGGAGAGCCCCGACAGGGGCCAGCTCTGCACGTTGGACGGGTTGAACGCGTACAGCATGATGATCACGATCGGGAAGAACAGGAACAGCATGATCAGCGCCGCCCAGACCCCGAACGCGATGCGGCTCAAACCGCTCGTGCCGATCACAGCGCCTCGAACGCTCCCAGCCGCCTGGCGACGAGCAGGTAGATGCCCATGACGGCGAGCGGTACCGTGGCGAACGCCGCCGCGAACGGCACGTTGTTGGAGATGCCAACTTCCTGGTAGACGACGTTGCCTATGAACGTGGAGTTGGCGCCGCCGACGAGCGTCGGCGTGATGAAGTCGCCGAGCGTCAGCGAGAAGGTGAAGATCGATCCCGCGACGATGCCGGGCATGATCAGCGGCAGCAGGACCGTGCGGAAAGTGCGCCACCCGCGCGCGCCAAGGTCGGCGGACGCCTCGATGAACGAGTCCGGGACGCGTTCGATCGCCGACCACACGGGCAGGATCATGAACGGCAGCCAGATGTAGCTGAACACGATCCACATCGCCCAGTTGGAGTAGCCGATGTTGACCGATCCGAGCCCGATCCTTTCCAGGAAGTAGTTCAGCACGCCGTCCTTGGCGAGGATCAGGCGCCAGGCGAAGACGCGCGCGAGGTAGCTCGACCACAGCGGGATGAGCACGGCCACGAACAGCGCCGCGCGCAGGCGCGCCGGCGCGATCCGCGCGGCGAAGAACGCGAACGGCACCGCCAGCACGATGTCCGTCAGCGTGACGGCAGCGGCGATGCCGATCGTGCGCAGCGCGATCGTCCGGTAGGCCGGCGTTTCGATGAGGGTTTCGAAGTTGGCGAGCGTCCAGCTGTGGATGATCTTGCCGCTGAAGGAGTCGACGCTCCACAGCGCCGAGACGAACAGCAGGATCAGCGCCGCCAGGTAGATCAGCACGAACCACGCGCCGGGGCCCGACAGCAGCAGGCCGGCCCGCAGCCACGGCCGGCGGAACAGTGCCGCCGACACGCGGGTGCGAGCCGTCCGCTGGGCGCCGACCGAAGCGGCCGAGCTCACGCTCGGCGTACGGCTAGGCAGTTATTTCCGTCCACTTTTTCTGCCACACGCTGTAGTCCATGCAGTTGTTCTGGCCGTTCCCGCACGCCTGCACCGGCGTCTTCCAGAACTTGATGCTTTCGAAGTACGCGCTCGGCGCGTTGAGGTGGTAGTGGGTGCACGAGCCCTTTTTGATCTGTTCCATGTACGGGCAGGCCTTGGGGTTGGCGGGCGTCTCCCCGAAGGAGATCGCCTGTTCGGCCTGCACTTTCGGTGTGGACACCCAGTTCACCCATTTGTAGGCGCAGTTGGGGTGCGCGGCGTGCGCGGCGAGCATCCACGTGTCCGCCCAGCCAGTCGCTCCCTCGGAGGGGATGATTTCGCTGACCGGCACCTTGGCCGCGACCAGGCTGTTGGTCTGCAGCGGCCATGCCGCGCCGATCACCGCGTCCCCGTTCTTGAACAGTTCCACCTCGTCGGCCGCCGCCGACCAGTACTTCTTGATCAGCGGGCGCTGCTGTTTGAGCAGGTTGACGGCCGCATTGAGCTGCGCTTCGGTGAGCTCGTACGGGTCCGTGATCCCCAGGCTCGGCTGTGTCTTGGACAGGTAGAGGGCCGCGTCGGCGATCTGGATCGGGTTCGACGGGACGGTGACCTCGCCGCGGTACTTTCCTTCATAGATGGACGCCCAGCTCGTCGGCGAGGGCTTCACGCTGCTGGTGTTGTAGAGCAGCACGTTGGGACCCCACTGCAGCGAGATGCCGTAGTGCACGCCGCCCACCGTGTTGTGCGGCGGCGACTGTAGCTGCGGGATGAAGTTCTTCCATTCGGGCACGAGCGCCACGTTCATCGCCGCGACGTCTCCGCCGCTGATCAGGCGTAGGCTCGCGTCGCCCGAGGCCGACACCATGTCGTACTGGCTGCCGCCCCCCTGGCGCATCAGCGTCACCATTTCGTCGGAGGACCCCGCGTACTTCGCGTGCACCACACAGCCCGTCGATGCTTCGAACGGCTTCACCCATTCGGGCTGCGCATAGCCTTCCCAGGCGATCAGGTTGAGCTGGCCCTCGCCGCTGCCGATGCTCGTCGGCAGGCTGGCCGTGGAGGAGCTGCTCGAGGAGCTGCCGCACGCGCTCGCCCCGATGACCATCACCCCCAAGACGGCCGCCAACGCCACGTCGATCTTCGCAAGCCTCATCAGTTGCTCTCCTCCTCTTGGTTTCTCTCGAGCGCCGACGCGTCCTCTTCCCGCCACGCCAGGCGGACCCTGCGTCCACGTTCCTGCAAGGCCCTCTCAGCTGACATGTCGAGGTTCTGCCTGAGGACCACAAGCGTCTCCCCCCCTTCGAGCTCGACCACATAGCGGGTCACCGCCCCGAGATAGGCGACCTCGCGCACCACCCCCTCCACGGTGGTCGGGCCGTCCGGCTCGGCCTCCCCCAGGATGCGGATCTTCTCGGGACGCACCAGGCAGCGGCGACCGGCCCGCTCGATGATGTTCGACGTGCCCACGAACGCCGCCACGAACTCGTTGGCCGGGCGCTCGTACACATCGCCGGGCGTGCCCACCTGCTCGAGGCGGCCGTCGGAGAACACCGCTATGCGGTCGCTCATCGTCAGCGCCTCGTCCTGGTCGTGGGTCACGTACACGAACGTGATGCGCTCGCTGAGCTCGCGCTGGATCGTCTTGAGCTCGAGCTGCATCTCCTGGCGCAGCTTCAGGTCCAGCGCGCCGAGCGGCTCGTCGAGCAGCAGCACGCGGGGCCGGTTGACGAGCGCCCGCGCCAGCGCCACGCGCTGGCGCTGGCCGCCGGAGAGCTGGATCGGTCGGCGCGCCTCGACGCCCGGCAGGCGCACCATGCGCAGCGCCTCGGCCGCGCGCTCGCGGCGCTCGGACTTGGATACGCCCTTCACGCGCAGGCCGTAGGCCACGTTGTCGAGCACGTTCATGTGCGGGAACAGGGCGTAGTCCTGGAAGACGGTGTTGACCGGGCGCTCGTACGGAGCGCTGCCCGTCACGTCCACGCCGTGCAGCTCGATCGAGCCCGAGTCGGGCATCTCGAAGCCCGCGATCATGCGCAGGGTGGTCGTCTTGCCGGACCCCGAGGGCCCGAGCATCGTGAAGAACTCGCCCGCCGTAACCTCCAGCGACAGGCGCTCCACGGCGACCACCTCGGCATAGGTCTTACGCACGTCCACCAAGCGCACCGCCGGCTCGTCCAGGCTGTTTCCTGCCGACGGCCGATGGACGCTCTGCGCGCCGATCGCCGTGCCCTCCGCGGAGATCATCCGGCGCGAGTCTAGTCGCCGCCTCCGACGCCCACAACTGGCCGATCTGGACAATCTGATCGTGTCGCTCACTCCTTCCGGTCGCGCCCCAGCCGGTCGCACATCGGTCCCGTATCTGCGCCCCGTGTGTGACCGATCGGTGTCAAAACGCGCACCTCTGCGCTGCTCCGCTCCAGCGGTGGCGTGCCGCTGACTAACCTCGAGGTTGTCCAGAAAGTAGCGGCCCGGCGGTGCGTCAACACCCCGGGCCCGGCACCGAGTTGCTCAGCCTCGGCGCGCCGTCGATTGTCCCGCAGAGGCGGGGGCGACGTCCACCCGGCCGGCCACGGTCGGCCTCCGCCGCCGCGATCGACGGGATGCCTCTCGGCGCCACCCGACGAGAGGAGCAACCATGACCAGCACCGACCCCGACCCGCGCGAGCTCGAGATCCTCGCGGCCGCTCAGCGGGCCGAGCGCCACAGTCCTCTCGGGGCCCCCGGCGTCCCCGACTGGGCGATCCTCGCGCACATCGGCGTGGCGCGTCGCTCGGCCGCCGCGCGCGCGGTTCGCGAGCGGCTCTCAGCGCTGTTCGCGGCCGGCGCGCTCGATCGCAGCACTCGCCACGGCCGCGAGGTATGGGCGGTAACCGCGCGCGGGCGCCGGCGCCTGCAGGCCGCCCGCCGGCGCCAGGGCGCGCCGGCGCTCCCGGAGGCCCCCCAGCACAGCGCCTGGCGCAACGCCCGCACGAGCGCTGCGCTGGAGATCGAGCGCTTCCGACAGCGGCTTCACGCGAGCGTCGAGGAGGCAGCCCGGCTGCTGGCCGCCGATCCGCCCCCCCACTCCGACGTTTGGTTTCAGCTCGCCGAGACGCTGCGCCGCGACGCCCGCCTGGTGGGCTCGGCCAGCCACTGCCTGCTCGAGTGGAGCGAGCCCGACGACGCGCGCGCCGACATCGACGACCGCCACGAGCCCGACGACGCACAGCTGCCGCGCCGCCGCCGCGAGCGCGTGCGGGCGCTGCGCGCCGGCCGGCGCAACGTGCTCCTGTGGCAGGACCCCCCTCGCTAGATGGTCTAGGCGGGGCTGCCGGCGCCTGCGTGCGCGGCCCGCGGGCGCCGGTGCTCGGCGATCACGGCCAGCGCGTGGCGGCCGGCGGGGTGTTCGCGCGCCCGCGCCACCAGCGCGGCCGTGGCGGGCGGCACCTCCCCGGGCTGGGGCAGGGTCACGCCGTAGACGGGCGGCAGCAGCACGGGCGCGGCCAGCGCGGCAAACGTGAGGTCGGCCGCCCCGAAGCGCTCGCCGAAGAGGTACGGGCGCCCGTCGCAGAGCAGCTCCGCCACGTGGTCGAGCTCGCGCCACACCACCGCCTCGTCCTGCGCCTCCACGCCGGGCCGGATGTCGAGCGCCTGCGAGACGAAGCGGACCGCCAGCGGCCAGCCCCGGCGCAGCGCGCGGTCCTCCCAGCGCGGCACGCCCTGGTTGTTGAAGTCGAGCATCAGCTCGGGGTGGGCGAGCATGTGCACGTAGATCAGTCGCCTGCCGTGGGGCCCCAGCACCTCGTCCAGGTGCCGGCAGAAGTCCTGCACCTGCGCGCGCTCGGTGCGGTCGGCCGGGAACAGCCGCCGCTCCTGCGGCGAGCGCGCGTCCACCCAGTCGAGGATCTCCGACGACTCGCCGATCGCCCCGTCGGGCGTGACGAGCACGGGCACGGTGTTCCCGCCCCCGGCCCGCCGCGCCGCCAGCCGGTGCAGGCCTTGCACGTGGGGCTCCTCGTGGTAGGGCAGCCCGGCGCGCTCCAGCGCCCAGCGCGCCTTCTCGCAGTAGTGGCTGATCGGGATCGTCACGAGCCGCAACACGCCGTCCGGGAGTATGACCCTTTGCTAGTGTCCGGCCGGAGGTGCCGCGCTGAGAGCCAGCAACGGTGGACCGGCCCGCGGGCAGCGGCCAGAGGGCGCGCCGCGCCGCGTGAGCATCCTCCCGCCGCGCTTCGAGGAGTGGCAGATCGAGCTGCACGGGCGTCGCGTGATCTACCGCGTGGCCGGCAGCGGACCGCCCGTGGTGCTGATCCACGGGATGCTCAACTCCTCCAGCCACTGGCGCTCGGTCGCCGCCAGCCTCGCCGAGGAATACACCGTCGTGGCGCCCGACCTGATCGGCCACGGCGACTCGGCCGCGCCGCGCGGCGACTACTCGCTGGGCGCGCACGCGGCCAGCATCCGCGACCTGCTCGCCGCGATCGGCATCGACCGCGCGAGCGTCGTCGGGCACTCGCTCGGCGGCGGCGTGGCGATGCAGTTCTTCTACCAGTTCCCCCAGCGCGTGGAACGGCTCGTGCTGATCTCAAGCGGCGGCCTCGGCCACGATGTCAGCCCGCTGCTGCGCACCGCCGCCCTGCCCGGCATGTCCGCGCTGCTGTCGATGACGATCCGCTCGCGCGTGCTCGACGGCCTGTGGGAGTCCGGCAGGCGCATGCGCGAGCGCGGCGCCTCGCCCGGCGGCTACCTGCAGGCGATCGCCCGCGCGCTGCGCCCGCTGGAGACGGCCGAAGCCCGCGGCGCGTTCCTGCAGACGCTGCGCTCGGTGATCGACGTGCACGGCCAGCGCGTGAGCGCCACCGACCGCGTCTACCTGCTCGAGGCGATCCCCACGATGATCGTCTGGGGCGAGCGCGACAACACGATCCCGATCGAACACGGCCGCCGCACGCACCACGCGATCCCCAACAGCACCTTTCGCACGATGCCCGGCGTGGCCCACTTCCCGCACCTGGAAGACCCCGACACGCTCTCGGCGCTGCTGCGCGAGTTCATCGCCGCGACCGAGCCGGCACGGATCGAGGACGCCGACTGGGGCACCCTGCTCGCGCGCCGCTCGCCGCGCTCGCGCCGCCTCGGCGCCGCCTGATCAGGCCGCGCGCGAGGAGGAGCTCTCGCCCACGCCGTCGGCCTCGAACAGGTCGAGCAGCGCGGCCACGCAGTCGGGATCGAACTGGGTGCCCGCGTGGCGGCGCAGCTCCTCGCAGGCGTGCGCGGCGGTGAGCGCGTCGCGGTAGGGGCGCGAGCTGGTGATCGCGTCGAAGGCGTCGGCCACGAGCATGATGCGCGAGGCCTGCGGGATCGACTCGCCGCGCAGCCCGTCGGGGTAGCCGCTGCCGTCGAAGCTCTCGTGCGAGTGGCGGACCCAGGGCACGATCGTCTCCAGCCCCTCCACGCGCGCCACGAGCTCCGCGCCGGCGGTGCTGTGGCCCTTGATCAGCTCGTACTCCTCGTGCGTGAGCGGGCCCAGCTTGCAGAGGATGCGGTCGGGCACGGTCACCTTGCCGACGTCGTGCAGCGTTGCGGCGATGCGCAGCATGCCGATCATGTCCTCCTCCCAGCCGAGCGCCCGCGCGATCGCGACGGCGCATTCGGCGACCCCGCGCGAATGCTCGTGCTGGGCGTTCATGCGCATGTCCACCGCGTGCGCGAGCGTGGCCGCCCAGCTGAGGCGCTCGCCCAGGCCTGTCCTGCTGTGCTCCTGGCGGCCGTCGCGGGAGGCGTACAGGCGACCGTCTGCGTTGCGCATCAGCTCCTCGAGGTCGCTGCCGTCCATCGGGAAGCTGGCCAGGCCGACGGAGCAGGGAGCGCGCTCGGCCAGCGCCTCGGTGATGCGCGTCGCGCTGCTCATCGCGTCGGAGGGCTCGATGTCGGCGAACAGCACCGCGAACTCGTCTCCGCCGAGACGGCCGATCGCGTCCGGCGCCCGCACCGCCGTTCTCAGCGTCGCCACGACCCAGCGCAGCAGCGCGTCGCCGGCGGCGTGGCCGTGATGGTCGTTGACCTGCTTGAAGTGGTCGATGTCCAGCAGCAGCACCGCGCCCTGTCGCGCCCGGCGGGTGGCTGCGCCGATCTCCGCGAGCGCGCGCTCCTCGAAGCCGCGACGGTTCAGGCAGCCGGTCAGCGGGTCGGCGCGCGAGACCTCCAGCAGCGTCGCGCGCTGGCGCTCCTGGTTGCCCGCGAGCCACGCGCTCATCGCCCCGGTGCAGCTGAGCATCACCGCGAACAGCGCCTGGTAGCCCCAGCCAGCGCCGCCCTGGATGACCGCCAGCGTGAGGTAGCCGGTGACCGTCAGGCCGCCCACGAACACGACCGAGCCGAGCGGATAGGACATCGCCGAGAACACGACCGGGCCGAAGAAGATCAGCGCGAGCGGGCTGCCCGTGCCGCCGTCGGCGATCGTGGCCAGCACGATCAGCGACAGCGCCATCATGCTCCAGGCGAGGAAGAACGCCTCGCGGAAGCGGCTGCGCACGATCCGCTGGCGGGGCAGCATCGAGACGATCGCGCCCTCCACCGCGCCGAGGCCGAACAGCAGCGCGATCACCGGCCGGTGCGGCTGGCTCCAGGTCAGCACCACGTAGAGCGCGCCGGTGCCGCAGATCAGGTAGGTCAGCCAGACGCCCGCCGCGAAGGTCTCTTCGCGCACGCGCAATGCCGACTGGTCGAATATGCCGCGGCCATCTCCGCCGTTCATACCTCCTTATCGACCGGCCGGTTGTCCACCTGAGCGGGCCCGCGGAGCGCTCGACAGCTGCCACGCACGTTGCAGCGAGCGCGCTAGGAGGACAGCTGGCCGGAGCCGGCGGTGCGCCAGGCGGGCGGGTAGGGAAGCGGCGTCAGCGCGTCCTTCAGCTGCGCGCGCAGCGGCTCGAAGCGCGGCGGCAACGACAGGCGCTCGCCGAGGTGCTCGGCGTCCTCGTCGACCGCGAAGCCCGGGCCGATCGTCGCGATCTCGAACAGCACGCCGCTCGGCTCGCGGAAGTAGATCGACTTGAAGTAGAAGCGGTCGATCACCGCCGTCGGATGGGCGCCCGCCTGCGCGACCCGCAGCCGCCAGACCTCGTGATCGTCGGGCTCGGAGGCGAACGCGACGTGGTGGACGCTCCCCGCGCCCTGCCGGCGGTTGATCTCCGGCGGCGCAGGATCGTAGGCGTAGAAGCCGCTGCGCTGCTCGCCCCGCACATCCCAGTGCTCGCCCTCGCGACGCTGGAAGCCGAGCGTCTCTCCGAGCAGCCGCTCGCTGCGCGCGGGTGCCGAGCTGTACGCGCGCACACCCTCGAAGCCCTGCAGCGCATGCTCGGCTGGTACCTCGGGCGAGCTGGCGGTCAGCGGCTGGTCCTTCGCCGTCGTGACCACGAGCTCGTGCGAGAGGCCCTCCGGGTCGGCGAACAGCAGGCTGTCGTCCGTCAGCTTGGTCTCGGTCCCGCCCTGCTGCAGGCGCTCCTTCCAGAACGTCAGCGACTCCGCCGAGGCGACCCGCCAGACGACGCGGTGGACCATGCCCGCGCCCGCGATCCCGCGGGCTGCGCCGGGGTACTCGAAGAACGTCAGGTCCATCCCCGGCGAGCCGTCCTCGTCTCCGTAGAAGAGGTGGTAGACGGTGGGGTCGTCCTGGTTGACGGTCTGCTTGACCAGCCGCAGCCCGAGCAGCCCGGCGTAGAACTCCACGTTGCCCGGCGCGTCGGCGGTGATCGCCGTGATGTGGTGTATGCCCTCGAGCTTCATCTGAGGTCTCCGACCGCTGCAGTCTACCCACGCGCCCCGCGCCTGCGATCATCGCCCCGTGCGCGACGGGTCCCTCATTCCGCGCTTCGGGCGTGCGCGGCGCGACCCCGCGCTGGCAGTGCTCGAAGGCCTGCACCCGCTCAAGCACGCGCTGCGCTTCGGCGCGAGCGTAGTCGAGGTCGCCACGCGCGACCGCGCCGAGCTTTCCCGCCTGAGCGCCGAGCTCGCGCCCGACCTCGCCGAGCGCATCGACGAGCTCGCGCGCGAGGTCGAGCCGGAGGTCTTCGAGCGCCTGGCGCCGCTGCCGCCGTCCACCGGGGTGATCGCGCTCGCGCAGCGGCCCGCGGTCGAGGCGACGACCGTGCTGGAGCGCTCGGACGGGCGCGGCGCGGCGCCGGTGGTCCTGCTGGAGGACCCTCGCGACCTCGGCAACCTCGGGGCCTGCGTGCGCGTGGCCGCGGCCGCGGACGTGGCCGGCGTGCTCTGCACGGGCGAGAACGATCCGTGGCACCCGGACGCGCTGCGCGGCGCGGCCGGGCTGCACTTCGCGGTCCCGGTCGCGCGGCTGGCGGGCCTGGGCGAGATCGCCGGCGCCGGCCGGCCGCTGCTCGCGCTCGACCCCGACGGGGAGCCGCTTGACCCGGGCGCGCTGCACCCGCGCGCGGTGCTCGCGTTTGGCAGCGAGCGCCGCGGGCTCAGCCGCGAGCTGCTGCAGCTCGCCGACGCGCGCGTGCGCATCCCGATGCGGCCGGGCGTCTCGAGCCTGAACCTCGCCACCTCGGTGGCGGCGGTGCTGTTCGCCTGGCGCCTGTCTGCGCACCCGCTCGCGCCGCCGCCCTGAGACGGGCAGCGCGAGGTGCCGGGCAGCGCGCGCCCGGCACCCTCGGCCGCGTCTACGCGCGCGCGGCCGCTTCCACGCCGTCGAGCAGCTGCCAGTTGCCGCGTAGCGCCGCGCGGGCGCGCGCGAGCATCGCCTCGGCCTGCTGCTCGCCGCCGCCGTCGGCCATCAGCTGGGTGATCAGCTCGCCCGCCTGGCGCGCGTGCTCGACGTCGAGGCGCTCGTGCAGCCTGAAGTACTCCGTGGCCGGCCCCTCCGGGCTGTAGCCGTAGTGGCCGGTGAGGCCATCGAGCTTCGTGCGCGAGATCGCCGGCTGGCCGGACTCGAGCACGTACAGCACCGCGAGGTGCTCGAGCAGCTCCTCGCCCGCGGTCCAGGCCTGCGCGCACGCCTGCGTCTCGGGCAGCGGGCGCTCGTGCGAGGCTGCTGACGGGCGCGCGCCGGCGGCGTCCGCGAACGCGTCCCACAGCGCCACGTGCGCGGCCTCCTCGGCGGCGTGGCGCTGGAGCTCCTCGCGCTGCTCCGGCCCGGCCTTGGCGGCGGCCAGCTCGGAGGCCTGCGCCAGCGCGAGCACGGCGTGACGGTACTCGCCGGCATAGCTGCCCAGCTCGGACGCGGTCAGCTCGCCGGCGTTCCAGCGCTGGTAGAACGGGTGCTCCAGCACATCCAGCGAGCCGCGGACCTGCTCGAGCCTGTCGAGGATCTCCATTGCGATGCTCCCTTCTGTCGGTGTTGTGGGCGGGCGCGCGGGGAGGATCTGGGGCCGCCGCGCAGAACCTTGTGGGTCACAGGCATCCCGGATCGCCGGTGGGCGCGTTGCCGTCCGCCGGCCATGCGAGTGTGCACACGAGGAGAGGTCCCAGTGAGAGTCATGGGGAGGTTTCCGTGATCATCATCGTTGCTCTGGCGGTCGGCGTCATGGGGTTCAGCGCGATGCTGGCGATCGCCCTCGGGCGAGCTGCGGGCCGCGCCGACGACGACATGGAACGGCTGCTCGGCGAGCAGCAGGCCTCGATGGAGCTCGCGGCGGCGCGCCAGAGCTACGCGGGGTTGGCCGCGGCCCAATCGACGATCGCGTGCGACTCGTCGATGACCGTGCCGTCGTCGAGCACGAGCGTGGGCACCCAACGGTTGCCCGTCAGCTCCTTGACCTCGCGCCTGCCGCGGGTGCGGTTGAACACGCCGGGCAGCGGCGCCAGGCCGTAGGACTTGACCACCTCCGGCTCGTAGCCGGCGTCCTTCAGCGCGTTGTACGCGTTCGCGCAGGGATGGCCGCCGGGCCGCGGCGTCGGGAACGTACCCCAGCAGACGTAGAGCCTCATGACACAGTCAGCGTACCTTCCATGCCGGCCGCGCGGTGGCCGGGTACGGTGCAGAAGAACTTGTAGGTGCCAGGCTTGAGGTTCAGCGTGAGCGTGCGGCTGCCGCCTTTGAAGGTCGGGGTCGCGCCGAGCACGGTGCTGCCCTGGGCGAGCGTGAAGTTGTGTTCCAGGGGCGAGCCGTTGGTCATCGTGATCGACACCTGCCCGGAGCCCGCGCTCAGCACCTGGGTGCTGTAGGCGAGCTGGCCGCTCGGCAGCGCTTCGATCGCCAGCTTCGTGACCCGCTGTTTGATGTTCGAGGGCGTGGTTGGTGTGGTCGTCGTGGCAGGCGGCGCCGTGGAGGAGGTCGAGGTTGTCTGGGCGCCGGTGCTCGCCTCGGCCGTCTTGGCGGGTGGACCGGAGGTGATCACCGCGGTGGACACTGCGCCGAGCACGAGCACGATGCTGACCGCCATGACGATCCGCTGGCCGCGCAGGCTGCCGGGGAACTCGGGTTTGCGCATGCCGAGCACGAGGGCGAGGACGAGCGCCCACAGCACGAGCGCGCCGCCCGCGATGTAGAAGGGAACCTTGCTCTTCTCCGCCGCCAGGACAGGCGCCAGCTGGAGGGCAACCGTGTGCATCGGGCGCGAGCCTAGCCGATGGACGGCCGCCATGCGCTGAGGCGCGCGCGCACCGCTGCCGCGGCTCGGGGGCCGGTCGCGCGGTCCCTGCAGGCGCTCAATCGCCGCTCGCGCGCGTCAGCTCGGGCGTGCTGGGGGCGGGCTCGAGCCCCGGCTCTGAGCGCGCTGCGCGCAGCTCGTACTGCCTGCGCACGTTCGCGTCGGCGCCCGCGAGCACACGGTCGGCCTTCATCGCGCGCGCCATCCCCTCGGACATCGGCCGCGGCAGCAGCGAGACGAGCATGTTCGTGCGTTTCGCCGACTTCGGCACCCACACGTCCACGACGCCGCGTTGCAGCGCGTCCACGATCGCGTCGGCGACTTCGGTGGGCTCGAGGTTGGCCATCCCCCGCACGTCGCCGAGGCCAGAGCCGAGTTCGGTGTTGACGACCGCCGGCATCACGTAGCTGACGTCGACGTGGGCGCCCATCAGGCGCAGCTCGCCGCGCACGGCCTCGGTCAGGCCGACGACCGCGTGCTTGGTCGCCGAGTAGGTCGCGCCGCCGGGCGCGCCGAACTTCCCGGCCTGCGAGGAGATGTTGACGATGTGGCCGCGGTCGCGCGGGATCATGCGCTCGAGCGCGAGCTTGGTGCCGAGGATCACGCCGTGGATGTTGATGTCCACCATGCGCCGCGCGGTGGTGTCGTCCTCGTCGATGAAGCGGCCCACCTGCATGATGCCCGCGTTGTTGATCAGCACGTCCAGCGGGCCGAGCTGCTCCTCGGCGCCGTCGAGGAACGCCGCGAAGGAAGCGCGGTCGGTCACGTCGAGCGGCAGCGCCACGGTGCTCGCGCCGAGCTCTGCGGCGGTCTGGCTGGCGGCATCGAGGTCGACGTCCCCGATCGCCACCCGCATGCCCTGGCGCAGGCATGCTTCGGCCGTGGCGCGGCCGATCCCGCGCGCACCGCCGGTGATCGCGGCGGTCTCTCCGGCGAGGATGCGGGGCTGCTTGGCCATGCGGTCTCTCCTTCTCCTGGGGGCTCGGCGACGGCTCTTGTTGACCTGCAAAGCTAGCGCGCAAGCCGAGAATCGGCAGCCCGGGTAGTAGGGTGGGCCCATGCCGTTCTTCAAGCATGAGGGGCAGCGGCTCGCCTACGCCGAGTACGGCGGCGGGCCCGCGGCGATGACCGGGAGCGGCGTGCGCGGGCGCACCGCCCGCAGCGCGCCCGCGACGGCGCGTCCCCTGATCCTGCTGCACGGCCTGCTGCTCTCCCAGGAGATGCACCGCCCGCTGGCCGAAGACCTCGCTGCGCGCGGCAACCGCGTGATCACGCTCGACCTGCTCGGCCACGGCCGCTCGGACCGCCCGCGCGACATGTGGCGCTACTCGATGGCGATCTACGGCCGCCAGGTGGTCGCGCTGATGGATCACCTCGGGATCGAGGAGGCCGTCGTGATGGGCACCTCGCTCGGCGCGAACGCGGCACTGGAGATCGCGGCGAGCAGTCCCGAGCGGCTGCGCGGCATGGTGATCGAGATGCCGGTGCTTGACAACGGCCTGCTCGGCAGCGCGCTCGCGTTCACGCCGCTGCTCGTCGCGCTCACGTTCGGCGAGCGCGTCATGAAGCTGCTCGCGCGCGGTGCGCGCGCGGTGCCGCGCGGGGTGCTTCCCCACTACGGCAACGTGATGCTCGACGTCGTGCGCCAGGAGCCCGGGCCGAGCGGCGCGCTGATGCAGGGCCTGTTCTTCGGACGCGTGGCGCCGCCGCGCAGCGAGCGGCGCACCTTCCAGACGCCCACGCTCGTGCTGGGCCACGCCCGCGACCCCGTGCACCCGTTCTCCGACGCGGGCATGCTCGCCAAGGAGATGCCCAACGCGAGGCTGCTCGTGGCCGACTCGCTCGTGGAGCTGCGCTGGCAGCCCGAGCGGCTCACCAGCGAGATCGCCGCGTTCCTGGACGAGGTCTGGTCCTCGCGTGCGAGCGCCAAGCGCGCGCGCCGCACGAGCACCAAGCGCGCGAGCAGCGGCGCGGCGCGGCGCGCGCAGTAGCTCTCCGAGCCGACCGCGCGCCTGCCCGGACGGCTGGATGGTCTATGCGGGAAACAGTTCCAGCTCGTCGACGGTCACGTGGCCCGGCGCCTGCGGCGTGCCGACCGACGATTCGGGTGCCCTGCTGATCCACAGCGTGACGAACCTGAAGGCGCGTTTGGATTCGCGCAGCGTGATGTGCTGGTGGCGCTTCTTGACGACCATCGAGGGGCTCAGCGCCACCCAGGCCGGGTCGGTGATCGAGCCGGGCACCGTGTTGCCGTTCGCCCCGTAGACCTGGACGGTGAGGCCGGGGGAGGCGGTGATCAGCTCGAGCGCCCCCAACTTCTGAGGGGCCTTCAGGTCGATCAGCAGGCCCTCGGCCATCTTCGGCGCGGTCGCCGGGTCGACCTGCGCGGTCCAGCCGGTGGAGCTGTCGCCGTCGATCGCCAGGCTCGGGTCGCCGAAGGTGCTGGCCGGGTAGTTGTAGGGGTTGTAGGTGGTCGCCGCGTTGGTGTCGAGCAGGATCGCTTTCGGTGCTTCGCTGCTCGAGCCGCCCGTGGAGGTGCTCGACGGCGTCGTCGTTGTGGCGGTCGTTTTCGTTTCCAGGGGCACGGTGACGTTGGGAGTGATTTTGGGGATGACCACTTTGATCGGGATCTTCGGCGCTTTGATCGTGCCGAGCGGAATCTTGGTCGTGGGCGTGATCAGCGGCGTGGTCGTCGCGGGCGGCGTGACCGGCGCGGGCGTGGCGACCGCGGCCACCGTCGTGGTCAGGACGCGCGCCTTGGCCGGGCTTTTGCTGAGCGCGGCGTAGCCCGCCGCGGCGGCGCACAGGGCGAGGACCAGGACCGAGCCGACGATCAGGCCGGCCGGGCGCCAGCCGGAGCTGCCGAGGCTACCCGGGACGCCGCTGCCGCACTGCAGGCACCAGTCCTGTCCGTCGGCCAGCGGCGCCCCGCAGCGCGCGCAGCTGCGCGGGGCGGGCGGCGTGAGGGCCGGCGTGTGCGCGGGCACGCGCCCGTTCGCCGGTCCCGGCGCGGGCGGGGACTCGGTCAGGGCCTGCTCGGGTGGATCTGCGGTGAGCGTTTCCACGATCTGGGATTCTACCCCGCCTGCGAGCGCCGGGCCGGCGGTTCACCGCGGGCGCGGCGGTCCGCCGGGGACGATGTCCCGGGCGGTTGGACGCAGCTCGGCGTCGAGCTCGAGCTGCCAGTAGTAGCGGCTGAAGGTCATCCCCGCGTTGAACTCGCCGACGTGCGGCTCGACGGTCTCGCCTGCGGCCATGCGCACGATCAGCTCGGGATAGCTCTGACCGGGCAGCGCCGCGTATACGGGCGCCGGGAAGGCGCCGCCGAAGCGCGTGTTCACATCGGTGATTCCCAGGCCCAGCTCGGGGTCGCGGAACACCTGGATCGTCGCCGGCCCGCACACGCGCAGCGCCTCCATCACGCTCCTGCCCAGCTCGATCAGCTCCTGGTCGTGGACGACCTGCCCCTTGATCGACTCGCCGCCCCTGGACTCGAGCATCGTGCGCGGGATCGCGTTCAGGCAGCGCCCGTCGTGGTCGCCGAGGCAGTCGATCGACAGCTCCGGGCCGCCCATCGCGCGCTGCACCATCGTCGGCTCGGGCACGTAGGCGACGAAGAAGCGGGCCTGGGCGGCGTCCTCGGCGCGGTGGATCGAGCGTGCTCCCGAGCCGCGGCGCGGCTTGACCATCACGGGGTAGCCGATCGCCTCGAGGTCCTCCTCGGGGAGCACCGTGGGGGGCGAGGGAAGGCCGTGGCGCCCCAGCAGCAGGTGCGCCTCATACTTGTCGTAGGTCGCCCTGGCGACCTCCGACGAGGGCACCAGCGCGGGCAGCAGCCCCCCCTCGCGCGCGGTGGCGAGCACCTCGATGTCGAGGTCGGTCAGCGGCAGCACGGCGCCCACCGCGTGCTGCGCACAGAGCTCCGCGAGCGCGGGCACGTAGGCGGGATCCTCGATCAGCGGCACGGCCGCGCGCACGTGCGCCGCGTACTGCGCCGGGGCCAGCGGCGCCGGGTCGGCGACGATCGTCTTCGTCAGGCGCGCAAAGCTGGAGACGATGTCGTAGCGCTTGCCGGCGCCGGTGAGCAGCACCGCGGGAGTGCTCACAGCTCACCCTCCCAGCCGCCCGCCTGCCCCTTGTACAGCCCCGAGCCGCCGAGCACCATCGCGCCGGTGCGCCACAGGATGCGCAGGTCGAGCGCGAGCGAGCGGTGCTCGATGTAGTAGAGGTCGAGCTCGATCCGCTGCGACCACGGCAGCGAGGCCCTGCCGTTGACCTGCGCCCAGCCGGTGATCCCGGGCCGGATCGCCAGGCGCCCGCGCTGGCGCTCGTCGTACTGGGCGACCTGCACCGGCAGCGTGGGGCGCGGGCCGATCAGCGACATCTCGCCGCGCAGCACGTTGACCAGGTTGGGCAGCTCGTCCAGCGAGGTCCGGCGCAGCAGCGCCCCCACCCGCGTGATGCGCGCGTCCTCCGCGTTGACCGCCAGGCCCGCACCGATGTGCTCGGCGCCGTCGACCATCGTGCGCAGCTTCAGCACGTCGAACGGCCGGCCGCCGAGGCCGGCGCGGCGCTGGCGGTAGATCGCCGGCCCGCGGCTCTCCAGCCGCACGGCCAGCATCGCCACCAGCAGCACGGGCGCGCTGATCAGCAGCGCCAGCGAGGCGAACGCGATGTCGAGGGCGCGGCGGATCACGGGGCGCACAATAGGCCTGATCACGCCCCTCTGACGGCTTCCGCTGCTCAGCGGGTGCCCTCGGCGGCCTCCCACGCAGCGGGCGTGCCGTGGCGCAGCCAGTCCCACAGCCCGGCGGCCGGCGAGGCGGTACTCAGCACGTAGTAGCGCGCGATCAGCAGCGGACGCACGCGCACCGCGCCGGCGAGCGCCGCGCCGGCCAGCAGCGCGAGCTGGAGCGCGAGCGTGACCGTGTACAGCGAGCCCGCGCCGGCCGCGACGAGCGCGACGTTGGCCGCCAGCGCGAGCGCGTGCAGCGCCGGCGTGCAGTAGCGCAGCAGGCGGTGGGAGATGATCATCAGCGCGTACCCCGGCGGGTAGCCGCGCGGGGAGAGCATCCCCCCGCGCACGAGGATCGGCCAGGTGTGGCTCATCATGCGGCGCTTGCGCGCGAACTCGCCGCCGAGCGAGGGCACCATCTTCTCGCTGGCGCGCGCGCCCGGCACGTACACCGCGCGCAGTCCGCGCTTGACCATGTTGAACGGGAGCGAGAGGTCGTGGCCCATGACCGGGTCGACCACGATGTAGGCCTCGCGCCTGGTCGCGTAGATCGCACCGTTGCCCGCGGTGATCGAGCTCAACCGCGACTCGAGCGCGCGCACGGCCAGCTCGTAGCGCCAGTAGACGCCCTCCTGGTTGCCCGCGGCGGCGCCCGTGGCCGCCTGCACGAAGCGGACCTGCCCGCAGGCGTAGCCGACGCGCGGATCGGCGAAGGCCTCGATCAGCGCGCGCGCCGCGCCGCGCTCCCACTGCGCGTTGGCGTCGGAGAACGCCACGATCTCTCCCCCCGCGCGCGCCACCGCGGCGTCCTGCGCGCGGATCTTGCCGCCGCGGGGTAGCTCCAGCACGAGGTCCGCGCCCGCCTGCCGGGCGCGCTCGGCGGTCGCGTCCGTGCACCCGTCGCAGGCGACGATCAGCTGCAGCCGCTCGCGCGGGTAGTCCAGCTCGAGCGCGTTCTGAACCTTCGCCGCGATCACGCCCTGCTCGTCGTGGGCGGCCACGATCAGCGACATGCTGGGGGGCGCCGCCGCCGGCGCGCGGCCGGCGCGCTCACCGCCCTCGGCGTCCCCTGCGCGCGCGAGCGCACGAGCGGGGTGTGCGCGTGCGAGCAGGCGCGCGAGCAGCGCGAGCGCGAGCGCATAGCCCAGCTGGGTCCACAGGATCAGCGCGACGCACAGCCAGAAGACGATTTCGAGGGCCAGCACCTGTGAGGGATTCTGGCGGACCGCTCGCTGCGGCCGCTCAGCCGCGCTCGCCGAGCAGAGCGGTGTAGAGATCGAGCGTGCGGCGGGCTATCTCCTGCCAGGAGTGCTCCTGCTCGGCGATGGCGCGGGCGCGAGCGGCCATCGCCGCGAGCGCGGCAGGGTCGTCGAGCAGGGCGCGCAGCGCATCGTGGAGCGCGGCGGCGTTGCCCGCGGGGAAGGTCCGCGCGGCGCCGGTGGCGGCCAGCTCCGGAAAGCCGCCGACGTCGCTCAGCAGCAGCGGCAGGCCCGCTCCCAGGCCGCTGAAGGCCACGCCCGACTGCTCGATCTCGCGGTAGGGCAGCACGAGCAGCTCGGCGCGGCGCATCAGCGCGAGCAGCTCGCCGTCGCCGACGTACCGCGCCAGCCAGCGCACGCCCGGCGGGGCGCTTGCGCGCAGCGCCTCGATGCCCATGCGCGGCATCCCCACGATCCACAGCTCGGCGTCCTCGATGCCGCGCCAGGCCTCGAGCAGCAGCTCCAACCCCTTGTAGGGCCGCAGCAGGCCGAAGAACAGCACGACGCGTCCACCCGCGTCGCGCAGCTCGGCCGGCAGCCCCTGCTCGGGCTGGCCCTCCCACGGTCGCAGCACGCCGTGGGGGATCACGTGCACGCGGCGCGGGTCGAGCCCGAGCTCGCCGGTGAGCCTGCGGCGACCGTGCTCGGAGTGCACGACGATCGCGTCGAAGCGCTCGTAGAGTCGCCGCTGGGCGCGGCGCTGGCCGGGCAGCGGCTCGCGCGGCAGGATGTCGTGCGCGGTGATCACCAGCGGTTGGCGGGAGCCGCCTGCGCCGCGGCGTCCGGGCAGCAGATAGCGATCGAGGTGCTGCACGGCCAGCCACTGGAAGTGCACGACGTCCGCTGCGCGGGCCGCGCGGCGGTAGCGGAGCATCTCGGGAACGTGCTCGGCGAGCTTCACGGCGCGGCGCGCGCGTGGATCGCCGACGCGGGCCGCGCCGGCGTAGAAGGACTCGCGCCGCACGTACCCCTCCGGCGCGGGGACCGCGCCGTGCAGGAAGCGGCTGGTGTAGAGCTCGACGTCCGCGCCGGCGAGCGCGAGAGCGCGGCAGAGGGCGTGGTCGTAGGGCGGCGTGTAAGCCGAGGGGTCGACGATGTGGACGCGCACTGCGCGGGACAATAGGCGCGCCCCGGTGCACAATGCGCTCGTGAGCAGCGACGAGGAGGCCCCGGAGAGAGCGGCGAGCGGCGAGGTCGAGCTGAGCTACTGCGTGGTCAACACCTCCCAGCGCGAGCTGCTGCTGCGCTGCCTGGATGCGATCGCGCGCGAGCGCGAGCGGCTGCCGTTCGCAAGCGAGGTGCTCGTGCTCGACAACGGCTCCC
>Ga0209415_10002128_pt1 | contig 37437 bp, 17 predicted proteins | sample PeaSoiSIISIP2007_FD_187696 | JGI IMG/M metagenome (GOLD analysis project Ga0209415, IMG submission 187696) | Peat soil microbial communities from Weissenstadt, Germany - SII-SIP-2007 (SPAdes) (version 2) | ecosystem: Environmental > Terrestrial > Soil > Wetlands > Peat | place: Germany... | reverse complement strand
AGGCCGATTCCGCTGCCCGAAGGCTTGGTCGTGTAGAAGGGGACGAACACGTTGGCGGGATTGCCCAGCCCCGGCCCATTGTCTTCGATGGTGAGAACCAGATCGTTCTCGGCGAGTTCCCACCGCACTACCACCAGTGGTTCTGGCGCCGTCACCGAGGGGCTTGCCGTTGCATTCTGAGCGATGGTCGATGGCCGTGGTTCGAGCGCAGCCTCAACGGCATTCCGCGTCAGGTTGATCAGCATTTGTTCGAGCTGATCCGGATCAACCATTAGCTCCACTGGCGGACTGGGAAGCACCTGCACCGGCAAACCGGCCTCGAGAGCTGCCACGCGCTGAACAATTTGTGAAAGCAGGGTCTTGCGCATGATGGGCGGAGGCATCTGCGCAAGCCTCCGGTACGCTTGCAGGAAACGATTGAGCGAGTCGGCCCGGCCTTCGATGATGGAGAGCCCGCGTTCAAAATCCTCGCGTCCATCAGAATCCAGCGCCCCATTCGACATCTGTGCACGTAGGCTGCCGGCAATTGATTTAATGGGCGTGAGCGAGTTGTTCAGTTCGTGGCCCAGCACGCGGATCAGGCGTTGCCAGGCACCCCGTTCTTCTTCGCGCAGGGCACGGCTCACGTCCGACAGAACGACCAGCGTGTGCGGCACACCTTTCTGACGAAATCTACTACGCCGCACCAGCCAACGCGCGTTCGGGCCCTGGAAAGGCAGCGGGACTACTGTCTCGCTCTCTGCGTTCATGCAGGCATCGAGTCCGATCTCTTTTGCGGTAAGTCCAAGCAGCCTCACGGAAGGCTGCTGCAGCAGGCGTTCTCCGGCCGAATTTACCAGCCGGAGAATCTGGTCCGGGTCAAAAGTGAAGAGCGGGACCTCGATCTCCTCGACCACACGGCTCAACAGAGCATTGGCTTCAATCGCACGAATCCGCTGGTCTGCGAGCAGATCGGCTAAAGCATTCACTTCGATGGAAAGTTCCCCGAGAGCGTCATCGGTGGCGGCGCCCCGCGCCCGGAACGAGTAGTCTTCCTCGCGCAAGGCGGCGATCACATTGGCCAGAGTCTGCAAGGGCCGCGTGGCCTGCTCCTGAAGCGCCATGGCCAGCAGCCACCACACGAACAATTCGGCGAACATCAGCGCCAGCTTTGACTCCAGCGTCCAGGGTTGCAACCAGATGACGATGCCGCTGACCAGCAGTCCGGGAAGCGCCACCAGCAGCGCGAACAGATTTACGCGCCGCTCATACAAGAGGCGAACCCGCTTTCGTGGAGGCTTGCGCGCGCCGGGATTGGGAGTCCCCTGCGGGCTAGAGCCCATACTTCTCCATTCGCCGGTAGAGGGCTCCGCGGCTGAGCCCCAGGGTCTCGGCCGCCTGACTCACATTCCCCTGGGATCGCTGCAGAGCCTTGCGGATCAGAATGGCCTCCACGGATTCGAGGCTCAGCTCTTCGAGATTCTGGCTTTGCGGCCGAAGCATGTCCAATCCCAGATCTGCGCGCTGGATCTCGTTGCCCCGGCACATCAGGACTGCGCGCTCGAGCGTGTGTTCCAGTTCGCGCACGTTGCCCGGCCAGGAGTATTGCATCAGCAGTTGCAGAGCAGGAGCCTCGAACCCCTGTATAGGCCGCCGGTAACGCGATGCGTAGCGCGTGAGAAAGTGCAGGGCGAGCGCCGGAATATCCTCCCGGCGTTCGCGCAATGGCGGCACGTGGATCTCGACCGTATTCAACCGGAATAACAAGTCCTCGCGAAACTGACCAGAAGAGCAGGCGACCCGAAGATCGGTGTTCGTGGCGGAAACTACCCGCACGTCCACGCGCACTGAACGGGACGAGCCGACCCGCTCGATCTCGCCGGCCTCCAACACCCGCAGCAGCTTCGCCTGCTGACGAAGAGGTACATTGCCAATTTCGTCGAGGAAAATGGTGCCACCGTCCGCCAGCTCAAAGCGTCCGATGCGGTCGGAACGAGCGTCGGTGAACGCACCTTTCACATGCCCAAAGAGTTCACTCTCAAACAGCGCTTCGGGCACGGCGCCGGTGTTCACCGAGACCATGAGGCGCGACGCCCGCCGGGAGACCGCGTGCAGCGTGCGCGCCACTACTTCTTTTCCTGTCCCATGCTCACCGGTGATCAGGACATTCGCATCGGATGGTCCAACGCGGGTAATCGCCTCCAGGACGGACTGCATGACCGGGGCCGTGGCAATGAATTCGGGCCGTCCATCGGCCTGCAACAGGCGATTCTGGGCCGCAAGCCGCTCGGCGCGCTGCAATGCCCGGCGCAATTCAACCTGGACGCGCAGGATCGCGAGCAACCGCTCATTCTCCCAGGGCTTCTGGATGAAGTCCCGGGCTCCGCGGCGCATTGCCTCGACGGCCAGTTGAATATTGGCCCAGGCGGTCATGACAATGACGGGAGTGTTGTTGTCGAGGCCAACAATTTCAGAAAGCAGGTCGAGTCCCTCTTGTCCGGACGTGGTATCCCGCGTGTAATTCAAGTCGATGAGCAAGGCATCATAGGTTCCTGAGGCCAGCGCTTCTCGAACCAGTGCCGGGGATTTCGCGGTTTCAACATCGTATCCCTGGGGGCGCAGCAGGAGTTCGAGGGCTTCGAGGACATGCTGCTGGTCGTCGGCCGCCAGAACGCGCGGACGGTCGTGGCTGGCCTTCGCCGGGCTCGCGGCGGTAGGTGCTGCAGGTTTGGCGGAAGTCGGCATGATGAATTATTGACTCGCGGCGCTGATCGTATCACCAACCGTGCCGTTCACGGCATTCTGAAGCTGGATGCCATTATGTTCCAAAGTCGCCCCGGTTGCCCGATCAAGTTCGACTTTTGCTTTTTCAAAGACGGTCATCGCGGTGACCAGATCCAGCTCAGCCAGGGCAAGATCGCGCTGGGCGGAAAGAGTTTGATAGCTTGATCCCGCACCCAGGTCCTGCTCTTTCTTGGTGATGTCAAAAGTACGCTGCGCAAGATCGCGGGCTTTGCGGGCAGCCTGAACCCGGGCACCGGTTTGTTCGACCGAATACTGCGCGTTGCGGACCTCGATGCGAACCTGCTTCTTCAGTTGCTCCAAACGCAATTCGGCTTGCCGGTATTCGAGCTCAGATCGATACTGGTCGGCTTTCGCGACGCGATTCCGCAGCGGGATATTCAGGTTCAGTCCAACATAGTAATCGGGGGATGAATTGTTGAACGTGTTGGTGAGTGCTCCACTGAAATCGCCTGGCACGTTTGTCGTGCAACTGGGGCAACGCGGATTGAGCGGGCCCGCCAAGCCCGCGCCGGAATAGAAACCAACCAGCGAAAGCGATGGCAACAAGGCATTGCGGGCGGCACTACGGCTGATCTGGCGGTTCACCAGATCGACGTCGGACTCCGCGAGTTCGGGTCGGCCCTTCAGCGCCGCCGCGGTCAGATCCTGGATCGACTGGCTGGCTTGCGGCTGCGCACTCTCCGTTCGATCCGTGGGAACAACCGGAATTGCCTCAAGAACTGGATCATCCAAACTCTTCGTGATCGCATTCTTCATGAGCGTCTCCTGGAATTGGAGACTGGTACGGGCCACGGTCAATTCCTGGTCGCGCCGCGAAACCTCTGCCTCGGCCCGCAGCACATCCATCTCTGGAATGCTTTGCAGCTGCAGCTGCTTGCGGGCATTCTCGAGGGTCTGCTGGGCAAACGCTGAGGATTGTTCGGTCACCTGCGTCTGCTCGTACGCACCTAACAGATCCCAGTACATATTCTCAATCTGGGTGACAGTGGCAATCACCTGGTCTTTGAAAGCGATGTCGGAAATCTTCTTGTTGTTTCTGGCGATTCGCAAATATCGCAGGTTGGGCCCGAAGCCGAATCCCGCCAGCAGCTCCTGCTGAATGGCAAAGCGGAAGGCCGAGGTAAGCGTCGGAGACAAGGTGAAATCCGGGCTATTGGTGGTCTGACGCGCATTGTTGAACGAGAAGTTGATGCTGGTTCCAGTCGCAAAAGCTTGAGAGTAATTGAGGTTGAATTGTCCGCTGTTCAATTGCAGCGACGGAACTCCATACACCGCTTGGTTCACGACTGGCGAAGTCTGATGCTCGTCTCCGCCATTGGCGCTGATGAACGGATCGTAGGAAGAGACTGCCGTTCCGGCTCCGAGGGTAGATTGCACCAATCCGGACGCGCCCGCTCCGGCTCCACCGGCGCCGCTCGTTGTGCCGCCAGCTCCAGCGCCTGGAGCGCCTGTGCCAAAACCACCTACCCCTCCGCCGGGAGTTCCCTGGACCACTCCGGTATTTACGCCGCGAAAAAATCCGCCGGCCTGGGTGCGCAGAATGTCGGTGTTCGCGATCGGGAGATTGTAGCGGGCGATGGCCAGATCCAGATTGTTTTCCAGTGCAAGATCAATGGCATTTTTTAGAGAAAGGTAGAGCTTCCCTTCCCGAATGAGACGATCGAGACGCGATGAGTTCGCCAGCACCGGCTCGGGAACATAGTCCGGCGAATAGGCATTGAGCGGGTTGCGCGATTTCGGCATCTCAAACCGAACTGGAATGTTGGCCGCGGGAGCGCTGGTTTGCGGAGTGGCGGTCTGTGGAGCGCCGGCTCTGGTTGAGGCATCCTGCGGAGTGGTGGTCGCAGGGGTTGTCGTCTGCGCCGGCATCGTCGAGGCCAGCATCCCGTAAACACAAATAACCGCAACTCCCCGCTTCAAGAAAGTGGTCCCGGAAACATTCACGATGCGCTAACCTCCGCCGGCTGAGCGAGCGATGGATTGGATGTGTCGCCCACAAGCCAACCGTCCCGCAGTTGAATGGTGCGGCTCCCGTACGCCGCGTTCGCTTCCGAGTGCGTGACCTGCACAATGGTCGTTCCTTGCTGATTCAGTCCGCGGAACAGCTCCATAATTTCCTTGGCCTGGCCGGAGTGCAGGTTGCCGGTGGGCTCATCGGCAAGCAGAAGCGGAGGTTTGTGGATCACCGCCCGCGCGACCCCCACCAGCTGCTGTTGTCCTCCCGAAAGCTGGCTGGGATACAAATCCTTCTTGGCCACGATCTGAAAGCGATCCAGGGTGTCTGCCACCAGGCTCTGCCGCTGGTGTCGCGGAATGTCTTTATACGAAAGCGGCAGATCAATGTTTTCCTGAACGGTCAGGTCGTCGAGCAGGTGGTAGCTCTGGAAGACCATTCCGATGTTTTTCTTCGCGAGCTCGGCCCGCTGCTTGCGTTTCAGATCGTGAATGCCTTGATCACGGAACCAGTACTCGCCCTCCCACTGGTCGTCGAGCAATGCCAGCACGTTGAGCAGGGATGACTTCCCTGCCCCCGAGGGCCCCATGACGGTGATGAATTCGCCCTCGTGAATGTCGAGGTTCACGCGGCGCAGCACCCAGGTTCGTCCAGCGCCAGTCTTGTAACTGCGGTCAACGTTTTTCAGTTGGATCATCTTGTCCTCAATTCCCATTTGATTATCTATTCGTAGCGCAACGCCACCATGGGCTCTGTCTTGGCCGCGCGGCGGGCCGGCAGCAGCGCAGATGCAAGCGCGACCGTCGCGACCAGCGCAGTCACCACGACGAGCGTCAGGGGATCGCTGCTCGAAATGCCGAACAACTGGCTGCGAACTGCGCTTGCGAGCAGCAGCGAAGCCGGCAACGCGACCGCAATGCTGACCCCCGCCAGCCACAGTACTTCCACCAGCACCATGCGCATCACGGACCCGCGGGCTGCGCCGAGGGCAATGCGAATACCGATCTCGCGAGTCCGTTGGGCTGTGGAGTATGCCAGTACACCGTAAAGGCCAACGGCGGCCATGAGCACCGCGAGCACGCCAAAGCTCGACGCCAGGATCGCGATCACGCGCTCGGCAATCAGGTTGTCGTCGATCTGTTCCTGCATGGTGCGGAAATTATCCAGCACCAGCTTGGAGTCGAGCGTTTGCATCGCACGCCGGATCGTTGCCTCTGCGCTTTCTGGGGACTGCCAGGTCCGGACATAAAACGTCATAGCGCCGAGATCGGCCTCCTGAAGATACGGAGTAAAAGCGGTGCGCACGATGTCTTCACGAACGCCCGTGTGCTTGGCGTCTTTCACTACGCCCACGATCTCAGTATCGAGTGTGACTTTCCCTGCGCCATGTCCGTAATAGTGGCCGACCGCCATCTGCGGTTCTCCAAAATAGTGGCGCGCGAAACTTTCGTTCACCACCGCGACTTTTTGAGTTCCGTCGCGGTCCTGGTCGCCGAATTCGCGCCCAGCCAACAGAGGCATGGCCATGGTCGAAAAGTAGCCGGGACTCACGTTGGGCGATTCCACGTTCATGTTTTCATTCTCTTTCGCCGTGTATCCGGCGAGGGTAATGTTGTTCGACGTGTTGTCACCCGCCAGTTCCGGATCGGTGGTGCCCGCCACCGACCGCACTCCCGGCAGCGTGGCCAGCGTTTGCAGGACTTGCTTATCCACATCGCGGGTTTGATCCGGTCGATACCCCGCGAGCGTCGGCTGAACGCCAAAAGTTACAAGATGATCCGTCGTAAAACCGACATCCAGCGACTTGAGGTTGTGCAGCGTACGCACGAACAGACCTGCGCCGACCAGTACGAACACACTCAATCCGACCTGGACCGCAACCGAGATGCGCCGAAAACGCAAGGGACCACCTCCAGCTATCATCACTTGCTGCTTGAGAGCGGGCGATAGATTGGGGCGCCAGAACTGTGCTGCCGGCGCCAGACTGAAGAGCAGGCTTACCGCCAGCGCCAGACAAAAATTGAAAAACAAAATCCGCAGGTCGGCATGCGAGGAAAACGGAAGATCCCCGGTGGTGGAGCTCCAAATCAGGTTGATCAGCCACCCCGAAACTCTTGGCGCAATCGCGATTCCGAGCGCGCCCCCAGCCAGGCCCAGTAACAGACCCTCGACCAGCAATTGCTGTATTACGCGTGCGCGCTTTGCGCCCAGCGCGTAGCGGACCGACATTTCGCGGATGCGTCCAGCCGCCCGAACCAGAAGCAGGCTGCCGACATTGGCGCAAGCCATGAGTGCCACGAGCCCTACCATTGCCATGATGATCAGCAGCGGCTCTTTCACATCCTGACGAAGAGGAGAGAACCCCTTGGCTCCGTCGCGAACAAATAGATGCGACTTGGTGAGGAAGCTCTCCCGGAAATGTTCCGAACTGCTTCCGCGCTGTTTCAACTCGTCGGCACGGATGGAATACCAAAGAGGATTGATGCCGACCTCAGCCTGATCGCGGCTGAGTCCCGGCTTGAGCTTCCCGACGATGTTCAGCCATCGGGACCTTCGGTCCTCGAGATCCTTGAACCCAGGCTTCACTTCAGCTTTCATCGTCATGGGAGTGAACAGGTCGGGAGTGTCTCCCATCACAACGCTGTGAAAACCAGGCGGGGCTACTCCGAGAATGGTGAAGGGTCGGCCATTGACCAGAATGCTCTGGTTCACGACCGTTGGATCTGCACCAAAACGGCGCTTCCAGTAGCTGAAACTCAACACCACTACCGGATTCGCGTCGGGCACGACATCGTCAGAGGCCACGAGAAGGCGGCCCCGAGCGGGCTGTACGCCGAGGACCTCAAAGTAGTTGCCGGAAACTAATTCGGCTGCGACCAGTTCCGGCTGGTTGTGCCACTGCACACCAACCTGCGTCCAGACAGTTGCGGTCAATCCGCTGAACACCGAGTTGCGGTCGCGGAGATCTCGATACATGGGGTACGAGAAATAGAAGTTTTCGTCGGTGCGAGAGCTGGTGTGCCCGTTGAAGCTGCCCATGGATTGCAGAACCACCAAGCGATCGGTATCCTTCACCGGCAAGCTGCGCAGCAGGGCCTGGTCGAGCAGGCTGAAAATCGCCGTGTTGGCGCCGATGCCGAGCGCCAGCGTGATGATGGCGACCGCCGCAAAGCCCGGTGCTCGGCCCAACTGCCGCAGCGCATAACGAAAGTCTTGAGCGAATCCAGTCATCATTAGTTTTGATCTCCTACTCGTAGCGCAGCGCCACCATGGGATCGACTTTCGCAGCCTTGTTCGCGGGCAGGTAGCAGGCGACCAAGGCGGCGATTAGCATCGCGGCCGCGACCACGCTAAAGGCAGCGACATCAATCGTGCCAACCGCATACAAAAGGCCCCGCATGGCGCGTCCCACAAAACATGCACCGACCAGGCCCAGTCCCAGACCGATGGCCGCCAGCATTATGCCTTCCTTCAGAATCAATCCCAGGACGTGGTCCCGGCTTGCGCCCAGCGCCATGCGCAATCCGATTTCGTGGGTCCGTTGGGCGACTGCGAACGCCATTACGCCGTAGATTCCGATGGCGGCGAGCAACAGGGCGACTCCCGCAAAGCAGACGTACAGCATAGAAGTGAAACGGTCGTTCACCAGAGACTCGTCCCGGAGTTGCTCCAAAGGCTTGATGTCGGCCAGCGCGAGGTCCGGATCGACCGAGTGCACGGCGGCCGCGATGCTCCTGCTCATCGCGACGGGATCTCCGGTGGTCCGCACCGCCATGCCAACCTGTGGCCAGGGACTCTGCCAGAAAGGAACATCAAGTTCTGGAAAACCGTCATTGCGGATGCCGTTCCGGACATTTCGAACCACTCCCACAATCTGCCATTCGACGGGAGGTCCAAGCTTGGTCACGCCGGGAATCAATTCTTCGACAATCAGGCGCTGCGATAAGGGATCGACATCGGAGAAATACTTCTTAACCAGAGCTTCATTCACCACGGCCACACGGACACGCCCGGCGACGTCCTGCTCGGTAAACCCACGTCCCTTCACGATCTGAATCCCGAAGGTCTGAAAATAGCCTGGAGTCACCATCGCAAACCCGGCGCCAGGACGGGTCGACGGATCACTGACGGGCTTGCCGGCGATAGTGAAAGGCATTCCGAAGCCGGGCCCTTGCAGTGGCATGCCGGTCGCAACTTCGGCGCGGCTGACTCCTGGAAGCGATTCCACTCTCTCGAGCAGTTGCTGGTAAAAACTGACCATCTGCCCGGACTGAGTCAGCTTTGCCTGAGGTACGGGGAGATTGAAAGTGAGAACGTGATCGGTGCGAACACCGAGATCCACTCTGGATAGGTTCCAGAAGCTATGGATCGCGAGCCCAGCGCCGGCCAGCAAGGTCAGCGCCAGGGCGAACTCTGCAACAACCAGGCTTCTGCGAAGCCGGTTGCGGCCGGCGCTCGTTCCCGACCGTCCTCCCTCTTTTAACGTCTCGTTGGGATCGACGCGTGAGGCGTGCCATGCCGGGGCACATCCGAACAGGACGCCTGCAACTGTGGTCGCCGCAAGAGTAAATAAGAGCACTGGCACATTCAGCCCCACGTCAGCCTCGGAAGGAAGCGTGAACGGCGGCATCTTTGCCAGCATGAGTCGAATCATTACGGCTCCGAGGGCAATGCCCAACCCGCCGCCTAGAACTGCCAGCATCAGGCTCTCAGTCAAAAACTGGCTGAATACGTGCCAGCGCGTTGCGCCCAGGGACGTCCGCACGGCTACCTCTTTAATCCGTGTTGTTCCTTTTGCGAGCAGCAGGTTCGTCACGTTGGCGCACGCGATCAAAAGCACGAACCCCACCCCACCCATCAACAGCCACAGCACCTGCTGCGCCTCACCCGGGAAGAAATCGTTGTGCAGCAGTTCCACGCTGGCGCCCCACCCTTTGTTCGATTGGGGGTTATCCTGGGCGATGCGTCCGGTAACAACCTCCATATCGGCCTGAGCCTGAGCGAGAGAAACGCCCGCCTTCAAGCGGCCCATCACCAGCAGCCAGTGAAAGTCATGGTTGAGTTGCTCAGGCTTGAAAGCTAAAGGAACCATGAACTGCGATTGCAGGCGATCGGCCTGGCCTGCCGCCAGCACTCCCACCACCGTATACGGCTCGCTGTTCATCCTGATTTGCTTGCCGATAATGTTGCGATCGCCCCCCAAATGTTCCCAGAGCCGGTGAGTGAGTACGACCACGCGATCTTTGCCTACCTCGCCCTCCTCTGGGAGAAAGTCGCGCCCCAGAAAGAAATTGTTCCCTGTCATGTGTAGGAACCCAGGAGTCTCCGAGCCGCCGTTGATCTGTTCGGGTTGATCGGCCGTGGCGAAATTGAAGTTGGCCCCGCTCCACGCGTTGATATCCTGGAACGCTTTGTTCTGCCGCTTCCAGTCGAGATAATCACCCGCAGAAACCACGTTCCGGTCGCCCTGAATCTTCGACCACACCATCACCAATTGGTCGGGATTCGGATACGGCATAGGAGCCAGGAGAACAGCGTAGATCACGCTGAAGATCGCGGTGTTCGCGCCAATGCCCAGCGCCAGCGTGATCGCGGCGATCAGAGTGAAGCCGGGGTTCTTCCGCAGCAATCGAAAACTGTAGCGAGCGTTCTGCTGGAGTGTTTTCATAGGTCTCCTATTCGTATCTCAAAGCCACCATGGGATCGACCTTCGCGGCGCGGCGCGCGGGAATCCACGCACCCAACAGCGCCACAGCAAGAAGCAGCGCTGCGGCCTCAGCCAGGGTCGCGGGGTCGTTAGCGCGTATTCCGAAAAGCAATGTCCCGATCCAACGGGCGGCAACCAGCGACCCGAGAATCCCTGCGGCGGCGCCTATACCAATCCACAACGACGCTTGCCACACCATCATTCCGATCACACTCTTTGGGGTGGCTCCCAGCGCCATACGAATGCCGATCTCTTGCGTGCGTTGATTCACCAGCAGCGAGACCACGCCGTAGATGCCTATCGCGGTCAAGACCAAGCCAATGACCGCAAACAACGAGAGCAAGGCTGCGCTGAAACGAGGCCGCTCCGCCAGTTGGGCGACCGTCTGCCCCAGCGTACCCACGTCAACCGGCAAGGTCGGATCCAGCGTCGCGACGGTATTCCGCAACTCTTGCGCGACGGTCTCGGGTCCCACTGCGCTTCGAAGCAGGATGCTGATGTGCTGTGAATCGGGATAGCGAAAGATTGGGTCGTCCTCGCGATGGCGGCGCACCAGGTAGTATTCGGGACCGACGCTGCCCCCGAGCCCTTGATTCTGGGTGTTGCCGGCCACGCCGATTATCCTGAAGACAGCGCCAGCCACGCCTTCCGCCTGAGGAAGACGAACGACTTGTCCCAGCGGATCTTCGCCGGGAAAAAGACGCTGCGCCAATTCCTGATTGAGGATGACCGCACTCGAACTGGCCTTGCGGTCCGCTTCGTCAAAAGCGCGCCCGCGCAGCAGGGGAATACTCAGCACTGAAAAATAGTCCGGCGTGACTGATCTCCATCCCACCACTCCGCCTATTCCCTGCTCTGGTGCAAGCGGCGGGCGGCCCTCGGCCTGCACCGCTACAAATGGCACGGTTCGAGCTGTTGCACTCGGCGGGAGCGAATCGCTCAGGGCCACGCCACTGACCCCGGGCAGGTCTTTCACTTTCCGTTCGAGTTCCTCAAAGAACACGAGCCGTTCTGGGGGACCAGGATATTTTGACTGCCCCAAGGTGAGCTGCGCGGTCACAATGTTTTCCGTGTTCATTCCCAGAGATTCGGTTTGCAGCGTGAGCAGGCTGCGCACGAACAGCAGCGCGCTCGCCAGCAGGACCACCGTCATCCAGACCTGGGTGACCATGAGGAGTTGCCGCAGTCGACCCCGCCGCACATCCGGCGTAGCTTTGACCACCAGCATCTGTGTCGTGGGCTTTTCCAGCGAGGGCACGGCGCCGAAAAGAATTCCCGAAGCGAGCGACACTAGGGTCGAGAACAGCAACACCCTTACGTCTACCGTTGCCTGCGACAAGCGGGGAATCCCCGCGGGTGCGAGCACAGCAAAGGTGTGGACGACGGCGTAGGCGAGTCCTGTACCGGCGGCGCCTCCAATGAGGGCAAGCAGAATGCTTTCCGTGAGCCTCTGCTGGAACAAGCGGGCGCGTCCCGCTCCGATCGCAGAGCGCACCGCCAACTCGTGGCGCCTCGCCGCATTGCGGGCCAAAACCAGATTCGCCGCATTGGCGCACGCAATCAAAAGTACCGCCAGCGCCGACACCAACAGAAGCCATGCCGCCCGCCGCGAGTCATGGACCTGCAAGTCCCGGATGGGGCGAACCGCGAGTCGCAGCACCTTGCGAAAGGGCGGCGGCGCAGATTCGACGAAGGATTGAAAGAGCGGCTCGATCTGCGCCTTGGCTTGCTCCACACTGGTTCCCGGCTTCATCCGCCCGAATACCCGGACCACCGGTCCCATTGCGTTGCGCTGCACAATGGATTCGTCCAGCGCTTCCGGCACCAAGACGCCAGTGTGAGCAAGCGTCGGAAATTCGAAATCGCGCGGCAGCACTCCCAGAATTTGAGTGGGCTGGCCGTCCAGCGAAATCATGCGGCCTACTACGTTGCGGTCTCCGCCGAACCGGTCCTGCCATAGACCATAGGCCAACAGCGCCACCTTGGGCACGTTGGGCCGGTCTTCCTCCGGCGTGAAGTTCCGTCCCAAAACCGGCTCGATACCAAAGGTCGGCAAGAATGTCGACGCCACCGCGGCACAGGCCACGCGCACGGGATGCCCGTCGGTGAGATCGCAATCGTTGACTCCGGTGGACGAAGTGAAACCAACGAACGAGGTCTGCTGCTCTCGCCATCCCAGATAATTCGACGCAAAAAGAAACTCGCCATCGATGATGGGCGCAACAACGCCAACGGAAACGAGTTCGTTATCGTGCGGGTAAGGCAGGCTGCGAAACAGGATGCGGTCCACCAGGCTGAACATCGCGGTGGTCGCTCCAATGCCCAGTGCCAGCGTAAGGATGGACACCGTTGCGAACCCCGGGCTTTTGCGCAGCTGCCGCAGCGCGTAGCGAATGTCTTGAAATAAGCTATTCATTACTTGAACCTCATCGCGTCCTCACTCGTAGCGCAGAGCCACCATGGGATCGACTTTCGCCGCCCTTCGTGCGGGGATGTAGCTGGCGAGCATGGCCGACATCGCCAGCACCACAGAAACTGCGGCAAGCGTAGCCGCGTCCCAGGAGCGAACGCCAAACAGCAGCCCGCGAATCAGGGTCGCGGCTGCGATCGAGCACAGAAGGCCCGCACAGATTCCCGTCCCCACCAGCCATCCCGCCTCTTTCAGGATGAGCTGATAGACCGAACTGCGCTGCGCGCCGAGAGCCATGCGAACGCCTATTTCGCGCGTCCTCTGGCCCACCGAGTACGCGATCACGCCGTAGAGACCGACCACTCCCAACAGCAAGGCAAGGAAGGCGAAGCCTCCCACCAGCCATGCCGAAGAACGGTGCAGAGAAGCGGACGGTGAATCGTTGATTCTCGCCATCATCGTCGCTTCATTCATAGTCCCAATGCCGGGATCGATTTCATGAACGGCGGCGACCAGCGCTGGGAGGATCGACTGCTCCGCCTGCGACGTACGCCCCACGACAGAAAAAAAGGAGTCGCTATCCTGGTTGAAGGGATAATAGACAGCCGGCCATACCTCGGAATCGAGCGAGCCATCCTTCACGTCATCCACGACGCCAATGATCTCCGTGATCGACTTCGGCGTCAGTTCGGTGTCGCCAATCCTCTTGCCGATCGGATCCTCCCCCGGAAAATACTTCTTGGCCAGAGTCTGGTTGATGATAACGACGAGCGGCTTCGATGGATCGTCCGCATCGGTGAAATAACGGCCGCGCACCAATTTCGCATGCAGTGTGGAGAAAAACGCGGGACTCACATCCCGCTGGTTCACTTCGTTGTGCTCTCCGTTGTACGGGCGTCCTACGATGCGGATCCAGGTCGTGTTACCGTTAAAGCTCACCGGCAAAACGCTGGAGATGCCCGCCGATTGCACGCCCGGCAAGCTTGCGACGCGGTTTAAGATCTGCCGCCCGGCCGCAGCCACCTGCTCGTCTTTTGGGTAGCTGGCATCGGACAAAGAAACCTGGACCGTGGCCAGATGATCGGGTTGAAATCCAAGGTCCACATGCAGCAACCGATAGAAACTTTTGCCTAACAGTCCGGCGCCCACCAACAGAACCACCGCAATCGCGAGTTCGACGACCACCAGATTCGTGCCGAAACGACGCCACAAGGTTCCGGCGTAGCCGCGTCCACCTTCAGTCAGGCCTTCTCGCAGCTTGGTAAGCGGCAGGCGCAAGATCGGCGGCAAAGACAATAGAATCGCCGCAAATACGAAGATGGCGCCTGCAAAGGCCAGCACGTGGGAGTTTATGCGGAGGCCGTTCAGATACGGCATATTCGCCATCATGTCTTTGGAGATAAGGCGCGTCAGGATTTGCATTGCCCCATCCGCCGCCGCCAAGCCGAGCAAACTTCCCGCCGCCATCAGAACTAGTCCCTCGGTAAGGAATTGGCGGATCAATCGCGCGCGCGAAGCACCCAGCGCTCCACGCACGGCGATCTCCCGCCTGCGGCTCTCGGAGCGAACCAACAGCAAGCTTGATACATTCACGCACGCAATCACCAACAACAATCCCGCGCCGCCGAGCAGCGCCAGCAGGATGGGGCGGATATCCTTCACGATGGCCTCGGAAAGCGGCAACACGATTGCCCCCTGGCCGCGATTGTCGTTGGGATACTGCAGTTCCAGTTGACGCGCAATCGCTTTCATGTTAGCCAAAGCCCTCTCGACCGAGACGCCATTCTTGAGCCGTCCGATGCCGGTGAAGTTGTGGCAGCTTCGCCGCAGACCACAGTAGTCGGAGGCGTGAAGCGTCGTCCAAAATTCTTCAGTTCCGCCGAGCGCGAACTGGAAGTCCTGGGGCAGCACTCCGACGATCGTGAATGGAATGCCGCTAAGGGAAACAATCTCGCCGATCGCATCTTTCCTTCCGCCAAACCGTTTCTGCCAGGTGCCGTAACTCAGGATTACGGTCTTGGGAGCAGACGGCAAATCCTCACCTGTATAGAAATCGCGCCCCAGCACGGGAGAGATGCCCAAGGTGTGAAAGAATCCGTCACTCACTCGAATACCGGGCACCGGTTCGGTGCCTGCGGAAGTGCGCAGCAGATAGCCGGTTCTGTTATAGACATCCATCGAACTGAAGACCTGGTTCAATCGCTTCCAGTCGAGATAGTCCGGATAAGAAATGTTGGCCAGCGGAATCATCGGAACACTTTCCGTCACCAGAACCAGCCGGTTGGGATTCGGGTAAGGAAGCGGCTTGATCAGGGCGGCGTCGACAAAGGCGAAGATGGACACACTGGCACACATCCCTAGCGTCAGTACCAGCATGGCCGTACACGCGAAGCCAGGGCTCTTGCGCAGTTGCCGCAATGCATAGCGAAGATCCTGCAGAAAGCCGTTCATCAGTTCCCTCTCTTTATTATTCGTAGCGCAACGCCACCATCGGATCGACTTTCGCGGCACGACGCGCGGGCCAGTAAGCCGCAAACAACGCGACGCCGAACAGCAGCACTGGCACCAACACCGTCGTCGATATGTCGAAGCGGCTGACGTGATAAAGGCTCGCCTGCAGCAGTCGGGTGGCCAGTAAAGACAACGCCAGACCGAGCCCGCAGCCGGCCATTCCAACCAGCGCAGCGCGTCTCAGCACCTGCCAGTAGATGCTGCTCCGCTTCGCTCCCAGAGCCATGCGCACGCCGAACTCCCGCGTGCGTTCGGCAACCAGACAGGAGATCACTCCAAACAGGCCGATCGCCGCCAGCACCAGCGCAATCACGGCAAAGCTGCCCAGCAACAGCACGGTAAAACGTCGCTGAGCGAGCGACTCCGCGACCAGGCTCGTCAAAGTCGTGGCGTTGTAGATTGGCAGGTCTTTATCGACAGACCAAACTTGCCGCTGCACTTCCTGGAATAGGCCCTGGTCTACCCGGTCGGCGCGCAACACAAAAGCCATGCGCCCACTGGCTCCGCTCTCCACCTGAAACATGGAGTCGTAAATCATCGGGGGCGGGTCGGCATCCAGCGCTGAGATGTGGACATCGCCGGCGATGCCAACAATCGTGAACAACGCCCGGTCGCCCCATTGAAAACGCTGGCCAATCGGATCCTGGCCGGGGAAATATTGCTTCGCCAGCGTCTCGCTGATAATCGCCACGTTCGTCGAGTCAGGTCGATCCTGCTCAGTGAAATCTCTTCCCCGGAGCAGAGGAATCCCCATGGCACGGAAGTAGCCCGGACCGACCAGGGAATTCTCCGCGAAGTGATAGTCGTCGGCCGCGACGTGTTCCAGGCGAAACCCGATCTGCCGCGCGTCGCTCAGCGGAAGATGACTGGCGGCGGCAACGATAGTGACGCCCGACAGATGAGAAAGCCCGTCAAGGATCTCCTTCTGCACCGCCTGGCGTTTCGACGGATCGGGATAACGGCTGCGGTCGAACAGGGTTCTGACCACGTACCGGCCGCTGGGATCGAAGCCGAATGGAGAGTCCAGCAATCGAACAAAACTGCGCAGCAACAATCCTCCGGCCATTAGCAATACCATGGCAGCAGCAATTTCGGTCGTGGCCAGCGAATTCTGCAATCGTTGACCGGTTCGGGCAGGTCCAATTTGCGACTTCTCTTGCAGAGACGCCCCCGGCGAAACCTGGGACATCCTCCAGGCCGGGATCACACCGGAGAGAATCGCAGTCAGCAGGGAAAGCGCCAGCGTGAAGAGAAGGACCAGTGGGTGCAGCATTACATCGTGCAGGCGTGGCACGTCGCTCGGACCAAAACGCCTGAGCCCAGCCACCATCCCCTCCGCTACAAGGATTCCGCAAGTAGCGCCGCACAGCGAGAGCAGAGCACTCTCTACCAGGCACTGCCGCGCGATGCGTCCGCGGTTGGCGCCGACTGCGCTGCGGATCGCCATCTCATGGCCGCGTTGGTTACCCCGGGCCAGCAGCAGATTGGCAACATTGGCGCAAGCGATCAGCAGGACACACGCAACTGCCAAAATCAACAGCGTCACCAGCGGCCGTGCCTTCTCCACGGCATGCGCCGCAAAGACGTAAGTTCGCGGGGCGACCCGGATCGTCCCCGAATAGCCGTACTGCTTCATGAAGCCGGCGGCGATGCTCTCTACTTCAGCCTGCGCCTGCTCACGCGTGACACCCGCCTTGAGCCGGCCGACCATACCTACGCCAAATTCTCTGGTGCGATTCTCGGGGCTGAGCCGGTCGGGCTCAAACGCGATCGGCACCCACAAATCGGCCATCTCGGAAAGCGGCGCTCCATCGAATGGAAAGCGGAAGGAGGGCGGCATAACGCCGACCACGGTGTAGGACTGCTCATCGAGCTTGACGCTCTTGCCCAGAATGTTCGGATCGCGGCCGTATTCGTGCTCCCACAGAGCGTGAGAAAGCACGACGACATTGCCCGCCCCGAAGCGGTCTTCGTCAGCCGTGAAGGCACGTCCCAGCTCTGGCGATACACCAAGCAGTGGGAACATCGATGCCGAGACGCCCGCAGCGTTGATCCGTAGCGGCTGCCCCGCTCCCGTCAAATTAAAGCCCGCGCTTTCGTAGGCCGCGACCTGTGAGAAAGAATGATTGCGGTCTCGATAGTCCTGATACTCCCCGGCGGCGACTCCAACTTCATCTGCCGACATACCCGGCAGAGTTTCGGTGACCAGCACCAACTTTTCAGGCTGCTGGTAGGGCAAAGGCTGCAAAAGCACGGTGTCGACCACGCTGAAGGTCGCCGTACTCGCCCCGATACCGATGGCCAAGGTGAGGACGGCGATCGCGGTAAACCCGGGGTTCCTCACCAGCATCCGCCAGCCGTATCGAATGTCCTGTACCAGACTCTCCATCGGATCACCTCACTCGTATCTCAACGCCACCGTGGGATCGACCCTGGTCGCGCGATAAGCCGGAATGATGCTGGCGCACAAAGCGATCGCCGCTAACAGAACGCTTACCGCCAGAAAAGTCAGAGGATCAGTGGGCTGCACCTCGTAGATCAGGCTGGACAGAAGGCGTCCCAAGACCAGCGCTCCAGCGATGCCAATTGCGACTCCCAGTAAAGTTGGCTTCATCCCTTCGAAGACGACTCTGCGCAGTTCGTCGCCAAGGCGGGCACCCAGAGCCAGGCGAATTCCGATTTCTCGAACACTGCGCTTCACGCTATAAGACAGCACGCTGTAAATGCCCACGGCCGCCAGCAAAAGTGCGAGCCCGGCGAATGCGCCGAGCAGCAGCATGTTGAACCGTTGCTGGGAAAGGGAGTTTGCGACCAGATCGTCCATCGTAAAAATGTCGCGTAAGGGCATATCCGGATCGATGTTGTGCACTGCATTCGTGACGGCCGGGACCATACCTGCAGAAACTGAGGCTGACCGCACGACCAGCGTCATCGGAAACGAATTCCAGCCGCCGTTCGATGAAGCGGAAACCTGATCGAGAGGAAAATAGATAGCTGCATTCGGGCGGGTCTGATCCAGGCTGTCGAGTTTCACGTCACCCACAACTCCAACCACTTCGCGAACCGCATCTGGATAAAACGTCAACGTAAGGCGCTTGCCTATAGGGTTGTCGCCGGGCCAGAACTGCCGAGCCATGGATTCACTGATCAGGATGACGTACGGCCTGCCAGCGCTGTCTGTGTCGTGGAGGTCTCGTCCCCGCAAAATCGGGACATGCAGCGCTGTCATGTAACCCGGGCTGATGAGGCGCACATCCACCTCCGGTTGTTCGGACATCGGCACCACCGGACGGCCTTCGATCGCAACGGGTTGATGGGAACCACTGTTGTCCAAGGGAAGGTCATCGATCACACCGGCAGATTCAACCCCCGGCAATGTTCGGATCCGCTGCAGCACTCGGTCGAAGAAATTGATCTGCTGTTGGGGAGAGGAGAATTTTGCCCGAGACACCATCGCGTTCATGGTCAGTACATTGCGTGCATCAAACCCTGGATTCACGCCTTGGAGTTTTTGAAAGCTGCGGATCATGAGTCCCGCGCCAACCAGCAAGACGAGGGAGAGGGCGACCTCCGATACAACCAGAATGCTGCGTGTGCGATGCCCGCCAGAATCTGCATCAGTTCGGCCTAGTCCCTGTTTGAGCACCTGATTTATGTCACCCCGCGCCAGGCGCGCGGCCGGCAACACTCCCGCAACAATGCCGCTGACTATAGAAATGACAGCCGTGAAGGCAAGGACCCGCGAGTCCAGAGAGGCCTCCGTGGAGCCCGGCAATCTATCGGCGAGGAAGGCCACAATCAGGCGGATGCCAAAATGAGCGCAGGAAAGGCCGAGCGCTCCTCCCGCCAGTGCGAGGAGTACGGTCTCGGCGAGGAGTTGGCGGAGGACACGCGACCAACTCGCGCCCAGCGCCGTGCGAATCGCGATTTCCTTTTGACGGCTGAAGGTTTTTGCCAGTGCGAGATTGGCGACGTTCACACAGGCAATCAGAAGGACGAATGCAACGGCTCCGAGCAGAATGAGCAGCGGAGTGCGGACGTCACGCACCATATCGTCGTGCAACGGCAAGACTGTGGCGCCCCATCCCTTGTCGTCATCGGGATACAGTTGCTGCAACCGGTCGGAGATGGTGTTCATCTCTGCCTGTGCCTGCTGCAATTCAAGCCCGGGCTTGAGGCGCGCAATGACCATATAGTGATGCTCTCCGCGGACCGCGCGTTCTTTGTCAGTCCAAGCCATCGGCGTCCACATCTGGGCAAACTCAGGAAACCGGAAGCTTGCCGGCATGACCCCAGCCACGAGGTAGGCTTCGCCATCCAGATTGATGTTGTGGCCCACGATCTCAGGGTTCGATCCGAAATGCTCTTGCCACATGCGGTGACTGAGAACCACGACGTGCGCGTGGCCTACCTGATCCTCGTCGGGAGATAAGACGCGACCCAGCATCGGTGGAACACCCAGGGTTGAGAAGAAACCCGAAGACACAGCACAGGCGGCAACCTGTTCCGGCTTGTCGCCACCCGTCATCGTGAAGTCGTGGCCCGCCATGATCGCCATACTGTCGAATACGTGGTTCTGGCTTTCCCAGTCCCTATAGTTCGCTGCCGAAACTGAGAACAACGTCATTCCGGGGAAGCTCTTGGCGGGAGGAACGTGCCAGACGCGAACCAGCCGGGCAGGATCCTTGAACGCCAGCGGCCGCAGCAGAACTCCGTTGACCACGCTGAAGATCGCGGTGTTCGCGCCAATCCCCAGTGCCAGCGTGATCACGGCCACGGCCGTGAATCCCGGGCCTTTACGAAGCTGGCGCACCGCGTATCGGACATCTTGGAACAGCCAGTTCATCGGAGCCTCCTATTCATATCTCAACGCCACCATGGGATCGACCTTGGTCGCTCGATAAGCAGGAATGTAGCTCGCGACGAAGGCCGTGGCCGTCAACGCAACCGAAACTACAACAAACGTTGTCGCATCGGTCGGCCGAACGCCATAGAGCATGCTCGTTAAGAAGCGTGTCAGCCCCCAGGCTCCCGCCGCTCCCAGTCCCACTCCCGCGAGGGTCAGCACCATGCCACGCGCGATCACCAGCCAGAGCACTTCCTGCCGTCCAGCGCCGAGCGCCATACGAATGCCGATTTCCCGAGTGCGTTCCACCACGCTGTGCGTCATCACCCCGTAAACTCCGACAGCGGCCAGAACCAGTGCCAATCCAGCGAACCCAGCCAGCAGCAGCGTCAGAACACGCTGCGGAGCGATTGATTCAGAAACCAACTGGTCCATGCTCATGACGTGGGTCAAGGGTTGATCTTTATCCACCGACCAGACGATCCATTGCACCCCGTTGGCCAGGCCCAACGGATTCGAGAGCGAGGTGCGAACCGCAAAACATATCAGCGACGCCGGCGCTTGCTGGTAGGGCACATAAACCTGAGCGGTGGCATCGGAACTCGCCCCGAAATGGCGCACGTCACCAACGACTCCCACGACGGTGCGAGGCGTCTTCTCGTATTGCAGAGTCACCTGTTCGCCGATGGGATTCTTGTCTGGCCAATACTGCTTTGCCAGGGATTGGCTGACCACCGTAACGGGTTCCCCGCTGGCCGAGTCCTGCTCGGTAAAGGTTCGTCCCCGGAGAGTGGTGATCTCCATGGTGTGGAAATAGTCCGGACTGGCCGCGCTCCAGACCACGGGAGAACCGGCGGCTGCTTTTTCCAGTGGCCTTCCAGCAACGTTGAAGGTTCGAACTGAATACCACCCACTCAAAGGAAGAAAGGTCGCGCTGCCCACCGAGCGCACGCCGGGCAGGGCCCGAACCCCGTGCAACACCTGGTCCGTAAAGTTTCTCTGCTGCGCTTCAGAAGCGTACTTCGCGTCTGGCAGTATCACCCGGAACGTCAGAACGCCGTCCGCGGTGAAACCAAGTTTCCTTCCCATCAGATCGACGAAGCTCTTCACCAGAAGTCCTGCTCCCACCAGTAGCACCAGGGACAACGCGACTTCCGAAACGACGAGCGCGCTGCGGTAAGTTCCGGGGCGCGAGCCGCGGGCACTTCGGCTTGCATCTTGCAGACCCTCACGTAGATTGATTCGCGAGCGCAGCGCCGGGGCCACGCCAAAGAGCAACCCGGTCAACAGCGAGACTACGAACGCAAATCCGAGCACCTTGCTGTCGATCGGAATGCTGTCGACGCGCGGGATATTGAGATTTGAAACGGTGGGAGGAAACATGCGGACCAGCATGTTGACGCTCAAGGATGCCAGGACCACTCCTAGCGCGCCTCCCACCAAACCCAACAGCATGCTCTCGGTTAGAAACTGCCGGACCAGCCGCCACTGGCTCGCACCGAGCGCAACCCGCACTGCAATTTCGCCGCGCCTCCGGGCCGAGCGCGCCAGCAGCAGATTCGCTACGTTGGCGCAAGCGATCAACAACACAAACCCGACGGCCCCCATCAGCGCCAACAGTGCGGGCCGGATATCCCGAGTGGCTTCCTCCTCCACCGAGACCAGGAGCGCGCCCTGCCCGGCATTGGTGCGAGGGTGCAAGGCCGCAATGCGTGCCGCAATAGTGGCGGTCTCTGCCTGCGCCTGTTGCAGAGAGACTGACGGTTTCAACCGTGCCCACACTCGCAAGAATCGTGCGCCCCGATCGCTCGAAGCTCCCGGCGGCATTACGATCGGGGTCCACAGTTCGTTGTCGCGGACGGGGTGATAGAAGCCCTCCGGCATGACTCCAATGACGATGTACGGCTCACCATTCAAACTGATGGCCTTCCCCAAAACTCCCGGGTTGCCGCCAAAGCGCCGTTGCCACAAGCGATAGCTCAACACCACGACGTGATCGTGGCCGGGAGTGTCGTCTCCGGGCAAGAAAGTTCGCCCCAGGATGGCATCCACTCCCAACAAACTGAAGAAATTCGCAGACAACTGGTACCCGACCAGCGATTCAGGGTCGCCGGCATTGGTCAGGTTGTAGACCTGGTCGGTCGAGGAGCCGATTTCTTCAAATGCCCGACTCTGACTGCGTATGTCCTCAAGGTCACTGGGGGAGATTGCGTCAATATCAATGCCCTTCTTCGGATTCGTACCCCAAATCTTAGCCAGCGCAGCAGAGTCCTTGTAGGGAAGGGGCCGCAACAAGACATTATTGATCACGCTAAAAATCGCCGTGTTCGCGCCGATCCCCAGTGCCAAGGTGATGACAGCAACGGTGGTGAACCCCGGACTCTTGCGCAACTGGCGCAACGCGTAGCGAAGATCTTGCATCATGCCGCTCATCGTTTGCGTCCTCCTACTCGTACCTCAGCGCTACCATGGGACCCACTCTGGCCGCTCGCCATGCCGGCACCGCACACGCAATCATCGACACGGCTCCGAGAAGCACAATCACTCCGAAGTATGTGAGGGGGTCGAGTGGCGATGTGCCAAACAGCAACGCGGCGATCGCCTGACTCGCCGCCGCGGCGCCTAATAGTCCCAGCGCCATGCCGATCCCCGTGAGGGCCATCCCTTGCCGAATGACCATAGCGAGGATGTCGCCACGGGACGCGCCCAGAGCCGATCGCACTCCGATCTCGCGCGTCCGCTCCGAGACGCTGCCGGATAGGACGCCATAGATTCCGGTCGCCGCCAGTAGCAATGACACCAGACCAAACGCCTCAAACAAGATCAACACAAAACTTCGCTCTGCCGCCGACGCAGCCAGCAGGTTGTCCATGGTGGCCACGCGAACGATCGGCTGATCCTTGTCCACCGACCAGATCGCGTTCTTGAGGGCGGGGGTAAGCGCGGTCACATCACCGCGGGCGTGGACTAGCAGGGACAGCGTCCCATCCGCCCAACGCCACTGCGTGGTAGTGGTGTACACCGCGTCGGATTCGCTCATGGCCAGCGACATCTGCTTCACATCACCGACCACGCCGACAATGGTGAAGAGAGGCGAGTCGACCGGGCCGACGCGAACTCGTTTTCCAATTGGGTCCTGATCGGGAAACCGGCGTTTCGCGAGCGACTCACTGATCACTATGACGCCCGGAGCACCCAGCGTGTCATGCGTGTCCAACAGACGGCCGCGGCGTAGTGGGATACCAATCGTTGAGAAATAGTCTGGCGTGACGGTGTATCGAAACACTGGATAACCAGTTCGCGGATCGTCATTCTCAAATCGCGCGCCGTAGACATCAGAGTCGCCGCTCAGCGGCAGCTGGCTGCTGAATGCCGCCGCCGTGACGCCGGGAACCGCGCGCACCGCGTCCAGTGCCTGGGCGAAGAATTGATGACCGACGCGGTCATCATCGTAGCGGCGTCCATAGGTTTGCACTTGCATGGTGAGCACACCCGATCCATCGAAGCCCGGAGACACGGCGAACAGCCGCCGCAAACTGTGTAACAGCAATCCCCCGCTCACCAGCAAAACCAGCGCGAGCGCGACCTCGGCGATAGCAAATATTCGACGGGTTAATTGGTGATTTCCAGCCGTACGTTGCGAGCTTTCCTGCACTCCCACATGCAAGTCGCCGCGCGAGGCGTGTCGTGCAGGAATCAACCCGACAACCAGGCCAATCAGCGCTGTAATGCCGAGCGCGAAGGCAAATACCGTGCCGTCAAGGCCGATCGCGTCCACCCGCGGGAGCTCCGGTGGACTCAGCGCCACCAGTGCCCGTACACTGACCTGCGCCACCATCAATCCGACAACGCCGCCGAGAAGCGCGAGCAGCAGACTCTCGGTTATCAGTTGCCGGACCAGTCGCGATCGTCCCGCACCTAATGCGATGCGCATGGAGAATTCACTGCGGCGCTGCGAGCTCCGCGCCAGCAACAGGTTTGTCACATTCACACAGGCGATCAGGAGCACCAGCATCACGGCGCCGAAAACGGCGAGCAGCGCGGGCCTGACGCCGCGAGTGACTTCGTCCTGCAAGGAGTTCAAGATGAGCCCGTGCTCTAGAGACACAAAACTGGGCCGCGGGAATTCCGGCACTGGCGTGTGCGCGATTCCGTCGAGATCGCTCCGGACTTGTTTCATGCTGACGCCTTCCCGCAGCCGCCCCACCATCCGCAAGTGATGTCCCCATTCTCTGGAATCGATCGCAGCAATATTCCCTGCGTCATATTGCAAGGGCGACCACACTTCGGCTTCGGGAGCGAGAACATTGTGGAACGTGCGCGGCATCACGCCGATGACGGTATAGCTCTCGCCGTCGAGTCTGACCGGTTGTCCGATGATCGTGTTGTCCCCGCCGAAACGCCGCCGCCACAGTCCGTTCCCAAGAATCACTACTTTGGGGCCGTTGAGCACATCGTCCGCCGGCTGGAAGTCGCGTCCCAGAGCCGGTGAGACTCCCAGCGTTCGGAGATAGCCTGCGCTTACCTGTTGCCCATCGAATCGCTCCGGCTGATCTCCGCCGGTGAGCGTCGGCTGCCACGGTTTCAACACCGCGATCGCGTCGAGCGAGCGGCTCCGTTCCGCCAGTTCGCGGTAAGTGTGGAAGCTTTGGGGAATCCGGGATCCGTCCTCCCCGGCGTACCAGATCATCATGATCCGGCTGGCAGTCGGGTACGGCAACGGCTTAAATAGGATCGGGTTGATCGTGCTGAAGATGGCCGTCGTGCCGCCGATGCCGAGCGCCAGGATCACGATGGCCGTGCAGGCGAACCCCGGGCTCTTGCGCAGCTGGCGCCATGCACAGCGAAGATCTTGCAGCAGTCCGGTCATCGTTTTTCTCCTCCTATTCGTGGCGCAAGGCCACCATGGGATCGACGCGTGTCGCACGCAGCGCAGGCACATAGCACGCCAACATTGCGGCAACGACAAGAACCACAGAAACGCCGAAGAATGTGACCGGATCGCGGGGGGACACGCCATAGAGGAGACTTGCCATCAAGCGTGTGACGACTGCCGCCACTGGCAAGCCGATTGCGGCGCCGATGGACACGAGCCGTGCACCTCTGAGCAAAACATGTGCCAGCATGTCGCGACGCTGCGCTCCCAACGCGATCCGTATCCCGATCTCGTGAATCTGCTGCGTCACCATATACGCGAGCACACCGTAAATCCCGATCACCGCCAACAGCAACGCCAGCCCGGCGTAGATTCCAACCAACGCCGCATTGAAACGCTGCGGTGCTACCGACTCCTGAATTTCACTGCGCATGGTGCGCACGTCAACCACGGCAAGGGCGGGATCAAGACTGTGCAGTTGGTTCACTGCGGCAGCACTGGCCGCGGCTGGGTCTCCCTGCGTGCGCACTACAAAATTCAGGCGACGCGCTGTTTCCACCAGGCCCTCATCTGGCGCATCTGGCTCCCCGAATATTTGGAGATAAGGTCGATATACATGGGGTGTGGGGGTGGCCGAGAGCGCGCCGTCGTGGACGTCACCAACGATGCCGACCACCGTCGACCATGCGCCGACAGCGAAAATGCGTTTTCCCAGTGCATCTTGATTCGGCCATAACTGTTGAGCCATCCCTTGGTTGATTAAAGCAACTGGCTGCGTCCCCGGGCGGTCTTCAGCGGTGAGCGACCGTCCCCGGAGGAGCGGAATCCCCATCGTCTTCAAATAGTCACCAATGATCCAGGAAGAGAGAACCGCCGGCATGTTTCGCTTGTTGCCCTCCGGCCCCTCGATCAACACGGCGCTTCTGAAAAATCCATGCAGCGGCAGATCGGTGGATGCCGCCGCTGAAATCACACCCGGCATCTGGGAAAGTTGTTCCACTGCCCTCTGGTGATAGATACGGATCTCCGCGATATGTGGATACGCCTGCTTGGGCAGCGAAACGTTCATCGCCAGAACACTCTCCGGCCGGAAGCCTGGATTGGTTTTCAAGAGCCCGCCGAAACTGCGCAGCAGCAACCCCGCACCCACCATCAAGACCAGTGCAAGGGCGAACTCCACGACTACGAATACCCCCTGGAGGCGATGGCGCTCGCGGCCAATGGTTGAGCCGCGGCCACCCTCTTGCAGCGTGCTGCCAAGCTGAGAGCGCGTAGTCTCGATCGCCGGTACAAAACCGAAGAGAATTGCGGTAAACAGCGTCGTGCCAACCGTGAAGACAAGGACTGTGCCGTTCAACGCGATCTCATGCGGAAGCGCAATGCCAGGCGGAAGATACTGGAGCAATGACTTCTTTGACCATAGCGCGAGGATCAGACCAAGAATTCCCCCCGGAACCGCCAGTATTAGGCTCTCGCATAGCAACTGGGCCATCAGACGGTTTCGACTTGCTCCGAGCGCGCTGCGAACGGCGATCTCGCGGCTGCGTCCCGAAGCGCGTGATAGGAGCAGCAACCCCACATTCACGCAAGCAATGAGCAGCACTGCGGCTACGGTGGCCTGCAATACCAGCAACAGCGGCCGCACGTCGCCGATTAGTTCTTGGCGCATGGGAACAACCTGGAACGCAAGCTCGGGGTTGCCAAACTGCTGCCGCAGGCCCACGGGATAAGCTTGCGTAATCCTCCGTGCCAGGATGTCAGCTTCTGCCCGCGCCTGGTCCAGCGCGACTCCTGGCTTAAGCCGGGCCACAAAATTGAACATGTAGAACTTGCCCCACCCCTGAAGCTCGTTGGGAGTGAAAGCCATGGGGAGCCAGAATGCGGCGGGATCACTGTTGAACGCGTCGCCCGGAAGGGGAAATTGAAAGTGGCGAGGCATTACCCCGATGATCGTGTAAGGCGCGCGGTCCACGTTCATAGCGCGGCCGATTACATCGTGCGAGCCTCCGTATTTGCTTTGCCACAATGCGTAGCTGATCAACACCACATTCCTGCCAGGCTGATCTTCGTCCGCCGCAAAAGCACGGCCCAGCATTGGGTGAACGCCCAGAACCGAAAACAGGTTCGCAGAGATTCGAGCGCCCGTCGCGCGTTCAGGTTCGCCCGCTCCAGAAAGTTCGAAGTCTCGATTCTGATAGTCGGCCATGTCCTCAAAAGAATGTTGTGCCTGGCGGTAGAGCAGCAGGTCAGGCGCAGAAAATGGCAGCTTGGGAAAACCGATCTTCGGAATTCCTTCATAAGTAAGAACCAGACGAGTGGGTTCAGGAAACGGCAGCGGTCGCAACAATACCGCGTGGACCACACTGAAGATCGCAGTGTTAGCGCCTATCCCGAGCGCAAGCGTAATGACGGCAATCGTGGCAAAGCCAGGATTCTTGCGCAGCTGCCGAATTGCATAGCGAAGGTCTTGGAGTATGCCAGTCATCGCAGTCTCCTCACTCGTACCTCAATGCCACCATGGGATCGACCTTGGTCGCCCGATGCGTAGGGATGTAGGTGGCCACGCATGCAATGGTGGCCAGCAACAGTGAGACTCCCACGTAGGTAATCGGGTCGCTGGGCGTGATGCCAACGAGAAAATCACTGACCAGCCGTCCCGCGGCGAGCGCGGCGAGCAGGCCAATGGTCAGGCCCGATGCGACAATCACTGCACCCTGTTGTCCGATCATCCTGAAAATGTCACGATGCTGAGCCCCCAGCGCCATCCGAACCCCAATCTCTTGAGTGCGTTGACTGACGGCGTACGACATCACTCCGTACACACCAACGACGGCGAGAATCAACCCCAGCAATCCCAACGCCGCCGCCAGGCCCGCCCCAACTTCAAAGAACAACAGGCCGTTGCCTCCGTGAAGAGCTTCGGCCATGGTGCGCACACCATAGACTGGAATCGCCGGCGCCAGTGACTGTGCGATCTCTCTTACTTCGGTGACCATGTCCTGCGCACTCCGTTCCGAGCGTATCTGCAGGGTCTGGGTTGACGCGTAACTCTGCGCCACCGGCAGATAGAAGATCGGTTCGAAGGCTCCATAAAGCTGGTTCATTCGGCTGTTTCTAACCACACCCACGATGGTCGTGGAATGCTTTGGATCAGACGTCAGCGCAAAAGACTTTCCCAGTGGATCCTGGCCCGGCCAATAGCGTTCCGCCATGGCCTGGTTGATCACGGCAACGTGGGGCGCGTTTTCGCTGTCCGCATCGGTGAACTCACGGCCGTGGTTCAACGCAATTCGCATAGTCGTGAAGTAGTCCGAGGACACAGCATCGAATTCGGCGTGAGGTGCTTCCTGGTTTGGGGAGGTTGCGTATCCGGGAATTGCCAGGTCGCTGCCCTGGACGGAATCGCTTAGCGGAACCACAGATGCGAGGCTGGCAGACTGTACTCCGGGCAGAGCGAGCGTACGCTCCAGCATCGAGTTATAAAAAGCCCGGCCCTGTGCCTCCGTGTAGCCGATCTCGTTCGGGTCGAGCGTCAGGTTCAGGACATGCTGGGGATCGAACCCCAGATCGCTGCTCTGGACGCCGCGAAGACTGCGCACAAATAGTCCAGCAACGATCAGCAAGGTCAGCGACCCGCCAACTTGGACGGCGACCAGGATGTCCCGCAAACGCTGGCGCCCGCCGGTTGAAGTGCGTCCGCCTTCGTGCAGCACTTCCCGCAAATTGCCACGCCAGACGCGGGCCGCAGGCACAACAACGACGAACGCCGCGGTTGCCGCCGCGACAGCGAAAGCATACGCGAAAACATGCCAGTTAAAAGCGAAATCAAGAACGATCGGCAACTCACTTTGCAGTGATAGAGATCCGCACAGGCGGGCTCCGCTCAAGCCGAGTAGAACTCCAACCCCGCAGCTGAGAGCTGCCACGAACAGACTCTCGGTGAGCAACTGACGAACCAACCGGCCACTCCCTGCACCCAGAGCAGCGCGGACCGCCATCTCCCGCTGCCGTGCGGCCGCACGCACAAGAAAAAGGTTCGCGACGTTTACGCAGGCCAGGGCCAGCACCAGGGCAGCTAGAATCAGGAACAAGGCCGCCAGCTTGGGAAAAGGATTCGGCCCGCCTATGATTCCGGGTGGCCGCAAGGGATTGGCCTGCAAATCGCCGATTCCGCGGTCTCTGGGAAATTGCTTCAGTAATCGCTGGCCCACGACAGCAAGCTCGGGCTGGATTCGTTTGACATTCGCTCCGGGCTTCACTCGCGCAAGGGCTAGCATGCTGCGAGTGCTGGGATTGGTCAGGAAGTCGCCAGCCACTCCCCTTTCGATCATGAACATGCTCAGCGGAAGATAAGCCTGGATCTCGAGAAGAGGAGTCGGCCCAAGAAACCCTTTGCGCGTCACACCGATAACCGTGACGGGATGACCGTTAATCGAGACGGCTTTCCCGGCAATGGCGGGGTTACCGCCGAAGCGAGTCTGCCAGTAGTTGTAACTCAGAACGACCACCGGGTCCGCACCTGCGGCCTTGCCTTCCGTGCTCAAAATGAAACGTCCCGCGGCCGGGGCAATGCCCAGCAGCGAGAAGAAATCGCCGCCTACGTAAGCCGTCTGAACCGGTTTGGTTGTACCGTCCGCGGTCAGGCCACTTTGCGAGTTTTGCTGGCCCGCCAGACCGCCAAAAATAAAGGGCGTTATATCCGAAAACACATCCGTGGTTTGCTTTTGAAGGTCTGCAAACTCCGGATAAGAGAATTGAAGCTCGCCATTTCCGCCAGGCCTAGCAAAAACCAGGACATGCAGCTGCTGCGGATCCTTGATGGGCAGAGACCGCAGGATCAGCCAATCCACCATGCTGAAAATGGACGTGTTCGCCCCGATCCCCAGCCCAAGGGTCAACACCACGACCAGGAAAAACGCGGGGCTCTTGCGCAGTTGCCGCACCGCATAACGAAGGTCTTGCAGTAGGCCAGTCATCGCAATCTCCTTATTCGTAGCGCAGGGCCACTATCGGATCGATCTTGGCCGCGCGCCATGCGGGTAGAAATGCCGCAATGCCTCCAACCATGACGACGCAACCGGTTGCGAGCCCGAAACTGACCTGATCGAGTGGAGAACACTGGTAAAGCATCGACTCCAACAGGCGGGCGCAGAAGAACGCCAAAAAGAATCCAATCGCTGTACCGGAGCAGCTGATCAGAAGACTTTCCCGCATGATCATCCACAGCACTCGGCTGCGTTGAGCTCCCAGCGCCATGCGCGTTCCAATCTCGGCAGTGCGGCGGTTGGTTCGAAAAGACAAAGTTCCATACAGTCCGGTGGCCACTAAAAGCGCGGCCAGCCCGCCGAAGAATCCGCCCAGTCGCGCAAACATCGTCGGCTCTGCATAGGATTCCTCAAACTGCGCCCGCTGGGTCATGGGTTTCTCCAGCGGAATGTTGGGGTCGATGTTGTGAACCACCTGGCGAATCGTGGGCAGCAGCTTCAACGGTTCTCCGCTCACTCTCACCTCGACATGCATGGTTTGCCCGGCACTCAGATTCTGGAAAACGGGGTAATAGGCCATCGGCATGGGCGACTCGCCGACGCTGGTGTATTTGCTGTCCTTCACCACACCGACGATGGTTCTGTTGTCGCGAACCTTGTGGCCAAGCGGATCCGCATTTGGCAAGAACCGCCTTACGAAAGTCTCGTTCACCACCACGACCGGGAGCGAGGTGGGAGTGTCGCTGTCGGCCAGATCGCGGCCCTCGAGAATCTGGACTCCGAGCACATGGAAAAAATCCGGACCTACGTCATTGCTTCGCACGATGGCGCTCTCGCCAAATTTACCCGTCAGGCTGGCGCCGTCCAGACCGTCGTCGTTGTTGTTGCTCCAGCCAGAGCCGATGCGATTGTCCATGAGCGTTGCCGATTCCACGCCCGGTAGCGCGTGAATGCGGTCGAGCAAAGCACGATAAAGAGCCAGCGTCTCCTGGGCGCTCTGCGCGTGCTGCGGAGTGATTCCAAAAACCAGCAGGCCGTCGGCGCGCATTCCCAGGTCCTGAGTCTCGTAATTTCGCAGAGTACGCAGGAGAAGTCCGGCAGCGACCAGCAGCAACAGGCAAATTGCCACCTGCGACGACATGAGCACGCGGCCGCCCAGAGCACGGCGCCGGTCCTGAGTGATATTTGTTGCGGTGGCCCGCAGAACGCCCGAAACCGGGACCCGCAACGCACTCCACAGCGGTGCAACACTGAAGGCGATCGCACTGATCACCGAAATCGCAAGGGTGAAGAACAACACGTTACGGTCAGGATCGAGACCCGTCTCGATTCCCGACCAGGCGGCCAAAGCGCGTGTCGCGAACAGGGCGAATACCCAGCCCAGTCCCGCTCCCGCCAGGACCAGCAGCGAACTCTCGGTCAGCAGTTGCCGAAAAAGGTGCGACCTTTCCGCTCCCACCGCCATTCGCAGGCTGAACTCGCGTTGCCGCGCTTCATTGCGCGCCATAATCAACAGAGCAACGTTGGTGCAGGCGATCAGCAGCACAAGAAACACCAGACCCATCAGCATCCGCACCGGCTCGCGGTACTGCTGGTTGTAGCCTTGAATTCCTTTGGCGGGATCAAAGTTCAGCAACGGCTTCCATTCCTTCGGGTCAATGGTGCCGACCCCGATCTTCGCCGCTTCCCCGAAGGTCGATTGCAGGGCACCTTGCGCTTGCTCAGGCGTGACATGCGACTTGAGGCGTGCCATGAGCGGGAGGCACCACCATTTCGGCGTGCCATAAAGGCTGTTGATGCTCGCGGGATTTCCCCACGGATTCAACTCCGCCCGGCTTTGAAGAGGAATCCAGAAATCTGTTGCGCTGGCGGCCTCGACTCCGTGAAACCCCCGCGCAGCAATGCCGACAATGGTGAAGGCCACATTCTTGACGAACAGCGTCGCGCCAAGAGCGGCCGGATCACGGGAAAAACGCCGCGTCCAGTAGTCGTAACTGATCACGGCCACGAGCGAGTGAGCCTTCTCGTCCTCGAGAGAAAAACCGCGGCCTCGGGCGATTTCCGCGCTTAAGCCGGAGAAGAAGTTTCCGCTGACCTCATCGCCTTCGGCCTCTTCCGGCGTGCTTCCGAACCGCACCGCGACTTTGCCAATGCCGAGGGGAACGTAAGCGATGACGTCATCCAGGACATCATTGCGCTGGCGAAGCGCTTCAAAGACTGGCTCCGAGAAAGAGGTATTGCCGTTGCCAGTATTCCCCGCGCCTGGCGGCTGGTTCCCACTGGCGATCTGCAGATAGTAAAGCCGCTGCGGATCGCGCACCGGCAACATCCGCGATAAGACCGCGTTCATGACGCTGAAGACGGCCGTATTCGCGCCAATACCGAGGGACAGGGTCACCACAGCCACGGCCGTAAACCCCGGGCTCTTGCGCAGTTGCCGCACCGCATAGCGAAGATCTTGGAGTAGGCCGATCATCGGATCTCCTCACTCGTAGCGCAATGCCACCATGGGATCGACCTTCGTCGCCCATCGCGCGGGTATGTAGGCCGCCAAGGCCGCAACCGCGGCCAACAAGAAGGTCAGCACCGTAAACGTCGCAACATCGGTTTGAACTACTCCAAAGAGTGCGCTCGAGAGCGCTCGAGTCAACAACGTGGCCAACGCCAGTCCAATCGCCAATCCGACTACGGCCATCTTCATGGCAAAACCGACGACCAGGCGGAGCACGTCAACGCGCCGAGCCCCCAGTGCGATACGCACTCCGATCTCGTGAGTCCGTTGCGTCACCGAGTAAGCCATGACAGCGAAGATTCCGGCTGCCGCCAGCAAGAGCGCGCTGAAGCCGAACACCAGCATCATTTGGGCGGTCTGCTCAATACCGCTGAGGTTGTCCGAAAGGATCTGTTCCAGACTGCGCACGTCATAGGCCGGCTGGTCCGCATCAACATTGCGCATCTGTGCGCTGATGGAACCCGCGAGGGCAAGCGGATCTCCCGCCGTCCGCACAACGAACGCCGAAGTCAGTTCGGGTTGCTGCGCCAGGGGCACATACACTGTGGGGGCAGGGTCGTGATCAAAGGGATTGGGACTCACATCTCCGACGATCCCTACAATCGTGCGCATTGGCGCCGCCGTTCCCGCGCCCATCTGGATGCGTTTGCCCAGCGCGTCCTCGCCGGGCCAATTCCGACGCGCCATATCCTCGCTGACGACTGCAACCGCGGGCGCATCGCGCCCGTCTTGCTCCGAAAGGAGCCGCCCTCGCCGCAGGGGAACGCGCAAGGCAGAAAAGAAACCGGGAGTTACGACCTGCGAGATCGCCGATGGAGTTTCTCCGGGAGCCGCCGGAGGCTTGCCTTCGGCAGCGTACCTCACCCAGTTCCAATTCCACCCCGATGGCAAACTCGTCGCACATGCGACAGATTCAACACCGGGCAGAACGCTAGTGTCGCGCAGGACGCGATCGTAGTATTCTCTGATCCGATCTTTGTCGCGATATTTCGCTTCCGGCAAAGCAACGCGGAATGTCAGCACATGGCTGCGATCAAAGCCCATGTCACTCGCCACCATGGCCTGGAAGCCCTTGATCATCGTTCCCGCCCCCACCAGTAAGACCAAAGAGAGGGCCACTTCGGAAACCACGAGCAGCGTGCGGAGGCGGTGCCTCGCAACGCTCAGGTTGCTGCTGCGTCCGCCTTCCTTGAGCGTGTCATTGACGTTGGGGCGCGACAGATGCCACGCGGGTGCAAGTCCGGTGATAATGCCGGTTGCGACCGCCACGGCCAGCGTGAACGGGAAAACCCGTGAATCCACTTCCAGGTGCTTCAGCCCCGCGACGTGCTCCACAATAAAGGGCGGCAAGTTGCGCCGCATGAGAGCGATTCCCCAACGAGCCAGCAAGACGGCCCCTGCGCTCCCAAGCAGAGCGAGCAACACACTCTCGACCAATAACTGCCGACCGACGTGCCACCGGGTCGCTCCCAGCGCGGTCCGCAGCGCGATTTCCTTCTGGCGCGCGAAGGCGCGTACCAGCTGCAAGTTGGCAACATTGGCGCAGCAAAGCAAAAGAACAAAGGCAGCCGCCCCCATTAGAAGCAGGACGAACTGCCGCGTGCCGTACATAAGGTCCTCGACGGTGTTCTTTACGCTGACTTCGTGGCCGGTGTTCGTGTTTGGATATTGCTGTGCCAACCGGGCAGCGATCGCCTGAAGGTTTGCCTGCGCATCAGAGATGGAAACGCCATCGGCAAGCCGTGCAATGACGTTCAGCGAATGGCTTTCACGGTCAGTTGTCTGCTTGTCGGTCAGATTCAGCGGGGTCCAAATCTGAGCTCCGGGTGGAAAATCAAAGTCAGGAGAAGTAATTCCAGACACGGTGAACTTCTCGCCATTTAATAGCAGCTGCTTGCCGACGATCCCGAGATCAGACCCCAGATGCTGCTGCCAGAAACCGTACCCGATAACTACCACCGGCGGCGCCCCCTGCTGACAATCTGCGCTCCCGATGCTTCGTCCAAGGTGCATGGGCATGCCTAGCAGCGAAAAGAAATCACTCGTGACTCGGAAGCCCTCCACATGCTGGGTGACATTACCGCCGCTGAGGTTGACGTCCCAACCCTGAAGAGCGGCTAGTCGCTGGAATACCTTGTTCTGCTCACGCCAGTCTCGAAAATTTGCCGGAGCTGCGCTCAGGTGGTAGTCGTTCTGCTTGGGTACGTTTTCCCAGACACTCACAATTTGATCAAGATGCGGGAAGGGAAACGGCCGAAGCAACATCGCGTTCACGGTGCTGAAGATCGCTGTGTTGGCACCGATGCCCAGTGCCAGAGTGATGATCGCCACGGCGGTGAACCCCGGGCTCTTGCGCAGCTGCCGCAGGGCATAGCGGAAATCTTGAACCAGCCCGGTCATGCGTGCACATCCGCCATTAGTTTCTTCAGTTCTTCTTCCGCCACGACCTTGCCGTCGAACAGATGCACTTCGCGCTGGGCGTGTTTGGCGAAGCGCGGATCGTGCGTCACCATGCAGATCGTCGCGCCCTCACGGTGCAGGTTCTGCAACAACTCCATCACCGCTTCGCCGTTGCGCGAGTCGAGATTTCCGGTGGGTTCGTCCGCCAGCAGGATGGAGGGTTTCCCGCCCAGAGCACGCGCCACGGCGACGCGCTGCTGCTGTCCACCGGAGAGCTGCGACGGGTAGTGCCGGACGCGGTGCGCCATGCCCACCCGTTCCAGCGCTTCCATGACCCGTGCCTTCCGGTCGGCGGCAGGCATTCTCTGGCGGTAGGTGAGCGGCAGTTCAACGTTCTCATAAACCGTCAGATCGCCAATCAGGTTGAAACTTTGGAAGATGAACCCGATCTCCTGGTTGCGGATGCGGGAGCGCTCGGCAAAATCGAGATTCTCGACCGTCTTGCCGTTCAGCGAGTATCGGCCCTCGGTCGGCGTATCCAGCAAGCCGATGATGGAGAGCAACGTGGACTTGCCGCAGCCCGACGGCCCCGACATGGCCACGTACTCCCCCTTCGCGATAGAGAGGTGCACGCCCGAAAGCGCGTGAGTTTCAATTTCGTCGGTATAGAAGACCTTTGTCATCTCCTGGATCTGGATCAACGGCTGCCCTGCTTCGGTCATGGCTTCGGCCTCGCTGTCTTAATTTTGTCGCTTCTAATTTCGTTGCTTAATCCAGACGGATACGATCCGTCTTATCCCAACGTGACATGTCGGAAAGAATAACGGTGTCACCCTCGTGAAGGCCTTCGAGAATCTGAATCGAGTTCACCGACTCGCGTCCGACCCTCACCGAGACGCGCGACGCTTCTTTGCCATCTGCATCCAGTTTGAACAAACTGATCGTGCTGTTTTCCTGTCCGAAGGCTGGACGCCCCACATAGAGGGTATTATCCAGCCGCTCCAGGTCGATGGTCCCATCCACGCTCAAATCCGTCCGCGCCCCCTTGGGTAGTTCACTCGTCAGTTTGACGTCCACGGTTACGGTTCCGTTTTGTACCGCGGGGTCGACGCGCATCACGGTCCCGCTGATGATTCCGTTGTGCGTATCGATCGCCGCCGGCTCGCCAGACTGCACATCGCGGGCCTGGGTCTCGGCGATCTTTAAGGTGGCCATCAGATGATTGGGCTCGACGACTTTTGCGAGCATCGCTCCGGGCTGCACATGTTGTCCGACCTGCAGAGGCAGATCCACCAGAACTCCATCGATCCCGGCGCGGACCTTCAGAGCGTCCAATTGCTTTTGCTTGAGACCGGCCAGCGTCCGCGCCTGGTCGACCTTAGCCTGTTCCTGGGCCAGTTGAGTCTCGATGGCCTTCTTGTTGATCACCAGTCTCTGCTCTTCCAAATCGTTTCTAGTTGTGAGTTCGTCAGCTTTGCCTTTGGAAGACTTGTAGGCCAGACCGGAGATCACGCCGAGGTCGTAAAGCGCCTTGTCCGTATCCGCCTGTCGTTGGGCCTGGCTGTAGTCCGCATTCACCGTGGCAGCGCCCGCTTTCTGGGTCATCAGATCGCTCTCGAGCTTCACCTTCAGGCTCTGGTACTCGGCTTCCGCCGCCTTCCATTGCAGTTGGGCATCGACGGCCGCCTGCTCCACTTGGGAATTGCTCATTTCCAGAAGAATGTCGTTGGCCTTGACCTGCGACCCCGGCAGCATGCGAATGCGCACCACGGTAGCCTCGGTCTCGGCGGGAATCTGGCGAACCGCTTCCTGGCTGGGGACCAGCGAGCCCGGTCCGCGTACCTGCCGCAGCATCGATCCGCGTTTGACAACGTCGGGCCACACCGTCCCGCGCTCGACCTCGGGTGCCGCCGGCTTCAATCGCCAGATCTCAATCGTCGCTGCTGCCACGGCCACCACTCCGATTACTCCCCACACAATCATGCGGCGAAGTCTCTGACGCTTAAATTCTGGGCGGGCGATATCCATCACGCTACTCTATGGCAACTCGCCTTCCACATCTCGGAAGTATCTAAGTGCCGAGAAGACAGCAAGATAGGCTGGGGTACCAACGCTTCGATCGCAGGTGGGTGTCCACTGCCGGACCGGATTGTCCAGTACCGGACAACACAGCACATCTTCGATTGTGTTGTTAGCTCCGATCCAGCTGGGCCGGACTCAGCGAGCGACGAGAGCTATGCTCGATGCTGTTTCCGTAAGGCTTGGTGTGGTGTCACTCAATGGGGTTTTTGAACTCGCCGAACACGTCGATTATGCAGGATTTACGGGCCTCTTGGCTTGATACGGATGATGATGTCAAGGTTGGCGTCCCCGACGGGACTTGAACCCGTGTTACCGCCGTGAAAGTCGTCCTAGGGTTCGTAACCGATTGAAATTAAACGGTACGGATAGC
>Ga0209415_10002127_pt1 | contig 37451 bp, 36 predicted proteins | sample PeaSoiSIISIP2007_FD_187696 | JGI IMG/M metagenome (GOLD analysis project Ga0209415, IMG submission 187696) | Peat soil microbial communities from Weissenstadt, Germany - SII-SIP-2007 (SPAdes) (version 2) | ecosystem: Environmental > Terrestrial > Soil > Wetlands > Peat | place: Germany... | reverse complement strand
GAAGTACTTATTCGCTTCGGTTTCGTAAACAAATACGTCGATGCCGTCGACGATCGCCAAGCTCGATATTGCGATTCCGACCTTCGACCCTGTCTCGCCAAGCCTCATCTTGTCAGGCAGCTCCAGAGCGAGGTCGGTTTCCTCGAAATCCCCGCTGAATACCGGATCGCCATGCGGCTTCTGCTGTGTTCTGGTCCAAACAAGATGAAATCGAGTGGCTGCCGCGTACTTAGCGCGAACTTTCTCCAACAACACGGCCGCGTCCGGTTTTTCTTGGCAGAACGCGATGCAGTGGAACGCCAGGCCCAGCGGTATAAATCGGGACCGCATGCGGCCGGCTAGCCTCTCGCGCGACGCCTCGGCGCACGCTCGGCCACTTCGGGCTCCGCTGCCGTCTCCGATGCCGCGGGCTTCTTCGCCATCGCCAGACTCGCTTTCAGCGCTTCCAGGATGTCAACCACTTTGGCTTGTTGCGGCTCGGGAGTCGCCACGATTTCCTGGCCCTGCTTCTTCGCCTCGATCATCTTGAGCAGGTTTTCGCGATACGTGTCCTGATAGTTGTCCGGCTCGAATTCGCCTGACAGCGCTTCGATCAGATTCGTGGCCAGCGCCAGCTCTTTTTCCTTCACCAGGCTCAAGTCCGTGCGGAACTCGTCCACTTTGCGGATTTCATGGCTGTAGTACATGGTGTGCATCAGCACGCCGTTCTTGCCGGGGCGCAGAATCACGATGTGCTCCCGGTTGTGCATCGCGATTTTCGCCACGCCCGCGTAACCGGTTTTCTTCAACGCGTCGAACAGCAGCGCGTAGGGCTTCTCGCCCGCTTCATCCGGCGCCATGTAATAGGAGGTTTCGAGGTAAATCGGGTCGATCTGGTCGTTCTTGACGAACTCCAGAATCTCCATCACCTTGGCGCTGGGCGGAGCGACTTTCTTCACTTCCTCGTCCTCGATCACGACGTAGCGGTCTTTTTCGTACTCGTAACCTTTGACGATTTCGCTGCGCGGGATCGGCTTGTCCTCAGCCTGGCAGTACAGCACCTGCTTGACGCGCGACCCGTCAGTTTTATGGAGTTGGTTGAAGCTGATGCTTTCGCTGCGTGCCGCGCTGTACAATCTGACAGGGAACGACACGAGTCCGAAAGTAAGATGACCCTTCCAAACCGTAGATGCCATAGGCGATACCTTACGCTTACTATAACTCAAACATTTGCAGGTGTTTGTGTCGCTTAAAAAGTACGCCGAGAAGCGACATTTCGACCGCACGCCGGAGCCGGCTCCCCAGGCCGCGAAAAAGGGCGCGCATCCGCTCGCGTACTGCGTGCAGCGGCATCACGCCTCGCATTTGCATTACGATTTTCGCCTCGAATCCGGAGGAGCGCTGAAATCGTGGGCCGTTCCCAAGGGCCCGACGCTCGACCCGGCGGAAAAGCGCCTGGCCATGATGGTGGAGGATCATCCGCTCGAATACGGCGGCTTTGAAGGAGTAATCCCCAAGGGCAACTACGGGGCCGGAAGCGTGATGCTGTGGGATCGCGGGACTTACGAACTGATCGGAGAAGCGTCCGCGGAAGAACAGCTTGCGCGTGGAGATTTCAAGTTTCATTTGAATGGCGAAAAGCTCTCCGGCGACTTCGCGCTGGTCCGGATGAAGCGCGGCAAAGGCAACGAATGGCTGCTGCTGAAGAAAAAGGACGCGTTCGCGCAGCCGGGCTGGGACGTCGAGGAACATGCGCGCAGCGTGCTCACCGGGCGGACGCAGGAAGAAATCGCCCGCGAACTTCCACCACCGACCAAACCCGCCGTAAAAAAAAACTCCGTAAATCCTAAGCAGGACCCGATGCCGCAGAATATCTCGCCGATGCTGGCACAGCTCGGCAAGGGACCTCCGCCGGCCACGGACGACTGGCTCTACGAAGTGAAATGGGACGGCGTGCGCGCCATCTGCTACATCGATTCCGGCACGATGCGTATGGTTTCGCGCAATGGCCATTCGATGGAGCGGCAGTATCCAGAGCTTTCGGTGGTGCCGCATCATATCGAAGCTACTTCGGCGATCTTGGACGGCGAGATCGCGGCGCTCGATCCGCGTGGATTGCCCAGCTTCGAGCTGCTTCAGCGCAGAATAACGGTAGCCGATGCCAGCGCCATCGCGACGCTTGCTCGCAAGCTGCCCGTGGTTTTTTTCGCGTTTGATCTTTTGTACCTCGATGGCAAGGACCTGCGCGGGCTTCCTTTGGTCGAACGAAAGCGCCTCTTGAAGGAGGTCCTGAAACCGGGGGACCTGGTCCGTTATTCCGACGATTTTCCCGGCAAAGGAGGTCCCGACCTGTATGCTGCCGCCAAGGCTCAGGGACTCGAAGGCATTGTCGGGAAGCGCGCGAGAAGTTTTTACGAATCGCGCCGGACATCGGACTGGATCAAATACAAAATTACGAATTCCGACGAGTTCGTCCTGTGCGGGTTCACTAAAGGCGAGCGCGATCTGTTTGGGGCCCTGGTTCTCGGAATTTACGACCACGGGCAACTGGTCTGGGCGGGCAACGTCGGCACCGGGTTCGATCGCAAAATGATGGAAGTGATTCACGCGAAGCTGGCGCCGCTCGCAATCCCCAAATCCCCGCTTCCGCCCGACAAACTTCTTCCCCGCGAAGTAACCTGGGTCCGCCCGGAGCTGGTCTGCGAAGTCAAATTCAGCAACTGGACCGAGGACGGCCGCTTGCGAGCTCCGGTATTTCTGGGCCTGCGCCCGGATATCGACCCGCAGGAATGCGTGCGCGATCCCGATCCTCCCGCGGAGCGCAAGCCACTGCTGGACGCAGATTCGAAAGAGGCGATTTTAGAAATCGACGGCCACCAGCAGAAGTTCACGAATCTCGCCAAGATTTTCTATCCCAGGGAGGGCTACACCAAGCGGGATCTGCTGAATTATTACGATGCGGTCGCTCCGCTAATTCTTCCGCATCTAAAAGATCGCCCATTATCTCTCAAGCGTTACCCCAATGGCATCGAGGCCGACTATTTCTTTCAAAAAGAGGTCGCGCCCAGTTTTCCGAAATGGCTGCCGACCAAAACCGCTCCCGACGGGATTCGCTACGTGATCGGCGATGACCGCGCGACGCTGCTCTTTTTGGTAAATCTCGGATGCATCGACCACAACCCATGGATGAGCCGCGTCGGGTCGTATCATAATCCGGACTACGTTCTGATCGATCTCGATCCGTTTGAGTGCGCTTTCGAAAAAGTGGTGGAAGCCGCGCTGCTGGTTCGCGCGAAACTTGATCTGGCAGAGCTGGAAAGTTACCCGAAAACTACCGGTGGCGACGGCTTGCATCTGTACGTCCCGCTGGAGCCGGTTTACACCTATGAACAGGTTCGTGTCTTCGCCGAATTGCTCGCCGCGCTCGTGACCGCCGAGCGTCCGGATCTGTTTACCACGCCGCGAAAAGTCGAAAAGCGCCAGAAGGGCCGGGTGTATTTCGACTGGATGCAGATTGCGGAGGGCAAGACCATTTCCGCTCCGTACGCCGTCCGCGCCTACGCGGGGGCCCCGGTGGCCACTCCGCTCGCGTGGCGCGAAGTGACTCCGCGGCTGACCCCGGACCAGTTCCATATCCGCAACGCCATGGCCCGTTTCGATCGGGTGGGGGACCTGTTTGAGGGGGTTCTCAGGCGGCCACAGAAGCTGGAAACGGCGATTGAGGCCATTTCCGGGGCTGTCCGGTGATGGAAAAAGTCATTTAGGCCTGTAATCTCGGCACGAGAATTGGCGTCTGGAAATCACAAGGAGTGAAAAGCCACACATGAAGGTTCGTCACCTTGCCGTTTCTTTGCTCGCCGCCGGGTTCGCCGTTGCCCAGCAGCCAGCCCCCGCCCCGGCTCCGCACGGCCATTTCGGACGCGGACAGGGGAATCCGCAGCAGACTTTCGAGCAGAGGCTGACTCAGCGCCTTGGCCTGAGTGCCGAACAACAGAATAAAGTCCATACCGCGATGCTGGAATCGCATGTGCTGGGACAGGGCTTGCAGCAGCAGATGCTGACTGCGCACCAGGCTCTGACCACTGCGATCAAATCCGGTAATGAGGATCAGATCGAAAAGGCCAGCCAGGAAGTCGCGTCGATCCATCAGCAGCAGACCGCGATCCATGCCAAGACCATGTCGAAGATTTACAGTTCGTTAACAGCGGATCAACAGACCAAGGTCGGGGCGAATCTGGAAATGCTGATGGGCGGTCCGGGCGGAAGGCGCGGCATGGGTCCGCGGCCTGCCGGTGCGCCGAATGCCCCGAACGCTGCCAACGCTCCCAAACCGCAACAAGACTGATTCTTTTGAGGTTCTTTCAGGCTTCTTTAAGCCAGGCGGTACTGCCGAAACGGAGCGATCAGGTCGAAGTTTGTTCGCACTTCGCGCAGGGATTCCCCGCGCTGCTGGATCCGGGCTTCTTCCGTGATGCCCAGGTTATCGGAAGCCATTTGTAGATACTGAACCCGGCCGGGGTCGATCCCCATGATCCGGCAGCAGGTTGCGTCGACGGCGGGCAAGTCGCGACCCATTACCAGTACTCCTACGGGCTTGGGGGTACCTTGAATTGGTCCGTTGCCTTCCATCCCGACGATTCCGTCGACGATGGCAAAGCTGCGGCGGAAAATGCGTGAGAGTTCCACGATAGACCGGTCAATTCCGACCTGATGCAGTTCATTCTTTGGCCATCCATACACGCAGCCGGGAACCAGGCCGAAGAAGTTCTTCATCGATAACGTGGCGCCCGCCCAGTGGTGGGTCTTCATCTTGGCGAGGGAAACGATCAGGTCCGCGCGTAAAGCCGAATTCGGCAGGTAAATTTCGCCGCGATCCGCGAATCCCTGGACCGAGCTGACGTCGTCGCGATTGAGGTCCACGAACCGCGAATCGAATTTGGGAATCTCGGAACGGTAACGAGCCATTTCCGCCAGGGCATACGTATCCCGCCGATGGCCGGGGCCTTCACCGATCACGACTTCAGCTGCGCCCAGCGACTGGAAAACCTCCAGAGCGGCCGCGACCACCGAAACTTCCGTGTTGATGCAGGTTGCGGGGTCGAACTCCACCAGATTCGGTTTTAGGAGTACTTTTTGGCCGCGCACGTCGAGGCCGCACTCGCGAATGCCACGCAACATCTGCTGAGCGAGATCGTCTGAGTAAGACTTGGCCTTGACTACCGTTACGGCTGACGATCCGCCGCGGCGATTTTTTGGGGATGCTTTGCCGCCCTCGAAACCGGCGACGCCGGCCAGTAACCCGGCTCCGGCAAGCGGAAGAAATTCGCGCCGGTTGATGTTCACGCCTGGCCTCCGGTCTTGAAAAATTTGTAGTTCCCGCAGCTCAAGGCTTCGACGGCGGTGATCATGATATCCGGCGTCCATTCGTTCGAAAGCTCGGGAGCGTCGACGCCATGCAGACGCAGGGCGATGGTCAGCCAAGCTTTCGCCAGAGGGGACGGGTTTGCGCGGAGCATCCGGCCGGCGACTTCCAGGGATTCCGTGATGTCGGTTCGGCCCTGCAAGCCGAGCAGAGCGAGACCCGTGGTCTCGGGATACGACGGCAGATTGACGCCGAGCGCCGCGCGGCTTCCGTAGTTCCATCCGCCGTCGTCGCTGCGGACGTCGAGAAGCTGGGCTTCGCCGACTCTTACGCGCTCCCGAAGACGGTCGTTTGAGACTTTCGCCGAAGCTTGCTTTAGGGCGATCAGAGAATGCGCCGTCGGCTCGACCCAGGATGCCGAATTGGGCTTCCAAGGCCATCCGGTAAGGCTGAGGTTGCGCTCGGGATGAATCAGGCCGACCTTCGCGAAGGCGCGGGCCAGCATGTTGGACTCATTACCGTCCGATCCGAGCAGCCAATCGACGCCCTTACGGAACGAATCGTCGAATTCGCCGCGTACCGAGGCGATGGTCACGCACAATGCCGTGCCCCAGTTCGCGATTTGAACCTCCGCCGACGGCTTCCAGCTTCCGTCCGGCGATTGCCAGGATTTGACCAACGTCCAGGCGCGATCCGCGGCGGGTTCGCCATGTAAAGCCAAGGCTGCATAAGCCGTCGGCTCCAGCCAGGACTGTTTCCCCGGGAAATATCCCCAACCTCCGTCCGGATTCTGGGTTCGCCGCAGCGCGTCCAGGCGCACGTCGAGATAGAGGTCTGACACAGGCTTCTTATCGGCAAATTCGATCGCGATCTTTAAGCTTGGCGAGAGGTACTCTCTGTCACAAAGTACTTCTTAAAAACCGTGGTTAGGCTTGACGTGACACAATAGCGCTCTATGTACTCGAAAATTCTCGTTGCGTTTCTACTGGTGCTGCCTCTCTGCGCACAGGACGACATGGCTCGCGCCCGGCGGATTGCCGCGGAGGCGATCGGCATCGACAGCCACATCGACACCATCCAGCGCGTGCTGATCGGCGGGGTGGATCTGACGCAACGGTCCAATTCCGGCCACGTCGATTTTCCGCGTCTTCGGGAAGGCGGAATGAAGGCACCGTGGTTCGCGCTGTGGGTTCCGGTGTATTACAAGGGAGCCGAAGCGGTCCGAAGGACGCTGGATCTGCGGGACGCGATGCAGATGGTGCTCGATCAGCACAAAGATCAGATCGAGTTGGCTACCAATGCCGCCGATATCGAGCGCATCGTGAAGTCGGGAAAGATTTCGGCGTTTCTAACTATTGAGGGCGGCCACCAGATCGACGATGATTTACGGGTTCTGCGGATGTATTACCGCATGGGCATCCGCAGCATGACGCTCAGCCATTTCCGAAACAACAACTGGGCCGATTCCTCCACCGACAAGCCGCAACACAACGGGCTGACGTCGTTCGGGAAGGACGTGGTCCGCGAGATGAACCGCTTAGGGATGGTGGTGGACGTTTCGCACATCTCGGACAAGACGTTTTATGATGCGCTGGAGGTCAGCAGCAAGCCCGTCATCCTTTCGCACTCTTCGTGTCGAGCCCTTTCCGATGTTCCGCGTAACGTTACCGACGACATGCTGCGCGCGCTGGCCAAGAACGGCGGAGTGATCGGGATCAACTTCGGCGAGGGCTTTATCAGTCCCAAAGACGCCGAGCGTCTGCGGGCAACCGTCGCCGCAATGTCGGATGCGCCGGACCTTACCGGAAAAGCGCTCGACGACTATGCTGCCAAGGAGTACCAGCATGAAGTCGGCGCGGCGCAGAAAGCCTTCGCCACGGTGGACGATGTGGCCGCACACATCGACCATGCTGTGAAGATCGCCGGCATCGACCACGTCGGGATCGGTAGCGATTTCGATGGTATCTCCGCGCCGCCGCAGGGGTTAGAGGATGTTTCGAAGATGCCGGCGGTGGTCGCCGCGCTGCTGAAACGGGGCTACTCGGAGACCGACATCAAAAAGATTCTGGGCGGAAATACGCTCCGAGTGATTCGCGCTGTCACCGGAAAATAGTCGTCCACACAAAAAGTACTATAGGCCGAAGTATTACCGTACCAGGGAGATGGCCTATTTACTCGCTAAGGGGTTCAGTCTAGATTGAGTAAGATGGATCTGAGGCTGCACTAAGTGAATCAACTACTCATCCAGTATTCCTACCTGCAGGTTTTGGACTTCATGACCACTATTGCCTTCCTGCTGAACGGAATCCGGGAGGCGAATCCGCTGGTGCGCGCCGCCTTGGAATATGCCCCGCATCCGCTGGGCGGATTGCTGGCCATCAAGGTGGCGGCCATCGGGCTCGGGTTCTATTGTTGGAAGCGCGGGCGCGAGAAACTATTGAGCCGGATCAACATCCTGTTCATGCTGGTGGTTGCGTGGAACCTGGCGGCTCTGATCCTGGCATCGGTTTCGCTGAGGGTTGCCTGACGTGGCAGTCGCCGGCACGGTCCGCACGCCTGAAGGGGAGCCTGTGGAAGGCGTGCTTGTGATGGGCGTCGACCTGAATTACGCAGAGACCGATTCGCGAGGCAATTTCACTTTGAACCGGCCAGAAATGGTGTTGTTCTTCTGGTGCACCGGTTTTCGGCCGGTGGCGCGGCCGCTGGTCGCGGGTGAGTCCCGCGTGGAGGTGGTTCTGCCTCGAGTCGCTGCGATGCGAGCGTCTGCGTAGGCCCCAAACCCTGCTACCATCCGCTGTATGAGGCGTCTTTTTCCCTTACTGCTTTTGTCGTTGGTGGCGAGCGCCGCGGATTGGCCGCAGTGGCGCGGTCCGAATCGCGACGGCATTTCGAGCGAAACCGGCTTGCTGGCTGCGTGGCCCTCGGGCGGTCCGCCGGTGACGTGGAAGACGAACGGGCTGGGCCAGGGTTATTCGTCGCTCGCTATCGTCAATGGACGGATCTACACGCAAGGCCAGCGCGGCAATCAGGAATTCATTTTAGCGTTCGACGCGAAAACGGGGAGTAAGATTTGGGAAACGCCGACCAGCCGCGCCTATCGAAACGATCGCGGAGATGGGCCGCGCGGTACTCCGACCATTGACGGCGACCGGCTTTACGCCATGACCGGCGACGGTGTGCTGTTCTGTCTCGAGGTTGCGACCGGGAAGCCAGTCTGGTCAATCACTGTGGCGAAGCAATACGGAGGCTCGGTTCCTAACTGGGGTTTCAGCGAATCTCCGCTGATCGACGGAGATCGTTTGATCGTGATGCCGGGTGGCCGCGGAGCATCGCTGGTATCGCTGAACAAACGCGATGGGAGCCTGCAATGGAAAACCGGAAGCGATCCCGCTGGTTACTCCTCGGCGATTGTAGTCGACGTCGGCGGGTCGCGGCAGGTGCTGGCGCTGAGCGCGGATGCCGCAATCGCAGTATTGGAAAATAACGGCGAGTTATTGTGGCATTACACTAAAGTGTCGAATCGCACGGCGAATATCGCCACGCCGGTATACTCGGACGGCGCGGTGTTCGTGTCGACAGCTTATGGAACCGGTTGCGCGCTTTTGAAGCTCGGACCGAAAACTATGTCCGAGGTATATTTCAACGGCGATATGAAGAATCACTATTCTACCTCGGTACTGATCGATAACTATCTTTACGGGTATAGCGACTCGATCCTGACTGCCATGCAGTTCAACACGGGGAAAGTGGCGTGGAAGAATCGGAGTGTCGGAAAAGGCTCCGTAACTTATGCCGAGAAGCACTTATATCTACTCGGCGAGGATGGCGTGATTGGCTTGGCTGAAGCGAATTCCAGCGCCTATAAGGAAATATCACGATTCGAGGTGAACAAGGGGTCCCTTCCGACATGGTCTCCGTTAGTAATTTCCGGCGGGAAGCTTTATTATCGCGATCAGGATAATTTAACTTGTTTCGACATTAAGGCGAAGTGAGCCACGGGAACAAAACGGTACTTGACCAACGTCCATAATGCGGCGAAGCCATCACGAGCTCGAATTTTCTTTCCGTCCGCGATGCCTCGCGCGTTGTAGCTGATCGGTACTTCGGCGATCTTGAGTCCCAGGCGCCTTACCTTGGCTGTCACTTCGGGACAGAACTCGAACCGGCGGCATTCCAACGCGAGTCCGCGCAGGATCGAAACGCGGAAGGCTTTGTACGCGGTGGCTTCGTCCGTTATGTGTGCATCGTAGAGCAGGTTGGCCGCGGCCGTGAGAATCCCATTTGCAATGCGATTTTTCCACGCCATGCCCACCGGCGAGCCTAGAAATCGGGAGCCATACACAATGCCCGCGTGACCGTTGACGATCGGCTCGACGATGCGGGCATAGTCGGCTGGATCGTATTCCAGGTCGCCATCTTGAATGAGGATAATATCGCCCGAAGCTAACGCGATTCCCGTTCGAATGGCCGCGCCCTTTCCTTCATTCGATTCCGCCCTGCGCGAGACGATGATTCCCGCGCGCTTATACTCCGCGATGGTTTGCGCGGACCCATCCGTCGAGCCGTCATCGACTACGATGATCTCCTTGGAACAACCCTCCGGTAGGCTTGCCTTGCGCACCCGCTCCAAGACCTCGCGGAGAGTTAGAAATTCGTTATAAACCGGAATGAGAATGCTGACTTTCACGCTTCTTAAGCACCGCGAAGATGGATTGACCGAAAGGAGGCTTTAAGATGGCTTCCAGGCGAGAGGTCCACGGCAATATATAACGATCGAAATACTCGATCTGCATTTCCGATTGAGCTTCCCGTTTTAAAATACTAGAATTAATCCACCAGCCGAAAAAGCCGGGAACATTTACATACTGAAGCTTCTTGATTTCAAGGCCTGCCGAGCTAGCTAGCTTGGTAAGAGAAGCCCGACTATAGCGACGATGATGGCCCAGATTCCGATCGATGGGACCGTAAAGCGATTGAAATGCAGGCACCAGCAGGACGACAACTCCGCCGGGGATGAGAATCGAGCTCATGTGCGCGAGAGCAGCTTCGTCATCCTCAATATGCTCCAGGACGTTCAGGCAGACACAGCAATCCGGCCGGAATCGTGCGAGATCCACGAACGCCGGGGCCGACGCGTCACAGGTAAACGACTGAAGATTCGGTTGACCGGGATAACGGTCCCGCAGGACCTGCACGCACTCCGGATCGATGTCGACGGCGATGATCGCTTCACGGTCGAGCAGGGTTCCGGTGAAGTTACCGATGCCGCATCCGGTCTCTACGACGCGGGCGCCAAGCTCCCCATTTACCATGCCGGCTTGCCAGGCAAAGTAATTCCGAGCCGCCGTCATGCGGCGCTGATCCTCAACGGTATACGCGGACGCTACCGGACTCATGTTGACGAATCTATAAGATTATTTTAGACCATCCGCCGAAAAGCGCGGATGTGATATGCTTTGCCGAGGAAAGGTTCAACCCTATATGGAACGAAAAACCGCGAAAGAATTTCCGCAAGAACTTTTGGATCTGTTTGACCGCTATGTGCACGGCGAAATCGACCGCCGCAACTTCCTGGACGGCGCGAAGAAGTACGCGGTGGGCGGTCTGACGGCGACCGCCATCTGGGAGAGCCTGCGTCCGAATTATGCCTGGGCGCAACAAGTGGCCAAGGACGACAGCCGCATCAAGACCGAAAGCGTGACGGTGCCGTCGCCGGAGGGAAATGGAAACATTCGCGGTTATCTGGTTCATCCGGCGAAGGGAAGTAAGTTTGCCGCTGTGCTGGTGGTGCATGAGAACCGCGGCCTAAATCCTTATATCGAAGATGTCGCGCGGCGGCTGGGTACGGAGGGATTTATAGCTTTCGCACCGGACGGCCTGACTAGCGTCGGCGGTTACCCGGGTGATGACGAAAAGGGCGCCGCGGCGTTCGGCAAGGTCGATCGGGTGAAAATGACCGAGGATTTCGTGGCCGCGGCGCGCTGGCTAAAAGCGCGTCCCGACTGCACCGGAAAGCTGGGCGCGGTCGGGTTCTGTTTCGGCGGCGGAATCGTGAACACGCTGGCAGTGAGGATGGGCACCGATCTGAATGCGGCGGTCCCGTTTTATGGCGGACAGCCTAAAGCGGAGGATGCCGCGAAGATCAAGGCTCCTATGATGCTTCAATACGCGGGATTGGATAAACGCATCACGGACGGCTGGCCGGCTTTCGAGGAAGTGCTGAAAGCCAACCACGTAACCTATACCGCCTATATTTATGACGGGGCCAATCATGGATTCCATAACGACACGACGCCGCGTTATGACGAGGCCGCGGCGAAGCTAGCTTGGAAGCGCACCACGGATTTCTTTCACAAGTATCTGGCGTGAGGATTCATGGCTTCCAGGTAATCTAAAAGGCAGCCATGGACCGACAATATTTTTACTCCATCATGAACGGCGAAGGTACGCTCGATTACGAGCTATATCTCAACACCAAAGCGTTGCTTTCCTGTCAGAAGGATTTCAGGGAATTTTGTAACCGCGATGAGCTTCAATTTCAGATCGTCCACCAGGCTGAAGAACTGTGGATGAAGCTGATCGCTTACACTTTGCTCGATATCGACGATTATCTTCAACAGGAAAACACCAATCGCGTGGTTACGTTATTCCGGAGGGTTCACCTGGCTTTGCGGTTGATGACGGAGCAGCTGGGCCTGCTGGAAACGATGTCGCCCAAGGAGTATCAGGAAATCCGCTTGCAACTAGGCCACGGCAGCGGCCAGGAATCGCCCGGATTTCGAGTGATTTTGAAAATGCCCCGGCTCATCTGGGAATCGTATAAGCAATATTACCTGGACGCCCATGACCTGACCATCGAAAAGGTCTATCACACGGACTATAGCCACTCGGATGCTTATATTGTCGCCGAGGCATTAGCCGAATTCGACGAGTTATTTCAGAAATTCCGCTATCACCATTTGCAATTAATCCACCGAACCATTGGCCTGGGCGCAAAATCGCTAAAAGGCCGTTCCGTGGAGCTTCTGGAGGATGGTTTGCGCGTACAGTTTTTTCGGGAACTGTGGGACATCCGCAACCAGATGACAGACCAGTGGGGAGCGCAATACGGCGTCGTGCGCGATGCGATCGGCGAACACTAAAACTCTCAGGAGGTCGGGAGAATGAGATGCGGTATCTGAGCCTTGCCTTGATCCTTGCCGCGCCGGCGCTCGAAGCGCAGGCTACGCTTGCCATTGAGCACGTCACCCTGATCGACGGCACCGGGCGTCCCGCGAAGCCGGATTTATGCGTGGTAGTGCAAGGAGATCGCATCGCCAAGGTGGGAAGTTGTCCCGTGGAAGCTACGCGGCACATCGACGGGCGGGGGAAATTTCTAATCCCCGGCATGATGGACGTCCACATCCATCTGCGTGGCGGACGCGGCGCGGACGGCGATCGTATCGGGATTCGCGCACTGCAGAGCTACATTTATTGCGGTATCACTACGGTTCTCGATCTCGGGAACAATCCGGATTATATTTTCCGGCTGCGCGACCTGGAGCGCTCCGGGAAGATTGTTTCTCCGCGCGTGATGGCGGCGGGCGGCATCGTCACCTATCCCGGCAGCCACGGCTCGGGACCCGACGCGACGCTGGTGGATAGCTGGCCGCAAGCCATCCCTAAACTCGACGCCGCGATTGCACGCCACCCGGACATGCTCAAGCTTACTTACGAAGAGCACGGCTGGGCGTTTCGTCCCATGATTACTTTGCTTCCGGTGGATCTGATGGCGCACATTATTCAGTATTACAACGACCATGGGATTCGCTCCACGGCGCATATTTCGAGCGAAATTCGGGCGCGCGAAGCGATTTTCGCGGGCGTCGATACTTTGGCGCATCCGATTATCCAAGGCGTGGAGAGCGACGACTTCGTCCGCCTGATGAAAGCGAAGCTGATTCCCGAAGCCACCACGCTGACCATCGGCGATAATTACACGCGTCTGGCCGAACATCCCGAGTTTCTGGATGAGCCTCTCTATCGGGAGACCATGGAGCCTGAAGAAATTCAGAGACTGAAGACCACCGGCAGCGCGCAAATGAAAGAGAATCGCCAAGGCTGGTGGATGAAGGTGATGACGCCGGCCGGCCAGGAAAACGTCAAGAAGATCGACGCGGCGGGCGGGATCATGGCGCTCGGCACGGATCAATCGAGCGGTCCCGCGGCACATCGCGAACTCGAGCTGATCGTCAACGGAGGCGTTCCGCCGCTCAACGCAATTCGCATCGCGACTTTGAACGCGGCTCGGTTTCTGGGGCGCGAGCGCGACCTAGGCTCGATTGAAGAAGGTAAGCTTGCCGATCTGGTGTTGCTCGACGGCGACCCGCTGGACGACATCAACAACGCGAAGCGAATCCACATGGTGATTAAGAATGGCGCGGTGATCGACCGCGGCAAGCTGGATCTGCCGGTGAACAGGAAGACCAATGCTCAGTGACGATCAGGTCCTGGAAATCCGGTCGCGTTTTCCGATCCTTCAACACAAGACGTACCTGTATAGCTGCTCCCAAGGCGCGTTGTCGGATGCCGTGGACGGCGGGATGCGCGAGTACGCCGAAAGCTGGCGCACGTCGCCGGCGCCGTGGGACACGTGGATGGAAACATACGAAGCGTTGCGCGCCGACTTCGCAAGATTTATCAATGCGCGGCCGGATGAAGTGGCGATCATTACCAGCGCTTCGGCGGGAATCAATCCCATCGCCAATGCTCTGCGGTTCGACGAGCGCAACAAAGTGGTCATGAGCGAATACGAATTTCCAACCATGGCGCACATCTGGCTGGCGCAAGAGCCGCGCGGCGCCCAGATCCAGTTTCTGGACGGAATCAGCAATACCGTTCCGACAGCTTGCTATGACAGCGCCATCGATGAGCGCACCCGGATCGTGCCGCTTACTCATGTGGCTTTCGTCAACGGATCCCGGTCCGACGTCGGCGAGATTACCCGGATCGCGCATTCTCGAGGCGCGCTGGTGTTTCTGGACGGCTATCAGGATTGCGGCACGCGGCCGTTGGATGTGAAAGCGCTCGGCGTCGATTTTTTTGTTACCGGCACACTTAAGTATCTGCTGGGGCCTCCGGGGCTGGGGTTCCTGTATGTGCGCCGCGAGCTGATCGAGTCGCTTACGCCGACCATTACCAGTTGGATGGCACAGCGAGACGTGTTCGCATTCGACACGAAGCGGCTGGATCCGGCGGCCGATGCGCGGCGCTTCGAAGGAGGCTCGCCGGCGATTCCGAATATTTATCTGGCGCGGCCGGCGCTTGCACTGCTGGCGGGCATCGGGATGGAAAACGTCGCCGCGCAGGTCCAGCGTCTGACGCGAGCTTTTCTTTCGGGCGTTCGCGATTTGAAGATCGAATCCAAGACTCCCGCGGCGAGCGTCGGGCCATTGGTAGTGTTGCGTTCGAACAACGCGGTCGCGATGCTTGCGCAGCTTGTCGCGCGCGGTATCATGGCCTCTACGCGCCGCGACGGGGTGCGTTTTGCGTTTCACGTCTACAACACCATGGACGACGTTGCGGCGGCTTTGAGCGCGTTGGAGGACAATCTGAATTTAATGGTGCGGGCATGAAGATTCTTTCGGGCGGCTGCCGGGTGTATTCACCGGAGGACGGCCAAATTTCATCCGTGGGAAACTGGACGGCGCGCAGCGTGATCGGCAAGGCGAGCGGCGCCGACCGGATCGCGCAGACCATCAGCGATTACGCTCCGGGGCGGTCGCCGGCGCTGGTGAATCCGAACGCGGAAGAAGTTTTATACGCCGCTTCGGGATCCGGAATTTGCCGCGTCAACGGATTCGCGTACGAACTGCGTCCAGGCGCGGCTGTTTTTATCCCGCCAAAGGCAATTTACGAGATCGAGAACACTGGCGTGGAAACTCTGCGCATGGTGGCCGTGTGTTGTCCGGAAGATCCGCAGCGCAAAATCGTCGACGCGCCGGCAGAGGCTTCCGGCGACGCGCCGCACCTGATGGTTCACGAAGAAAATCGCCAATCGATTCGAGCCGGCATCGATCGCCAGTTCCGATACCTGGCCTACACCGACTTGGGTTGCAAGCAGGTGACTCAGTTCGTCGGATGGATTCCGCCCAGCAAGGCTCCGTTTCACTATCACACCTACGAGGAAGGCATCGCGATTCTAGAAGGCCATGGCATCGTCCACACGGATGACGACTCGTGCGAATTCGGACCCGGATGCAGCGTCTATTTTCCGGTCGGCGTGCGGCATTGCGTGGAGAACGTGGGGACGACGACCATCAAACTGCTCGGCGTTTTCTATCCCTCCGGGAGCCCTGGCGCAGCTTATGAAGACGACTGAAGCACGTCCATCGGAACGGGGCGGCATCGAGAAAGGCGAGCAGCTCTCGCGTCAACTCACCTCCGGCCAACTCAGCATGATCGCGATTGGGGGCGCGATCGGCACCGGACTTTTTCTCGGCAGTTCCCTCGCTGTTCGCCTCGCTGGCCCTGGCGTCATCTTCAGCTACCTGATCGGAGCGGTGATCGCGCTGCTATTCATAGGCGCGCTTTCAGAGATGGCGGTGGCGCATCCGACGGCGGGATCTTTTGGAGTTTACGCGGAGCTTTACCTGAATCCCTGGGCCGGCTTCGTGGTGCGCTACACGTATTGGGCGGCGCAATGCATCGCGATTGGCGGGGAAGCGGTCGCCATCGCGATTTATTGCCAGTGGTGGTTTCCGAATACTCCGAAATGGCTGTGGATTCTCGCGTTTTCGGTCGCGCTGGTGTATGTGAACGCGCGCAGCGTCGGGAATTTCGGCAGCTTCGAATACTGGTTCGCGATGATCAAAGTGGTCGCCATCGTTCTGTTCGTGGTATGTGGCCTCGCGCTGGTGCTGGGGTTTACTCCGAAGCCCGCGATCGGTTTTTCTAACTTCACCGCGCACGGAGGCTTCCTGCCTACCGGATGGCGCGGCGTGTGGATGGCGATGGTTTTCGTGATCTTCAGCTATCTGGGAACCGAGGTTGTTGCCGTCACGGCCGGTGAGGCAAAGGATCCCCAGACCGCGGTGCCGCGCGCCATGCGATCCATGGTCGGACGGCTGATCCTGTTTTATCTGGGCTCGATTACGGTGCTGATTGCGATTGTTCCGTGGAACCAGATCCAACCGGGATCAGATGTCACGGCGAGTCCATTCGTGAAAGTGTTCCAGTTGATCGGGGTTCCCGCAGCGGCGCACATCGTGAATTTCGTTGTGATTACGGCCGCGGCGTCCAGCATGAATTGCAATCTGTACCTGTGCGGACGCATGATCTTCTCGCTGGCGCGCGGCGGGTATGCTCCGGCCGCGTTTGGCGTCGTCTCCAGGCGCAACACACCGATCGCCGCTCTGCTGGTTTCCGCGGCGGGATTGGCGGTGGCGATCGTGGTCGCGCTGGTTTATCCGAACAGCGCGTATGTCTATTTGTTTGGAGTCTCGCTCTTCGGCGGATTATTCGCGTGGCTGGTAATCTTCGTCACTCACTTAGCGTTTCGCAAGAAATGGGATGCATCCGGCGGCCGCCGTTTGCCCGTGCGCATGGTCGGATATCCGTACACGTCGATTCTGGGAACCGCGGCGATCGTCGCGATTCTGACGACCACCTGGTGGGTGGAGGGAATGCGCGTGACGCTGATCTCCGGGATTCCGTGGCTCGGGGTGCTCACCATCGCATACTTCGTCATCGTCAGCCGCCGCAAACCAGCAAACTTATGAGCCTTCTAAGCCAATTTTCCCAAGCCCTGACCTCCGGCGCGATCCGGGTCATCGATCTTACGCAGCCTCTGGACGCGTCGACTGCAATCATTCCTTTGCCGCCTGAATTCGGCCAGTGCTGGCCGTTCCGCCTGGAAGAAATTTCCAAGTACGATCAGCGCGGGCCCGCCTGGTACTGGAACAATTTCTCCTGCGGCGAGCACACCGGCACGCATTTCGACGCGCCGGTCCACTGGGTCACGGGCAAAGATTATCCGAACAACGCGACCGATTCTATTCCCGTCGAAAAATTCTTCGCCCCGGCCTGCGTGATCGATGTGTCGCGCGATGTCGCCGCAAATCCCGACTTCCTGATGACTCCGGCGCACGTCGAACAGTGGGAACAGCAACACGGCCGCGTGCCGGCCGGATCATGGGTGCTGATGCGTACCGATTGGTCCAAACGCAAGACCGCGGAGGCGTTTCTGAATATCAAAGAGGACGGCTCGCATGCGCCCGGGCCGCATCCCGATCTGGTTCCGTTCCTGGCGCGCGAACGCGACGTGATCGGCTGGGGATCGGAAGGCGTCGGCACCGATGCAGGCCAGGCTTTTCGCTTCGATCCGCCGTTTCCATGCCACTCGATCATGCATGGCAACAACAAATTCGGCCTCGCCAGCTTGACCAATCTCGATCAGCTTCCGCCCACCGGCGCGATCCTGATTACGCCGCCGTTGAAGATCGTGAATGGCTCCGGGAGTCCCTGCCGCGTGCTCGCCTTAGTCTCTAAGCCGTAACATTAAACTGAAGATACATGGCAGAGCGGTCCTTTAAGAAGGAGGTCGAGAAACTTCGGCTTCCCCCCGGCGCTGAATTCCATGGCGAGGGAATCCTCGCCGTGACGAAGGCGCTGCTGCAATCGGGAGTATCGTACGTCGCCGGTTACCAGGGCGCGCCCATATCTCATTTGATGGACGTGCTAACGGACGCCAACGATATTCTCGAAGAACTGGGAGTGCACTTCGAGCACAGCGCCTCGGAAGCGACTGCCGCGGCGACTTTGGCTGCATCCGTGAATTATCCTCTGCGCGGGGCCGTGACCTTTAAGTCGACCGTCGGCACCAACGTCGCCTCCGATGCCCTGGCGAATCTCGCTTCCGGCGGGGTGACCGGCGGCGCGCTGATCATCGTCGGCGAAGATTACGGCGAGGGCTCCAGCATCATGCAGGAGCGTTCGCACGCTTTCGCGATGAAGTCTCAGATGTGGCTGCTCGATCCGCGGCCGAATCTGCCGTCGATCGTGCGGGCAGTCGAGCAAGGCTTCGATTTGTCGGAAGCCAGCCATACGCCTGTGATGCTGGAGCTGCGCATCCGCGCGTGCCACGTCCACGGACGATTCATCACGAAACCGAACATCCGCCCGGGCTTCACGCTGAAAGACGCGATGGAGCATCCGGTGCGCGACGTCAGCCGCATCGTGCTGCCGCCGTCGAGTTATCTGCACGAACAGGAGAAGTTCCACACCCGCTGGCCAGCGGCGCAACGCTTTATCGTCGAACATCGCTTGAACGAATTCTTCGCCGCGGATTCCCACGATTTCGGGATCATTATGCAGGGCGGCATGTACAACACGGCGATTCGCGCGTTGCAGCTTCTCGGATTGTCGGACGCGTTCGGCGATACGCGAGTTCCGTTGTATGTTCTGAACGTCACCTACCCGCTGGTCGACGATGAAATCAAGCAATTCTGCGCCGGCAAACGCGGCGTTCTGGTGATCGAAGAAGGCCAGCCCGACTTCATCGAGCAAAATCTCAACTCGATTCTGCGCAAAGCCGGATTGAATGCCAAGGTCCACGGGAAAGATGTGCTGCCGATGGGCGGAGAATACACGGGTGCGGTGGTAATTCAAGGCATTTTGAAATTCATTGAACAATATGCGCCTGAAATGATCGACCGCGCGCATCTGCCCAAAGCAGCGCGGCCGGCGCCTCCGCCATCGCTTCCCGATATCCATCCGCGCCCGCCGTCGTTTTGCACGGGATGTCCTGAGCGGCCCATTTTTACCGCGATGAAGCTGGTGGAACGCGAACTGGGCTCGCATCACGTCAGTTGCGACATCGGCTGCCATCTTTTTTCGATCCTTCCGCCGTTCAATATCGGCGCAACCACCATGGGCTACGGCCTCGGCTGGGCCGGCGCCGCGGCGTTCAACACGAAAGAAACGTCCAAACGCACGATCAGTGTGATGGGCGATGGCGGATTCTGGCACAACGGACTGACCAGCGGCGTCGGAAATGCCGTATTCAATCAAAGTGACAGCGTGTTGATCGTGGTGGATAACAGCTATACGGCCGCCACCGGCGGGCAGGATATTCTCTCATCGGAAGCTGAAAACCCCATCCGCACCACTAAGCTTTCGATCGCGGACGCGGTTCGCGGGGTGGGAGTGAAGTGGGTCCGGACCATCACGCGAACTTACGACGTCGCTGCTATGCGCGACGTTTTGAGAGAGGCGCTTATCACAAAGGAAAAAGGCCCCAAGGTGGTTGTCGCGCAAAGTGAATGCAGCCTGAACAAGGAACGCCGCGTGAAGCCGCTGAATCGCAAAATGATCGAGCAGGGCCAGCGCGTGGTCCGCGAGCGATTCGGCGTCGACGCGGATACCTGCACCGGCGATCATTCCTGTATTCGCCTTTCCGGCTGCCCGTCTCTCACCATCAAGCCTAATCCCGATGCGTTGCGTCAGGACCCGGTGGCGACGGTGCTCGATAGCTGCGTCGGATGCGGCTTGTGCGGGGAAGTGGCGCACGCGGCGGTGTTGTGTCCCTCCTTTTTTCGTGCTGAAATTATCTCGAATCCGAGCTTGTGGGACCGCTTCAAGCACCGAATCAGCCGCGGCGTGATTGGGTTCCTGCAACGCCGCATCGATCGCCGGCTTGCGAGGATCGCCGCGTAAATGGTCACGGGCCCGATCACCATCGCCATCCTCGCCATGGGAGGCGAAGGCGGCGGTGTCCTGGCGGATTGGATCGTCGACCTGGCCGAATCGAACGGCTATCGTGCGCAGACCACTTCCGTTCCCGGGGTCGCCCAGCGCACTGGTTCGACCATTTATTACATCGAGCTTTTTCCGGACGTCGCGGGTCGCGAGCCGGTGCTGGCGCTGATGCCGGTTCCTGGCGAACTTGACATCGTGCTGGGATCGGAACTGATGGAAGCCGCGCGCGCGGTTCAACGCGGCTTGGTGACTCCGGACCGCACCACGTTGATCGCTTCGACGCATCGCGTCTATTCGATGACTGAAAAAACTGCCATGGGCGATGGAAGAGCGGACGCGGATCAATTTATTGCTGTATGCAAGGGCGCGTCCAAACGCTTCGTGCAAGCGGATTTCGCTCACATGGCGGAAGAAGCCAACAGCGTTATCAGCGCGGCGCTCTTCGGAGCCTTGGCGGCCACGGGAGTCTTGCCGTTCGATCGCGCGAAGTTCGAAGCCGCGATTCAGAGCGGCGGCGTAGGTATCGAATCCAGCCTTCGAGCATTCGCGCGGGGCTATGCGGCGGCGGCCGGCGAGGTCGTCGTGACGCCAACGCCATCGCAGCGGGCGAAGCCAGGTCTCATTTTGAAAGATTTGGCGCAGCGTATCGCTCAGGATTTTCCGCCAGCCGCGCACGCGATTCTTCTCGCTGGAATTGAACGGCTGGCAGATTATCAGGATGCAGCATACGCGGCTGACTATCTGAATCGCCTCGACCCGATCCGCGCGGTAGACCGCGAACCGTCAACGCTCATCCGCGAAACGGCTCGTCATCTGGCGCTGTGGATGTCATACGAAGACGCCATCCGCGTCGCCGATCTGAAGATCCGCCGCGCGCGCTTTGAGCGCGTTCGTCAGGAAGCTCGCGTCCAGACCGATCAGCTTCTGGAAATCAACGAATTTCTGCATCCGCGGCTGGGCGAAATTACCGACATTCTTCCCCGGTCTTTGGGCAAATGGATTCGCGACACTGGGTGGACGCGCGGCATGGTGGAAAAACTCACGCGCAAAGGCATGACGTTGCGGACTACGTCGCTTTGGGGTTTTCTGCAACTCTATTTTTTGGCGGCGCTGCGCCCGCTGCGTAGAAAATCCCTGCGCTTCGATCGCGAACAGAAGAAAATCGCGGCGTGGCTGGAGCGAATCCCGGATCTCGGGCGCGAGAATTACAGTTTGGCGGTCGAAGTCGCAGAGTGCCCGCGACTGATCAAAGGCTATGGCGATACTCACGTCCTCGGAACCAGGAATTTCGACGCGCTCATGGACGCTCTTCCGTCGTTGCGCGGAAAATCCGACGGGGCGATGCGTCTCAAGAGACTTCGCGAGGCCGCGCTGGCCGACGAAAGTGGACGAACTTTAACGGCCGCGCTCGAAGAGGTGACTGCATGAAGCAGACGCCGACCAAGCGAATCGTCTGCCTGGGTGGAGGGCCTGCCGGCTTATATTTCGCGATTCTCGCCAAGAAAGCGAATCCGACCTGGCACATCAGTGTGATCGAACGGAATCGATACGACGCGACTTTCGGCTGGGGTGTGGTCTTTTCCGACAAGACCATGGATGGTTTCAAAGACGCCGACGCCCAAACCCACGCGTCGATTACCGAAGCGTTTCGACATTGGGACGACATCGACGTTTTTTTCAAAGGCCGCAAGCTCACCTCCGGAGGGCATGGGTTCTGCGGCATCGGCCGCATCGCTCTGCTGCAAATCCTGCAACGCCGCGCTGCGCGCCTGGGCGTGAAACTGCATTTTCAATCTGAAGTGACCGACCCCGACGAGTATGCTTCGAAATACGATCTGGTGATCGGCGCCGACGGAGTCAATTCCGTCACGCGCCGCCGGTACGAAGACGTTTTCAAACCCAATATCGAGGTTCGCCATAATCGCTTTATCTGGCTCGGCAGCCGAAAGAAACTCGACGCGTTTACCTTCGATTTCAAGGAGACGGAGTGGGGCTGGTTCAATCTGCACGCCTACCGGTTCGATGCGGAATGGTCCACGTTCATCATCGAGACTCCCGAGAAAAACTGGCTGGCGGCCGGAATCGACCGGATGATGGCGAAGGAATCCATCCGGCTGTGTGAAAAACTATTCGCCGAGCGGCTGGAGGGCCTTCCGCTGATTTCGAACGCGCGTCATTTGCGCGGATCCGCCGTCTGGCTGAAATTTCATCGCGTCCTGTGTGAAAAGTGGTTCCACAAAAATATCGTCCTGATCGGCGACGCCGCTCATACCGCGCACTTCGGAATCGGCTCCGGCACCAAGCTCGCCATGGAAGATGCGATCGCGCTGTCGCGTGTGCTTACGCGTCACAGCGGCGACATTTCGAGCGCGCTCGAATCCTATCAGGAAGAACGCGAGATTGAAGCGCTGAAGCTCCAGAGCGCCGCGCGCAATCGCATGGAGTGGTTTGAAGATGTCGAGCGCTACGTTCACCTCGACCCCGAGCAGTTCACCTACAGCCTGTTGACCGGCAGCCAGCGCATCGGCCATGAAAACCTGAAACTCCGCGACCCTGCCTACGTCGCGAATGTGGAACACTGGTTCGCCACGCGCAGCGGCGTGGACCATTCCGTTCCACCGATGTTCACGCCGTTCACCGTGCGCGGCGTATCGTTGAAGAATCGAGTGATCGTATCGCCGATGGCGATGTACATGGCGCGAGACGGAGTCCCCGGCGATTTTCACCTAGTCCATTTGGGCGCGCGCGCCATGGGCGGCGCCGCGATGGTGGTGACTGAAATGACCTGCGTCTCTCCCGACGCGCGCATCACGCCGGCCTGTCCCGGCATGTGGAATGACGAACAGCTTACCGCGTGGAAACGAATTGTCGATTATGTGCACGCGCAATCCGACGCGAAGATCGCGCTGCAACTGGGCCATTCGGGACGCAAGGGCTCGACCCGACGCGCGTGGGAAGGAATGGACCGTCCGCTCGAATCGGGGAACTGGCCCATCGTGTCCGCCTCGCCGATTCCTTATATCGAAGGCATGTCGCAGGTCCCACTCGAAGCCGCGCCCGCGGATCTCAAACGCATCAAGGCGGACTTCGTCGCGGCCACGCGACGCGGCATCGCGGCCGGATTCGACTGGATCGAGTTTCACTGCGCCCATGGCTACCTGATGTCGAGCTTCATCTCACCTCTGACCAATCAGCGTACGGATCAATACGGAGGATCGCTCGAAAATCGCTGCCGCTATCCCCTCGAAGTCTTCAAAGCCATGCGAGCCGTCTGGCCCCAGGAAAAGCCAATGAGCGTGCGGATATCCGCGCACGATTGGGTCCCCGGTGGGCTGACTCCGGAAGACGCCGCGCGCGTCGCGTGCCTTTTCAAAGCTGCCGGAGCCGACGTCATCGATTGCTCCTCCGGCCAGGTCAGCAAAGCCGAGCAGCCCATCTACGGACGCATGTTCCAGGTGCCTTTTTCCGATCGCATTCGAAATGAAGTGGGCGTGCCGACCATCGCCGTCGGAAACATTTTTGAAAGCGATCACGTCAACACGATCATCGCCGCGGGCCGTGCCGACCTGTGCGCCATTGCTCGCCCGCACCTCGCCGATCCTGCGTGGACGCTGCATGAAGCCGCGCGCCAGGGCTTCTTCGACGTCTGGTGGCCGGAACCTTACCTGGGCGGCAAATTGCAACTGGAGCGTAATTTGTCGCGCGCCGCGCAATTGAGGTTACAGGTGTGACGCTCGAAGGCAAACACGCCGTCGTCACGGGAGGAGCCGGCGGCATCGGAGCCGCGATTGCAAAGCTTCTTAGTGACCATGGCGCGCGCGTTACGATTCTCGGCCGCCACACGACCCCGATCGCTGCGGATGTAACCGATCCCGAAGCCGTGGACCAAGCTTTCGAAAAAGCGCGTGCCGAATCAGGCGCGATCGACATCCTGATCAACAACGCGGGCCAAGCTGAATCGGCGCCTTTCTTGAAAACCAGTTTCGACCTTTGGCGCCACATGATGGCCGTCAACCTCGACGGGACGTTCTACTGCACGCAAGCGGCGCTTCCGGATATGTTGAAATCCGGCTGGGGACGCATCGTCAACATTGCCAGCACCGCGGGGCTGAAAGGATACGCGTACGTTTCGGCATATTGCGCCGCGAAACACGGAGTCATCGGTTTGACCCGCTCTCTTGCGCTGGAAGTCGCGACAAAGAACATCACTGTAAACGCGGTCTGTCCCGGATTCACCGATACTGCGATGCTCCAGCGAACGGTCGAAAATATCGTTGCCAAAACCGCCCGCTCACGCGAACAAACTCGAGCGGAGCTCGCCGCCCGCAATCCTCAGGGCCGCCTGGTGTCTACCGAAGAAGTGGCAAACGCGGTAGCGTGGCTGTGCCTGCCGGGCAGCGAATCCATCACCGGCCAAGCGATTTCCGTGTCCGGCGGCGAAGTCACATAATAAGGACCAATATGCGCCACCTTCCAGGAGACCCGCATCAGTTACCAGGCAACCGGAGCCCGCTCAAACATTATCAAGGCCGGCATTTCAGATTCGACGTGGACGCGCGAGTCGCGACCGTCACGCTGAATCGCCCCGAGCGCAAAAATCCCTTGACCTTCGATTCCTATGCGGAGCTCCGCGATCTCTTTCGCGCGATGCCCTTTGCCGATGACATCAAAGCCGTGATCGTGACCGGCGCCGGCGAAAATTTCTGCTCCGGGGGCGACGTGCATGAAATCATCGGCCCTTTGACCAAGCTGGACATGCCTGGACTTCTGGCGTTCACCCGCATGACGGGCGACGTCGTCAAAGCCATGCGGGCTTGCCCGCAGCCGATCATCGCCGCGATCGACGGTGTCTGCGCGGGTGCAGGAGCCCTGCTGGGTCTCGCATCCGATCTACGCTTGGGAACCACCCGCAGTAAGACTGCATTTCTGTTTACACGCGTCGGCCTGGCCGGATGCGACATGGGAGCCTGCGCTCTTCTGCCTCGCGTGATCGGCCAGGGCCGCGCGGCGGAATTGCTGTTCACGGGCCGGTCGATGCACGGCACCGAAGCCGAGCGCTGGGGGTTCTTCAATCGCCTGTGCGAGCCCGAAACGCTGCTCAGCGATGCGAGATCGCTCGCCGCGCAGTTGGCCTCCGGCCCGACCTTCGCGCACGGCATCACCAAGAAGATGCTTCAACAGGAGTGGAACATGGGCGTCGATGAGGCCATCGAAGCGGAAGCCCAGGCCCAGGCGATCTGCATGGCGACCAACGATTTTCATCGCGCCTATCATGCCTTTGTCGCCAAACAGACGCCGGTCTTTGAAGGAGATTAATTTTACGAAGGCCAGTCCGGAATGCAACAATGAGTGCGTGACGCACGCGTCCGCCTCAAAATCGACCAGGGTATTTCACAAAAATGTCCTGGTTCGTTTCGCCGACTGCGATCCGGCCGGCATGGTTTTTTACCCCCGTTACCTCGAGATGTTCAATAATCTGGTGGAAGACTGGTGCCAAGAGGAGCTGGACCTGCCGTTCTCCGAAGTTCACACGGGACGCGGCTGGGGGCTTCCGACCGTTCATCTGAACGTCGACTTTGTCGCGCCCAGTTTTCTGGGCGAAGTGCTTTCGGCTACACTGGCCGTCACCAGCCTTGGGACCAGCTCGATTGCGCTCGACATTCTACTGCGCGGGCCCGACGGCGTCGATCGAGTGCGGGGCAAAGTGGTTCTGGTTCTGATGGACACGCGCCAGAAGCGCGCGCTCAGCATTCCCGATGACATTCGAGCTCGCATCGCCGAGTTTTGCATTCCCGCATAAATCATGGATTTTCTGCAACCGCCAAGCTGGGTGCGCCCCAAAGGATACTCGAACGGTGTCGCCGCCAGGGGACGCATGGTTTTCCTGAGCGGCATGATCGGCTGGGATGAACAGGAGAAGATTGTAGCGGACGGTTTCGCGACGCAAGTGCGGCAGGCATTGAGAAATATAGTCGAGGTGCTCGCAGAGGCGAACGCCAAGCCCGAGCATATCGTTCGCATGACCTGGTATATCGTCGATAAGCAGGAATACTTCGCGTCGGGCACGCAAACGGGCGCGGCATACCGCGAGATCATCGGCCGGCATTATCCCGCGATGAGCGTGGTTCAAGTCGCGGCACTGCTTGAGCACCGCGCCCGCGTCGAGATCGAAGTGACCGCGGTGATCCCCGAATAAATCCATGTTCCCTATTCATGAAGTGAGAAAATCCTTCCCCGCGCTGAAACAGGCGGGCGAGAATTTCATCTTTTTCGACAATGCCGCAGGCGCACAGATGCCGAAACAGGCCCTGGACGCCGTTGCCGAACATCTGCTCCTGCGGAACGTCCAGCGGGGTGGCCCGTATAGACAATCGCGGGAAGTGGACGCCGCAATCGCGCGAGCCCGTGAAAGCGTCGCGATTTTCCTGAACGCCCGGCAGCCCGAGGAAGTTTGCTTTGGCATGAATGCGACTTCCTTCATCCGCCTGGTCAGCATGGCCATCGGCCAGAAGCTTCGCGCGAGCCGCAATGAAATTATCGTCACCGATCTCGATCACGAGTCGAATATCGCCACCTGGCTCGCCCTTCGAGCGAACGGGGCAAAGATCATCTGGTGGAAAATGCGCAGGGATGGCCGACTTCACGCCGAGGATTTGGACCCGCTGCTCTCGAAAAAGACCAGAATCGTGGCGTGCCCGCTAGCCTCCAACTCTCTGGGGTCGATTCTCGATGTCGCTGAGGTGTCGCGTCGCGCCCACGCTCACGGCGCGGAAGTTTTCGTCGATTGCGTCCACTATGGGCCTCATGGGCCAATAGACGTCCAGGCGCTCGACTGCGACTATCTGGTTTGTTCCGGCTACAAGATTTTCGGCCCGCACATGGGATTCCTGTGGGGCCGCAAGCAACTTCTGGACGGCCTTCCGACCTTTCGCGAGGATTTTATTCCCGATACCGCGCCTGCGAAGTTTGAAGTCGGCACTTATGTTTATGAAAACGTCGCCGGCATGGATGCCGCCCTCGCATACATCGAGAACTTGGGCAAGCGCTTCTCCCCGACGACGTCAGGCCGCCGGGTACTGATCCTCAAAGCCATGGAAGCCATCCGAGACTACGAAGCCTCGCTTTCCGCAGAATTTCTCCGAGCCCTTGCGTCAGTAGAGAACGTTGTTGCGTACGGCATCACCGATCCCGCCGCAGTCTTGCAGCGCACGCCCACGTTTTGCTTCAACGTAAAAAACAAATCCGCGTCCGATGTGGCCACGCGTTTGGCGAAACAAGGCATTGCGGTCCGCAACGGAAATATGTATTCGCCGCGCGTGATGAAGCGCCTGAAGATCAGGGCTGCCGATGGCGCGGTGCGGGCATCGCTGGTACATTACAACACCGCGGACGAGATTCACCGCTTCGCTCGCGCCCTGCGCCGCATTTCGAAAGCCTAACCGGCCGCGAGCTTCTTCACAAACTCCACGTCCCCATCCAGAAAATCGTAATCGTATAAATTCTCCCGCTCCTCCCACACGATTTTCTCGAACTCCAAATTCACCGCTTCCCCCGAAAACTCCGTTACCTGAAAGAAAACTAGCCGGATGGCCGCGCCGTTTCCGTACCGGACGTCATATCGCCCCAACTCTGCGCCCACCCGAGCCTCAATCCCCAGTTCCTCGCGCAGTTCCCTGACCAGCGCGTCGCTAAACTTCTCACCCGCTTCAACCTTGCCGCCGGGGAACTCCCATTTCAAAGCGTGACGGCGGCCCGCTCTGCGCTGGCAGATCAGCACCCGCCCGTCTTTTTCGATCACCGCGGCGACAACATTCATTCAGCGATAATTGAAGCACGAATGCATAGCGAGCGTCTGCTCGACCACTTCCGCAATCCTCGAAACTCCGGCGAGCTGGCGCCGCCGGCGGTTAAAGTGGACGTTTCGAACCCAGCCTGTGGCGACATGCTTCGACTGTGGGCACGTTTTGAACATGACCACGTCGCTGAGGCGCGCTTCCAGACGCGAGGCTGTACCGCCTCCATCGCCGCTGCCTCCGCGCTCACTGAATGGATGATCGGTAAATCGCGCACGGAGCTCCAAGCTCTGACGCCGGCGGTAATCGAGGACGCGGTCGGTGGTCTGGAACCGGCGTCAAAACATGCAGCGGTACTTTGCGTCGACGGGGTCAAACGACTGCTAGCTGGGCGCGCGGTATAAACTAGTTGCTAATATGCCGAGCCGACTTCTGCTCTCTCTTCTCGCGGTTGCGTCTTTCCTGGTTGCGCAGGCGCCCCGCACGAATGTAACCAGTGGCCGCCGCTATCCGCGGATCGTCGTTCGCGGGGCTCTCGTGGTCGACGGCAGCGGAACTCCCGCCGCCGGTCCCAAAGACATCGTGATCGAAAACAACATGATCACCGATGTGGTGCCGCTCGATGGCGTCGCGCTCGCGCAAGGCAACGCACGCAGACCGGCGGGCGATATCGAGATCGACGCGACCGGAAAATACGTTCTGCCGGGGCTGATCGACGTCCATGCCCATGTTCAGGACGAGCGCGGCGGGGTTCCCCAGCCGCTCGATTATGAACTGAAGATCTGGCTTTCCTGCGGCATCACCACGGTGCGCGATGTCGGCAGCGACACGCGAAAAACTCTGGCGCTTCGCAGCCGCAGCGCCGCCGGGGAAGTGGCTTCTCCGCGCATCTTTGTTTATCCGATGTTCGGCCAGCCCAAGACCCCTGAGCTTGCGCGCGCTCGCGTCCACGAAATTAAGGACCAAACGGCTGATGGCATCAAGTTCCTCGGCATCCACCGCGACATCATGGAAGCCGCCGAAGATGAAGCCCATAAAGTCGGCCTGCGCATCGCACACCACGTCGGGGTCGAAGAAACCAATGCCTGGGACGACATCAAGTTCGGCACCACCAGCATCGAGCACTGGTACGGAATCCCCGATGCGGCGCTCGACGAAGGCGTGCAAGGTTTCCCGGCCACGTACAACTACAACAATGAAGGCGACCGTTTCCGCTACGGTGGACGCCTGTGGCGCGAGGCGAATCCAGAAAAACTGCAGAACGTCCTGCAAGCCATGGTCGACGCCAAGGTCGCCTGGGTCCCCACGTTCAGCATTTATGAAGCCAGCCGCGACGTTCAGCGCGCCCGAACGCAGCCTCAGTTCAAAGACTATCTGCATCCCACGCTCGAAAAATATTTCGCGCCGAACCCGGCCAATCACGGTTCTTATTTCGATCACTGGACGTCCACCGACGAAGCTTTCTGGAAGGAGAACTACCGCATCTGGATGTCGGCGGTTCGCGATTTCGCCGAGCGCGGCGGCACGGTCGGTGTCGGCGACGATGCCGGGTTCATCTATTCGATGTACGGCTTCGGCCTGATCCGGGAACTCGAATTGCAGCAGGAAGCGGGATTCCTGCCGCTCAAGGTGATCGAGCACGCGACCTTCAACAACGCGAAAATTCTCGGCCAGGAAAAGCAGCTCGGCAAAGTGCGCGCCGGTTATCGAGCCGACCTGATCGTGGTCAACGGCAATCCACTTGACGATTTTAAGGTCCTGTATCCCACGGGAACCGAAAGCTGGATCGACGGCAAGCAGGTTCACGGCGGCGGTATCGAGTGGACCATCAAAGACGGCATTCCCTATCACGTCCCGGAGCTTATGAAAGATGTGAAGGACATGGTGACGCAGGCTCGCGGCGGCCAGAAAGGAACGGGCGGTGGTCGCTAGCGTTTTATTGATTTGCGTTCTCTCGCAAAATTGGCCCTCCTTTCGTGGCGACCACGCTCTCGGTGTAGTAGAGAACGCGCGGTTGCCCGTATCCTGGGACGTCGACAAAGGCCGCAACGTCGCCTGGCATACAGCGATTCCGGGTCTCGCGCATTCGAGCCCGATCGTCTGGGGCAATCGCATCTATCTGACCACTGCGGTCAGCGACGACCCTAATTCGGTTCTTCAATATCCCCTTAAAGGCGAGCTCGACACCCGCACCGATACTTCCAAGCATCAGTTCCGCGTCATGGCGCTCGACAAATCCAACGGAAAAGTGATCTGGGATAAACTCGCGTACGAAGGCGAACCCCACGTCGCGCGCCATCCCCATAACAGCTATGCCGCCGCAACCCCGGCTACCGACGGCAAGCACCTGATCGCGTTCTTCGGATCTGAAGGACTCTACGGTTACAACACCGACGGCAAGCTGCTTTGGAAACAAGACCTCGGCGTGCTCGATCAAGCCGCGTTCGACGTGCCGGATTATAAGTGGGGCTACGCCAGCTCGCCGATTATTTACAAGAATCTCGCCATCGTGCAGTGCGACCAGATCAAAGGATCTTTTCTCGCCGCCTTCGACGTCGACACCGGTAAGCAAATCTGGCGCGTGGAGCGCGACGCGATCCCCTCCTGGGCCACTCCCGGCATCTACGAAGGCAAGACCGGCGCCGAGTTGATCGTGAACGGAACCGAATACGTCCGCGGCTACGATCCTATGACCGGCAAGGAACTCTGGAAGCTGAAAGGCACTTCCATGATCTCGGTTCCTACTCCATTCGCCACGGGCGATCTGATCTACGTCTTCACCGGATACTGGCGCTATGTTCAACCCATTTATGTGATCAAACCCGGCGCGCGCGGCGACATTACTCCTGCCAAGGACGCCGAATCCACTGCGCAGCTCGCCTGGACCACGCAGAAAGGCGCCCCGTATCTGAACACGCCCCTGGTTTACGGCGAATATCTCTACGTGATGGGCAACACCGGAATCCTGGTATGCTATCGCGCCCGCACGGGTGAAAAGATTTATCAGAAGCGTCTCGGTTCTGGCGGATATTTCACGGCGTCGCCGGTCGCGGGCGGCGGCAAGATTTATTTCACCAGCGAAGATGGTGACGTCTTCGTGGTGAGAGCCGGCCCCGAATACGAGCTGCTCTCTGAAAATCACATGGGCGACGTCTCCATGGCGACGCCCGCCATCACCGGCCGGACGCTGGTCTATCGCACTCAGCATCGACTCTACGCGCTCGAAGAGAAGACGTCTCAATGACTCCGTTCGACTTTCGCCCGCGGACGCGCGTCCTGTTCGGCGCCGGGGAATTTGCCCGGCTGGGTGAAGTGGCCCGCGAGCTCGGCGGCACCAAGTGCCTGCTGGTCGCCGATCAAGGGATGCTCGATTGCGGCTACGCCCAGGAAGCCATCCGCACGCTCAAGGCCCGCCGCATCGAGGTCTTCGCGTTTCATGATTTTTCCGCCGGCCCTACCGCGGCGATGGTCCAGGCGGGCGCCGACTACGTCGCGCCTCATCACGTCAATCTGATCGTCGCGGTCGGCGGCGGCAGCTCTCTGGATTGCGCCAAGGCCATCAACTTTGTCGATTCCAACGGGGGCTCCATTCGCGACTACTGGGGTTACGGCAAGGCCGCCAAGCCGATGCTGCCCATGATCGCCGTCCCTACCACGGCCGGAACCGGAAGTGAAGCACAAACCGTCGCCATGATTCTGGATCCGGAGCATAACGCGAAAATGATCTGCGGCGATCAGAAGGCCGCCTTTCGTGCCGCGATTCTAGACCCGAAGCTCACCGTTTCCATGCCTCGCGAACTGACCGCGGCCACCGGCTACGACGCGATCTCGCACGCCGTCGAGACTCTGGTCAGTACGCGCCGTACCGCTCTTTCAGAATGTTTTTCGCGATCCGCATGGCGCCTGCTTAACCGCAACTTCGAGCGTGTTCTGAAAGAGCCTGACGATCTGGAAGCTCGCGGCGCGATGCTCATTGGCGCACACTTCGGGGGTTTGGCCATCGAAAATTCCGCGCTCGGCGCGGCCCACGCCTGCGCTACGCCGCTGACCGCGCATTACAAAATCCCCCATGGAGCCGCGATTGCGTTAGTGCTTTCGCACGTGGTTTCCCAGGTCGCGAAGTGGAATGGAGTCGCCCAGATCTACGATGAGCTCGGCGCCGGGGACTTGGTCCATCGTCTGCGGGACCTGGCTGAAATCGGAGGCCTGCCTAGATTTCTTCAGGACGCGAAGGTTCCCGAAGAGGCTCTCCCGCGTCTCGCCGAGGAAGCCGCCGCGCAGTGGCCGGGCCGCTTCAGCCCGCGCCCCTTCGATGCCGCTGCCGCTCTGGAAATTTATCGATGCGCGTACTGATTCTTCTTTTTACACTGTTCTCTCTCGCATTTGCCGACGATTGGCCCCAATTCCGCGGAAACCCCAGCCTGACTGGAGTGGCCACGGCTCCCGTCCCCAAGTCTTTGAAACTCTTGTGGACCTTCGAAGCCGGCGATTCGATCGAGTCTTCCGCAGCCATCGTCGACGGGGTGGTCTACGTCGGCTCGCAATCCGCCGATTTGATCGCCGTCAGCCTCGCCACCGGCAAGCTTCTGTGGAAATACAAGGTGATGGACGGCATCGGCGAGTCCTCACCGGCGGTTCACGCCGGAACCGTTGTCGTCGGCGATCTCTCCGGCGTCGTGCACGCGGTGAATGCGATAGACGGCAAAGGCCTGTGGACTTTCACAGCGGGCGGCGAAGTGAAAGCCAGCCCTGTGATCGTCGACGACAAGGTGATTGTCGGCTCCTACGACGGGAATCTCTACTGTCTCTCGCTGGCCACCGGAAAACTCGTCTGGGGATTCAAGACGAACGGCCCCGTCCACGCCACTGCCAGCGTCGCAGCGGGTCTCGCCTACATTTCAGGATGCGACGGCGTCCTCCGCGGCATCCGCATCGCCGATGGGAAAGAAATGGTCTCCATCACCACCGGCTCCTATACTGGAGCCTCCCCGGCTATTGCAAATTCCCAGGCCTATTTCGGCACCTTCGACAACAATGTGCTCGCCTTCAGCCTCAAGACAAAAAAACCGCTTTGGCGGTACGAAAACCCCCAGCGCCAATTCCCGTTCTATTCATCAGCCGCACTCGATAACGGGAAAGTGATCGTTGGCGGACGCGACAAGGTGGTCCACTGCCTGAACGGGCAGACCGGTAAATCGATCTGGGAATTCGCCACCAAGTCTCGAGTCGAATCTTCCCCCGCAGTCGTCGAAGGCCGCGTGTATGTCGGCTCCAACGACGGGCATTTCTATGTCCTCGATGAGTCGACCGGCGCCAAGCTATGGGACTTCGAAGCCGGCGCTCCACTCTCGGCATCCCCAGCGATCTCGCAATCGAGAATCGTGATCGGATCGCAGGACGGCAAGCTCTATTGCTTCGGCGAATAGCCAATCTGGTCGAGCAGCGTTTCCACCGACTTCGCAATCTCGACGACGGCGTGATCGAACGAGGCCTCATTCGCTTTCGATGGCTTCCTGTACCCGCTGACCTTCCGCACGAACTGCAGCGCAGCCGCCGAAATCTCTTCCCGGGTCGCCGGCTCCTCCGGCCGTCTGAGTACTTTTATGCTGCGGCACATAATCTCTAATTTTACGAAACTCCTCCGCGCAGGTCGGCGCGTAAAACGCCGTGGGATTATAGAATCAGCTTGTCCCTCGACCGATTCGAGCTCTTGGAACTGCGCCGCGACGACGGGATTCAGACTTTCCACGCCCGTGAAACGACTACCGCGCGTCCTGTACAGGTTCATCTTTTCGTAAACGGAAATGAAGACTCAATTCTCCTCACGCGGCTGGAACGCCTGCCTGCCATGGAACTCCGCCGAGTCATCGACCGTGGCCTCTCCCAAGGCACGCCTTACGTCGTGACCGACCGTCTGGCCGGATTCGCCAGCTTCCGCGAATGGGTGAATACCAAAGCGATGGATCCCGGTATAGACGCGCAGTTTCACCAGCTTTTCGAGTCGCCTGCGATCCCGAAACCGGCCCCGTTGCCGGCTTTCGAAGCTCAGCCTGAGCCGCCGCCCGAGCCGGCTCGCGATCCTCAACCTAAGCGGTCCGCTCTGCCATTCGCGGCAAAAGCAGTACTAGCCGTAGTCCTAGGCGTGGCCGCCGCGCTGGCATTTTTGGCGCTCGCAATTGCCGTATTCGCATTTCATCGGTGGTAACTTTTACCCTTCCCAGGCCGGATGCCACTCTAAAATAAACCTGGCTCGGAACTTGCAAGACCCGAAAGGGGTTATTGGATTAGACTACTGTCAAGGAGACCCGGAGGGAAAGTGGGCTCGCCACGGGGACGGCATACGTCAGTCACAAGCCGCTATACTGGAACTTCGCACATGCGATTCTCGGTTGACGCACACGCCATCGGCTGTCACCTGACCGGAAATGAAGTCTATATCCGCAATCTTCTGAATCATTTTGCGCGATTGGACCGCCACAACCAGTTCCTGGCTTACCTCGCGAAACCGGCTGCCGGTTTGCAACTGCCGGAGAGCATTGACACCCGCCAGGTCTCCTCCAATCCCTTCCGAAGATTGGGGTTCGACTTTCCTCTGCGCCTGCGGGCCGACCGACCGGATCTGCTGCATGTTCAATACACGGGACCGATTGCGTGCCGCGTTCCGCAGGTCGTCACCGTGCACGACGTAAGCTATTTGGAATATCCCCAGTACTTTACGCGTTTTCGTTCGATCCAGTTGAGATTGACCGTCAAGCGCACGGTGGAAGCTGCCTCGCGCGTGCTGACGCCGAGCGAGTATTCCCGCGATGCCATCTTGCGGCATTACAAGCTGGATCCGCAAAAGGTTGTGGTAGTGCCGATCGCCGCATCTCCGGTTTTTCGGCCCATCGAGCGCCACGTGGCAGCGTCCGTAGTGGAGCGGAAATTTCAAATTCGCGCGCCATTCGTGCTCATGGTCGGGGATCTTCAGCCGCGCAAGAATCATCTTGGTCTGCTGCGCGCTTTCGAGAACGTGACGCGCGCATATCCGCATCTGCCGCATCGTCTGGTGTTCGTCGGCAAGGAAACCTGGTATTCGAAGGAGCTGCATCGCGCCGTCGTGTCAAGCAGCATCGCGGATCGCGTCGATTTCACCGGCTTCGTCGAAGATTCTGAGCTGGTGCATTTCTACGGCGCTTGCGACCTGTTCGCGTTTCCATCGTTTTACGAAGGCTTCGGCTTGCCCATCCTGGAAGCTATGGCGTGCGGCCGCGCGGTGGCGTGTTCGAATGTCACGGCTATACCGGAGGTAGCAGACGGCGCTGGCATTCTTTTCGATCCGCATTCCATCGACGAAATCGCGCGCGCCATCGCCGACGTGCTGCTGGATTGCGAGCTGCGCCAGCGTCTGGAACGCCTCGGCATCCAGCGGGCTTCACAATTCAGTTGGGAGCAGGCCGCCCGGCGCACGCTCCAGGTATACTATGAAGTCGCCGGCGCGGGACGCCTCTCACAGCCGGCGGAAGCGCCTGCCGCGCTGAAAGCTCGTGCCAGTTCATGAAGTATTTCATTCTCGCTATCCTGATTTTCCCGGCTTCCGCCGAATCGCTCCACTACACCATCAACTGGCCGAGTGGATTGAGCCTCGGCGAAGCTACGCTCAGCTCCGATCGCATTAGCGACAAGGCTGGCGGTGAAAAAACCAATTCACACTGGGACTTCGCCCTGGATATCGACGCCAGCGTTCCCGGTTTTGTCATCCGCGATCATTACGAATCCGCCGCCGGCAATTTCGGCAATGATGTTTGCACTACACGTTTCGAGAAGAAGTACACTCACGGCAAACACACCACCGAGGAGCGCATCACGTTCGATCAGGATCAGCACACCGCGTCGCGTGAAACCGTCGGCGGCGGAACAGCCGATGTTTCGATTTCCTCCTGCGGGCGCGACGCCCTGACCTACCTTCAATTCGCGCGCTCCGAGCTGGCCCAGGGACGCCTGATTCCGCAGCAGACCGTGCTTCTCGGCGCCGCCTATGACGTGCGCCTCGAATATACCGGTACCATGACGATCAGCGCCGGGGACAAGAAGATGGAAGCCGACCGGGTTCTGGCGACCATACGAGGTCCCTCGTCAAATCTGACGGTTGAAATCTTTTTCGCCCGCGACGCCGCGCGAACACCGCTGTTGGCGAAACTGCCGCTCGCTCTGGGGACCTTTACGGTCGAGCTGCAACGCTAGCGATGCGGATCGCGTTTTTTTCACCCCTCCCGCCCGCGAAAAGCGGCATCGCCGATTATTCCGCGGCCGTGCTGGATCACTTGCAGCGCATCGCCAGAGTCGACACCTTCACCGAAAAGCCCGCGCATTTCGATGCGTCGCGTTACGACGTCAAGTTGTATCAGCTCGGAAATAATCCGTATCACACCTTCGCGTACGAGATGGCGATGGAGCATCCGGGCGTGGTGGTGATGCATGAAGCCAATCTCCATCATCTGATCGCGGACCTGACTATCCGGCGCGGCGATTGGGACGCCTACCTGCGCGAGGTCGACTCGAACGCGGGAGCCGAAGCTCTCGCCTATGCGCGCCGCTACGTACGCACGCTGGAGCGTGGACCCGATTACGACATTCCGATGCTGCGCTCGATTCTCTCCAAATCGCGTGCAGTCATCGTGCATAGTGGCGCGGTGGAAAACGAAGTGCGCGCAGCCGGCTTCAACGGACCAATCGCGAAAATTCCGCATGGCGCATGGATTGTGGATGGCGATCGCATGCAGTATCGCTCGCGTCTGGGTTTGGACGAGCTTACTCCCGTGGTCGGCATCTTTGGGTTCCTGAAGCCGTATAAGCGCATCGCGGAATCGTTACAGGCCTTTCGCCGCGTGGTGCGACTCGCGCCGGCCGCGCGCATGATTCTGGTCGGTGAAGTGCACTCGGAATTGCCGCTGCAATCGATGATCACATCCATGGGATTGTCGGCGAACGTCCGGCATCTGGGATTCACGCCGATCGAAGATTTCAACGGCTATCTCAGTGCCTGCGATATTGTCCTGAATCTGCGTTATCCGACCGTGGGCGAAAGCTCAGGCACCCTGCTGCGTTCTTTGGGAATGGGGAAAGCGGTCGTGGTCTCCGATGTCGGCTCATTCAGCGAATATCCGGACGAGATTTGCCTGAAAGCGCCGGTCGATGCGACGGAAGAAGACCATTTGTTCGAATATCTGAACCTGCTGATTTCCCGGCCGGACGTGGCTCGCGGATTGGGTGCACGAGCGCGGAAATGGGTGGAGCGCGAATGCAACTGGGAATCGGTCGCAAAAAAGTATGCGGATTTTCTTGGTGCAGTGGTCGAAAATGCGGATTGGAAGGGTTTTGAAAGCGTCGTGAGCGGGGAGATTGAGGCCACCGAAGAGCCGCAAGTCGTGGTCGCGCCGGAATACATCGCGGAGTGGGCTCCTGTGGAAGATGGATCGCGCGCCTACGTAGAAAGTCATCTGACACGGCTTGAAAAAACGCTGGCGATTACCCCCGTCGGTGGACCGGAGGATCGCATTCTCGAAATGGGAGCGTATTTGCAGATCACTCCAGCACTAAAA
>Ga0209415_10002126_pt1 | contig 37453 bp, 28 predicted proteins | sample PeaSoiSIISIP2007_FD_187696 | JGI IMG/M metagenome (GOLD analysis project Ga0209415, IMG submission 187696) | Peat soil microbial communities from Weissenstadt, Germany - SII-SIP-2007 (SPAdes) (version 2) | ecosystem: Environmental > Terrestrial > Soil > Wetlands > Peat | place: Germany... | reverse complement strand
CGCCCTCGGCCAGCAGCAGCGACGCGCACGAGTGGCGGAGCTCGTGGAGGTGCCAGTCGCTAAGCCCGGCGCGCTGAGCGATGACCTTGAAGGCCTTGGAGAAGTTGTCCGGGTCGATCGGCGTGCCGATCGGCGTGGTGAACACGTAGCCCGTATCCCGCCAGGCCGCGCCGGCTGCGAGGCGCTCCTCGAGCTGGCGCCGCCGGTGCTCACGAAGCGAGCGCACGACAGGAGCTGGCAGGTTGAGCGTTCGCCGCGAGCGTGCGGTCTTCAGTTCTCCGTAGACGAGCGTGCCGCTCTCGCGTTTCACCTGGGCGCGCACGTAGACCACGGCAGCATCGAGGTCGACGTGGTCCCAACGAAGCCCGAGCAGCTCTCCACGGCGAAGACCGAGGGACAGCCCGACCGAGATCGTCGCTTCGAGACGGTCGCCGGCAGCGTCCGCAAGGAGCTCGTTCGCCTGTTCAATGCTGAGCGCCCGTCCCTCGCGTCGCTGCTGCCTCGGGGGGTCGGTGAGCTTGACGACGTTGCGTGCGTCGAGGCCCCACCGTTCGGCCTGCCCGAGCGCCTGGGAGAGCACACCGCGGATCATCTGGACCGTTCGAGGCGAGAGCGACTGGATCTCGCCCGAAGTGTTCTCTCGCGTCCTTCGGCGTCGGGACTGGAGCTCCTTCGCTTTCTCCGTGAGGAATCGCTGGACATCCAGCGGGGTCAGCTTCGCGATCTGTCTCCTGCCGAGAGAAGGGTAGATGTAGCGCTCGGCCAGGAAGCGGTAGCTCGCGCACGTGCCTGGCGAGACTCGGGCCTCGACGACGTCCTCGGGCCAGCGCTCGATCAGTGTCTGGACCGTGATGCGATCGTCGCCGGCAGGTAGCCCGGAGCTGACTCTGCCTTGCGTGTCTCGAAGCTTCTCGATGACCCCTGCCTGGGTCCGCGAGGAGACGGCCTTGCGGCGACGCTTCCCCGATGCATCCCAGCCGAGATCGACCGACCCGACCCAGAGCCCGTCGGCCCGCCGGTAGATCGAGCCTTCCCCGTGCCCGCGCCGCTTGGCCGCCATGGCGCCCTCCGAACTCCTTGGCTACACCTTTGGCTACACCTAGGAGTTGTCCACAGGCTCTGCAATTGATGCAATGCCTCTGAACTGGGAAGATATGGTGCGCTCGGAGGGACTCGAACCCCCAACCTTCTGATCCGTAGTCAGATGCTCTTTCCAATTGAGCTACGAGCGCTCGCCTCCGCTTGGTGGCGGTGCCTGCGGGTCAGGTCCACCCGCTGCACACGCCGGTCCGGCGAACGGCGATTCATCGTAGCCGGAGACGCCGCCCGGCTCTGCCAGGGAGTTGAGCTGCCCGGACGCGCCGGGCGGGGCGCCGTAGCGCCCCGCCGGTCGAGCGGAGAGGGAGGGATTTGAACCCTCGGACCCGGTTTCCCTGGTCAACTCATTAGCAGTGAGCCCGATTCGGCCGCTCTCGCACCTCTCCTCGGCCGGCCAGTCTAAGCGCCGCGCCGGCCGAGTCCGGAAGCCGGAGCCACACGAGCGACAGCTCCGCCCGCGTCGATCGGCGCGGCGCCCGCCAGGCGGCGTGCTCGGGCGGCCACGCGGCTTGCTGAGGGGAACCTGAGCATTCGGCGGGTCGCGTTGACCGGGAGCGGGCACACTGGTAGACCCACCGGGGAAGTCCCTCAGGACGCCGCCCGGTCCCCACGGCGTGGCTGCGCCTACGGGGCGGCCGCACCGCGTTGAGCGACCGGGTTCCGCTGCCGTTGGGGAAGCACGAGGTGCGGAAACACGCACGCCGATTGGGGGATGGTTGTCCGAGCGCCACGCCGAGATCGAGCCGACGGGGGCCCCGCGCCCCCGGCTGTCGGCGCGCTCCACCGGCCTCCGCTCGTCGGGGCCGGGCCACCGACCCGGTTGGCGACGGGCCTCGGCCGTCGTGCTGCTGGCCGCCACCGCCACCGCGCCCCTGGTGGTGGCCTCCTCCGCCGGCGCTTCGGCGCGCTCGCGGCTCGGTGCCGGCACTGCCCTCGTCCGTGTCGGCGCGCTCGCGCACGTCCCGTCGAGCGCGCGAGCCGATGGCGCCCTCCGGCTCGGGACCCGACTCGAGCTCGGCGTCGCCCTCCGTCCGCGCGATCCGCTCGGCCTCTCGGACTACGCCGCGGCGGTCTCGACGCCGGGCTCGCCCGAGTACCACCGCTACCTCACCCCCCGGTCCTTCGCCGCCCGCTACGGGCCTACGCGCTCCGCCGTCCGCTCGGTCGAGACGGCGCTCCGTCGGGCCGGGCTGAAGGTCGGCAGCCCGTCGGCGAACGACCTCATCCTTCCCGTGAGTGGATCGGTCGGACGGGTCGAGTCGGCGTTCCACACGCGACTCGGCGCCTACCGCCTGGCCGGGGGTGGGCAGGGATGGGCGGCTGAGACCGTGCCGCTGCTCCCCTCGAGCGTCGCCGGCTCGGTCCAGGCCGTCCTCGGCCTGAACGAGCTCGCGACGCCGCACTCGATGCTCGAACGGGCGCCGACGCCGGCCGAGCGTGCCGCGGCCGGGCGGTCCACCGGTGCCGCCGTGTCGCCACGGGTGGCCACGGCGCATGCCGCGACCGCGTCCCCGCAGGCCTGCCCGGCAGCCAGTCAGGACGCGGTCCAGGGAGGTGGCTGGACGGACGCGCAGATCGCCAACGCCTACGGGTTGAGCGCCCTCTACGCCCAGGGCGATCTCGGTGCCGGCCAGACGATCGCGCTCTACGAGCTCGAGCCCTTCTCGACCAGCGACATCGCGACCTTCGACCGCTGCTACTTCGGCGCCAACCACACGAGCCAGATCCAGACGGTACCGGTCGACGGGTTCAACCTCTCGGGCACGGGCTCGGGCGAGGCCCTCCTCGACATCGAGGACATCTCGGCGTTCGCTCCCGCCGCGCACGTGCTCGTCTACGAGGCGCCGAACACGACCTTCGGCGGCCTCGACGAGTACAACGCGATCGTCAGCCAGGACCGGGCGAACATCGTCTCGACGAGCTGGGGCGAGTGCGAATCGGCGCTGCAGGTCGCCGCGCCCGGCGCCCAGGAGGTCGAGAACTACCTGTTCGAGGAGGCCGCCGCGCAGGGCCAGACGGTCTTCTCGGCGGCCGGCGACGACGGCTCGGACGACTGCGCCGGGACGCCGTTCGGCACGACGAACCCGGCCCAGCCGCTGCTGTCGGTCGACGACCCGGCCAGCCAGCCCTACGTCGTCGGCGTCGGTGGGACCTCGCTGCACAGCGACGCCCCGCCGGCGTCCGAGACGGTCTGGAACGACGGCGCCAAGTGGGGCGCGGGCGGCGGCGGCATCTCGAACACCTGGGCGAGCCCGGCCTGGCAGGCCGATTCCGGCGTGCCCGGCGTCCAGCCCGGCGCGAACCGCCAGGTGCCGGACGTGAGCGCGAGCGCCGACGAGTGGCGTGGCATCACCGTCTACAGCAGCTTCTTCTCGGCGTCGTCGGCGAGCACGGCGCCCCAGCCCGGGGGCGTGACCCCGCGCGCGGCGAGCGCGTCTCCGCCCCCGGGCTGGACGACGCTCGGCGGCACGTCGTCCGCCGCGCCGACCTGGGCCGCGATCTCCGCTGAGATCGCGTCGTCGAGCGCGTGCAGCGCCGCGTCGATCCCGACGGTCGGCGGCGCTCCTGACCTCGGCTTCATCGGCGCCGAGCTCTACTCGGTCGCGGCGAACCCGTCCTCGTACGCGGCGTCGTTCAACGACGTGCGCCGCGGGAACAACGACGTGTTCGGCCTCGGCCTCGGCTACCCGGCGACCACGGGCTACGACCTCGCGACCGGCCTCGGCACCCCCATCGTGACCGACGCCACGGGCACCGGCGGCCTGGACGCGAGCCTCTGCGCGGTCGCCGGCAGCGGTTCGTCGACGCCTGCCCGCCCGACCGTCAGCGGGCTCAGCCCCTCCTTCGGCCCGACGTCGGGCGGCGGCACCGTCACCATCACGGGGACGAACTTCCCGGCGGGCGACCCGTCGGCGGTCCACGTCGACTTCGGCAACGCCGCGGCGAGCGTGACCGCCGTGTCGGACGCGCAGACGATCACGGTGTCGCTGCCCGCCGCGACGGTGGCGCCGGGTGCTTCCAGCTTCGCCGGCGCCGGATCGGTCGACGTCTCCGTCACCGTCTCGGGCTCCCCGGGCGCGTCGACCAACCTTCCCGGCAGCTCCTCGGTGTTCAACTACGTCCAGGAGAACGGCACCGGCGCGACGGTCCCGACCGTCACCGGGGTCGGGCCCTCGGGCGGCAACGTCGCCGGGGGGAACACGGTGGTCGTCTACGGCCAGGGCTTCACCGCCGCCGGCACGCCGGCGGTCACCTTCGGCGGGGTCGCCGCCACGAACGTGCACGTCGTCAGCGCCTTCGAGCTCGCGGCGACGGCGCCGCCGGAGACCGGCGCGACGGCGTGCGCCACCGGGCTCGGCTTCGTCCCCTCGGCGGCCTGCCAGGTCCAGGTCGTCGTGACGGACGCCAACGGGTCGAGCGCCACGGGGACGATCCTGCCGGCGCTCTCCGGTGCGATCGTCTTCGACTCGAAGGCCGTCATCGAGCCGACGCCCGAGACGGAGGTCACGCCGGCGACGACCGAGTACGACTACGCGCCGACGCCGGTCATCACGTCGATCGCGCCCGACCCGGGTGACGCCTCGGGCCAGACGCCCGTGCTGATCACCGGGACAGGCTTCAACCTCAACACCTTCGCCTGGGTGAACTTCGGGCCTCCCTCGACGGCGGCGAGCGAGCAGGTCGAGCTGCTCTACATCTCCTCGACGAAGATCGAGATCGCCCCGCCCTCCTCGACGGGCTCGGCGGGCCCGCGCTCCATACCGCTGAACGGCGGCGTGAGCGTCCAGACGAGCGGCGGGCTGAGCAACGTCGTGCCCTTCTCGTACGGGGGCACCCCCGTCGTGCGGTCCATCTCCGCCCTCGGTGGCCCGGCGACCGGCGGCACGGTGCTGCACATCCGGGGCACGGGCCTGTCGAGCGTCCGGGGCATCGTCTTCGCGGGCGAGCTCACCCCTGAAGGCGGGACCGCCCCGGCCGCCTCGACGGGCTACGCCATCACCGGGCAGACGGACCGCTCGCTCACCGTGGTCACGCCGGCAGCCCTCCCCGGACCCGTCGACGTCCTCCCGTGCAGCGCCACGGCGTGCGCTAGGACGAACCCGACGGTCGACACCTTCGTCTACTTCGATCCCGGGGCTCCCTCGCTCGCGGCGGTGGCGCCGCGCCACGGCCCGGCACACGGCGACAGCGACGTCGTCCTGTTCGGGGACAACCTCGACGGCGCCGTCTCGGTCCGCTTCGGCGACACTGCCACCGACCACTTCGTCGGGGTCGCCGGCGTCCCCTCCTCGGACCCCTACGTGCTTGCCGTGCGCTCGGCGCCCGGGCGGGCGGGCAGCACGGTCCACGTCAGCGTGGTCACGCGCTCCGGTCGCACCCGGGTCCTCGCGGCGGGGACCTTCCACTTCACGAAGAGCGGACCGAGCGCCCCCCGCAACCTGCAGGCCGTCGTGCACGGCTCCGACGCGCACCTGTCGTGGGTGGCGCCGATGAGCGACGGCGGCTCGCCCGTCACCGCGTACCAGGCGATCGCCTCGGCCACCGGTGTCGCCCCTGAGGGCGTCCAGGTCGGCCCGGGTGCCCGCTCGGCCGACTTCGGCCACCTCGTCGCCGGGCGCGCCTATACCTTCCGCGTCGTCGCCGACAACGCCGTGTCGGGCCGAGGCGTGTGGGCGACCGCCGGCCCGAGGGCCGTCCAGTTCTCTGCCGACGGCTACCGCCTCGCGACGAGCGCCGGCGTCGTCGCCGGCTACGGGAGCCTCCCGGCGCTCGGCGGCGTCGACGGCGAAGTCGACAGCTCGGTCGTCGGCATCACCGGCACCGCCGACGGCGGCGGCTACTGGCTCGTGACCTCGGACGGATCCGTCTACGCGTTCGGCGACGCCAACAACTACGGCTTCCAGCACCCGTCGGCGCCGATCGCCGCCATCGAAGGCACGTCCGGCAGCGACGGCTACTGGGTCCTCACGAAGAGCGGGGGCGTCTTCGCCTTCGGCCGCGCCAAGTTCTACGGCTCGCTCGCCAGGCGTCCCCGGGCCGTGGCCGGCGGCGTCGTCGGCCTGGCCCCGGCCCCCGACGACGACGGCTACTGGCTCGTGAACGGTCACGGGCGCGTGTTCGCCTTCGGCGACACCAAGTCGTACGGCTCGCTGCCTGCCGCGTCGGCGCCCGCCGTCGGCATCGCCGCGACGCCCGACGGCAAGGGCTACTGGGTGCTCGACGCAGCCGGCGGCGTGTCCGCCTTCGGCGACGCCCACCGCTACGGGGAGCCGGGACACCTCGCCGGGCACGCCGTGTCGCTGACCGCCACGCCGGACGGGCACGGCTACTGGATCGCGACCTCGACCGGGGCGGTGTACGCCTTCGGCGACGCCCACTACGAGGGGGGCGCGGCACCGGCGGCCGGCAACAACTACGTGGGTCTCGCCACAACCTGAGCGCCACTCGCTGTTGCGGCAACCGCCGCGCGAGAACGCGACCCGCGCGTGACCGGAGCGCTGCTGCCGGTTGATTGCAACATGACGGTGATATTTCACCCCGCGGTCATCTTTCAGTCGCGGGCCGAGCGCGAGCCGTCCACCTTCACCTCCTACCGTCTGGCGCGACAACGCCCCGCTCCACGCCCGTGGAGCGGACCCGCGACCCGTCGACACGACGGTGAAGGAGGAACATGCGGATGCGCAAGACCACGGCAGTTCGCTGGTCGGCCGGCCTGGCCGGATCGGCGATGGCGCTCGTCGCCGCGCTGGCACCGGCGTCGGGGGCGAGCGCGAGGGAGGGCGCCGTGAAGGACGCGTCGTGCAACTGGGCGACCGCGACGTCGGTCGCCGCGTGCGGGGGGATGAGCGCGCTCATCGCGGCCGCCCAGAAGGAAGGCGTCCTCAACACGATCACCCTGCCGCCCACGTGGGCGAACTACGGGACGCTGCTGAAGGAGTTCTCGTCCAAGTACCACATCAAGTACACCGACGCCATCCCCGACGGCTCGAGCCAGCAGGAGCTCGACGCCATCGTCCACGAGAAGGGCACGAGCAAGGCCCCCGACGTCGTCGACGTGGGCACCGCGTTCGCCATCGACGGCGCCAGCGAGCACCTGTTCGCTCCGTACAAGGTGCAGGAGTGGAACCAGATCCCGGCCAACGAGAAGGACGCCAACGGCGACTGGTACTACGACTACGGCGGCTACGTCTCGATCGGCTACGACGCCTCGGCGTTCACGAGCCCCCCGACCTCGTTCAAGAGCCTGCTGGGCTCCCAGTTCAAGGGCGCGGTCGGCCTTGACGGCGACCCGACGCAGGCCAACGCCGCGTTCTCCGCGGTCTTCGCCGCATCGCTCGCCAACGGGGGCTCGTTCAACAACGTCGTGCCGGGGATCCAGTTCTTCAAGCAGCTCGCGAGCGCCGGAAACTTCGTGACGGCGCAGTCCGACGCCGCGACCATCGGCAGCGGGCAGATCAAGGTCGGCATCGACTGGGACTACCTGAACGCCGCCTACGCCGCGCAGCTGCAGGGCAAGGTCGACTGGAAGGTGATCATCCCCTCCGACGCCCACTACGCGAGCTACTACGTGCAAGCGGTGAGCAAGTACGCACCCGACCCGGCGGCTGCCCGGCTCTGGGAGGAGTTCCTCTACTCGAACGAGGGCCAGAACGGCTGGCTCGAGGGCTTCGCCCGCCCGGTCCTCCTGAACAACCTCATCAAGGACCACGCGGTGAACGAGTCGGCGCTCGCCAAGCTCCCGGTGGTGTCCGGAGCGGCGGCCTTCCCGAGCCAGGCGCAGCAGTCCGCGGCGAAGGCCATCGTCGTCCAGCAATGGCCGTCGGTCGGCTAGCGGACGAACGAGCGTCGGCGACGAAACAAGCACTGACGGAGGCAACCGGCTGATGGGGCTGACCGCTCCTGCGAGGCAGGTACGGCCTTCCCCCGAGGAGGCCACCGCGCCCGGCCCGCCGGCCGCGCGCGGTGGCCTCCGCCACCGGCTCAACCGGCTCCGGCGCTTAATCGGGATCGGGCCGTTCCTCGCCTACCTGACGCTCTTTCTGATCGTCCCTTCGATCTCGGTCGTCTCCTCGGCCTTCGAGGACGAGAAGGGCAACTTCACGTGGTCGAACATCACGGCCTCGTTGCACGGCGTCTACCTCACCTCGTACAAGACGAGCCTCGAGATCTCCGCCGTCTCGGCGCTCGTCTCCGCCGTCGCCGGGACGCTCGTCGCGATCGCCCTCGCCTCCTCGACCAGCAGGACGCTGAACCGGCTCGTCACCACCGGCTCGGGGGTGTTCGCCAACACCGGCGGCCTGCCGCTGGCGTTCGCGTTCATCGCCACGCTCGGCAACTTCGGCATCGTGACGAAGATCCTCTCCGCGATCGGCTGGGATCCGTACAATCACGGCTTCACGCTGTACTCGGCGACGGGGCTCGTGGTCGTGTACTGCTACTTCCTCGTGCCGTTGATGGTCCTCGTCATGCTGCCGGCGGTGCAGAACCTCCGCAGCGAGTGGTTCGAGGCCGCGTCGATCCTCGGCGCCAGCCGTCGTGAGTGCTGGCACCGCGTCGGGATCCCCCTGCTCGGCCCGGCGTTCTTCGCCGCGCTGATGGTGCTCTTCACGGACGCGTTCGCCGCGTACGCGACCGCCGAGACCCTCACCCAGGGCACGGTGCCGCTCGTCCCGATCCAGATCGGGAGCCTGATCGAGGGCAACGTGCTCTCGAACCAGCAGAACCTCGGTGACGCCCTCGGCCTCGGGATGATCGTGGTGGTCGCGATCGCCGCCGTCCTCTACGCCACCGTCCAGCGAAGGGCGGCGCGATGGCAGCACTGACCCTCACCCCGGGTGCCGCGGTGAGGCGCCGTTCCCCGAGCGCCTCGGCCTTCCGCTTCGGGTTCGCGCCGCGCACGATCATCCTCGTCCTCACCGGGCTCTACTTCCTGATCCCGCTCGCGGCCTCGGCTCGCTACGCGCTCGAGGGGAGCGGCGGATCGATCTCGTTCTCCTCCATCGACCAGCTCTTCCACGACGGGACGCTCTGGTCGGGGCTCGTCACGTCGCTCGAGATCGCGGCCGGCGCCGCGGTGATCACGCTTCTGCTCCTCGTGCCGACCTCGATCTGGATCAACCTGCGGATGCCGGCCTTCCGAAGGACCATGGAGGGCCTGACCCTGCTGCCCCTCGTGGTGCCGACGGTCGTGTTGGTGCTCGGCATCTTCGGCGCCTTCCGGAGCTTCCCGAACCTCATCGTCGGCACCCCGGTGATCCTCGCCCTCGAGTACGTCGTGCTGGCGCTGCCGTTCTCCTACCGGGCGATCGACAGCGGGGTGCAGGCCCTCGACCTGCACACGCTCGTCGACGCCGGCAAGTCGCTCGGCTCCGGCTGGACGCAGCTGTTCTGGCGCGTGCTGCTGCCGAACCTGCGCACCGCCATCCTCTCGGCGGCCTTCCTCACCGTCGCCTACTCGATCGGCGAGTTCGCGGTCGCCAACCTGCTCACCTTCAACACGTTCCCGACGCGGCTGTACGAGGTCGGCACCGAGTACGCGGGCGAGGCGACGGCCGTCAGCGTGTTCGCGCTCGTGCTCACCTGGGGCCTGCTCCTCGTGATGTCCTTCGTCGGCGGCCGCAAGCGACGTCAGCACGCCGCGACCGCCGCGCTCCCCGCGACCACGGAGCTCGCGGGGAGCGTCTCCGAGGACCTCGCCGCAGAGGTGGACGAGCTCGCCGGTGCGGTCGGCCTCGGAGGAGCAGGCGCCGCAAGCGCTCCAGCGCCCCATGACGAGGAGCAGGGAATGACCGACGACCCGGCCCCCGATGACGAGGAGAACTGAGATGAGCGAGCTCGGCACGGTGTCGCCGCCCGCCGCGATCATGAGCCTCGCGGGAGGCGTCGCGGGGCTCGCTGCCGCCGGGCGCAGCGGCGTCAGGGTCGAGCTGGTCGACTGCGAACGTCGCTACGGCACGGTCGCGGCGCTCGACCGGCTGAGCCTCACCATGGAGCCCGGCGAGCTCATCGCGCTGCTCGGACCGTCGGGCTGCGGCAAGACGACGGCGCTGCGGGCCCTCGCCGGCCTGGAGCAGCTCGACGCCGGGTCGGTGCGGATCGACGACGTGGAGGTGACCAACCTCCCGACGAGCAAGCGCCAGCTCGGCATGGTCTTCCAGGCCTACAGCCTCTTCCCGAACATGACGGCGCTCGACAACGTCGCCTTCGGGCTGCGCATCCGCAAGGCGGCTTCGTCCCACCGCCGCAGCCGCGCCGGGGAGCTGCTCGAGCTCGTGGGCCTCTCGCCCCAGGCGGACCGCTTCCCCCATCAGCTCTCCGGCGGCCAGCAGCAGCGCGTCGCCCTCGCACGGGCGCTGGCGGTCAGCCCCCGCGTCCTGCTTCTCGACGAGCCGCTCTCGGCCCTCGACGCGAAGGTGCGGGCCCAGCTGCGCGACGAGATCCGCCGCATCCAGCTCGAGGTCGGCATCACGACGCTGTTCGTGACCCACGACCAGGAGGAGGCGCTCTCGATCGCGGACCGGGTCGGCGTCATGAGCGCCGGCCGGCTCCAGCAGCTCGGCGTGCCCGCGGAGATCTACGAGCAGCCGGCCAACGTCTTCGTCGCGGAGTTCGTCGGGTCCGTGAACCGCCTGCCAGGCACGGCGGCCGCGGGACGCAGCGTCGACGTGCTCGGGACGCGCCTGCCCCTCCCGCCCGGACACGAGATCCTCGCTCCCGGCGCCGACGTCGACGTGCTGCTGCGTCCCGAGGCGGTGCGCCTGCGCCCCGACAGTGCCGGGCTCGGGCTCGTCACGAGCCGGTCCTTCCTCGGCTCGGTCATGCGGGTGAACGTCGCGCTCGGCGGCCAGCTCGCGGTCGTCGCAGCGGTCCCGGCGATCGAGGGAGCGATGCTCGGCGTCGGCACCACCGTCGCCGTCGAGCCCGTCGGCGCGCCCCTCTTCGTCGCCGAGCGGAGCGCCGCCCGGTGAGCGCGACAGGGACTCGCATCGCCCGCCCGCGCACGATGCCCGGGTCGACGATCGCCACCGGACCCCCCGGGCGCGGCGGCTACCGCCGCCTCCTGACCGGCCCGCCCGAGCCGCTCGCCGTGCGGACCGACCTCGGGGGTGCCCGGCCCGGTGGCCGGCTCCGCCCGCTGGTCGCCTTCGCCCACCTCACGGACCTCCACGTCGCCGACGTCCAGAGCCCCGCTCGCGCCGAGTTCCTCGACCGGCTCGGCGACCCGGACTCGCCGCACGCCCCGGCCGTCGGGCGCGTCGGCACCTACCGGGCCCAGGAGGCGCTCACCTACCAGGTCGTCGAGGCCATGGCTCGAGCGGTGCAGGCCCGGCCGGTCGGCCCGGCGACGGGCACGACGGTGGCCTTCGCCGTCTCGACGGGGGACGCCACCGACAACTGCCAGGCGAACGAGCTGGAGGCGTACCTCACGCTGCTCGACGGCGGGCGCGTCGTCGAGCCGGACTCGGGCGACCGCTCGCGCTTTGAGGGCGTGGGCTGTGCCGACGCCTACGACCGCCGCTACCACCACCCGGACGGCACCCCCGAGGGCGAGATCGACGACCTGCCCCGGGCGCGCCACGGCTTCCCCCTCGTCCCCGGGCTGCTCGACGCCTGCCGCGTGCCGTTCCGGGCGAGCGGCCTCGGGCTGCCGTGGTACGCCGTGTACGGCAACCACGACGCGCTGTTCGGCGGGACGCTCGCGCCCGACGGGACCCTGACGCGTCTCGCGCTCGGCGGTGAGAAGCCGGTCGACGTCGCCGAGACCGCCGGGGTCGTCGGACTCCTCCTCGACAACGAGACGAGTCCGTCCGCGGAGGCGTGGGGGCTGCTCGGCGGCCCGAGGCGCGCGGTGGCCCCGGACCCGGGCCGGCGGCCCGTCGGGGCGAAGGAGTGGATCGCCGCCCATCTGGCGTCACCCGGGGCCCCGCGGGGGCACGGCTTCGACGCCCTCGCCGTCGACGAGGGCCGCGCCTACTACGGCTTCGACGCCGGGCCGGTCCGCTTCCTCGTGCTCGACACCGTGAACCGGGCCGGCGGATGGCAGGGCTCGATCGACGCCGACCAGCTCGACTGGCTGGAGGAGGAGCTGATGGCGGGACACCGCAGCTTCCTCACCGCCTCGGGGCGGCGGCTGCTCCACGACGCCGGAGATCGGCTCTTCGTCCTGCTCAGCCACCACCCGCTCGAGACGCTCGTGAACGGGTGGTCGCCCGACGGCGGCCGCCGGCACCTGCGCGACGAGGTCGCCTCGCTGCTCGCCCGCTTTCCGAACGTCGTGTGCTGGGTGAACGGCCACACCCACGAGAACGCCGTCACGGCGATGCCGGCCACCGTGGCGCTCCCGGGCGCGCCGGGCGGCTTCTGGCAGGTGACGACGGCCTCGCACATCGACTGGCCCCAGCAGTCCCGTCTCGTCGAGCTCGCGCTCGACGAGACGACCGGCGACCTGGTCGTCGCCGCCACGATGCTCGACCACGCCGGCGCGCTGGCGCCGCGCGGCCTCGACCTGGACGGGCCGCTCGTGCTGGCGGGCTGGTCGCGCGAGCTGTCGGCGAACGCCTGGCAGGGCCGCGCCTCCGCCCGAGAGCCGCTCGGGCGGGGCGGCCTCCTCGACCGCAACGTGGCGCTCGTCGTGCCGGCACCGTTCCCCGTGACGCGCAGGTGAGCGGCGAGACGCCCCGCCTCGTCGTCGTCGGCGGCGGGATCATCGGGACCATGCACGCCGTCGAGGGCGCGCGCCGGGGCTTCAGCGTCGTGCAGCTCGAGCGGGACCTCGCCCCCCGCGGCGCGTCGGTGCGCAACTTCGGCCTCGTCTGGGTGGGGGGGCGCGCGAGCGGCGCCGAGCTCGACCTGGCGCTGCGTGCCCGGGAGCGCTGGGAGGCGATCGCCGCGGCGTGCCCGGGGACGGGCTTTCGCGCGAGCGGCTCGCTCACCGTGGCGCGCACGCCCGGTGAGCTCGAGGTCCTGGAGGAGGTCGCCGCCCGCCCCGACGCGGAGCTGCGCGGCTTCTCGCTGCTCTCCGGAGCCGAGGCGCGCCGCGAGAACCCGGCGCTCGGCGGCGGGTTCCTGGCGGCGCTGCGCTGCGCGCACGACGCCGCCGTCGAGCCGCGGCTCGTGCTCGGGGCGCTCCGCGAGCACCTGGTGAGCACGGGCGCCTACACCTGGCTCCCCGGTCGCCAGGCGATGGAGGTGGCCGCCCACGGCGTGGTCGACCACACGGGCGTGCGCCACGAGGGCGACCTCGTCGTCTGCTGCGTCGGGGCGCGCCCCGGCGGCTTCCTCGACGGACAGCTCGCCGGGGCGCCGCTGCGCCGGGTGCGGCTGCAGATGCTCGAGACCGCGCCCCACGACGGCCCCGTGCCGACGGCGCTCGCGGACGGCGACTCGCTCCGCTACTACCCCGCCTACGCCGGGGCGGCAGCCGAGGCGCTCGCCCCCCAGGACCCGGTCGCCGCCGCATGGCGGGCGCAGCTCCTGCTGGTGCAGCGGCTCACGGGCCACCTCACCGTCGGCGACACGCACAGCTACGACGAGCCCTTCGCCTTCGACGTGGACGACGCCCCCTACCGTCACCTGCTCCACGTCGCCGCCGAGCTCCTTGGCGGGCCGCTCCCGCCCGTCGAGCGCCGCTGGGCCGGCGTCTACAGCGAGGTGACCGATCCCGGGCTGCTCTACTACCGGGCCGAGGTCGCCCCCGGGGTCGTGGTCGTGACCGGGCCCGGGGGCAGGGGGATGACGATGTCGCCCGCGATCGCCGAGGAGAGCTTCACATGACCCGCTCCGGGCCCGACGCCCCCCGCATCGCCCTCGCCTGCCTCGACATGGCGGGGACCACGGTCGAAGACGCCGGCGCCGTCTCGTACGCGTTCGCCGCCGCGCTCGACGAGGTCGGGGTGGTCGAGGGATCGGCCGAGTGGGAGCGCATGGCCGAGTACGTCGCCGACACGATGGGGACCTCGAAGATCGTGGTGTTCCGGGCGCTGTTCGACGACGAGCAGGTGGCGGAGAAGGCCAACGCCGCCTTCGAGGCCGACTACGAGGAGCGCATCGCGTCCGGAGCCGTCGTGCCAATCGCGGGCGCCGAGGAGGCGATCGCCGAACTGCGCGGCGCGGGCGTGAAGGTCGCGCTGCACACCGGCTTCTCCGTCGTGACGCGCAACCGGCTCGTGGCGGCGCTCGGCTGGGAGGAGATCGCCGACCTCCTGCTCTGCCCCGCCGAGGCCGGTCGGGGCCGGCCGTACCCGGACATGGTGCTCACCTCGCTGCTCCGCCTGGGCGTCGACGACGTCGCGGCGGTCGCCATCTGCGGCGACACCGCGGCCGACGTCGAGGCGGGCCGCCACGCCGGCGCGTCGGTGGTCGCGGGCGTGCTCACCGGCGCGGACGGCGCCGATCGACTGCTCGGTGCCGGGGCGACGCACGTCCTCGGCTCGATCGCCGAGCTCCCCGGGATCCTCGGCATCCGGTGAGCGCGACGGGCGACACGGCGCGCCCCGCGCCCGACCCTGTGGCGCCCGACCTCGTGGCGCCCGACCTCGTGGCGCCCGACCTCGTGGCGCTCGTGGAGCGGCGCCGGCAGGGGTTCGGCCTGGAGCGCCGCTTCTACGCCGATCCCGACCTCTACGAGCTGGAGCTCGACGCCGTCTGGCGGGCAGGCTGGCTCTTCGCCGGCCACTCCTGCGAGCTCGCCCGCCCCGGCGACTTCCTCACCTACGACGCGATGGGCGATCCGGTCGTCGTCGTCCGCCAGCTCGACGGGTCCCTCCGGGCGGTGCACAACGTCTGCCGCCACCGGGGCTCGCTCGTCGTCGTCGAGGAGGCCGGTCACGCCTCCCGCCTCGTCTGCCCCTACCACCAGTGGGTGTACGACCTCGACGGCCGCCTGGCGCGCTGCCCCGGAGCTCCGGAGGGCTTCGACCCGTCGAGCTCGCCGTTGCTGCCCGTCGCCGTGCGCGAGCTCGCCGGGCTCGTGTTCGTCTGCCTCGCCGCCGCTCCGCCCGACTTCGACGGGGCGGCCGCCGAGCTCGGCCGGATGGCGGCCCCCCAGGGTCTCGGCGCGGCGAGCGTGGCACGCTCGATCGACTACCTCGTCCCGGCGAACTGGAAGCTCGTCTGGGAGAACAACCGGGAGTGCTTCCACTGCGCGGTCAACCATCCCCAGTACGTGCGGGCCAACTTCGACCGCTTCGCCCCCGGCGAGGACGCCCGCGTCGACGAGCTGGCCGCGGCGCTCGAGCGGACGCTCGCCGAGCTGGCCGGCTCCGAGGTGCTCGGCGAGCTCCACTCCGAGCTCGGCCTGGCCGCCTTCCCCGACGGGAGCGGCCGGCGCTGGTGGTCGGCGAACCGCACCGCCCTCCAGGAGGGCTTCGTCACCGAGTCGGTCGACGGCCGCCGGGTCGCCCCGCTCATGGGCAGCTACCGGCGGGAGGACGTCGGGACGCTCCGGCTGCGGACGCTGCCGAACTTCTGGTGCCACGCCAGCTGCGACCATGCGGTGACGACCCGCCTCACCCCGGCCGGACCGGAGGCGACGAGGGTGCGCGTCTCCTGGCTCGTGGCGGGCTCGGCCGTCGAGGGGCACGACTACACCACCGAGCGACTGCTCCCGTTCTGGCAGCTCACGTCGGAGCAGGACTGGACGATCTGCGAGCGCCAGCAGCGCGGGGTCATGTCGCGGGCCTTCGTGCCCGGGCCCCTCTCTCCGACGAAGGAGGCCAATGTCGAGCGTTTCCTCGCCTGGTACGTGGGCCGGCTCGCGACCGCGCTCGGCCTTCCCGGCCCCGGCGCGCCGGAGCCGGGTCCGCGAACGCGATCGCCGGCCGCGGCCCGGTCCTGACGGCCGGTCGGCTCAGGAAGCGGGGAGCGCCACCGCCGCCTCTGGCGAGGCGACCCGGAAGCTGAAGCTCTCCTCGAGGTAGAGCCTGACGGCGTCGGCGTCGTGGCCGGCGTAGCCGAGGGAGAGGTCCTCGCCCGACTCGAACGAGAAGTCGCCGCCGCGCATGCTGAGGACGACGGCCCCCCGGACGCCGGGCGCCCAGACGATGGGTCCGCCGAGGATGGAGCGCAGGTGCTCGAGGAGGAGCACGCCGCCGTGCTCGGCGGTCTCGACGACGCCGGTGTAGCCCTCGGGGCTGAGGGCGAGCCCGTAGGGGCCGTCGACGCCGGCGCTGCGGAGCACCGCCACCGCCTTGGCGACGCGGCTCGGGTACTGCACGACCCCGTTGCCGAGCGCGATCGCCTTGTGCGGCGAGGCCTGGGTGATGCCGGTGATCCCGCCCTCCGCGTAGCCGTGGAAGACGGCGACGTTCTCGGCGAGCGCGAGGCTGCGCGCCGCCTCGTCGAGGCCGGCGAGGTCGAGGTCGTCGGCGCCGCGGTCGGCGTCGCGCAGCTCGGCGAGCTCGAGGCTGAACTCGGCGCGCAGCTCGACCAGGGGGAGGACACGCCGCTGCGCGGCGGCCACGCCCTTCACCGGGCCGGCCTTGAGCGCCGTGATGCGGCCGAGGTTCGTCGCCGAGTGCTCCCAGCCGTGCGGGCCGGAGAAGTCGACCAGCTTGCGAGCGGCGAGCGCGGGCCGCAGGGCGTCGTGCGCCTCCTGGTCGAGGGCGTCCCAGCCGGCGGGGGTGATGGGTGCGTGGCCGCGGAGGAGGTGGCTCACAGCGTCGCCTCCTTGCTCGAGCCCTTCAGGCTGCCGATGCCGAGCGAGCCGGAGCCGTCCGGGGCGGAGGGCGCCGCGCCGCCGGAGCCGCCCGTCGACTCCTCGACCTCGAGCACGGGAAGCGTGGTGAACAGGTAGGTGCGCAGCTGCTGGTCGAGCACCGGGTCGCGCCGGCGCAGCCACTCGAGGGTCATGGCCGCGTGCTCCTTCTCCTCGTCCCGGTTGTGGGCGAGGATCCCGGCCAGCTCCGCATCGCTCGTGGCGGCGACGCGCTGGTCGTACCAGTCGATCGCCTCCAGCTCCTCCATGATCGAGACGATCGCCCGGTGCTGGTCGACCACCTCGGCAGAGAGCACCTCGGCCGACTCGTGCAAGCTCCCACTCGATGCCGCCATGCGGTCCCCTCCTCGTCTCGGGCGCGGCGCCGGCTCCCGGCGGGTGCCGGGCCCGCGGCTGCCAGCGGCTGGTACGTACGGCTCCGACCCCGCCGAGCGGCGCCGTTAGCACGGTAGCCGGAGGCGCCGGTGGACCGTCGCGACCGGCCGTCCGATCGGGCGGCTGCAGCCGGCGCGGCGGACGGTCACGGTGTGGCGCGGCCGCAACTCCTAGGGTGAGGGGATTGTCTCGCCGCACGGGCGCGGCCGGAACCGGGAGGAAAGCGACCTCGATGTCGGGTGGCGTGCCGGCGACGAACCTCGGTTTCCCGCGCCTCGGCGCGCAGCGCGAGCTAAAGCGCGCCCTCGAGGGCTACTGGTCGGGCGAGATGAGCGCCGCGCAGCTGCGCGGCGCCGCGTCGAGCCTGCGGCGCGAGCGCTGGCTCCTCCAGCGCGAGCACGGGATCGACCACGTCCCCTCGAACGACTTCTCCCTCTACGACCACGTCCTCGACACGGCGGTGATGGTGGGCGCGGTCCCGGACCGCTACGTCGGCGTCGGCGGCCCGAGCGGGATGGAGGCGTACTTCGCGATGGCCCGGGGCGGCGAGGTCGACGGCCGGCCGGTCGCGCCGCTCGAGATGCGGAAGTGGTTCGGCACGGACTACCACTACCTCGTCCCCGAGATCGAGCCGGGGAGGCGCTTCGAGCTGTCCTCGATGAAGCCGGTCGACGAGTTCCACGAGGCGGCGGTGCTCGGCGTCGCCACGCGGCCGGTCGTCCTCGGCCCGATCTCGTTCCTGCACCTCGCCCGCCAGCGGGGCGCGGACATGCTGCGCAGCCTGTTCGAGGACGGCCTGCTCGACGTCTACGAGCAGCTGGTCAACTCCCTCGCCTCGGCGGGCGCCACCTGGGTGCAGATCGACGAGCCGGCCTTCGCCACCGATCTCGACGCCGAGCTGCTCGACGTCTGCCGCTACGTGTACGGCCGCCTCGCGGCCTCCGCGCCGTCGTGCGCGCTCATCGTCGCGACGTACTTCTCCGACCTCAGGCAGAACCTGCCTGTCGCGCTGACGCTGCCGGTCGCGGCCCTCCACCTCGACCTGGTGGCCGGGGCCCGCCAGCTCGACGAGGCGCTCGCCCTCTCGCCCCGCTCGCTCACCTTGTCCCTCGGCGTCGTCGACGGCCGCAACGTCTGGCGGACCGACCTCGAGCAGACCCTCGCCCTCTTGCAGGCCGCCGAGTCGCACATCGGTCCCGACCGGCTCCTCGTCGCGCCGTCCTGCTCGCTCCTGCACCTGCCGGTCGACACCCGGACGGAGGACCAGCTCGCTCCGGAGCTGCGCGACCGGCTCGCCTTCGCCGTCCAGCGCCTCGACGAGGTGGCCCTCCTCGTCCGCGGGCTCCGCCACGGCCGCGAGGCGATCGCCGACGCCCTGGAGGCGAGCGCCCGGGCGGGGATGTCGCGCGCCGTCGCGGCGGCCCGCAGCGACCGGGCCGTGGCGGCCCGCCTGGCGGCGCTCGACGGCGGCGCCGAGCGTCGCGCCAGCCCCTACGAGGTGCGTCGGGAGGCCCAGACGGCGCGCTTCGGGCTGCCCCTGCTCCCGACGACGACGATCGGCGCCATGCCCCAGACGCGCGAGCTCCGCCGCCAGCGCTACCGGCGGCGCCGGGGCGACCTCGTCCAGGGCGCCTACGACGACGCGATCCGCATCGAGATCGCCTCCGCCATCGCCGTCCAGGAGATCGCCGGCCTCGACGTGCTCGTCCACGGGGAGTTCGAGCGCGGCGACATGGTGGAGTACTTCGCCGAGCACCTGGAGGGCTTCGCCCTCACCGCCAACGGCTGGGTCCAAAGCTACGGCCCGCGTTGTGTGAAGCCGCCGATCATCGTCGGTGACGTGGTGCGCCGCGCGCCGATCGCCGTCGAGTGGGCCTCCTACGCCCAGTCGCTCACCGACAAGCCGGTGAAGGGCATCATCACCGGACCGATGACGATGCTCGCCTGGTCGTTCGTGCGCGACGACTGCCCCCCCGAGACCGTGGCGAGGCAGCTAGCGCTGGCGGTGCGCGACGAGGCGGCCGACCTCGAGGCGGCCGGGATCGGGATCATCCAGATCGACGAGCCGGCGCTGCGCCAGGGCCTGCCGATGCACGAGGACGACCGCCCGGACTACCTACACTGGGCGGTCGACGCGTTCCGGCTCGCCTCCTCGGGCCTCGCGGACTCGACCCAGCTCCACACGCACATGTGCTACGACGACCTCGAGGATGTCGTCGACGCCGTCGTGGCGATGGACGTCGACGTCGTCTCGGTCGAGGCGGCGAGCTCGCACCAGCGGATCGTCGCCAGCTTCGCGTCGCACGGCTACCAGGGCGGGCTCGGGCCGGGCGTGTGGGACGTCCGCTCGCCGCGCCTCCCCTCGGTCGAGGAGATCGAGAAGGCGCTGCGCGCCGTGCTCGAGGTGCTCCCCGTCGAGCAGGTGTGGGTGAACCCGGACTGCGGCCTGAAGACGCGCGACTGGGACGAGGTGACGCTGGCGCTCGACAACATCGTCGAGGCGGCCGCCCGGGTGCGCGGGTCGTTCGTGACGACCGACGCCCTTCCCGCCGCCGCGGCCGGCGACGGCGGCGGGGAGACCGTCCTCGAGGCAGACGGTGCTCCGGCGACGCCCGGGCCGGCGGCCGAGGCCGCCGACGGCACGGCCGGCGAGGCCGTGCCGGCGGGCGCGCCCGGCGAGGTCTCCGGCGACGGTGCGGCCGGCGACGGCGCGCCGGACGGGACGGCGCTGCAGGCGGCCGGTCCCGCGAGCCCGGGAGCCCCGAGGAAGCGCCGCCGCCGACGTGGCTCGCACGGTCGTCGCCGCCCGGGTCCGCCGTCCCCGGAGACCTCGCCGAGCGCGTGATGCGGGCCCGGGCCCGCCGGCGCCCGTGGCGGTCCGGGGGCGCCGGCGACGCGAGCCCGGGCTAGGAGGCCGCCGCGCCGGCCCCGCTCAGGTGGTGCCCGCCCTCGATCTCGAGGAGGATGCGCTTTCGGTCGAGCCCTCCCGCGAAGCCGGTGAGCGTGCCGGACGCGCCGATGACCCGGTGGCAGGGGACGACGATCGCGATGGGGTTGCGGGCGTTCGCGTGCCCGACGGCGCGCGCCGCGCCGGGGCGGCCGATGGCGGCGGCGACCTCCCCGTAGCTGGCGGTCGTGCCGTAGGGGATGGCACGCAACGCCTCCCACACGGCGAGCTGGAAGGGCGTCCCGCTCGGCGCGAGCTCGAGGTCGAAGTCGCGGCGTCCTCCGGCGAAGTACTGGCGGAGCTGTGCTGCGGCGGCACCGAGCTCGCCCGTGTCGGCCACGGCGCCGGGGCCGGGCTCGGCCGGACCGGTCCCGTGGTCCATGTGGACACCGGTCAGCCGGCCGTCGGCGTCTCCGGTGAGGAGCAGCCGGCCGATCGGGCTGTCGAGGAAGCGGTAGCGCTCGGTCATCGTGTCGTCACCTTTCGTCGTGTGGGGAGCTCGCGCCGGCCCCGCGCCGGGGCGTGCGGCACGGACCAGAGATGGAGCACCGCATAGGAGCGCCAGGGACGCCAGCGCACGGCGAGCGCGGAGGCCTCGCGGGGGGTCGAGGCGCGCCCGAGTGCCGCGAGAGAGCGGCGGACGCCGAGGTCGTCGGCGAGCATCACGTCGGGATGCCCGAACGCCCGCATGGCGATGTAGTCGGCGGTCCACGGCCCGATCCCCGGAAGCGCCTCGAGGCCGGCGCGCGCCTCCTCGGCGTCGACGCCGGCGTCGAGCACCAGCGAGCCGCCGGCGAGCGCGCCGGCCAGCGCGACGAGCGAGGTGGCGCGCGCCCGGGGCATCGGCAGCGACGCCGGGTCGGCCGCCGCGAGCGTGGCGGCATCGGGGAAGAGGTGGGTCAGCCCCCCGCCGCCCGGCGGGCCGTCCGCCGTGAGGGGCTTGCCGTGCTCGGCGACGAGGCGGGCGAGGACGGTGCGTGCGCCCCCGACCGAGACCTGCTGGCCGACGACGGCCCGTACCGCGAGCTCGTGCGGGTCGACGCTGCCCGGGATCCGTCGCCCCGGCACGGCGCGCACGAGCGCGCCGAGCGTGGGGTCGTCGCCGAGGTGCGCGTCGACGGCGACCGGGTCCGCGTCGAGGTCGAGCAGGCGCCGGCAGCGCTGGACGGCGGCCTGGAGGTCGCGCAGGTCGTCGAGGTGCAGGCGAGCCCGCACGTACCCGTCGGCCGGCGAGAGCTCGGCGAGCCCGGCGCCGTGGGGGAGCGCGAGGGTCCGGGCGAAGCGGCCGGGGCCCGTCTCCTCGACGCCAGGGACGGCGCGCGCCGCGAGGAAGGCCAACGTGGCGGCGGCGTCGTGGGGGAGGCGCAGCGCCAGGCGGAGGTCGACGCTGTCGGCGAGGCCGGCGGGGCGGTGCCGGCTGCGTCTGCGCAGCTCGCTCGGCGTCGTGGCGAACACCATGCGGATGGTGTCGTTGAACTGGCGGACGCTGGCGAAGCCGGCCGCGAACGCCACCGAGGCGAGGTCGAGCGCGGTCGTCTCGATGAGGACGCGTGCCGTCTGGGCGCGCTGCGCCCGGGCGAGGGCGAGCGGGCCGGCGCCGAGCTCCGCGTTGAGCAGCCGGGCGAGCTGGCGAGGGCTGTAGCCGAGGCGCCGGCCGAGCCCGCCGACGCCGTCCCGGTCGACGACGCCTTCGGCGATGAGGCGCATCGCCCGGGCCACGACGTCCTGGCGGACGTTCCACGCCGGCGAACCCGGAGAGGCGTCGGGACGGCAGCGCTTGCAGGCGCGGAAGCCCGAGCGCTGGGCGGCGGCGGGCCCGGGGAAGAAGCGCATGTGCTCCGGCTTCGGCGAACGCGCGGGGCAGCTCGGCCGGCAGTAGATGCCGGTCGAGGTGACGGCGACGACGAACCACCCGTCGAAGCGGGCGTCACGCGCGCGCACGGCGCCGTAGCAGCGTTCGAAGTCCTCGACCACGGGCCCATTCTGCGCCCTCGAGGCGCCTGGGGCTGGCGGGTTTCGGACATCGCAGTTGGCGGCCCCGGCCCTCGCAGCGGCAGGTCCGGCGACGCCATCCGGCCGTGAGCCGCTCCGCCAGGGGCGTGCTCGTCTTCGGCGGCGGGCCGGGCCGGTCGCTCCCCGGGGGACGGGCGGCCCTCGGCGATGCGAGACTGGACCCGATGGCGTGGGAGCTCGCGCAGGTCAACGTGGCACGCCTCGTCGCCCCGCTCGACGATCCGGTGCTCGCCGACTTCGTGGCGGCGCTCGAGCCGGTCAACGCCGCCGCGGACCGGGCGGCAGGCTTCGTCTGGCGGCTGCAGGGCGAGGGAGGCGACGCCACCGGGATCCGCGCCTTCACCTGGGACGCCGCCGAGAGCGCCGGGGTCATCGTGAACCTGTCGGTGTGGACCGACGTCGAGCACCTCGCCGCCTTCGTCTACGGCGAGCTTCACCGCCAGGTCCTCCGGCGGCGCCGGGAATGGTTCCAGCGGATGAGCGAGGCCTGGGTGGCGTGCTGGTGGGTGCCCGCCGGCCACCGGCCGACGACCGACGAGGCCGAGGCGCGCGTCCTGCGACTGCGCGCCGAGGGGCCGACCCCCTTCGCGTTCAGCCTCCGCCAGCACTGCCCGGCGCCCGGTACGGGTCGGGCCGCCCAGCCGGTGGCGAGCCCCGACGACTGGCTCTGCCGGGCCTGAGCGCACCGCCGGCGGATCCGCACGGCCACGCGCGACCCGTCACGGCGGAAGGTACCTTGTGGTCGGACAATTGTGACAGTAACCTCCAAATACAGGTGACCCTGATCTGGAGGTGACCGCTATGCAGCAGCCGGGAGCACGCAGGTGGTGGGCGCTCGGCGGCCTGACGCTCGCCGTGCTGGCGGTCGGCCTCGACGGGACGGTCCTCAGCGTGGCGCTGCCGAAGCTGTCGAGGGCCCTCCACGCCTCGGAGTCCGACCTGCAGTGGTTCTCCTCCGCCTACCTGCTGGTGCTCGCCGCGGTCATGCTCCCCGCGGGCCTGCTGGGCGACCGTTACGGCCGCAAGAAGGTGATGCTCGGCGCCCTGGCGCTGTTCGGCGCGGGTTCGGCGGCGTGCGCCTACTCGCCGTCGGTCGGGGCATTCATCGCCGCCCGGGTGGTGCTCGGCGTCGCCGGGGCCGGGGTGATCGTGATGGCGCTCTCGGCGCTGGCCGTCCTCTTCTCCGAGGAGGAGCGGCCGAAGGCCGTCGGCATCTGGGCCGCCGCCAACTTCCTGGCGCTGCCCATCGGCCCGATCCTCGGCGGCTGGCTGCTCACCCACTACTGGTGGGGCTGGGTCTTCCTCCTGAACGTCCCCGTCGCGGCGATCGGGCTCGTCGCGGCCGCCCTGCTCGTGCCGGAGTCTCGCGCCTCGCAGCGTCCGGGCCTCGATCCCTCCGGCGTGGCGATGTCGGTGGCCGGCCTGGTCGGGGTGACCTACGGCCTGATCGAGGCCGGCCAGCAGGGTTGGGGAGACCCGGTCGCCTGGACCCTGATCGCCGCCGGGGTGGCCGTGCTGATCGGCTTCTTCGCCTGGGAGCGCCGGCTCGGCCGCACGCCCGGTGGCCAGCCGCTCCTCGATCTGGCGCTGTTCCGCTCGGCCTCGTTCACGTGGGGCGTGGTCCTCGCCGCGGTGGCGATCCTCGCCATGATCGGGGTCCTGTTCACCATGCCCCAGTACTTCCAGGGCGTCCTCGGCACGAACGCCATGGGATCGGGCCTGCGGCTGCTGCCGCTCATCGGCGGGCTGACGGTGGGCGCGGTCCCGGCGAGCCAGGTCGCACGGCTGGTGGGCGCCAAGGTGGCCGTGGCGCTCGGCTTCGCCGTGCTCGCCACCGGCCTGATCCTCGGGAGCGCCACGAGCCCGAGCTCGGGCGGCGCATGGGTGGCCGCCTGGATGGCGGTCACCGGCCTCGGAATGGGCCTCGCGATGGCGACGTCGGCCTCCGCGGCGCTCTCCGAGCTGTCCGAGGAGCGCGCCGGGGTGGGATCGGCGGTCCTCCAGGCCCTCAACAAGGTCGGGGGGCCGCTCGGGACGGCGGTCCTCGGCAGCGTGCTGAGCTCCGCGTACCTCGCCCGGCTCGACCTGTCGGGGCTGGCGGCCCCGGCCGCCGCGGCCGTGCGCCAGAGCGTGTTCGGCGGCGTGGCCGTCGCCCGCCAGCTCGGCTCGGCGACGCTGCTGCAAGGGGTCCGGGCCGCGTTCGTCCACGGCATGGACGTGGCGCTGACGGTCTCCGCCGGCGTCGCGGTGGCTGGCGCCGTGCTCGCCCTGATCTTCTTGCCACGCTCCGCCGTCGCCGACGAACATCGCCACGAGCGTCGCGAGGAGGAGGCCACCGTTGTCGCCCGATGACCGACCCGCGACCGGGTTGCGGGAGCGGAAGAAGCAGAAGACCCGTACGGCGATCCAGGCGCACGCGCTGCGGCTCTTTCGCGAGCAGGGCTACGGCGCCACCACCGTGCAGCAGATCATCGAGGACGCCGAGGTCTCCGAGAGCACCTTCTTCCGCTACTTCCCGACGAAGGCCGACGTCGTGCTGCTGGACGAGTTCGACCCGCTGATCGTCGAGGCGTTCCGGGCGCAGCCGCCCGGGCTGACGGCCCTCCAGGCGCTGCGGGCGGCCTTCCGGGCGGCGTTCGTCCAGCTGTCGCCGGACGAGGAGGCCGAGCAGCGGGAGCGGATGACCCTCGTGCTCGCGGTCGGGGAGCTGCGAGCGGCGATGTGGGACCAGTTCGCCTCGGCGATGGGCCTGCTCGCCGAGCTCGTGGCGGAGCGCACGGGGCGCCCGGCGGACGAGCTGGCGGTCCGCACGCTGGCGGGGGCCGTGGTCGGCGCGGCCATGGCCGCGATGTTGGCGATCGCCGACGATCCGTCGGCGGATCTCGCGGAGCGCTTCGACGAGGCGATGGCCTGCCTGGGCGACGGGCTCGGGATGTGAGCCGTGCCCCCCGGCGCGCCTCGCCGGCTACGCGTGCACCTTTCGGCTCACGCCGTGGGAGATGGCGGCCAGCGCCACGCTGGCCCTGGCATGGCGGCGGCGCGGCCCGAGCGGCTCAGGCGTCGCCGAGCGGCCGGCCGCCGAGCAGGACCTCGTCCAGCTCGAGGTCGTCGCCGAGCACGATGAGGTCCGCGCTCGCGCCGAGCCGGAGCCGGCCGAGGTCCGCCCGCCCGAGCAGCGCGGCGGGGCGCTCGGTCGCCGCGGCGAGGACGCCGCCGAGCTCCGCGCCGATGCCCGCCAGGTGGCGGATGCCGTCGAGCAGCCGGGCCGCCGAGCCGGCGATCGTGCCGTCCTCCCGCCGGACCACGCCCTGGGCGGCGACGGCGTGCACCTCGCCGAGGAGCACCTCGCCGTCGCCGAGGCCGGAGGCCGCCGTGGCGTCGCTTACCAGGTTCCAGCGGCCCGGGGCGGCGGCGAGCACGACCCGCAGCAGCTCGTCGGCGACGTGGACCCCGTCGGCGATCAGCTGGAGCGTGACCCGCGGGTCGGCGAGCGCCGCGCCCGCGAGCCCCGGAGCGCGCGCGGAGAGGGGGGACATGGCGTTGAAGAGGTGGGTGACCGCCCGCCCGCCGGCGTCGAAGCCGCGCCGCGCCTCGGTCGCGTCGGCGCCGCTGTGGCCGAAGGCGACGACGATCCCGCGCCGTCGGCACTCGGCGACGAGGTCGAGCGCGCCCGGCAGCTCCGGCGCGACCGTGACCATGGTGACCGGGCCGGCCGCGAGGAGCGACCGCAACAGCTCGAGGTCCGGTCCGACGAGGCGCTCGACCGGGTGCGTGCCGGCCCGCGACGGCGAGAGGAACGGCCCTTCCAGGTGGATGCCGAGGAGGCGGGCACCGTCGGGCGGGCGGACGGCCAGCCCGGCGATGCGCTCGGCGGCCGCCCGCGTGCCGGCGGCCTCGTTGCTGATGAGGGTGGGCTGGTAGGCGAGGACGCCGTCGCGGGCGAGCGAGCGTCCCATCGCCGCCAGCTCCTCCACCGAGGCGCCGAGCGCGTCGACGCCGGCGTAGCCGTTCACCTGCAGGTCGACGAGGCCGGGGAGGGCGATGCCGCCAGAACCGGGCGCCAGCCCGAGCCCGACCACCCGGCCGTCGGCGACCGCGACGTCGCCGGGCAGGAGGCGGCCCCGGTACAGGAAGGCCGCGACGCCGAGCCGGCGCTCGTGGCGGGAGCGGGCGCCCGCGCGGGCGGCCGGTGCCGCCCCCTCCGCCCCGGCCGCTTCGAGCGCGGCGCGCAGCCGGCCGCCGGCCGCCTCGAGGAGCCCGGCCGCCTCTGCGGCACCGACGGCCGTCGCGGCCACGATGCAGGCGGGCTTGGTCCGCCACCCGCAGGCCTCGAGCGCCTCCCTGGCCCGCTCGGGGCCGGTCTTGGCGACCGCGGCCACGATCCGCACGGCGCGGTCCCGCAGCTTCTCGTTGGTCGGCCGGACGTCGACCATCAGGTTGCCGTAGGTCTTCCCGAGCTGGACCATGACGGCGCTCGAGAGGATGTTGAGCGTGATCTTCTGCGCGGTCCCGGCGTTCAGCCTCGTCGATCCGGCGATCACCTCGCTCCCGACGAGGAGCTCGATCGACAGCTCGGCCGCGCCGGCGAGCGCGCTCGCAGGGTTGCAGGCGACCCCGACGGTGAGCGCGCCGAGGGAGCGCGCGTAGGCGATCGCGCCGAGCACGAAGGGGGTCCGCCCGCTCGCCGAGATCCCGACCACCGCGTCTCCGGGCGCGCAACCGAGCGCCTCGAGCTCGGCGGCGCCGGCGCCGGCGTCGTCCTCGGCGCCCTCCGCGGGACGGACCATCGCGCCGCTGCCCCCGGCGAAGACGGCGAGGACCGACCCGTCGGGCACGTCGAAGGTCGGTCCGGCCTCCGCCGCGTCGAGCACGCCGAGGCGCCCCGCGGTCCCGGCGCCGACGTAGATCAGGCGGCCGCCCGCGGCCAGGCGCCGGGTGACCGCTTCGACGGCCGCGGCGATCCGGGGCGCGGCGGCGACGACGGCGTCCGAGGCACGGGAGGACTCCGAGGCCATCAGGGCGACGAGGTCGGCGACGGGCAGCACGTCGAGCTCGGCGAGCTCGGCCCGCACCGCCTCGGTGTCGAGCGCGCCGAGCGCGTCGCGGTCGCGGGCGTCGCTCACCTGAAGGCCTCGCGCACGAGGCGGTGGAGCTCGGCGCGCAGCTCGCGCTGTTCCTCCAGCCGGCGCGCCGGGTGGATGGCGTTCGTGAGCAGCACGACGGCGAGGCCGGCCGGCGGCGAGACGAGCAACGAGGTCCCGGTGAAGCCGGTGTGCCAGAGCGTCCCCTCGGGCCAGTTGCCCCAGCCCTCCGGGGCGAGCCGCCAACCGAGGCCCCGGACGTCGGCGCCGTGCCCGGCGCGCCGCGTGGCCATCGCCTCGAGGTCCGCGGCGGTGAGGACCCGGCCGTCGGGGGCGAGCAGGTGGCGGGCGAAGGCGACGAGGTCGTCGAGCGGCGCGAACAGCCCCGCGTGGCCGGCGACCCCCCCGAGCGCGTGGGCGTTGCCGTCGTGCACCTCGCCCCACACGAGTCCCGGGTCGAGGCGCTGGCCCCCGTCGAGCTCGGTGGCGGCGGTCTCCTCGTCGGGCGGGGGCCGGAAGCCGGTGCGGCCCATGGCGAGCGGCGCCGCCACCTCGGTCGTGAACAGCGCGACGAGCGTCGAGGCGCCGCAGGCTTCGAGGACCCAGCCGAGGAGCATGAAGTTGAGGTCCGAGTAGCGGACCTCGCCCGTCGGCGCCGAGCGCGCCGCCTCCTCGAGGACCGCCGCCTCGATGGCGGGCCGGCCTCGCAGGTGCTCGAAGAACGGGCGGTGGTCGACGAGCCCCGAGGTGTGGGTGAGGAGGTGGGCGAGCGTCGTGCCGGTCCGCGGGTAGGGCGGGAGCCAGCGCTCGACGGGGTCGTCGAGGGCGAGCTCGCCCCGCCGGGCGAGCACCATCGTGAGGGTGACGCTGCAGACGACCTTGGTGAGGGAGGCGAGGTCGTAGGAGGTGGTCGCGGTGATCGGCCGGACCGTCCCGACCCGGCAGGCGCGCCCGCCGAAGGCGGAGAAGAACGGTCCCTCGGCGTCGACGACGGCGAGGGAGAGCCCGGAGGGGAACGCGTCGGCGAGGTGCCGTTCGAGCGACGCCACGAGCGTCCCGACGTCGCCCGGCGCGCGCTCGGCGCGCACGTGCAGCAGCTCCGGCTCGGCCACGCCCCTCACGGGGCGCTCTTGCCGACCCGCCGGAGGCGGATCTCGTCGGCACCGTACTCGGGCTTGACGCGCCGGCCGCCGTCGGGGGCGAAGCCGAAGGAGGCGTAGAGTCGCAGGGCCGGCTCGTTCCGCTCGAAGACCCAGAGGGTGACCGGATCGAGACGGCGCTGCTGGAGGTCGTCGAGGGCGTGGGCGAGCAGCCGCCGCCCGAGCCCCCTCCCGCCCGCGCCGGGGGCGACGTAGAGCGAGTAGACGTGGCCCCGCCTCCCGTCGTCGGGGTCGCCGCCGTGGCGGCAGAAGCCGACCAGCTCGTGGCTGCCCGCCTCGGCCACCGTCATGGTCGACCCGTCCGCGGCGATGAGCGTCCGCAGCCAGTCGGCGATCTCGCGCTCGTCCAGGGCCTCCAGGATCGCGTCGGCGACGATGCCGGGGTACGAGTCGCGCCAGGCCGACACGAACACTGCGGCGAGCCCCGCCGCGTCCTCCGGCACGCCGGCGCGTAGGCGCACGTCGAGCGCGACCGGCGGGACGAGGACGGAGCGCTCGAGGTGGGTCCGGAAGCGGAAGCGGTCGCCGCGGTAGAGGGAGCGGACGTACTCGGTCGGGATGCCGTCGGCGTCGCGGCTCTGGCGCGAGAGGCGCAGCAGCGGGGCGCCCGGGAGCATCCCGAGCAGCTCGGCCTCGCCCTCGCTCGCCAGCACCGCCTCGATCGTCTCCTCGGTCGACGCGAGGTCGACCCCGTAGCGGGAGTGCAGCAGCTGGTAGAGCGACTGGGTCTCGTCGAGCTCGGTGGCGATCCCCTCGAAGCGCACGGCGTCGAGGAAGAGCGTCTCGAGCGCGAGCGGCTCGCCGTCGGCGAGACGGACGCGCTGGATCGTCAGCGCCTCGCCGCCGTCGGCGAGACCGAGCATCGTCGCCACCTCCGGGTCGGCCACCGCCCGGCTCACCTCGATCAGCTTGGAGGCCGGGTGCAGGCCACGCGCCCGCATGTACTCGGTGTGGCTGGTCAGCTCGAGGGGCTGCTCGATCTTCGGCTCGGCGACGTAGGTCCCGCTGCCCTGCCGGCGGTAGATGCGCTGCTCGGCCTCGAGGCGGTCGAGCGCCTGGCGCACGGTCGAGCGCGAGACCCCGAAGCGGTCGCAGAGCTCGCGCTCGGTCGGCACCGCGGCGCCGGGGGGGAGCTGCTGCACGATGTCCGCGAGCAGGTCGCGCAGCTGCAGGTACTTCGGCCGTCGAGATCCGCCAAAAGACACCGTTGCCTGCATCACGCCCCTCGGCCTCCCGTCTGACGACGGATGGACCGTACCAATCCGCCGGTAACCGGTCAACGGTCACCAAAATATTACGGTTACATCTCGATATCGCTGTCTATCAGTGACGATACCTGGCGGTAGAAATCACTTGACCGGACCATTATGTCCCCGTCGCCGGCGCGGACGCCCGGCGGCTCCGTCCTCGCGCGCGGCCTGCTCGTCCTCCTCGGCGCGGCGCTGCTGATGCTCCTCGCCTGCGCCACCGTCGAGCTCGCGGCGGTCGCCTTCGCCAGCGGCCAGCGGGCGAAGGCGGCCTCCGGCCTGCTGCTCGTGGCCTGGGGTGCGGGCTCGTTCCTCGGTGGCCTCCTCCTCGGCTCCCGGGCGCGCCGGCTGCCGCTCGGCCTCCTCTGCTGGATCTCGGCGGCCAGCTTCGCTCTGCTCTGCGTCGCGGCGAGCGCGGCCGAGCTCGCCGCGCTCCTCTTCTGCTCGGGGATGACGCTCGCGCCGATGCTCAGCCGCCTCTACGGGCTGGTGGGAGAGCGGGCGATCGGCGGGCGGTCGAGCGAGGTGTTCGGCTGGCTCACCGGCGCCCTCGCCGTCGGCGCCGCCGCCGGGACCGCCCTCGGCGGGGAGGTGGTGGACCGGCTCGGCGCGCCCCCGGCGTTCCTGCTCGCAGCGGTGCTCGCCGCGGCGGCCGGGGCGCTCGCGCTCACGCCCGGACCGAGCCCGGCGGGATGGCTGGACGGGGCCGGCGACGCTGCAGCGACGCGCGGGTGATCGCCCACACCCACCTCGTCGACGGCGTTTCGAGCGCGGGATCAGACATCCCGACGCCGCTCGTCGGTCGCGATATCCCGACATCCGCACTCCCCAGATCGGCGGTGCTTCCGTCATGCAGGCAGGCGCCGCGGCACCGTTGCGCCGGTCATGGTCAGGTCGTCGCGCCGGTGCCGGAAGCGTCGAGCCGTGGAGCGGACCGCCTATGCCGCGTGCTCCTGCTCCCCTGCGGGCTCGAAGGCCCGCAGGATGGTGGCGGCGCTCTTCTGGATGCGCTCACAGGATGCCTTGATCCCGGTGATCGCCCGCTCGCCGTCACCGGCCCAGGTTGCGACGTAGCCGAAGGAGTAGTCGCCGGAGTCGACCCCGAGCGCCTGGCAGACGACGTAGGCAGTGGACTCGGCCTCCAGCTCTGCGAGCGCCCGGTTCTCGTAATGCTCGTGGAGCAGCGCGTGGGCCAGCTCGTGTGCGAGCGTCTTCACCCGCTGTGCGGGTGAGTTGGTCGTCTCGACCCGGATGCGGTGCTCGGCGTGGCAGCAGTCGCCGTTCGTGCTCCCACCGAAATCGTGGTCCTCGACACGGAAGCCGATGGACGTGGCGACCGAGAGGAGCCGGGCGTAGTGCCCCGCAGGATCGTCACCGTCGAGCCGGTTGCAGATGGACGGCAGCTCGCCGCCATCGGTCTGGGCGACGTCGAACACCGGCACGAACTTGAAGCCTCGGATGACCCGATCATTCTCGCCCTCTACGGCGTCGGCCTTCTTGTAGACCATGGGGGCGAGAATCCAGATCGCCTTCTCTCCCCTGCGGACGAAGCGATCGAGCTTGCGCCAGGCGTTGAAGCCTGCGACCCGAGTTGCCTCATGGCGCTGGGCGGCGATGAGGAGCACGTTGGCGAAGCTGTAAGGGTGAAAGCGGCTCTGGACGTCGAGGTAGTGCCGCCACTCCTCGGACGACGTGAGCTTGCTGATCCCCTCCGTCAGCCGGGCGATGAGCTCCGGGTGGCTGATCTTGGCGGTCATTTCCGGGTTCCTCCATGTGGTGCTGACGCGATGCACCCGGAGAGCCAGACAGCGGCCGAGCGGGACAGCCCCGAGCGCAGCGAGTGCACCTCAGGGCTTGCGGCTCGTAGGCGAGGCTCCGGCGGGGTGACAGCAGCGGCGCGGAGGCCCCGTGGACGGGGCGAGGGACCGCACCAGCTCAACCCGGAACTGCCCGGAGCTGGCCGTCAAGAGGGATCACCGTCGTGACCCGATGGCAGAGACGCTAGCTGGACCTTGTGACGCCGCCGCTCCCCGGCGTCGTGCACGTCGCCGCCTCCCGAACCGATGGGAGCCGGGCGCCTCGCGGGTCGCTACCTCGCCGAGCAGGACGTCATGGATTCCCACTCGCTCAGCCTCGCGAGAGGCGTGGGCGCTACGTCCTCACGAGCGGCGTGATCCGTCTCGCCAGGGCCTCGAGACGCGCGAGGCTCACCGCCGCGTAGAGCTCGATCATCGACGTGCCGTCGAGCATGTAGAGGAAGGTCTCCGGCGAGACCGCATAGGAGTACGCGCCGTCGGCGATCCCCCCGAGCCGCACGACCCGGTGCGTCTTCCTCAGCCCGTCGACGATGGCGGTGAACTCGGCCGGCGTGGCCGTGAGGTAGACGATCGTGGCCTCGTTTCGGTAGCCGCCGCTCGATCCGAAGTACGAGCAGATGAGCGAGCTGCCGGACGAGCCGCGCCGGACCGAGTTGACGTGGGCCGCCGCGATGGCGAGCTCGTGGTCGAGCAACGTGATCGACACCGTCGAGCAGGTGGGCCGTGCGGCGCCCGTGGCGTGCGGCACCGAGGCCGCGCCCGGCATCGCGCCCGCCCCGAGCACCACTGCTGCTGCGACGGCCGCGGCCGCGGCACGGGACCAGCCACGGGCTCTCCTCACGTCGCTGCCGGCCGGTTGGCGCATCGACGCATCGTAAGTCGCGACGGGCGCAGCGCGTCGGCCGAGCGAGCGCCCGGCCGGCGCGGCTACCTGCGGCGCACCTCGAAGGTGAAGCAGCCGAACTCCACGGCACGCGCGTGCACGACGGCGACCTGAGGATCGGACACGAGCTCGTCCAGCACGTCCTCGAAGGGGCCGTTCGCCTCGACGAGGACGCCGCGCAGGATGCGACCGTCACCGGCGTAGGCGCGGAGGAGCCGGCGCTCAGCGCGCAGCTCCTCCGGATACCCGTCGCCGGCCGGGCCTTCGCACGGGTCGGCGTGGACGAAGACGGGACCGACCTCGTCGTAGGCGCCGGGGTCGGCGCCGAGGGTGCGCGCGAAGCGCCGTAGCGGTGCGTAGGAGAGCAGCGCGATCCGCTCGCCGGGCCGGCTGAGGCGCAGGCAGCAGCGGAGAGGTGAGCCGCCCTCCTCCTCGACGAGGAACCGCGGCGCGCGCCCGGCGTCGTCGACGTCGCGCAGCGCGGCCGCGGTGGCGGTGTCGATGGCCCCGACCGCGAAGGTCGTTCGTGCGCGTGTCATGCGCCGAGCGTCGCGGCCGGCAGCGCCGCGTGCTGGCGGGAATCGGACGTCGCGCCCCGCGCCGATCGAGTCCGCGCGTCATGAGCGCAGCCCCGCACCTCCCTGCCATGCGCCTGCGCTGCGGCCGGCGACAGGTGGACGACGATCACGCGGGACATCGTGGCGCGGCCCCGGCGCCTGGCGGGCTGAGCCCGGGGTCAGACTGGGACCAGCTCCTTCGGCTGGACGGTCCGGCCCCGATTGATGGGCGACCACATGACGATGCGCAACCGACCGCCTCTCGAAGCGGGCCGTTGGCGCGCTCCTCTGAGTTCCCGGCGGCCGCGTCGCGGCGCGCGCCAGGTGCCTCGGCGCGGGAGCGCGATCGCGCCGGTGGTCCTCGCCGCGCTCGCCGCGACGTGCGCCGGCGGTCCCGCGTTGGTCGGCCCGAGCCGGCACGTGCGAAGCGCGATCACCCGTCTCGCCGGACGCAAGACAGGAACGGCGCGCGCCGCCGGCGCGCTGCGCGCGACGACGCCTGGGCGGAGCGCGTGCACCGTCACGACCGTGCTCTCCTCGTGGCCGTTGACGCGCCTCGCCGCTCAGACGATCGTGGTTCCGGCCCACGAGGGCGACGTGACGGCGGTCGCGCCCGAGGCCCGTGAGGCGTTTGGCGGCGTCATCCTGTTCGGCTCCTCGGCGCCGGCTGATCTCGGCTCCGGGCTCGCAGCCCTCCGCCGGGTCGTCCCCTACCACCTCGGGCTCCTCGTCATGACCGACGAGGAGGGGGGTGGCATCCAGCGGATGGCCAAGCTCGTCGGCAACATGCCCTGGCCGAGCCAGATGGGCGCCACGATGACCCCTGGCCAGATCCGGGCGCTCACCCGCTCGATCGGCTCGAAGATGTCGCGTGCCGGGGTGAACGTCGACCTCGCCCCGGTGCTCGACGTCGACGGTCGGGCCGTCTTCCCCGGAAAGACCGATCCCGACGGGTTCCGCTCCTTCAGCGGCACGATGTCGGTCGTCTCCGCCGACGGCGTCGCTTACCTGCGCGGGCTCATGCAGGGACAGGTGCTGCCCGTCGCCAAGCACTTCCCCGGTCTCGGGGGGGCGAGCGGCAACACCGACGACGGCCCGGCGTCGACGCTGCCGTGGGCGACGCTCCAACGGGTGGCGCTGCCGCCCTTCGAGGCGGCGATCAAGGCGGGTGTCCCGGCGATCATGGTCTCGAACGCGCGGGTGCCCGGGCTCACGCGGGTGCCCGCCAGCCTCTCCTACGAGGTCGTCACCCGCCAGCTTCGTGACGGCCTCGGGTTCAAGGGCCTCATCGTCACGGACTCGCTGTCGGTGCCGTCGATCTCGGCGCTCGGTCTCTCGGTCCCCCAGGCGGCCGTCGAGGCGCTGGAGGCCGGCGACGACATGATCCTCTACAACCCCACCCGAACCGCCTCTCGGGACCTCGCCCTGGCGAACGGCATCGACCGGGCCATCGTGGCGGCGGTCGACGCGAAGAGGCTCTCGAAGGCGGCGCTCGTCGCGGCGGCGGCACAGGTGCTCGCGGCGAAGAAGCTCGACGCGTGCTCGCAAGCGGCCTCGTCAGATCGGGCGGCCAGCCGCTTCCGGCACAACCGGTGCGTCGAGCGAGCCGCGTCCGCCCGACAGGATCGAGGCCGCACTCGCGACGAGCCACGCGTCCCCGAGCGACAGCCCGAGCCGCTACAGGAGCCCGTGGGCCGGCCCGAGGACGGTGGCGGCCAGCACGAGCCCCGACGCCACCCCGATCGCGGCCGACGCGATCGCGGCTCGAGGATGCCCGGACGCGGCGAGCGGCCGCGCCGCGAGCAGCGGCGTCGCCGCCAGGGTGACGTAGCCGAGGGTCGCGAAGCCGCCGTGGACGAGATCGAGGGTGGGCGACACGTCGAGCGGGAAGCCTGCGACGCCGAGCGTGGCGAGGCCAGTCACGGCCGCCGTGATCCAGGCCGGCCCCGGCACCGCCGTCCGCAGGGCGGCGGCGTAGACGCCCACGCCCACGCCGAAGGCCACGAAGCCCGCGGTCATGAGGGGCCGCGTCGACGACCCCACGGCGGCGAGCTCGCTGATGGCGTCCTCGACCGGCGAGTAGCCCGGCCGCAGCGCGCCGCCGGCCAGCCACGCCGACACGAAGGCGACGGGCCCTGCCACACCGCCCCAGGCCGAGCGCACCCGGCTCATCTCGGGCTTCATCACGGCGTCGCCCTCTCGTGCCCGGGGGATCGGGCTCCGGTGCACGATACGCGCCGGCTCGACGCGCGAACGACGACACGAGACCGCACCACCGGCGCGCGCGGCGGCCGGGCCCGGACGGGGGCGGAGAGGAGTCGTCGCGACCTGCCACACCTCGGAGCCCGTCAGCCCTCCCGACGAGCGGGGTGGCGCGGCGGGCGTCGGGGCTCGCCGGGTGGGTGTGTCAGGCCGGCCAGACGAGAACGTTGCGCCCCTTCACCTGGCGCGAGCGCAACCGGTCGAGCCCGACGGCCACCTCGTCGAGCGGGTAGCGGGTGTCGATGACCATCTGGATGCGCCCGTCGGCCGCCAGCTGGACGGCAGCCTCGAGGTCGCGTTTCGAGGCGGCGACCGACGAAACGATTCGGGCCTCCGACAGGATCAGCTCGACCGGGTGGATCGTGAGCTCGTCGGACGTGTAGCCGATCGACACGAACGTGCCGCGGCGCGCCAGTCCCCTGATGCCGGCGAGCATGCTCGCGCCCGTCCCGACGAGCTCGAAGAAGTGGTCCGAGCCGGCGCCGTCGGTGAGCTCGCGCACCCGGCCCGCGACGGCGTCGTAGCCGTCGCCGCCGAGGACGATGGTTGCGTACGCGCCGACCTGCTCCGCCAGCGCGGCCTTCTCCTCCGAGTCGGCGACCGCGAGGACCCGCGCCCCGGCGGCCCTCGCCACCTGGATCACCATCAGGCCGACGCCACCGACGCCGTTGACGACGACGGTCTCGCCGAGCGACACGCCCGCCAGTCGGACGGCGTGCACCGCCGTCATCCCCCCGCAGCTCAGCAGCGCCGCGTCCTCGAAGGACACCGCCTCGGGCAGCGGGACGAGGTTCTCGGCGGGGACCGCGATGAGCTCGGCGAAGGTGCCGTTCAGCGTGAAGCCGAGCTGGCCGGTCGGATCGGTGCACACCTGGTCGTTGCCGCTGCGGCACCACTTGCAACTGCCGCAGCCGATCATGTTGTAGACGGCCACCCGTTGGCCGGGGCTCACCCGGCTCCCGGCCGGCGCCCGGAGAACGACGCCTGCGGCCTCGTGGCCGATGACGAACGGATAGCTCGGCGGCTCGAACATGGCGTCGAGGATGTGCAGCTCCGTGCCGCAGATCCCCGCCGCACGGGTCTGGACGACCACCCACCCTTCCTGGGCGGGCTCGGGGAAGTCGCGCACGGCGAGCTCGCCCCGACGCTCCAGCACGGCTGCCTTCATCTGGGTCCTCCGTTCGTAGGTTCGTTCTCGTCGAGCCGGAGCACGCCGGCGAGGTTGTCGCCCATGATCGCCTCCAGCCGTGCCTGTGGGATCGGCTCGAGCCCGGAGCGTCCGGCCTCCTCGTTCACGCCGAGCAGCTTGTCGCGCAGCGCCACCGGGTCGTAGAGGAAGCCCGGGTAGTCGGTGCCGAAGAAGAGCTTCTCGAGCGGGACGAAGAAGGACTCGAGCGAGGACAGCCAGTGGAAGAGGTCGCTCCTGCTCACCGTGGCGAGGTGGTAGCTGAGATCCGCGTAGAAGTTCGGATGCTTCGTGAGGAGGAACATCGCCTCCCTGACCCACGGGATGCCGCAGTGGGCGATGATCAGCCGCAGGTCGCGGAACTCCCGTCCGATGTCGTCGAGGAGCGCGGGCCGGCCGAGCTCCATCTTGGCGTCGATGCGCGTGGATCCCGCCTGGTGCACCATCACCGTGATGCCGAGCTCGGCCGCCTTCTCGAAGATCGGGAAGCCGAGCTCCCGGTCGTTCGGCGCCCAGTGCTGGTACATCGGGTAGAGCTTCACGCCGGGCAACCCGAGCTCGACGACCGAGCGCTCGAGCTCCTCGAGCGCGTAGCGCACCCCCCGGTAGCAGGGGTTCACCGAGCCGAAGCCGATGAACCGGTCGGGAGCAGAACGCACGACGGCGGCGATGTAGTCGTTGCACTTCTCGGGATGCGGCGGCCCCGGCACGTCGGTGACACCGTCGGTGTCGACCGTTCCGATCAGCCGCCCCTCGAGGAACTGCGGCGACATCGCGAGGATGACCATGCGGTCGAAGCCGGGGTGGTCCCTGATGCTCTCCGCGGGCCCGGTCACCGGGAAGCCGTCGTGGTGGAAGCCGACCTCTTCCCATTCGGCGTCGGTCGGCAGCCGGTGGCTCGGCAGGAGCCCCCGGCTGCGGTAGATGCACAGCGACCCCTCCCTGCCGTAGGCGGTGGTGAAGGCGCGATCCGCCGAGAGGCTGAGGATGTGGGTGTGGGCGTCGATCTGCACGTCAGTGTGCCTGCGTCGTCTTCTCGGGGACGACCATCCGCCCGAGCACCGCGGCGAAGGCCTCGTTGGCCTTCGCGCAGACGAGCTCCTCGTCGACCG
>Ga0209415_10002125_pt1 | contig 37461 bp, 29 predicted proteins | sample PeaSoiSIISIP2007_FD_187696 | JGI IMG/M metagenome (GOLD analysis project Ga0209415, IMG submission 187696) | Peat soil microbial communities from Weissenstadt, Germany - SII-SIP-2007 (SPAdes) (version 2) | ecosystem: Environmental > Terrestrial > Soil > Wetlands > Peat | place: Germany... | reverse complement strand
AGTGTGCCGGTCGACAGTGTGCCGGTCGACAGTGTGCCGGTCGACAGTGTGCCGGTCGACGGCTCGTCGACGGCGAGCGGCGCAGTGAAGACGGTCGAATCAGGCGCGACCGTCGAGAGCGATACCCCGTCAACCAAGGCCAAGAAGGTCGTTCCGCGCGACACCGCCCCGGCTGACATCGCGGTGGCGGACATGGTGGTGGCCGCTCTCGCGCTGGCAACCAACGGCGCCGACGACCACGCCTACCGCCAGGTGCCGACCTCCGAAGAGGATCTCCACTGGGCCGAGGTCGCCGACCCCGGCTCCCATTGACGCAACTGGCGCAATTGACGTCTTCTGACGTCGGCTGCTCTTGACGATCGTCACGGCCCGCTCGAGGGCCCCGTCCCCCTCGTCTTCGATGACGACGCCGGCCCGACGCGCCCCTCCGAACAGGCCAACCCGCTAGCTGACAGGTCGTCAGATCCGTGGCTATGCTCGCCGTCGTGGCTGAACTACCCATGATCATCTCTGTCGACGACCACGTGGTGGAACCGGCCGACGTCTGGATGGACCGGCTGCCGGCCAAGTACAAGGACGTCGGCCCCCGGATCATCCGGGCCCCGATGGGGGAGATCACCTACATCGGCGGCAAGTTGACGGTGAAGCCGGGCTCGACGGGGGCGCCGACCGACTGGTGGTACTACGAGGAGCTCCGCCGACCGTTGCTGCGTGTCGACTCGGCCGTCGGGGTCCCCCGTGACGAAGTCACGATGAAGGGGATCACCTACGAGGACATGCGGCCCGGTTCCTTTCAGGTGAAGCCCCGGCTCGAGGACATGGACACCAACCATCTCGAGGCGTCGTTGTGCTTCCCGACCTTTCCCCGGTTCTGCGGCCAGACCTTCTACGAGGCGCAGGACAAGGAGCTGGCCCTGCTCTGCGTGAAGGCCTACAACGACTGGATGGTCGAGGACTGGTGTGCGCAGTCCGAGGGTCGTCTCATCCCTCTCACCCTCATCCCCCTCTGGGACGCCGAGCTGGCGGCCGCCGAAGTCCGCCGCAACGCCGAGCGCGGCGTCCGGGCCGTCTGTTTCTCCGAGATCCCGCCGTTCCTCGGCCTTCCCTCCATCCACGACCCCGACCACTACTGGGACCCCTTCTTCGCCGCCTGCGCGGAGACGCAGACCGTCGTCAACATGCACATCGGTTCGTCCTCGAAGATGCCGTCGACGTCCGAGGACGCGCCGCCGGCCGTGGGCTCGACCCTGGTTCATACGAACGCCACCTTGTCGATGGTCGACTTCCTGTTCTCGGGTGTGCTCGTTCGTTTCCCGACCTTGAAGTTGGCCTACTCCGAGGGCCAGATCGGTTGGATCCCCTACATCCTCGAGCGGGCCGACACCGTCTGGGAGGAGAACCGGGGCTGGGGCGGCGTCGCCGACATCGTCCCCGAGAAGCCCTCGATGTACTTCCACCGCCAGATCTACGGCTGCTTCTTCGACGACGCCCACGGACTGCGTTCGGTGGACGAGATCGGCGCCGACAACATCACCTACGAGTCCGACTATCCCCACTCGGACTCGACCTGGCCGCACACCAAAGAGATCGCCGAGCGCCAGATGGCCCACTTGGACGACGAGACGAAACGCAAGATCGTCCGCGGCAACGCCATCAAGCTTTTCGGGCTCGACCACCTCGCCCCGTAGGCCGGCTCCGGACGCGCCGCGGGGATCGGGGACGAACGGTGGATCTGCGCTACTCCGAGACCGAGGAGAGCTTCCGGCTCGAGCTGCGGAAGTGGTTGGTCGAGGTCGTGCCCACCCTCGGACCCAAGGCCTCGTCGCTCGACTGGCCGGCCCGCCGCGTCTACGACACCACTTGGCAGCGGATGCTCTTCGACGCCGGCTACGCCGGCATCGACTGGCCCGTCGAGGGAGGCGGCCGGGCCGCGTCCCCGGTCGAGCAGCTCATCTACCTGGAAGAGCTCGAGCGGGCCCACGCCCCGTATGTCGGCGTGAATTTCGTCGGCCTCCTCCACGCCGGTCCCACCATCGTGGTCGAGGGAACCCCCGAGCAGAGGGCCCGGTTCCTGCCGCCGATCCTGCGCGGTGACGAGGTCTGGTGCCAGGGGTTCTCCGAACCGGGCGCGGGCAGCGACCTGGCGTCGCTGCGGACGAAGGCCGTCCGCGATGGCGACGAGTACGTGGTCACGGGACAGAAGATCTGGACGTCGCACGCCGAGGTGGCCGACTACTGCGAGCTGCTCGTCCGCACCGGCGACGAAGGCAGCCGCCACCGGGGGATCACCTGGTTGGCCATGCCCATGGACCAGCCCGGCATCGACTTCCGTCCCTTGAAGACCATCGCCGGCTCGACGGAGTTCGGTGAGCTCTTCCTGGACGGTGTCCGCGTCCCGGTGGCCAACCGGATGGGCGAGGAGAACGACGGCTGGCGGGTGACGATGGTTACCTTGAGCTTCGAGCGCGGCACGGCCTTCGTCTCCGAGGTCCTCCAGTCGATGGAGTTCCTCCGCGATCTGCGGACGACGGCCGAGCGGACGGGGGCGTGGGCCGACGGCGATGTCCGGCGTCGGCTGGGCCATCTGGCCGCCGAGCTCGACGCCCTCTGGGCTCTCGCCCGTCGCAATGTCTCCCAGGCGGCCCGGACCGGTGTTCCCGGTGTCGGCGGTTCGGTCTACAAGTTGGGACTGTCCGAGATCCGGCAGAGGATCGGGGAGTTCGGCATGGACCTGATCGGTGGCGCCGGTCTTTCGTGGGACGACCTCCAAGGCGGCGACGGCCGGGGTTCCATCGGGAACACCGAGCTCGTGAACACCTGGGTCCACGGCTTCTCCCGGACCATCGCGGCAGGGACCTCCCAGATCCAGCGGAACATCATCGCCGAGCGGATCCTCGGCCTGCCGAAGGGCTAGGCGACGTATGGACTTCGAGCTCTCCGACGACGAGGCGGCCTTGGCCGACGGTATCCGCAGTCTCTGTGCCGGCCGTTTCCCCCTCGACCGGCTCCGGGCGGCCGAGGGCGGCGACGGACTCGTCGACCTCGAGGGCTGGTCCGAGCTGGCCGAGGCCGGCGTCTTCTCGCTCCAGCTGCCCGAAGCCTCCGGTGGCATCGGCCTGGGCATGGCCGCCTCGGCCGTCGTCTTCGAGGAACTGGGCCGGGCTCTCATCCCCGGACCTCTCCTCGCCTCCCACCTCGCCGCCTACCTTCTGGCCGGCCCGACCGACGGCCCGACCGACGGCCCGACCGACGGCCGGGTCGAGGGTGTTCCCGACGGATTGGTCGACGGCGTGGCCGAGGGCAAGGTCGTGGTGGGTGCCGTGCGGCGGCCGCCGACGTCGGGGACCGGCGCCTTCGTGCCGGCGCTGGTCGAAAGTTGGTCGTCGCTCGGCGTCCTCGTGGTGGTGGACGACGAGGGGATGGCCGTCGTCGACCCGGCCGAGCTCGACGCCGTACGGATCGCCCGGCCCCTCGATCCGCTCACCGCGTTGTGGCGCGTCGACCGGCTGCCCGAGGGCCGTAGGATCGCCGGCGCGGCCGCGGCGCACCGTTGGCGGCGCGACCAGGCGGTCCTCGGTGGCGCGCTGTTGGTGGGCCTGGCGGCCGGAACATTGGAGATGGCTGTCGCCTACGCCAAGCAGCGCGAGCAGTTCGGCAAGCCCATCGGCTCCTTCCAGGCCGTCAAACACATGTGTGCCGACATGTTGGTGGCGGCCGAGACGGCCCGGGCCGCCGTGCACGCCGCCGCCGTCACCATCGACCAACCGGGCGTGGGTGACGCCGACCGGGCCGCGGCCGGCGCCGGGCTCCTGGCGTCGGAGGCGGCCATCAAGAACGGGAGGACCTGCATCCAGGTCCACGGGGGGATGGGCTTCACCTGGGACGTCCCCGCCCACCTCTATCTCATGCGGGCCCGCGTCCTCTCCGAGGCCATCGGACCGGTGGCTGGTCTGGCCGAGCTCGTCGCCGAGCTCTTCTAGGAGGCTTCGTGGAAACGGTTTCGATCATCCCCGAGGGGAAAGTCGTCTACGGCATCCAGCTGCCGATCCAGTCCCAGTCGACGATCTACTGCGAAGACTGGGAGCCCCCGTCCGGTCCGGCCGAGCTCGGCCGGATCGCCCGGCAGGCCGACGAGAGCGGCTACTTCTACATCGCCGTCTGCGATCACACCTTCATTCCCCGACGGCTGGCCGCGGCGATGAGCACCACCTGGTACGACACCGTCGCCACCTTGGGCTGGTTGGCCGGCATCACGAGCCGGGTGCGGCTGATGTCCCACGTCTACATCGCCACGCTGCGGCATCCCCTGCGGGCGGCCAAGGAGTTCGCCACCCTCGACCTGCTGTCGGGCGGCCGCATCATCGTCGGTGTCGGCGCCGGCCACGTCCTCGAGGAATTCGAATTCCTCGGGCCGGAGTTCCTCGAACGTGGGAAAGCTCTCGACGAAGCGATCGACGGCATCGCCGCCGCTCTGACAGACGAATTCCCCGAGCTGGCCGGCCCCCGGTGGCCCGCCACCGATCTCGGCATCGGCCCCCGCCCCGTCCAGCAACCGCGTCCCCCGATCTGGGTGGGTGGTTCGTCGCGTCCGGCTCTGCGCCGGGCGGCGGCCCGCGGTGACGGATGGCTTCCCCAGACGGCCAAGCGCTCGGAACTGAAGACCCAGGTGGCCGAGCTGCGCGAGCTCCGGCAGGAGCTCCGCGGTGGTGCACCCATCGCCATCGGCGCCCTGGCCGGCACCCTCCATGTCGGTGAGCCGTCCTGGGAGCTGCCGAAGGGCACGGTCAGCGGGAGTCCGGACAAGATCGCCGAGGACCTGGCCGAATTCGTCGAGCTCGGTTGCTCGCATCTCCAGCTCCGCTTCCCGAGCCGCTCGGTGGACGAGTTGTGCGATCAGATGGCCGCCTTCGGCGAACAGGTCGGGCCCCTTCTCGGTTCCTGATCTCTACGGCTACCTGATCTCTATGGGGACTTTTTTCTCTACGGCTCCCTGATCTCTATGGGGACTTTTTCGCAGCGGAGGGAACTTCCCCGTCCGGACCGACGTCTGTTCGGGCATGCGAGAAACCACGAGATCCATTGCAAGACCGGCCCGGGTCGCCGCCGGCGTTCTGGCGTTGCTGACGGCGGGCGTCGCGGTCGCCGCCTGCTCGTCCTCACCGCGGCCCGTCGCCGACCCGCCCAGTTGCGGCGGTTCGGTGTCCAAGCTGACCGTGCAAGGGACGGGCCTGGCGACGGGAAAGCCTGATCTGCTGACCGTCTCGGTCGGCATCGACGTCACCGAATCGACGGCCAAGGCGGCGTTGGCCGACGACAACACGACGGCGAACTCGGTCATCGACACCTTGGGCCTGAGCGGCTCGGCGGCCAAGGACGTCCAGACGTCGGACGTCACCATCAACCCCCAGTACGACCTGAAGGGCAACATCACCGGCTACGAGGTCACGAACACCTTGACGGCCAAGCTCCGCAACTTCAACACCGCCGGTTCGATCATCGACGGCCTCGCCGCCGCCGCGGGGAATTCGATCCGGCTCGACTCTCTCGGCTTCTCGGTCGAGGACACCCGACCCCTCGAGGACCAGGCCCGCACCGACGCCGTCCGCCAAGCGGTCAGCCACGCCCAGTCGATGGCCCAGGCGGCAGGGGAGCGGCTCGGACCGGTCTGCTCTCTCACCGACCAGTCCCAGCTCGAGAACCTCTACCCGTTCTCCAACGATCAGGCGGCGGGGATCCCGGCCGCCAGTAGCGCCACCCATGTTCCCCTGGCGCCCGGTTCCGAGCAGGAGACCGCTCAGGTGTCGATGGTCTATGCCCTCCTGCCGGCCCCCGTCAGGAAGTGAGGACGGGGTTCATCTCGGAGGCGGGCGCGTTCCACTCCCACTCCCCGGGACCGCCGGTGATGGCGTAGCCGCAGTGGGTCTTCAGGTAGTGATGCCAGCGGCACAGCCGACAGAGGTTCCACATCTCGGTGGGACCGTCCTTGATGAAGTCGATCTGGTAGTGGTCGTTCTCGAGACCCTTGGCCACGTCGCAGCCGGGCACCACGCACGTCTCGTCGCGCTCCTCGAGGGCACGGCGCAGCCGGGCCGGGATGGCCCGTTTCATGTTGGCCACCGCCTTCACGTCGACCCCGTCGGTCACGATCACCTTCAGCACGGCGTCGCCGATGGCGTTTCTCGCCGTGGCCAGGGGCACGGGACCGACCCCGGGTACCTCGCACACCTCGCCGTCCTCGAGCTTTCCTCTCCGTAAGGCGGTCACGTCCACCCGCAGGTGCATGGTCGTGGCCGGTGGTGCCGTCGGGGTCGTCCTGGTCGTCGGCGCGCTCGTGTTCGAGCCCGTGGCACTCGTCGCCGTGTCGTTCATGCCGGTGGCACTCGTGCCGGTGACAAGGGCCACGAGGGCGTCGGCCTGGTAGGCCTCGGTCCTCTCCCGGATGCCCGCCCGGCGGGCCTCGGTGAAGACGCTCTTCGTCTCGCGCTCGATGGCCGACTTGAACCGGCCCAGGGCGTCGGGGGTGAGCTTGGCGTCGATCCGTCCCACCCCGAGATGGTCGATCCACATGATCAAGGAGCGGTTCTTGCGGATCTGTTCGTCGCGGGCCCGGGCGTCGGCTTCGCTCGTGGCCCGGGCCTTCACCCGGGCGCAGTGGTCCTTCAGGCCCTTCAGCCCGTGGCGGCCGGCGGTGTCCAAGAGCTCCCTCTCCGACGACGGCATCTCGATGGCGGTGGCCGTGATCTCGCGCAGCTGCGGAGCCGACAGCTCGCCCCGGCGCAGGGCCTCGGTCGTCTCGGGCAGCGACTGCAGCCGTTCGGAGATCTCGAGCACGGCGTTGGCCTCGCCGAAACCGGTCCCCGCCACCTCCGCCACCCAGGAGGCGGGGCTCCGGTGACCCTGGCTCTGCCACAGCCCGGCCTCGGCCGCCCGACCGGCGTAGAGCGTTTTCCCCGCCACCCCCACCCGCTCGATCTCGAGGAAGAGGTCGAAGATCCGCGCCGCGTCGACGGCGGCCACGGTCTCGGGCTCGACCTCGAGGCTCCGCCGCAGCAGCCCCAGCGCCTTCTCGAGGTCGGCCTTCATCATGGGGACAGAATGACATCAGGCTGTATCAGTCACTCTGAGAGGGAACTCGGCTCGTGCCTGTGGCGAACATACGGAGACGGGGCACAGGAAGGAATCGGAAAGGGGCACAGGAAGGAACAGGCCAGAAGAGAAAAGAATTGGCGGGAAAAAGCTAAAGCTCCCGGGGCCCGCTGCCGATGGAGAAAGTGGGGTGGCGCGGGAACCTCCCGGAGACCAGGGAATCCGGGAGGTGTTGACCTTCGACGGAGCGGCCGATCCCGCCGTATCCTCGAGTAGGCGTCGGGGGACGCACGGGGGGGGAGAGGCCGAATGATGGACGCTCACGTCACGTCCCGAGGTCTCCGGCAACGAGGTCACCGGCACTTCACCCTGTCCGTCGTCGCGACGACGGTCGCTGCCCTGGCCGTCGTCGGCAGCCCCCTTGGAATGGCCGGCCCCGCCGGCGCGGCGGCGAGCTGGGCGTCACGGGCCCTGCCCTTCTCCATCCCCGGGCCTGTCCACGGCGCCTTCAACGCTGTCTCCTGTCCCACCTTGACCAGCTGTCTGGCCGTCGGCCAGGCCACCCTGGCCGAACCTGCCGGACCTCCCGTCTTCCCCGCACCGACCGGCATCCTTCTGGCCCGGCTCGTCTCCGGTTCCTGGGTCCAGAGCATGCTGCCCTCTCCGGCCGGCGCCACCACCGCCTCCCTCTCCGGCGTCGACTGCACGAACCCGACCCACTGCGTGGCCGTCGGCAGCTACACCGCCGGCCAGGTCCACGCCCTCGTCGAACGGCTTTCGGGAACGACGTGGACGCCGACGACGGCCATCGATCCGCCCGCCGCCAGCTCGGCCGGCCTCTCCGCCGTCTCCTGCCGGTGGGCCGGGGACTGTGTGGCTGTCGGCACGGCCGACGGCGCACCGCTGGTCGAGAAATCGGCCCACGGCCATTGGACACCGACGAGCCTGGCCCTCCCCGCCGGTGCCACCGCCGCCGGCCTGTCCGGGGTCTCCTGTCTGGCCTCGAGCCCCTGTCAGGCGGTCGGCTCCGTGACCGAATCCTCCCAGAGCGAGGCCCTGATCGAATCCAGACCCGGTACCGGCGGGAGTTGGACCCCGACCGTCGACACGGTGACACCGGAGGCCACTCTCGACGCCGTCAGTTGCGACCACTCCGGGAACTGCGAGGCCGTGGGCGGTAGTGCCGGTGGTCCCCTGGCCGAGTCCGGCCACGGCAGCACCTGGACACCGACAACCGCCGTTCCCGGCTCCGCCGTCCTCTCCTCGGTCTGGTGTGACCCCTCCGGCACCGGCGACTGCACCGCTTGGGGCGTCGCCCCGGCCACCACCGCCGGCTTCGCCGTGATCGACAGCCTCTCCGCCGGGACCTGGTCGAGGGTGACCCTGTCGCCCCTGACCCTCTCGGCCGAGCTGGAGGGGAGCTGTTCCTCGCCGTCGAACTGCGTGGCGTTCAACGAGGGCGACAACGACGTCACCGTCCTCCTCGGCAGCCCCACCGGCTGGCAGTCCGAAGCCCTTTCCGGACCACCCGACGCCACCCTGACCGACGTCTCCTGCTCGACCACCTTCTGTGCCGCCGTCGGTGTCGACGATGACCGGTCGGCCAGTCCCGTCAGCTTCATCGAGAGCCTGGTCGACGGCAGCTGGCAGACGATCCCGGGACCCGAGGTCCAATTCAATCAAGCCGTCTCCTGTAGCGGTTCCTTCTGTGCCGTGGTGAGCGGCGACACGGCGACCACCTCCACCGACGGCGTCCACTGGACATCGGCCACCCTGCCCTCACCGTCGGGCTTCACCGGCATCCTCGGCATCGACGGCATCTCCTGCGTGGCGGCCGGCTCCTGCGTGGCCGTCGGCCTTCCTTCGGGCGAAGGCGAGGGCCTGGTGGCCGAGGTCCTCCAGTCCGGCTCCTGGACGGCCGCCAAGATCGCCAACCCCGCCGGCAGCAGCGGGGGGAACCTCGCCGCGATCAGCTGCCTGACCGTCACGTCCTGTGTCGCCGTCGGTTCGGCCGACCTCTCCAGCGGCATCGAGTCCCTCGTGGAAGTCCTCTCCGGAACCACCTGGACCGGCACCGTCCTGCCCGCCGCGCCCAGCTTCACCTACGGCGACCTCGACGCCGTCTCGTGCCCGAGCGCATCGTCCTGCGTGGCCGTCGGCTCCGCCTTCCCCTCCTCCGGTGGCGTCGGCGAACCGCTCGTCGAGACGCTGGCCTCGGGCTCGTGGACGCCGACCACCCAGATCCCCCTGGCCGGCACCCCCTACGGCACCAACGACAGCGTCGCCTGCCCGTCGGCCGGGACCTGTTACGCCACCCAGCTCGACGAGGGATCGACGGGAACGATCTGGCAATTCATGGCACTGGCGGCCGGGAGCTGGACGGAGAGCGCCATTCCGACGCCGGCCGGGGACGACACCGATTCGCCCGTGGCCGTCTCCTGCAGCCCCGCCTCCTGGTGCACGGTGGCCGGCTCGGTCGAGGGGCCCGTCTCGGCCGACTTCCCCGAAGTGGCCCGGACACCCCTGATCGCCACCCTCGGCGCGCCGGCACCGGCGATCACGTCGGCCGCGGCGGCGACGGCCAAAGCGGGCACGGCCTTCAGCTTCACCGTGACGACCACCGGAGCACCGACGGCGGCGCTCTCGGAATCAGGCGACCTGCCGGCCGGCCTCCACTTCACCGACAATCACGACGGCACCGCCACCATCGCCGGCACCACGACGGTCAGGAAGGGCACCCACCTCATCACCATCTCGGCCGACAACGGCCTCGCCCCCGCCGTCACCCAGGCCTTCACGATCACCTGCACCCACTGACAGAGGCCTCGTTCCCATCACGGAGACGTGGCGGGTGGGCGGGCCGCCCGGGGGGCCCGCCTGATGGCACGGAGACCGGTGACGGTTACGAGGCGCGCACCCAGAAGGGCAGGGTCTGCTCGCTGCCGTCGGCCCGGACGAACTTCTTGAAGACGGCCTCGACCGCCTCGCCGATCCGGATGCTCTCGGGGTCGATCTCGTTCAGCGCACCGTCCACCCCCGAGACCAGGTTCCCCACGAACCGGAGGTTCGGGTCTTCGTCGAGGGCCACCACGATCACGTTGTAGGGGGCGAGGTCGGAGTAGGGCGCCAGCAAAGGCGGGTGGGGCACCACGTAGGACCAGACCGTCGCCCGGCCCGACATCGCCGCGTAGCCCCGGTCGACCGACCGGCAGCGCGGGCACATCGGCCGCGGTGGGTGCCGCAGGTGCCCGCAGGCGTTGCACTTCTGGATCCGCAATTCTCCCCGGGCCGTCCCTTCCCAGAAGAACGCCCCGTCCTCGTCGCCCGCCGGCAACAGGAACCCCTCGACCGAGGGCCCCAGATTGGAGACATAGGCCCCCGAGAACGCCGCCGCTTTGGCCATCTCCTTCTCCTCCTCTACCGGCGCAACAGCAGCGCGCTCGTCGGAACACCCTCGCCCGATGTCACCAGACAGGTCTCGGCGTTCTCGACCTGCGCTGTCGACGTGCCCCGCATCTGCCGGACACCCTCGTTGATCAAGTTGAAGCCGTGCACGTAGGCCTCGGACAGACCGCCGCCCGATGTGTTCACCGGCAGCGAACCCTTCCCCCATTCGAGGTTGCCGTTGTCGGTGAACGGTCCCGCCTCCCCCCGCTTGCAGAAGCCGTAGCCCTCGAGCGAGAGCAGGATCAGCGGCGAGAAGGCGTCGTAGATCTGGGCCACCGAGACGTCGTCGGGCCCGAAGTCGGCGTTGGCCCACAACCGCTTGGCGCAGGCCCAGGCCGGCCCGGTCAACGGATCCTCGTTGTAGAAGTTCACCATCGTCTGGTGCTCGGGCGGGAGTCCCTGGGCGAAAGCATGGACGTAGACGGGGGGATGCCTCAGGTCCCGGGCCCGCTCGGCCGAGACGATCACACACGCCAGCGCGCCGTCGGTCTCGAGGCAGTTGTCGAAGAGGCAGAGCGGCTCCGACACCCAGCGCGAGGCCATGTAGTCCTCGCGCGACATCGGCTTCGCGTACATGAGGGCGGCCGGGTTCACGTTGGCGTGGCCCCGGACGGCGGTGGCCACATTGGCCAGGTGCTCGCGGGTGGCCCCGTAGTCGTGCATGTACCGCCGCGTGAGCATGCCGATCTCGTCCACCGGCCGCAGCAGCCCCGCCGGCCGCGTCCATTGCCCCGGCACGTGCAACTGCGTCGAGGTGTTCGTCCAGGGCCGGGGACCCGACCCGCGCTTGCGGGCCCGCCAGGCCACGGCCACCTCGGCCTGACCGGTGGCCACCGCCAGCGCCGCGTGCCCCACCACCCCGCAGCCGGCGCCGCCCCCGTAGCCGACCTGGCTGAAGAAGGTGATCTCGCCGCAGCCGATGTTCCGGGCGATGTCGACCTCCTCGGTCGCCTCCATCGTGTACGAGCAGAGGGCGTCGACCTCGGACACCTCGACGCCGGCGTCGGCGCAGGCGGCCACGATCACCTGGCAGGCCAGTTCGGCCTCCGACGGCTCCAGGTGCTTGGCGAATTCGGTCTGGCTGATCCCGACGATGGCCGTCGCGTCTCGCAGTGCCACTCCCGGGCTCACGGCCCCACCCCCTCCGCTCACGTTCGTCGGCACCGGATCCGTCCGGCGCCGCGTTCGTCGGCACCGTATCAGCGCCTACCCGCCCGCTCCTGACGGCACGTCAGATAGCCATTACGATCGCCCCCCATGAGCGCCCCGAAAACCCGGGAACCCCAACTCCTGATCGGCGGCAAGTGGGTCGACGCCTCGGGCGACGCCTACGAGGTGGTGAACCCCGCCACCGAAGAGACGGTCGGCCTCGCCCCCCAGGCCACGGTGGCCGACGCCGAGGCCGCCGCCGCCGCGGCGCGCGACGCGCTGCCCGGTTGGGCCGCCACCGATCCCGATACGCGGCTGGCCCTCATGGCGAAGGCCGCCGCCGCCATCCGGGCGAAGGCGGCCGAGCTCCTCCCCCTCGTGATCGCCGAGACGGGGGCCACCGCCGCCGTGGGGTCCCGGATGCAGGTGCCGGTGGCGGCCGACCGCTTCGACCGCTACTCCCGCGACCTCCGCCACGTCGCCCAGCGCTCCCTTCCCCCCCAGGTGGCCCAGTCCACCCCCCTCGCCCCGGGCGGCCTCATCTCGGGCCTGGCCAACCGGGCCCCGGTCGGCGTCGTCACCTGCATCACCTCCTACAACTTCCCCATGGTCAACATGGCGGGCAAGGTCGCGCCGGCGCTCGCCATGGGCAACACCGTCGTCGTGAAGCCCGCCCCCCAGGACCCGCTGGCCGTCATCGAGCTCGTCCGGATCCTGGACGAGGTGGGCTTCCCGCCCGGTGTCGTGAACCTCGTCGCGGCCAACGACGCCTCGGCCGCGGCCGCCCTCGTCTCCAGCACGGATGTCGACATGGTCTCGTTCACCGGCTCCACCGACGTCGGCATCCGGATCGCCCAGTCGGGGGCGGCCACGATGAAGCGGCTGCTGCTCGAGCTCGGCGGCAAGGGCGCCTGCCTCGTCTTCGACGACGCCGACGTGGCCGCCGCCATCGGCTGCATCGGCTCCACCTGGTCCTTCCACTCGGGCCAGATCTGCACCGCCCCCACCCGGGCCGTCGTCCAGCGCGGTGTGCTCGACCAGGTCGTCGAGGGACTGCGCCGTTACGCCACGGCCCTTGTCGTGGGCGACCCCACCGACCCCAAGACCATCGTCGGCCCGCTCATCTCGGCCGCGCACCGCGAGCGGGTCGAGGGCTACATCGCCACGGGCCGGACCGAGGGGGCCGAGCTCATCGCCGGCGGCGGCCGGCCCGAGAACGTCGACCGCGGCTTCTACGTCGTCCCCACCCTCCTCACCGGCACGAACGACATGGTCGTCGCCCGCGAGGAGATCTTCGGACCCGTCGTCGTCGTCGTTCCGTTCGACGACGAGGAGGAGGGCATCTCCATCGCCAACGACTCCGACTTCGGCCTCTACGACTACGTCTTCTCGGGCGACACCGCCCGCGCCTTCCGCGTGGCCAAGCTGCTGCGCGCCGGCCACGTCGGCATCAACTCGGCCCAGCGCAACCACGAGGCCCCCTTCGGCGGCTTCAAGATGTCCGGCGTCGGCCGCGACGGCGGCGACTACGGCCTCGAGGCGTACTCGGAGATGCAATCGATCATCTGGACCAGCTGACAGGGGAGTGACGTGAGCATCTACGACCTGGCCATCATGGGCGGCATCGTCGTCGACGGGACGGGCCTGGCCCGCCGGCGCGGCGACATCGCGGTGAAGGACGGACGGGTGGCGAAGGTGGGCTTCGTCGACCCCGACGACGCCGAGACGGTGATCGACGCCGACGGCCTGCACGTGGCGCCGGGCATCGTCGACGCCCACACCCACTACGACCCCCAGCTCACCTTCGAGCCCCACGCCACCTCGTCGTGCTACCACGGCGTGACCACCGTCCTGGCCGGCAACTGCGGCTTCTCCGTCGCCCCCAACCGTCCCGATCAGCGGGACTACCTGGCCCGGATGTTCGCCAAGGTCGAGGGCATGTCGCCCGTCGCCCTGTCCGCCGTCAAGTGGGACTTCGAGACCTTCCCCGAGTTCCTGGCCCGCCGGGAGGGGACGATCGGGGTGAACATGGCCTGCTACGTCGGCCACTCGGCCGTCCGCCGGACGGTGATGGGCGAGGCCGGCTCCGAGCGCGAGGCGACCGGGGACGAGATCGAGCACATGCGGCGGGTGGTGGCCGAGGCCATGGAGGCGGGGGCGGCCGGTTTCTCGTCCAGCCACGGTCCCACCCAGCTTGACGGCGACGACCGACCGGTGCCGTCGCGCTTCTCGTCGCTGGCCGAGCTCGAGGTGTTGGTGGGCGAGGCGGGCCAGCACCGGGGGGGATCGATCTCCTACCTCCACCGTTCGGCCATCGGTGGTCTCGACCAGGCCGACCGCGACCTGCTCGAACGGCTGGGCCGGGCCAGCCGGCTGCCGATCATCCTGCAGGGACTGGGCGGCCGCTCCAAGGTCGACGTGCCCGGGGCCGGCTGGGACGACGTGGCGGCCTGGATCGACCAGATCGGCCACGAGGGGATCGGCATTTTCTCGCTGCTGCGCAACCATCCCTTCGACCGCGACTTCCGGGTGTCCTCGGGGACGAATCTCTACGAGGGCGTCCCCGCCTTCCACCGGATCCTCGGTCCCGGCGCCTCGGTCGAGGAGAAGCTGGCCCTGCTGGCCGAGCCGGGACAGCGCGACGCCATGCGCCACGCCGTCGACCACCCGAACACCGACGGTGCCAAGGGATCGACCCTGCCCCCGCCGCGGTGGAAGGTGGTCGAGGTGGACGAGGTGGTGAAGCCGGCCAACGAGAAGTTCGTCCGCCGGACGATCGCCGACATCGCCGAAGAGCTCGGGGTGGAGCCGGCCGACGCCTTCATCGACCTGGCCGTCGACGAGGGCCTCGAGACCACCTTCCGCTATGTCAACAAGTCCCGCGCCTGGGAGGAGTCGGTGGCCGAGGGCCAGAAGCACCCGGCCATGATCATCGGCGTCTCCGACGGCGGCGCCCACCTCGACCGTGACGACGGTTCCGACTGGTCGACCGCCTTCCTCGCCTTCTGGGTGCGCGACCGCAAGCTCTGGTCACTCGAAGAGGGGATCCGCCATCTCACCCAGGTGCCGGCGTCACTGCTCGGCTTCGAGTCTCGGGGCATGCTGCTGCCGGGTTACTTCGCCGACGCCTTCATCTTCGATCCCGACACGATCGAGCTCGAGTCGAAGAAGCAGGTCCGCGACTTCCCCGGCGGCGAGGCCCGCTACTCGGCGAGGCCCCGCGGGATCTACTGGACCATCGTCAACGGCGTCCCCATCGTGAAGGACGGCGAGGTGCTCACCCAGAACCTTCCCGGCCACGTCGTCCGGCCCGGTATCGGCTGAGCCGATCTCGCCGGTCAGGAGTCGACGACGAGCGTCACGGTCGCCACCGCGGTAGCCGGTCCGCCGCTCGTCCGGGCCGTCGAGTCGGAGACTCCGACGGTGAAGGTGTAGGGACCGGGGGAGGTGGTCTTCCGGGGGGTGCCGGTGAGGCGGCCGTCGGGCCGGAGCCGGAAGTGGAGGGGGAGGGTCCCCGACTGAAGCGTCCACCGGTACGGTGACGCGCCCCCGGAGACGACGAGTTGATGGTCGTAGGGGGTGCCGATCACGGCGGGCGGAAGGCTCGACTGGTCGACGGTCAGGATGCCGGTGACGGTGAGGGTGAAGGCCTGGGTGACGGAGCCGTAGTCGGTGTGGTTGGTGATGGTGAGGGGATAGGTGCCGCTGACCGACGCGGCGGGGGTGCCGGCCAGGGTGGCCGTGGCGTTGCCGTTGTCGGTGAAGGTGACGCCGGCCGGCAGGGGCCCGGTCTCGGACAGGGCCACCGGGCCCTGTCCCGTGGCCGTCACGGTGAAGGACAACGGCACGCCGGCGGTGGCCGAGGCGGAGGCGCCCGAGGTGATGGTGGTGGGCCACCACACCTCGAGGGTGAAAGACATGGTGGCCACGCCGACCGCGTTGGTGGCGGTCAGGGTGACGGGATAGGTCCCTTCCGATCCGGGCAGCACCGTCCCGGCGATGGTGAAGGTGCCGCCGCCGTCGTCGGCGAAGGTGATGCCGGCCGGCAGGGCGCCCGACTCGGTGATGGTGGGCGCCGGGTACGCGGCCGGGCTGTAGATCCAGTCCAGGCTCATGCCGGGCAGGAGGTCGCCGCCCAGGTTCTGGGTGAACGACGGGGGCTCGTCCACGGTCAGGCTGAACTGTTGGTAGGCGGCGTTGCCGGGCCCGTCGGAGACGGCGACGGTGAAGACGAGGACGCCACCGCTGGCGGGGATGCCCGAGATGGTGGCCGTGCCGTCGCCGTTGTCGACGAAGCTGACACCCCCGACGTCGATGTCGGAGGCGGTGAGCCAGGGCGCCGTCGACTCGTTGGTCGTCCGGGGATCGGACGGGACGACGGTGCCGGTGGTGGTCACGGTGAAGGAGAACGACGTCCCGGTCTCGACGGTGAGGCTGGCCGCCGACGTGATGGCCGGTTGCGACGGGCCCACCGCACCGGTGCCGATGAGGGCCATCCCCCCGCGAGGACCCTGGCCCGTGGCCATGCAGAGCGACGGGGTGGGACACGAGACCGAGTCGAGTCCGGCGATGTCACTCGGCAGGGCCTCGGCTGTCCACGTCGTCCCGCCGTCGTTCGTCCCCATCCCCTGCGATCCCCCCACGGCCACGCAGTCCGACGGGGTGGGACACGAGACCGAGTCGAGCTGGCGGACCCAGAGGAAGGTCTGCGTCGTCCAGGTTGCACCGCCGTCATCGGAGACCGACACGCCCCCCCAGCCGGCGTCGGTGAGGCCGGCAGCCACGCAGGTGGACGTCGTCGGGCAGGCCACCTGGAAGGCCCGCTGCATGCCGGGGACGGATCTTTCGGTCCATCGGGCCCCACCGTCGGTGGTCTCGATGGCGCCGGCGCCGTCGCCCGTGATGGCGTTGGGGGCGAAGCCGACGGCCACGCAGTGCGACGCGGTGGCGCAGGAGATGGACCCGAGACCGGTGAGTTCGGTGGGAGCCGTCTGCGGGGACCAGGTCGTCCCCCTGTCGGTGGTGGCGCTGATCACGGCCTCGTTCCCGTTCGGTCCGCCCACCGTGCCGACGGCGATGCAGGCCGAGGTGGTGGCGCACGATACGGCCCCGAGTCCGGCGGTGAGCGGGGCGGTGCTCTTGTCGGTCCAGGTTGCGCCGCCGTCGGTGGTGACGTCGGCGTCGATGCCGATGCCCAGGCAGTCGGTGCTCGTGGCGCAGGACACGGCGTTGACCGCGCCCTGGTTACTGCTCGGGGTGATCGCCCCCGGGGTGATCCGCTCGAGATCGGGGGCGAGGACGCAGTCGAGGACCGACGGGCAGGTGATGCCGGCGGGGGTGGCGACACCCTGGTCGAACGGTGTCGCCGTCCAGGTGGCGCCGCCGTCGCCCGAGACGAGGGAGGTGGCGAGGGGGAACCCCCCGGCGGCGCAGTGGACGCCGTCACAGGAGACGGCGTCCAGTTGGGGAACCGAGGACGGGAGAGCCGATTCGGTCCACGTCGTCCCGCCGTCGTCGGTGGTGAGGACGACGCCGGCCGGCGCCGCGGTGGCGCCGACGGCGACACAGTGGGAGCTGTCGGAGCAGGAGAGGCCCTGCAGGTAGCGGACGCCGGTGGGGATGGGCACGGGCGCCCAGTCGAGGCCGCCGTCGGAACTCGTCATGACGGTGGCGGCCGTGTTGCCGTAGCCGACGGCCACGCAGTCAGAGGGCGTCGGGCAAGAGACAGCCTGGAGCCAGGGGGTCGCGCTCGGGAGACCGACATCGGTCCACGTGAAGCCTCCGTCGCCGGAGACGGCGGCGGCGCCGAGACCGTGGAGGTTCTCCATGCCGACGGCCACGCAATCCGACGATGTCGGGCAGGCGATCCCGGAGAACATGCCGTCGTCGGAGTTGACGAAGGCGCCGGTCCAGGTGACCCCGCCGTCGGTCGTCGCGAGCAAGGGATAGCTCCCACCGGGTCCGGAGATCAGCGCTTCGCCGCCGGCCACGCAGTCGAGTGGTGACGAACAGGTCACCGTCTTCAGGATCTCTTGTCCGGGGATGGACCGGGGCGTCCAGGTGGCCCCGCCGTCGGTGGTGGTGAGGAGGGTGTAGCCGCCCACGGCGATGCAGTCCGAGACGGTCGAGCAGGTGATGCCGATCAGCTGTTGCCTGGGCGCCACCGAGTACTGGACCGACCAGGTGGCGCCGCCGTCGTCGCTCGACAGGATGAGACCGCCGATGGTGTTCTCGTTGTCGAGCCCACCGATCGCTTCACAGCGCGACACCGTCGGACAGGAGACGCTCGAGAAGGTGCGGATCCCCCCGTTGGCGTCGCTCGCTTGGAGAGACCACTGACGGGGCGCCGTCGCCGCCGCCGGCGACCCGGCCAGGACGGTGGCGAAGCCCGAGCCGGCCATGACCACGAACGCGGCGAGGCCGACTGTCCACCATGGGCGTCTCCTCCCGACCGCCCGTCGTGACATCCGCTCAGTGGACGCGTCGCCGGTGCCCGGCGCCGTGGCGGGAGGACTTGACCGACCTTCCGGGCCGGCTGTGGCTGGCCAACGTCCCCGACGTCGTTCCGGGCAACGAATACGGCTGGCCGATGATGGTCATGGTGGTGGCCCCGTCGGTGTTGTAGTCGTCGACGACGCTCGTCCCGTTCAAGTCGACCGAGCCCGAGGACTGTGCCGGTCCGTCCGACCACCCGGCGCCGAAGCCGGCCTGGAGGGTCCCGCCGGCGTAGAAGGGGATGCCGCCGCCGGCGCCGTCCCAGTAGTCGAGCGGGGCGTTGGCCCCGTAGTCCGACAGCGAGGCGTTGTAGATCACGCCGTTGACGGTGATGGCAGCGCCGTCACCGGCCTCGGCGTCGAAGCCGTCGTTGGCCTGGGTGCCCGGGTCCTGGTAGAGCACCAGACCCGGATTGCCGTCGGCGCCCCCGTACGGTCCGCTCGTCGGTCCCGTCACGGTTACCGCGGTGCCCGGCACGCCGCCGACGATCAGGGAGAAGTTGTCCCCCGTCCCCGTCTCGGCCGGATCGGGCGAAAAGGTCGAGTCACCGTACGCGACGACCCCGTCGGTGGCCGGGTTGGTCCCGCCGCAGACATTCCCCGACGTTTCGCGCATGGGGGTGCCGTCCCCGCTGGGGCCGCTCGTCATCGTGGTGGAGGGCAGGCACGGGGCACCGTTACCGGCGCCACTGGCCACGAACGATCCGCCCACGATCGAGCCCGGCACGTTGCCGGCCACCGGGTAGGGGTTCTCGGTGGCGATGACGACGTTCGAACCGGTCACCGTCTGACCGGCCGTTTGCGGGTCGACCCACAGACCCTGGTCGAAGCGGTAGATACCGGTGTCGCCACCGGGGCAGTCCTGGAAGTTGGCCGAACCGGTGATCTCGACCGGCGTCGTGTATTCGCCCGGCGTCAGCTGGGTAGTGCCGTTGGAGTCGACCGTCATGGCCGGGTCGGTCTGCAGTGTGCTTCCGGGGCAGGCGATGTCGGTGGATGCGCTCAGCGGGTTCGGGGGCGCCCCGGTGGCCGACAACGGATCGTTGATCTGCACGTTGGTGGGGTCGATGTTGTCGTAGTCGACGTTCACCGATCCGCCGTGCTCCTGGCAGTTCATCTGGACGGCGGGCAGCTCGGTGGCCGGGTCACCGGTCTGATAGGCGGGGCTCGGGGTGAGGGGATTGCCGTCTCCCAGGATGTTGGGCTGGAAGCAGCTGTCGAGCGGCCACAGCGACTGGCCGTTGTACGTCGCGTTGCTGCTGTGGATGGTGCCGTAGACGTAGATGTTGCTGCCCGTCTTGGCGTCGATGGCGTCGTCCCAGGCCCAGGGGACCTGCGTGGCCGGGTCCACGGCCGACCCCGTCCACTGCTGGTGGCTCACATCGGTGTTCAGGACGATGTCGCCGGCGACCACGAACTGACCGGTGCCACCGCCGAGGATCTCGTGCGGGCCCACCTTGTTGAGAGCCACGATGCCGATGGGGGGCCTGGGCGGGGGGGCCGGGCCCACGGAGAAGCACTGGTCGGTGGTGGACGCCTCGACGAGCGACAGGTACTGGGCGCCGCCTGAGAAGTCGGCCCAGAAGCAGTAACTGCCCGTGGTCTTCGGGGTGAAGGCGGGGCTGGTGGCGGCGGCCGTGTCACCCGATCCGGACACCGCCGGGGAGCCCAGCGACACGGCCGAGGCCGAGTTCTGGTCACAGGGCACGGCGTCGCCCGGACAGACGGAGAAATTGACGATTCCCGTCGGGGTCGCACCTCCGGTGCCGGTCACGGTCACGGTGTCGGCGTCGGTGGCCCCGAGGACGATCGAGGGACTGACGGGTGCGGCCGTGGCCGTCGGGCAACCCCGGCCGGAGGTCGGACCGAGGGTGGCGACGACAGACGACCCGGCGTGCGAATAGGTGCCCGCGTACTGCTTTGGTTTGGCCTCCTTGTGGAAGCGGCCTTGGAAGACGGCGCCGGCGGCCGGGCCCGTCGTCCAGGTCATCGTCAGATGTTGCCGGCCACGACCGGTGGCGGCCGTCACGGTGTCGTTGCCCCCCACCGGAGCGCTGTCGTCGGTGGTCCCGGAGAACGTGCCGTCGGGGGCGAAGGTGTCGGTCTCACAGAAGGTGCCGTCGGCGAAGATCCCGGTCTGGCCCCGGAGATGAACGGCCTCCGGCGCCGGGGAGCCCGACGCCCCCGCGTCGGCGGAGGCCGCCGTCGTCACCATCAAAGCCGCCAGCACTGTCACCGGCAGTACGGCCGCCGCCCATCGGCGCATCGTCGGACCCCCCCCAGACGTGCAGACGGGTCCCGACATGTCTCGGCCCCGCCTCCACGCCAATTCTACTCAGCGTGCTCGGTTAACCCCAATGAGTCTCCGCCATCCACCGCCGGGGGCCGTCACGGTGGGGTGTTGGCGAGGAAGCACTCGTCGGTGGTGGAGCCGTCCGACGAGGAGGGGTAGGTGCCGTCCCCGGAGTAGACGGCGAAGAAGCAGTAGTCCACCTCGCCCGTCGTCGGCGTGAAGGGTCCGCTCGTGGCGGTGGCGGTGTTGCCCGTGCCGGAGAGGGTGACGGGGGAGCCCACTTCGGTGCCGGTCGCCGCCGTGCACGCGACGAGGGCGACCGTGGACTCGGGCCCGCAGACATAGAAGGTGACCGTCCCCGTGGGGGTGACGCCGTTCGCCCCCGTCACGGTGGCGTCGTCGTTGTTGGCCTGTCCCTTGGGGCTCGGGTTGCGGGCCGGCTTGGTCGTGATGCCCACAGCGCTGGCGGTGACGGTGAAGCACTCGTCGGTCGTGGACCCGTCGGAGGTGGATCCGTAGTTGGTGTCCCCGGAATAGACGCCGAGGAAGCAGTAGGTGCCGGAGGAGGTCGCCGTGAAGGAGGTGCTCGTGGCCGTGGCGGTGGCCGGGCTCCCGGAGGCGGTGAGCCCGACGGCGCCGAGGTCGGTCCCCCCGCTGGCGGCCCGGCTGGTGGTGCAGGCGGTGGTGTTGCCCTGGCACTCGTAGAAATGGACGGTCCCGGTCGGGGCGACCCCGCCCGAGCCGGTGACGGTGGCCGTGTCCGAGTCGGACGAGCCGAGAGAGATCGAGGCGCTGGCCGGATGGGTGACGAGACCCGGTGCGACGGCGGTGACGGTGAAGCACTCGTCGGTGGTCGAGCCGTCGGAGAGGGGGGCGTAGTGCGCGTCGCCCAAGTAGACGCCCAAGAAGCAGTAGCTGCCGGTGGCGAGCGGGGTGTACGGGGTACTGAACGCATTGGCGCTGCTGCCCGTGCCGGCCAGGGCGACGGTGCCCAGGTCGTCGACGGCGGAGGGGACCGTGCAGGGGTTGGTGTTGCCCGAGCAGACGTAGAAGTGGATGGTGCCCGTCGGGGTGAGCGCGCCCTCGCCGCCGACGGTGGCGGTGTCGACGTCGGAGTTACCGAGGCTGATGGAGGTGCTCTCCGGTGCCGTGGTGAGGACGTCGCAGCTGAAGGTGGCGGCGGGAACGAGGGTGGCCGGCTGGCTCTGGTCGCCGTTGGTGTAGGGGCCGACGTAGTCGTCGTCGGCCTTCACGAAGGTGCCCTTGAAGACGGCGCCCGACGCGGCGCCCGCCTTCCAGGTCATGGTGAGGACCTTCGATCCCTTGTAGGTGCCGGAATCGCCCTTCACGGAGCCGTCGGAGAATTTGTGCTGGGCGGCGAAGGAGTCGCTCTCGCAGCTGGTGCCGATCTTGAGCGTCCACGTGCTGCCGGCCTTGACCCGGGCGACCTTCCCCTTGTTGTGGCTCGCGTGGGTGCTGTGGCGGGTCGACGCCGACGCGGCGGTGGAGCCGGCGGCGACAGAGAGCGACGCCGTGCTGAGGCAGAGAAGAAGAACAGGTGTCACTCTCGCCGATCGGCGCACTGGCGGCCCCCCAGACCTAGGCAGAGAGGCCTCGAACGCCGAAAATCACTCCCGACAGCCGCCCCTGAATCCCGGAGCAATCCTACGCTGAGTGTTGAAGCCACCACAACGGTGTTGATGACAAGTAGTGATTGAGTATCGTGCGGCGACTATGGGAGTTCCCGAGAAGTTCGCGGCGATCGCCACCAAGGTGAACAACTGGGGGCGGTGGGGCGAGGACGATCAGCTGGGGACGCTGAACCTGATCACCGACGAGGTGCGCAGACGGGCGGCGCGGTGCGTGAGCACGGGGAAGGCCTTCCCCCTGGGGCTGGCGATGTCGGAGGCCGAGGGGGTGCAGAAGGGGATCGTGCCGGGGCGGTTCAACCCGATCCGGACGATGTCCTATCTGAATGTGGCGCTGTCGGACGATCCGGAGTGGATCTGCTCCAACGAGGACGTGGTGGTGATGCCGCTGCAGTGCGCCACCCACTGGGACGGCCTCGCCCATGTGAGCTACCGGGGGAAGATCTACAACGGCTTCCCCCAGTCGTCGGTGACGTCGGCCGGGGCGAGCAGGTGCGGGATCCATCTGGTCGACTCGCTGGTGGGCCGGGGGGTGCTGCTCGACGTGGCCCGGGCCAAGCAGATGGACGTGCTCGACGGTGGCTACGCCATCCAGCCCGCCGACCTCGACGCCGCCTGTGAGCTGGGTGGCGTGCGGATCGAACCGGGCGACATCGTGCTGGTGCGGACGGGGCAGATGGTGCACCTGAACATGGCGGAACGGTTCCCGGCCGGGGGGTCGGCGGTGCCGCTACCGAACCTGCTCGACTTTAACAACGTGCTGCGCTACATGGGTTTCGCACCGGGGCTCTCGATGGCGACGGCGGAGTGGTTCCACACCCGGGACGTGGCCGCGGTGGCCACCGACACCCTCGCCCTCGAGGTGTTGCCGTGCGAGGACAAGCACATCTACCTGCCCGTCCACCTGCTGCATCTGGTCGAGATGGGGATGACGCAGGGACAGAACTGGCTGCTCGACCCGCTAGCCGCCGACTGCGCCGAGGACGGGGTCTACAGCTTCCTGCTCGACGCCACGCCGCTGCCGTTGACGAACGCGCTCGGCTCGCCTGTCAATCCCGTCGCCATCAAGTGACGGGTGGCCGGCGCCTCCGCCGGGCCCGGTGAGGGGACGCAGGCCGCACAGATAGAGGTCCTCGCTGAAGTAGAATTCCAGGTGACCTGGGGGGGCGTTATGCGAAGGCCGTTCATGTTCGGCATCATCCTGTGCCTGTGCGCGGTCGTGGTGCCGGCCACGGCGAGCGGGGCGGCGACCCACCGGGCGGCGGCCGGCCGGGTCCATCAAGCCCCGACGCCGACGGGAAGCCCGACGGTGACGGTCAGTCCGTCCACCGGCCTGCTCGACGGTCAGGCCATGGCGGTGACGGGAAACAGCTTCACGGCCAAGACCGTCTACGCCCTCGTCGAGTGCACGACCGGTGCGACGGCGCTTTCGAGCTGTGGCCTGACGGCAGGAAACGGGACCTTGGTGAAGAGCGATTCCAGCGGCTCGTTCTCCACCTCGATGACGGCCGTGCGGACCATCACGCCCGTTTCGACGGGGACACCGGTCGACTGCGCCACGGCCGGAGCGTGTGTCCTAGCCGTGGTCGCCAGGAAACAGGGGATCGTGGCCAGCACGCCGATCTCCTTCGCCGACGTCGTGATCATCCCGCCGACGGTGACCGCCAATCCGTCGACCGGTCTGCTCGACGGGCAGACCATCACGGTGAGCGGGACGAATTTCAACCCCGACGCCGAGATCGGCCTGGCCGAGTGCCCTGCCGGTCAGACGACTGTGGAACCGTCGAATTGCTTGCCGGGCACCTTGATCGGAGCCGACGGCAGCGGGAGCTTCTCGAGTTCCTACACCGTGACGAGGATCCTTTCCGGTCCGGCGGGGGCGATCGACTGCGCCCAGCCCTCGGCCTGCGTCTTGACCGCCATCAATCTGAACGACCCGTCGCAGTCGGCGAGCACACCGATCTCCTTCCAAGACATCGTCATCATCCCGCCCGTCCTCGCTGCGTCACCGTCGACCGGTCTGGTGGACGGCCAGAGCATCACCGTCAGCGGGAAGGGCTTCCGGCCCCACCATCGGTACGCGCTGAGTGAGTGCGTCGCCGGCTCCACCGACGGCAGCGAGTGCGTGGCGACCAACGGCCTCGGGAATGTCACCTCGGTGACGGCCAAGGGGTCGGGACGCTTCACCACCACCATCCAGGTGGCGCGGGTCCTGACGTTGGTCAGCGGGACGGTCGACTGCGCCCAGGCTCCCGGATGCGTGATCGGGGCCATCGACGAGGACAATCCCTTCGGTTCGGTGGCGGCAGTGACGGATGTCAGTTTCAACCCCAACGTGAAGCCCCTTCCGCCGCTCAACCTGCAGCTGCACATCGATCCGACCGGGCACATCGTGGCCGGGAGGAACGGGGCGAGCGATCCCCAGATCACCGGCACCATCTCCTGCGACCGCTCCGCTCCTCTACCGGTGCAGTTCCAGATGCAGGTGACCCAGCCGGGCTCACTCCAGTTCCCCGTGCTCGTGACGGGGCAGGCGACGTGTCAACGCAGCGGAGCCAAGTTCTCCGTGACGGTTCCGACACCGAAGCGGGATCCGGCCGTCCCCGGCATCGCCGGTGTCCTGCTGGCCGTGTCGGCCGTCTCCGGCAGCGCCACGCAGAGCATCACGGTCAGCGCCTCGGTCACGCTCAAGTCCACGTAATCATTCGGCCTCAGGACGTTCTACGGTTGGAGACGCACCATCGACCAGCTGTTGCCGGCGCGGGTGTAGCGGATCCGGTCGTGCAGCCGGTCGTCGCGGTTCTGCCAGAACTCGAAGCTCTCGGGCCGCAGCCGGAAACCGCCCCAGGACTCGGGCCGCGGCACGGGCCGGCCCTCGTATGTCTCCGACAGCTCGGCCACCCGTTGGTCGAGAAGGTCGCGCCTGGCGATCGGTTGGCTCTGCTGCGAGGCGTGGGCCCCGATCTGACCGCCGCGCGGACGGGTCTCGAAGTAGCGGTCGGATTCCTCGGCGCTCACCTTCTCGATCGTCCCCTCGATCCGGACCTGCCGACCGAGCGGGGCCCAGTGGAAGAGCAGCGCCGCCACCGGGTTGGCGGCCAGCTCCCGGGCCTTGCGGCTGTCGTAGTGGGTGTGGAAGACGAACCCCCGCTCGTCGAAGCCCTTCATCAGCACCATCCGCAGCGACGGCCGGCCGCCGGCGTCGGCCGTGGCCAGTGCGACGGCCTCGGGCAGCCGGACGAGCGGGACGGCGTCCTCGAACCAGGCGCCGAACTGCTCCAGCGGGTCGCCCGCCATCTCGCTCTCCGACAGCGGCTCCGAGTTCGGCCCGGGTGTCACGTGCGGGTCGGTCGTCATCGGCGCGCCGGCCCGGGCTCAGCGGGCGGCCGCGGAGGCGGTGGTCAGCGGTGCGGCCCGGCCGGTGACGGCCCAGTGCAGCACGCGGGCCTGCGAGTCCACCATGGCCGTCGTCCGGATACCCCAGAACTCGAAGCCGTATTGATGGGCGGCCACGTGGGCGAGCATCGAGATCAGCGTGCCGGCCACCGCCATGGGATCGGTCCCGGCCGGGCTGGCGCTCGCCCCGCCCGCACCGATGACGCGAGCGAGGGTGACGGTCACGGCGTTCAGGGCGCGGACCCGCAGGCCCTGGAAACGGAGGTCCCCCTCTTCGGTGGCGAGCTCCACCACCCGGAAGACCGACCGGTTCGTCTCCCAGTAGTCCATGAAGCCCGTCACCACGGAGGTGGCGGTCTCCCAACTCGCATCATCGGTCCAGTCGCCATCGACCAGCTCGGCCAGGACGGAGGCGCCCTCCATGAGCTCTTCGGCCAACACCAGGATGGCCTGCTCGACGTTCTCGAAGTACTGGTAGAAGGTGGCGGGCGAGGTCCCCGCCTGGCGGGCGATGTCGATCACCTTGATCGAGCGCCACGGTGTCTGCGTGAGCAGTTCGGCCGTGCATTCGAGAAGGCGTTGCCGGGTGGCACGGCCCCGGCGACCGGGGACCCGTCCGTCGGTGGTCGCGAGGGTGCCGGAGTCGCGTGGCATGCCCGCCGAAGGCTAGTGCCGGGGCTGACGGACGGTCAGGTCTGCCCGGGCTCACCCGGGCTCCTTCGGGCTCCCGTCCCTGGCAGTGCCCCGAGTAGGGTGGACGGCCGTGCCAGAAAGCACCCTTCCGCGTTCCCTGACTCGCGCTCAGGAAGCGCGGCGGCAGCGCGTCGTGGATGCCGCCATGGAGCTCGGCCTCGAGGGAGGCTACGAGGCGGTCCAGATGCGCGATGTGGCCGCCCGGGCGCACGTGGCCATGGGCACCGTCTACCGCTACTTCACCTCGAAGGACCACCTTCTGGCCGCCGCCCTCGTCCACTGGGTCGAGCAGCTCGACCAGCGCCTGGCCCAGATGCCGCCCCGGGGTCGCAACGCCTCGGAACGGGTCCTCGACGTCCTCGAACGGGCCCTGCGCGCCATGGCCCGGCAGCCCCAGCTGGTCTCCGCCGTCTTCATGTCCCTGGCCTCGCCCGACCGGGCCGCCATCGAGTGCCAGCAGCAGATGGGGGCGCTCATGGACGGCATCATCTCCCGCGCCATCGGTGAGCCCGAGCCCCCCGACTACGCCGAGAGGACCCGGATCATCGGCCACGTCTGGTACTCGGCCCTCGTCGGCTGGGTGAACGGCTGGTCCGACATGAACAGGGTCCGCGACGAGCTGGCCGTCGCCGTCCGGCTGCTTCTCCCCGAGGAGATCCTCCCCACCGTCGCCCAGCAGGCCTGAAGGGCCGGCGCCCGGGAACACCCCCCGGGCGCCGCGACCTTGCGGCCAGGGTCCCTGTCTGGTCGAATGCCCAGGAACGAGGGGAAGCCGAAGCAGGAGGGGAGCACTCATGCGTGCTGCGGTCTGGTACGAAGCGGGAGCCGAAGTCATCGAGTACCACGACGACGTCGAGGTCGACGACCCGGGGCCGGGCGAGGTCAAGGTCAAGATCCACGCCGCCGGGGTCTGCCACTCCGACCTGTCGGCCATGAACGGCACCCTGCCCCAGCCGGCGCCGGCCATCCTCGGCCACGAGGGGGCGGGCGAGGTGATCGCCGTGGGCGAGGGTGCGGCCGACATCGCCGTCGGCGACCACGTGATCATCGCCTGGACGCCGCCGTGCGGGCAGTGCAAGGCCTGCCTGCGCGGCGAGGCCAACCTCTGCGTCAACATCATGTTCAACATCGCCGGCTCCACCCATTTCTCCCGGGCCGGCACCCCCCTCTTCGGCTTCGTGGGCACAGGCACCTTCGCCGAGGAGCTCGTCGTCCCCCGGCAGGCCGTCGTGAAGATGGACTCCGACGTCCCCTACGAGATCGGGGCTCTCATCGGCTGCGGCGTCACCACCGGGGTGGGCGCAGCTCTCAACACGGCCAAGGTGAAGCCCGGGTCGAACGTCGTCGTCTTCGGCGCCGGTGGCGTCGGTGTCGCCGCCATCCAGGGCGCCCGGATCGCCGGGGCGGCCGAGATCGTGGCCGTCGACACCATCGACTCGAAGTTGGAGGACGCCAAGCGCTTCGGTGCCACCCGGGGCGTGAAGCCCGACCAGTTGGACGACGCCTCGGGCGAGATCACCGGAGGCGAGGGTTTCGACTACGCCTTCGAGTGCATCGGTATCCCCCTCACCGTCCGGGCCGCCTACGACGCCGTCCGACGGGGCGGCACCGCCGTGATCGTGGGCGCCGGGAAGATGGATGCCATGGTCGAGTTCAACTGCTTCGAGCTGTTTTTCCAGGAGAAGAAGCTGCTCGGCTCCTACTGGGGATCGGCCGACGTCCGTGTCGAGTTCGACCGGCTCATCCGGCTGTGGAAGGCGGGACGGCTCGACCTCGAAGGGATGATCACCAACCGGATGGACATCTCGAAGGCCCAGGACGCCTTCGACGCCATGAAGCGCGGCGAGACCATCCGTCAGATCCTCACCTTCTGACGGGGCTCTGGTTCTCGCTTCCTGACAGTCCCGGCCTCCTGACAGTCCCGGCCTCCTGCCGCCACCGTGCGTGGCGTGCGGTTGAACACCTATAGGACGAAGGGAACACCGCCGATACCCTGAGGATGAAGGGTCCTGGTGAGGCGCGCCACGACGAGCGCGAGGAGCCCGGTTCCGCCGTCCTCGTCGTCGACGCCCCCCCTTCCGGCGCGGGCCCGGCCGAGGACGTCGCCGACGGTCGCGTCCGCCTGTCGAGCACCGCCACGGCCGACGCCGACGGCGGGGCCCGCCGCCGGGTGGACGAAGAGCAGGCGCTTGAAGAGCGGGCCCACGAAGAGCGGGCGGACGAAGAGCGGGCGGACGAAGAGCGGGCGGGCCGGCGGGTCCGGCAGGTCCGGCGGGTCGGCTGGATCCTGCTCGGGCTGCAGCTGGTGGTCATGCTCGCCTTCTCCACGGTGCAGTACAGCCGCTTCGCCCTGACGGCGGACTTCGCCAATTACTCCCAGGCCTGGTGGGCCATCGCCCACGGTCACCTTGATCCCTTCGTGACGGGATTCGCCAACAACACGGGAGGCTCCTTCTGGAGAGACAACGCCGAGTTCGTGCTGTATCCGCTGTCGCTCCTCTACTACGTCGATCCCCATCCCGTCGTGCTGCTGTGGGTGCAGGACCTCGCCGTCGTGATCACGGAGCTCGTCGCCCTGCGATGGATCGTCGCCGTCGTCGCCGGGCCGACGGGACCGACGGGACCGACGGCGCGACGGGCGGCGCCCTGGCTCGTGCTTGGCGCTGCCGTCGTGCTGGCCGTCAATCCCTGGGCGTACGAGACGATCGCTTTCGATTTCCATTTCGAGCCGTTCGCCGCGCTCTTCTGTATGGCGGTGGGCTACTGCCTGTGGGCCGGCCAGATCCGCCGGCTCCGGTGGCTCGTTCCCCTGGCCCTCGCCTGCCACGTCCTGGCCGGCACCTATCTGGTGGGCATCGGTCTGTCGGGGATGCTGGCGGGGCGACGGACCCGGCGGCCGGGCGCCGTGATCGCCATGGTCGGACTGGTGTGGTTCGTCGTCTTCAGCACCCTCGGCGCATCGGGGGACGACGGCCACTACGTGGGTGCCTCCTACGGCTATCTGGCCGGTCCCCACCACGGACGGGTCGGGGTGTTCGACGTCGTCGCCGGCGTGCTGCGCCATCCCGGCGCCGCGCTCCATGTGGCCGGCTCCCACTGGAGCGTGGTGGTGATCTTCCTCGTCATCGTGGGGATGATCGGGGTGGTGTCGCCGTGGGGATTCGGCATGGCGCTCGTGGTTCTGGGGCCGAACGTCCTCGACGGCAGCGGGATCTTCATCAGGTTCGCCACCGCCTTTCAGTCATGGCCGGCCATGCCGTTCCTCGTGGTCGGTTCGGTGATGATGGTGCTGCGGCTCCTCGAGCACGGCCCGGCGGCGCGCCGGATCGTGATCGTCGCCGTGGCCGTCTGGGCGGCGCTGCTGGGCGAGATCGCCGTCGTCGCCCTGCCCAGCATCCCCCGGGACTGGCTGTCCGTCGACGCCGCCGCCGCGGCAGTCCTCACCCGCGTCCAGGCGATGGTCCCGCCGGACGCCGAAGTCATCTCGACCGGGGCGGTGATCGGCCGGTTCGCCGAGCGCCGGAGCATCTACAACTTCGAGACGGCCGGTGAGACGTTCCGGGTCGATCGGGGCGAGGTCGTCTTCATCTTCACCCCGCACGAGGTCCTCGACGATGCGCTTCCTCCGCGGGCCGCCGACGCGGCCGTCGCCTTCGTCTCCCACCGGCTCGGTGCCCGTGTCCTCGGCTCGGCGGCCGGCGTCGACGCCTTCGCCTGGACGCCGCCACCGGGCACGACCCGGGTGCGGCTGCCCTGATGGCGGCCGTCATCGAGGCGTCGACCGGGACGTCGACCGAGACGTCGTCGAGCGGGGCCCGCCGCCGCCCGGACCCCGTGGCGGCGCCGGTGATCCCTGGCGACGGGACGGCGCGGTCGGTCCGGATCGTGGGCGGGGCTCTTCTCGGCCTGCAACTGGCGGTGATGCTCGTCTTCAGCAGCATCCAGTACAGCCGCTTCGGTTTGACGAACGACTTCGCCAATTACTCGCAGGCGTGGTGGGCCCTCGGCCACGGCCATCTCGACCCGTACAGCACGGGCTTCAACATCCCGTTCTGGAGAGACAACGCCGAGTTCATCCTGTGGCCGCTGTCGTTGCTCTACCACGTCGACCCGCACCCGGTGATGTTGCTGTGGCTTCAGGACGTCGTGGTGGTGCTGACCGAGATCGTCGCCTTCCGCTGGATCGTGCGGGTGGTCGAGACGGCTCCGGGCACGATCGATCGTCGCACCCGTTCCTGGTTGGCCGTGGGCGCCGCCGTGGTGATGGTGGTGAACCCGTGGGTCTACGAGACGATCGCCTACGACTTTCATTTCGAACCGATCGCCGCGCTGTTCTGCGTGCTGGTCGGCTACGACCTGTGGGCGGGGCGGAACCGGCGGCTGTGGGTGTGGGTGCCTCTGGCCCTCGTCTCGCACGTTCTGGCCGGCACCTATCTGGTGGGTATCGGCCTCTCGGCCGTGGTGGCGGGACGACGAACCCGGCGGCCCGGGGCCGTGGTGGCGGCCGTGGGGCTCGTGTGGGTGGTGGTCTTCGACGCCCTGGGGGCGGCCGGCGTGCAAGGGCAGTTCGTGGGGTCGGCCTACGGCTATCTGGTGGGACCCCATCACGGCCAGGTCGGCGTGCTGGACGTGGTGGCCGGTGCGCTCGGGCATCCGGGTTCCGTGCTCGCCATGGCGGGATCCCACTGGTCGGTCATCGCCGGTTTCGTCGTCGTCGCCGGGGCCGCCGGCCTGCTGTCGCCCTGGGGGCTCGGGATGGCGGTGGTCGTGCTGGTGCCGAACCTGCTCGACGCCAGCGGCCTCTTCATCAGGTACGGCGCCTCGTTCCAGTCGTGGCCGGCCATGCCCTTCCTGCTGGTCGGCTCCGTCATGGTTCTGGTGCGGCTGCTCCAGGGAGGCGGCCTGGCCCGGCGGGTGGCCACGGTGACAGCCGTGGTGTGGGCGACCTTCCTGGCCGTCTTCGCCGTCCTGGCCCTGCCGACCATCCCCCGGGCCTGGCTCTATGTCAGCCCGGCGGCGGCGTCGGAGTTGGCCCACATCGAGGAGCTGATCCCCGCCGGTGCCGAGGTGATCGTCTCTCTGCCGGTGGTGGGCCGGTTCGCCCAACGGGACTCCGTCTACGCCTTCCAGAGACCGGGCCAGACGTACCGGGTCGATCGGCGCGAGGTCGTCTTCGTTCTCGGTCCGCACGAGAACTTCGACCATCCCGTGACCCCGGCCGTTCTGGAGGAGGCATCGCGATTTGTGGAGCGCCGTCTCGGGGCGCGCCCGCTCGCCTCCGGCGCCGGCGTCGGCGCTTTCCTGTGGTCACCCCCGCCCGGAACGAGGCAGATCACCTTGCCCTGAGCCAGGGACCGGGAGCGGTTGGCAGAGAACTGAAATGTGTTCTACTTTCCCGCCATGGCCGAGAGCGAGGTGCTGAGGTCGCCCCACGTCATCGAGTACACCTACACGCGCTCGACCGGCCCCGTGATCGGGGCCTTCCTGACGGGACTGCGCGACGGAACGATCCTCGGGGCGACGAGCCCGAGCGGACGGGTGGTGGTACCGCCCACCGAGTACGACCCGATCACCTCCGAGGAGGTGGGCGAACTGGTCGAGGTGGGGCCGGCCGGGGTGGTGACGACGTGGGCGTGGGCGTCCGTGCCGCAGAAGGACCAGCCGCTCGACCGTCCCTTCGCCTGGGCTCTCGTGCAGCTCGACGGGGCCGACACGGCCATGCTGCACGTGGTCGACGCCCCGGGACCCGACGCCATGAGGAGCGGGATGCGGGTGACGGCCCGGTGGCGGCCGGCGGCCGAGCGGATCGGGCACATGCTGGACATCGAGTGCTTCGTGGCCGAGGGGAGCGGCTGATGTACGGCGGTGTGAGCGAGCCGGTCACCATGTTGGCCACGCCCATCCGAATCGAGTACGAGTTCACGGCCGGGTTGGCCCAGTCGCGCTACCTGAAGGGGATCGCCGAAGGGCGCTTCCTCGGGCAGCGGTGCCCGAAGTGCGAGAAGGTCTACGTGCCGCCGCGGGGGTCGTGTCCGACCGACGGGGTACCGACGACCGACGAGGTGGTGCTCGGGAACAACGGGATCGTGACGACCTACTGCGTGGTGAACGTGCCTTTCCAGGGCCAGTCGATCGAGATCCCCTACATCTGCGCGCAGATCCTGCTCGACGGGGCCAACATCGCCTTCATGGGGTTGATCCAGGAGATCCCGACGGCCGAGATCCGGATGGGGATGCGGGTGGAGGCGGTGTGGGTGGACAAGAAGGAGCTGGGGCCGACGATGGCGTCGGTCAAGTACTTCCGGCCCTCGGGTGAGCCCGACGCCGCCTACGAGACGTTCTCGGAGTACCTCTGATGGCCGCCGCCGGTGGGGGCCGGCCGGTGCGGCCGGTGGCGGTGGTCTCCTTCGCCCAGTCGAAGATGATGCGGCGGGAGGAGCTCCGCAACGACGTCGAGGTGCTGCAGCCGGTGATCGTCGACGTGTTCGAGAAGATCGGGCTCTCGAAGGACGACATGGGGTTCGTCTGCTCGGGGAGTTGCGACTATCTGGTCGGGGCGCCTTTCAGCTTCGTCCAGGCGCTCGACGCCGTGGGGGCGTGGCCGCCGATGCGCGAGAGCCACGTCGAGATGGACGGGGCCTTCGCCCTGTACGAGGCGTGGACGCAGCTGCAGGAGGACGACATCGACACCGCTCTCGTCTTCTCCTTCGGCCGCTCGTCGATCAGCGAGCTCGGCCGGGTGCTGACGCTGCAGCTCGACCCCTACTACATGGCGCCGTTGTGGCCCGACCCGGTGGCGCTGGCGGCGCTGCAGGCGCGGGCGCTGATCGACGCCGGGACGTACGGCGAGGCCGACTTCGCCGAGGTGGCGGCCCGCAGCCGCCGCGACGCCCGGAACAACCCCAACGCCCAGGTGACCGGGGACAAGACGGCGCAGGAGCTGCTCGGCGACGACTACGTGGTGGCCCCCCTGCGGCGCCACGCCCTGCCCCCCATCACCGACGGCGCCACCGCCATCATCCTGGCCGCCGGCGACCGGGCGCGGGACCTGTGCGAGCGTCCGGCCTGGATCACGGGCATGGACCACCGGATCGAGACACACGCCCTCGGGGCCCGCGATCTGACGATCTCTCCGACGACCCGTCGAGCGGCCGTTGGGGCCGGCCTTCTGCCCGGCGGCGGTGAGGGCAGTGGCACGGGCGGTGTGTCGGATGATGGTGTGTCAGTGGACGTGGCCGAACTGCACGCGCCCTTTGCCCCCCAGGAGTTGATCCTGCGCGACGCCCTCGGCCTCGGTGACGCCGTGGTCGTCAATCCGTCGGGGGGCGCACTGGCGGCCAACGGGGTGATGGTGGCCGGGCTCGTCCGCATCGGCGAGGCGGCCAGCCGGATCATGGACGCAACGGCGCAGACCGCCCTGGCCCACGCCACCTCGGGGCCGTGCCTGCAGCAGAACCTCGTCTGCGCACTGGCGGCGGAACCCGCCGGCGGGAGGCGATGACGATGGCGCAACGGACGGCCGTGATCGGGGTGGGGCAGACCTATCACAAGGCCAAGCGCGAGGACGTCTCCATCGCCGGGCTCGTCCGCGAGGCGGCCGTCCGGGCGCTCGAGGACGCTCAGATGGACTGGTCCGACATCGACGCCGTGGTGATCGGGAAGGCGCCCGACATGTTCGAGGGCGTGGTGATGCCCGAGCTCTACCTGGCGCCGGCGCTCGGGGCGGTGGGGAAGCCGATGATCCGGGTGCACACAGCCGGGTCGGTGGGGGGGTCGACGGCCCTGGTGGCCGCCCACCTGGTGTCGTCGGGCACCCATGAGCGGGTGCTGACGGTGGCCTTCGAGAAACAGTCCGACTCCGACGCCATGTGGGCGCTGTCCATCCCCCAGCCCTTCTCGGCGCCGCTTCTGGCCGGGGCCGGCGGCTACTTCGCGCCGATCATCCGGGCCTACATGCGGCGATCGGGAGCACCCGACCACATCGGGATCCTGGTGGCGGTGAAGGACCGGAAGCAGGCGCTCAAGAACCCCTACGCCCACCTGCACATCGAGGACATCTCCTTCGAGATGGTGCGGGACTCGATCATGCTGTGGGACCCGGTCCGCTATCTCGAGACCTGCCCGTCGTCGGACGGGGCCGCCGCCATGGTGCTGGCCAGCGAATCGGTGGCCGACAGCGCCTCGGCCTCGTATCCACCGGCCTGGATCCACGGGATGGCCATGCGGTCGGAGCCGACGATGTTCGCCGGCCGCGACCAGGTGAACCCCCGGGCCGCCCGCGAGTGCGCCGCCGACGTGTACGACCAGGCCGGCATCACCGAGCCCCGGCGGGAGATCGACGTGGCCGAGGTCTACGTGCCCTTCAGCTGGTACGAGCCGATGTGGCTCGAATCCCTGGGCTTCGCCGCCGAGGGCGAGGGCTGGAAGCTGACCGACTCCGGGGCCACCGCCCTCGACGGGGGGGACATCCCCTGGAACTGCTCCGGTGGGGTGCTCTCGACCAATCCCATCGGAGCGTCGGGGATGCTGCGGTTCCTGGAGGCGGCCATGCAGGTGCGGGGCCAGGCCGGCGACCACCAGGTGGAGACGGTCCGCCGAGCACTGGGCCAGGCCTACGGCGGGGGATCGCAGTTCTTCGCCATGTGGGTGCTGGGCGCCGACAAGCCCTGAGCCGACCCGCCGGTACACTTCGCCCAGTCATCCGGCCCAGTTGTCTCAACCGGCGCAGTCATCGGGCGCAGAGAGTGGAGGTCCCCCCCATGAAGGTGGTCGTGGATTACGACGTATGCGCATCCAACGCCGTGTGCATGGGCATCGCGCCCGAGATCTTCGAGGTCCGTGACGACGGGTACCTCTACGTGCTGAACGAGAACCCCCCGGCCGAGATGTGGGACAAGGTCCGGATGGCGGCCAACAACTGCCCGACCGGCGCCATCACGCTCGTCGAGGACGAGTAACCGACGGTGGTCGAGCAGGCCGGGGGCGGCCGGCCCCGGGTCCGCTTCGCGCCGTCTCCCACGGGATTCCTGCACGTCGGCAGCGCGCGGGCGGCCCTGTTCAATTGGCTGTACGCACGGCAGAGCGGCGGCACGTTCATCCTGCGGATCGAGGACACCGACGCCGAACGCAACCGCGAGGAGTGGGTGGACGGGATCGTCTCCTCCCTGCACTGGCTGGCCATGGATCCCGACGAGGGCCCCTACCGGCAGTCCGAACGGGCCGACCTGACGGCGGCCGCCGTCGACCGGCTGTGGGCGGCCGGTGCGCTCTACGCCTGTGACTGCAGCCGCGAGGAGATCGACGCCCGGACGAAGGGGAACGCCACCCCGGGTTACGACGGAAACTGCGGGGACCGGGGGCTCGACCGGACAGCCGGAGCCCTTCGGTTCCGGACGCCCGACGAGGGCAGCGTCGTCGTGCACGACCTGATCCGCGGTGACGTCGTCTTTCAGTGCTCCTCGATCGAGGACTTCGTGGTGGTGAAGTCCTCCGGGGCTCCGCTCTTCGTGCTCGCCAACGTGGTCGACGACATCGACATGGCCATCAGCCATGTCATCCGGGGCGAGGATCTGCTGCCTTCCACCCCGAAAGGTCTGCTCCTGTGGGAAGCGTTGGAGGGCCCGGGGGCGACGTTGCCGGTGTTCGCCCACCTGCCGCTGCTGGTGAACGCCAAGCGGCAGAAGCTGTCCAAGCGACGCGACACGGTGGCGGTCGAGTCGTACCGCGACGAGGGGTATCTGGCCGACGCCATGCGGAACTACCTGGCGCTGCTCGGCTGGAGCCCCCCCGACGGGCGCGAGATCATGTCCGCCGAAGAGCTCGTCGAGCTGTTCCGGCTCGAGGACGTGAACAACTCGCCCGCCTTCTTCGACGTGGAGAAGCTGCGGTGGATGAACGGCGAGTACATCCGGGCCCTGTCCGTCGACGACTTCATCGTGGCGGCGAAGCCGTGGATGGAACCACCCCACGCGCCATGGCCGGCGGAGCGTTTCGACGAAGGTGTCTGGCGGAGGATGGCACCGCTCGTCCAGGAACGAATCACCGTCCTCGGCGAAGCGACGGCCATGGTCGACTTTCTCTTCCTGGCGGAACCGGCGATCGACGACGCCACGTGGGCGGCGCTCGAGGCCGATGCATCGGCGCCGGCCATCCTGCAGGGTGCTCTCGACGCCTACGCCGAATGCGAGTGGACGGCGGAGACGTTGCACGAGGTGACCTCGGCGCTGGCGGAGAAGGTGGGACGGAAGTTGGGCAAGGCGCAGGCGCCGATCCGGATCGCCGTGACCGGTCGGAAGGTGGGACCGCCGCTGTTCGAGTCGATGGAGGTACTCGGGCGCGCGGCGGTGCTCGAGCGGGTGGGCAAGGTCGCCGAGCAGCTCCGGCGACGGGCCGGCTGACCGTCTCCCTCGACGGGACGGGGAGCCGGGGGAGTCATGGGCGTCGTCGTGGTGATGGCAGCGCGACGTATGGTCCGTTTGGTGCGGGCGGTCCTGCGTCCACTCTTCTTTCTGGTGGTCCTCGTGATCGGTTATCTGGGGGTCACCGCCGTGCAGGTCTGGATGACCTCGCGGCACTCGGAACCGCGACCGGCCCAGGCCGTCGTGGTCATGGGGGCGGCCCAGTACAACGGGGTGCCCTCGCCCGACCTGGAGGCGCGCCTGCAGGACGCGGCCGAGCTCTGGCGCCGGGGCCTCGTCCCCCTGGTCGTGGTGACGGGGTCGAAGGAACCGGGTGACCAGTTCACCGAGGCTCAAGCCTCGGGAAGCTGGTTGGCGGCGCACGGCGTGCCCATGGACGTCATCGTCGAAGTGGGGGGCGACGATTCGTGGGCCAACCTCTCCGAGGCCGCCGCCGTTCTGCGGCAGAGGCACCTGGACCAGGTCCTGATCGTCACCGACGGCTTTCACGAGGACAGGAGCCTGGCCATCGCCACCAATGTCGGCCTGCGGGCCTGGCCCGTTCCGGCCACGACGTCTCCCATCACGGGCTGGTCGACGGTGCCCTACTTCGCCAAGGAGACGGTGGGCGTGGCCCTCGGCCGTATCGTCGGGTACCAGCGGCTGCACCGGCTGGGCTGAACGAGGCGCCACGGCATCGTCTGTGTGCTGGGCCGATCGGCGTCGGGGGCGCCGGGCGGGAGCGCCGGGCCAGTCAAATCACACCGGGATCGGCGGTCGATCGGCTAGGTTGGGGAACCGCCCATTCGGGGGTGGTGTAATCGGCAACACGGCAGGTTCTGGCCCTGTTATTGGGG
>Ga0209415_10002124_pt1 | contig 37462 bp, 36 predicted proteins | sample PeaSoiSIISIP2007_FD_187696 | JGI IMG/M metagenome (GOLD analysis project Ga0209415, IMG submission 187696) | Peat soil microbial communities from Weissenstadt, Germany - SII-SIP-2007 (SPAdes) (version 2) | ecosystem: Environmental > Terrestrial > Soil > Wetlands > Peat | place: Germany... | reverse complement strand
GGCACCTTGGTGTAGGGACGATCCAGTTTGATGCCCTGGGCTTCGAGCTTCTTCGTGAACGCCTCGAGGTTTTTGATCTCGAAGCCAATGTGATCGATCGATCGGCCGGTCGTGCCGACGGTCGGCGTCGGCGACGGCGTGAAGTTCAGGAACACGCCGGGCAGTTGATCCTGCACGAAAGCGGATCCCGGATTGGCCGGAAGCATCGTCGCGCCGAACGTCTTTGCGTACCACGCCTGCATCTCGGTGTTCATCTGCCCGAAGAAGTGGATGTGATGCAGCTGAATCGGGGCCTTCTGCGATTTGACTTCGACGAGCTCTACTTTGACGTCCTCCGGTCCGAGCACAAACGCGAGGTTCGTCGTCGGACTGGCGGCCGCGATGTCGTTGGTCACCTTCACGTTCGCGGCGACCGAATCGGTGGTGATCATTTTGAAGCCGTTCGCCTTGATCTTCGCTACCACCGGCCTGAGATCGGGAACGGAAAAGCCGATGTGGTTGACGGTGGTGCCGATCGAGCCGCCCGTCGGCGCCTGCATCGGATGGAAAAAGATCAGCACATTCGGAAACTTGATGATCTCCTGCCGCCGGTTCCCGGAACCGATCGTGGCCACGCTGCCACCGAGCGTGTCGGCATAGAACTTCTTCTGTGCATCCATGTTCGTGGTGTTCAGATGGTGGTGCCCGTACACGACCGGACCTTCTCCGGCAACCAGAATCTGCGCGCTGGCAACGGCCGGCACGAACAGCAGGATGGTTAGCCCGGTTCCGGTCAATAAACATTTCATGAACACCTCCCTGGCCGCCAAGTCTATACGATATCGCCTTTGTGCCTCACGCGGCTGGGCGTATTGGCCGATGTTCCAGCTTCGGGTGGTACAGAAGTCGTTCACGGGGGCTATCCTGACCGAGGAGAGAGGAAATCAGGCTTTCGTTGTGTGCGCCGGGTGCTACCCAGGGGCTAAATGCGACGTGCTCTTCACATCGCAAGATGGTTGCGATTCTGCTTCTCGGGCGGTTAGCCACGTGGCGGATTGCTGCTTGAAGGGCTCCCACGGCGAACTCCGACGCGTGCTGCAAGAAAGCCGTCCCGGACCGTGACCAGTTTGTTCCGTCGAGAGCCGCTCAGCATTCATCTCTGCTGATCCCGATCATAGCGGCTTACGTTCCTACTCTGGCTCCCGTTCAACGTTCCAAGCTCTCGCTAACCCCGCGCGGCATCCACCACCCCGAATTGAGCTAACAGCTCCCGGCCTGCTTCTCATCTAGATTTCCAGCCGACGTGTGCGTCCATGCACGAGGCTCGTCCCTTTCGCAAATCGTACTGCTGCGGTCCTCGTCGAAAACTGGACGGCATCACTGCCTTGGGAAGGCTAGGACCACAAGGCGGCGATGTGCATTTGGATTGGGTGCCAGCTTCATGTACGCTGCTTCCCTTCGCGAAGACCCTGCCTGCTTTAAATATTCTGTTTAATTGGGGTTTTTGGCGCGGGACGCTAGGCGGATGCAAACCGACACATACTGGACTTCGTCGTATCGATCCTGAAATCCCCTTTGAGCGAAATCCAAGGCGTACGGTATATTTCCCAGGTGGTGGACGGGGAGGTTTGCCGGTATCTTGCGCCCAGAGCGGCGCGCAAAATCGAATGTATAGACCGGATCGAACCGCCCTCATCAGAGAGAGTGGAGGAGAGCGTTCCTGGGTTTAACTTGCTCTCCCAGGGTCCGTCTCCTGGCTAAGGACCACAGGCCCTTGGGGAGAAACATTGACTAGGAGGCTCTAGAATGAAAAAGCTCTTGATGGGCGTGGGGTTCTTCGCCATCGCGGCTGTAATTACTTCTGCAACAGCAAGCGCCTCGGCATGCTCGACCGGGACTAACTTGCTGTCGCAATATGTTGCGAATCCGACCACTGCGCCATCCGGTGGACTGTCTAGCTCAGGCACCTTTAGCTGTCAGATTGCGCCTCTAAACTTTTCGAACTTTTCATACCTGCTCGACGCGGGGAGTTTCACTGTTAGCCCCCTGGACGTGAGCGTGGAATCTGCAACGGTCAGTGGAGGCGAAGCCACGCTTCTTTTCGACCCGAACATCACAGAAAGTTCGGATCTGGAATTGGAGGATCAAGTCACTGGCGGTGTTGGTGGCGTGGACCTGGCGTGGAACGGCAGCGGGACCGGATTTGTGAATGAGGTAGTTTGCACAGTCTTTACCAGTACCGGCGTTTGCCCGTCCGCCGACCAACTCGCGATCCTCAACGTTAACGCTGCGGGCGCATTCGCAACTGCCTACAATGGCGGCACCAGTTCGACTGTTGGCGGAGTCGCTTCGGTGGTTTTCGCAACATCTCAATCCGAAGTTTGGATCTTCAAAAATATCAATTCCGGGAATACTCCCTTCAGCGAAGTCGAACAAAGCTATCTCGTTGCGGTTCCCGAGCCGATCACGTTGTCCTTGTTGGGCACAGGTCTTCTGGGGCTTGGCCTTATGAGGCGTCACCACCGGAAGTAATCTCCTGCATTGGGCTACCTTGAAGGTCTTCTGAAGACCACGGCGCAGAGCGAATCGCCGCATTGTATTTGGTCCCGGGCTGCTGGCGAGATTATACCCTACGCCGCGCTCTCCCCCCGCCGGTCGGCTTCGATCACGTTTGGCAAACCGGACCATTATCTAAACATTATCGCGGTCAAGTCGCCCGCGTACCGCACCCCCGCGTGGCTTTTAAGACGAACGAGGCGTACCCGTGATAGCGTGCGCCCGCAATCCCGGTCCGCTGTGCAGGACCCGGCGGAAGCAGTTCTTCACCGCCGGCAGCGTCACCACCAACCCCACCAGGATCACGAAACAGACTGCCAGCACGGCTATCATTGCCAAGCCCGCGGCGGATATCGGAGAGGCGTCTTGAGCAGCGTCATGGACGGCCGCTGCTGCAGATCCTGCCATCCCGGCCGTCGCCGCTGGGAAGAAAAAGCTTCTTGTAGGTGCCGCGCGCATAAATTAGGCCTCCTTGCCGGTGGTCTGGCAATTTGGGCGCCACTGCAATCTGAGCTTTGATTCCGCGCTGACTACAACTTACCCCAGTCCAGGATCTGATGGCGCGCTGGGCTTGCGCGAAAACGCTGAGCGGCGTACGTCTCATGACCCAAGCGCTGGGCTTTTACAACCATCACGATGCACGACAGGCTAGTCCCGCGTCCATCCGCCGAGCCACGTCACGACCCAATCGCCGCCGACCGCAAATTTGAGATAAGGGTTGTTGGTTTTCACGGTGCGAGCTAAGGCACCTACTCTTCGCAATCGCGAGCGGCGCCCACTTCAACGTCACAGCACGTCGCAAAAAGGCGCGGCCCCACACGTGCTGCCAGGTCTGGAGACGGAGAACAACAATGCAGGAGACAATCCCGGTTGACTGTGGAGAGAGGTTTACGAGAAAGAACCAGTTCCGTCAGTTGTGGCAAATTGTGAAGCGCCAGATCGTAGACGACGCTCCGGAAGAAACCGCAATTTGCCAATTCGACTGCCGCAAGGCGCAGTGCATGCGGGCTAAATGGGATGCCTGCGAGCGGCGGATCCGCAAAGGCGCCGGAGATTTGTTTCCGGATTCCCGGCTCCAGAAGCAGTGATCCGCAATCAAGGGAGCCGCCTCGGCGCTGTCGCGCGGCGCGGATGGTTGGTCTGCTCAGGATCTCGATGCGCCCTCGGGTTATGCCGAGGCCGTTGTGGCGGAGGGTCCGGCTTTCAGCGCCGTTTCTTGCGCTGTGCCTGAAGCAACCGCACTTCTTCCGGTGTAAGAGCGCGGTATTTCCCTATTTCCAATCCGCCGATCTCGATGCTCCCGATCTGCGTCCGCACCAACTTCAACACCTTCGCCCCGAGAGCTTCCACCATTCTCCGGACTTGCCGGTTGCGTCCTTCCGTCAGCGTGATCTCGAAGAAGGTGAACCGTGCGGAATCGCGAATGCGGGTGACTACCGTGGGACGCGTGGGGCCGTCCGAGAGCTGGATGCCATCGCGAAGTCGCAGGAGTTGCTCCTCGGTGAGAAGTTCCGAAGCCTTCACCAGATAGGTTTTGGGAACGTGCGATTCGGGGTCGGTGACGTAATCCCCGAACACGGTGTCATTGGTGATCAGGAGCAATCCGCTCGAGTCTTGATCCTGGCGGCCCGCGGGAAACACCCATTCGGGGACGTCTTTCAACAGGTCGTAAATGGTCGGACGGCCTTCCGGGTCCTTATACGTGGTCAGGTAGCCCTTGGGTTTGTAGAGCAGCAGGTAGCGCTTTTCGGCGGCGCGCAGGGGCCGGCCGTCGAAAGTCACGCGGTCGCGGTCCGGGTTCACCCATGCGTCGGGAGTCAGCGTCTTCTTACCGTTTACGGCTACGCGCCCGTCCGAAATCCAGCGTCTCGCTTCGGTGCGCGAGCCGAGCCCGGCCCTCGAAAGAATCCGGTCGAGCGTCTTCGTCTTGGGAGTTTCCTTCAAGGCCCAGCTACAATCTTAAACGTGCTCGAGTGTGTTCCGAATTTTTCCGAAGGCCGAGACCCGGCCGTGGTGCGCCAGATTGTAGCTGCTATCGAGAGTGCGCCGGGCGTGATGCTGCTGGGGTGGGAGTCCGACTCCGATCACAACCGCAGCGTGGCGACGTTTGCCGGTCCCGTGGATGCCGTCGTCGAGGGCGCTGTGCGAGGGGCGGGTAAGGCCGCCGAGTTGATCGATCTGAGCCGCCATCAAGGCCAGCATCCGCGGGTGGGGGCCGCGGACGTGATTCCGTTTGTGCCGTTGGAGGGGTCCTCCATGAACGATGCCTCGGCTGCGGCGCATCGCGCGGGCGAGGAGATCTGGCGACGATTCGGCGTCCCGGTGTATTTCTACGAAGCCGCGGCGCGCGTTCCGGCGCGGAAGCGTCTTGAAAAGGTCCGGCGGCTGGGTTTCGACGGCGGGTCGCCGGATATCGGAGCAATACCCGCTCACTCTACTGCTGGAGCGGTGATGTGCGGCGCGCGCGGATTTCTGATCGCCTATAACGCCGATCTGGAGACGCGTGATGTGGAGGTCGCGCGCTCCATCGCGCGGCGGATCCGCGAATCGTCAGGGGGGTTTCGCGGGGTGAAATCCATCGGACTGTTTCTGGATTCTCGAAATTGCGCGCAGGTGTCGATGAACCTCACCGATTTCGCCAATACGCCGCTGGATGAGGTGATGGCGGTCATCGACGACGAAGCTGCGCGGCTGGGCACGTGCGTGCGCTCCGGAGAATTGATCGGATTTATTCCACGGCAGGCTTTCGAGAAATCGCCGGCTTTCTTTCGCCGCGCCGCGAACTTCGACGAATCGCGCATTATCGAAACGCGTCTGGCTCAGTTGCTACACTCGAAGTGAGTGCTGGTTACGATTGAATCTCCAACGCCGCGGCCCGCGTGGCTGAAGGCTCCCGCGCCCACCGGCGATAATTACCACGACCTGAAGCGGCTGGTCCGGGATTTGAACCTGCACACCGTGTGCGAGAGCGCGGCCTGTCCCAATGTGGGCGATTGCTGGAACCGCCGCACCGCGACCTTCATGATCCTGGGCAACGTGTGCACGCGCCGCTGCGGCTTCTGCGCGGTCCAAAAAGGCGGCCCGCTCCCGGTGGATTATGACGAGCCTCGCCGCGTGGCCGAGGCTTGCGCCGCATTGGGTCTGAAGTTCGCCGTGGTCACCAGCGTCAATCGCGACGACCGCAAGGATGGGGGGGCGGAATTATTCGCGCTGACCATTCGGGCCATCCGCCAGAGGCTGCCTGGCTGCGGAGTCGAGGTCCTGGTGCCCGATTTCCAAGGCTCACACGCGGCGATGGAGACGGTGCTGGAAGCCGCGCCCGACATTCTGAATCACAACACCGAGACCGTGCCGCGCTTGTACCGTCAAGTCCGCTTGGGCGCCCGGTATGAGCGATCGCTCGACCTGCTGGCGCATGTCAAACGCGTGCGCCCTTCGACGCCCACCAAGAGCGGTTTGATGCTGGGCCTGGGCGAGACCATCGCGGAAGTGCTCGAGGTCATGCGCGACCTTCGCGCAGCTAAAGTGGATATTCTGACGCTGGGCCAGTACCTGCGGCCGTCGCCCAAACACCTGCCCATTCTGCGCTACGTGAGTCTGGACGAATTCGCGGAGCTGAAGCACCAGGGCTACGAGATGGGCTTTCGACACGTGGAAAGCGGTCCGCTGGTGCGCAGCTCCTACCACGCCTCGGATGCGGTTGAGAATAGCGCCCCCGGACTGTAAACCGCGGGGCGAAAGCCTTCGTCCTGATATGCTGGGCCTGATGTCCCCGACCTTCCTACGCGCTCTTACGATTGGTGTGCTTTCGCCGGCGTTGCTTTCGCCCGCAGCCGCAGACGAAGGAATGTGGCTCTACAACCAGTTTCCGAAGGACGCCGTTCAGGAGAAATATAACTTCGCGGTCAGCCCAGCGTTCTTGGACAACCTGAGGCTGGCCTCGGTGCGCATTCCGGACGGTTCGGCGTCCTTTGTCTCAGCCGCGGGTCTGCTGCTCACCAATCAGCACTTGGTTGCGGGATGTCTCGCCAAGCTCAGCTCGCCCGGTCACGATTATCGCAAGGACGGTTTTTACGCCGCGACGCAGGCCGCGGAGCTGAAGTGCGACGGTCTCGATGCCAGCGTCTTAACTTCAACGGAGGACGTGACCGCGAAGGTCAAGGCCGCAGCTAAGGAAAACGCGCCGGCAGCGCAGGCGCTGGCGCTGCGCAACGCGGCGATCGCGAAACTTGAAAAGGAATGCGCCGACAAAGCAGGTTCTGAGAAGACGGGCGCCCGTTGCTCCGTGGTCACGCTTTTTTCAGGCGGCCGCTACGATCTCTATCAATACAAGGTCTATAGCGACATCCGCCTGGTTTTCGCTCCGGAAGCGGAACTCGCGCAGTTCGGGCATGAGCGCGACGCTGTCACTTATCTGCGTTATGGTTTGGACGTAGCCTTCCTGCGCGCGTATGAAGGTGGTAAGCCGGCGTCGACTCCGCACTATTTCAAATGGAGCGCGGAGGGCGTCAAGCCGGGCGACCTGATCTTCACCGCCGGCAATCCCGAGACCACCTCGCGCACCATCACCGCCGCGGAGCTCAAGTACCTGCGCGATTCCGTGCTTCCGCTGATGGTGACTCGTTTGAAGCCGGCGATTGAACAGCTAGCCACTTTTTCCGCCCAGAACGACGCCAACCGGAAGGCCGCGGAACCCGCGCTGAGCGCGCTGTTGAATCAGTACAAATTCGCCGCCGGCAGGCTGATCGGCCTTCGTGACGACCGCATGGTCAACCGCAAGACCAATTTCGAAAACAAAGTCAAGCGCGCTGTCGAAGCCAACCCCAAGCTGGGAGTCTCCGCCACCAAAGTGTGGGACGACATCGCCATGGCGTATCGCATGTGGCAGCCATTTGAAAAACCCTACGAGATTCTCGAAGGGTCGCCTGCCCCAGGCTCGACTTTGTTTCAGATCGCGCGCGGGCTGGCGCGGGACGGATCGCTCGACCCCGCGCTCGCAAGCGCGCCGGTCAACGATCGGGTGGAGATCATCCTGCTGGCGCGTTATCTCGAAGACATCAAGGCGCTCAGCGATAAGGGCGATAAGGACGCGCCGGCCAAGGCTCTGCTCAACGGCAAAACGCCGCAGCAGGCGGCCGAAGCCGCGGTCGTGGGCACCACGCTAAAGGATCCGGCCGAGCGGCGAAAGCTCGCCGGCAACGTGGCGGCCGTGCGCGCCTCCGCCGATCCGCTGCTCAAGATGGCGCTGCTGATCGATGAGCCCGCCAAGCGCCTCCGCAAGAAGCATGAGGACATGATCGGATCGCTCGAGGCCTCCGCGGAGGATAAGATCGCGGGGTATCGCTTCAAACTCTTCGGCGCGGACGATCCTCCCGACGCCACCGGCACGCCTCGTGTCGAGTTTGGAGTTGTGCAGGGTTACACCGATCGGGCCGGCACGCCCGCTCCGTTCGCCACCAGCTTCGGAGGCTTGTACTACCGCACTAACAATGAGGGTCCCTACCAGGTTCCGCAATATTGGTTGGATCTGAAGTCGGTCCTGAATCTGGAAACGCCGCTCGACTTTGTCAGCACCTGCGATATCGGCGGCGGAGATTACGGAAGCGCGGCTTTGAACCGTGCCGGGGAGTTGGTTGGAGTCACCTTCGACGGCAACCTGGAGAGCATGCCGGACACATACTTGTATTCGGACGAGCAAGCCCGCGCCGTGCATGTGGCAGTGCAGGGCATCGCTCAAGCGCTAGACCAATCCTATAAGGCAACCGTGCTGCTAACCGAACTGGGACTGTCCCGCTAACCGCGTGCTGCGCGCGCGGCTGGGAAAGTCCTAGACCACCTCAGCCTTGCCGGTTTCCTTGGAGATCCACGGCTCGATATACGCAGGAGTGTTGATCAGGCTCACGTCGTCGTGGCTCTGCTCAGCCAGAAACGCCACCGAATGACGGTCCAGCAGCGTAACTTCGCCCAAATCCAGCTCGATACGTTTGCGCATCCTTCGAGCCCGGTCGATTTCGCGGCGCAATTCGCCCAAACCGACTCCGCTCAGAATGCCCACAAGTGCAACTTTTACCGTGTCTTGGCTTTCCGTGGATACTGCAATCCGCATGGTGTCTCCATTCTGCGCCAACTTCGCATCTCCCGATGCGGTCGAGTGGTCAGGAGTTGCTATGCCTTTCGGCCAACGACAACCACGCAACCCGTCACGACAATCCTTGGCAGGCGGCTTCCACCGTCGGATAAAAAGAGAAAACTGTGTCCAATCTCGTTACATGGAAAGAATCGCGAACCGTTCCGGTAGCCCCAGCCAGCCGCATTTTGCCGCCGATTTTCGACAGGCGCGTGTACGCGTCGATGAAGCGCCCGATCCCCGTGGAATCGATGTGCGTCACTCCGCGTAAGTCGAATACCAGGTTCTTGCGCCCGCTGGCGATCAGTTCCGGAACGAGAGCCGCCAAGCTCGCGCTCTCTTGGCCCAGCAGCAGCTTCCCGTTCAGGGTGATCAGCGCCGTCGACGGTTGAATATCCTGGCGTTCCAGTGCGAGAGGCATTGCGTTCTGCGCGTGTTCTAGAGCGTGTTCCTCAGAAAAGAGTTTAGCATTTGCGGCAAGAGGGCGGGCGCGCCGCGCCGATAAGGCCAGTATCGGGTTGGGATCGCCCTCGGCCCTTGGGCCGTCTGATAACTTTATGTTCGCCATTATAGGAATCGCTGTGGTGCTGGGCGCTGTCATGGGAGGCTACCTGATGGAGCATGGCAAGATCGGGGTGCTGATCCAGCCGGCGGAGCTGCTCATCATCGGCGGCGCCGGGCTCGGCACTTTGCTCATCGCCAATCCACTCTCAATCGTCAAAGGCATCATGGCCGGCTTGCTGTCGGTCCTCAAGGGCGGTAAATACAACCAGGCGTTCTACCTGGAGACGCTGAAGATGCTGAACGATCTGTTTAAGCAGGCTCGCAAGCAGGGTATGGTCAAGCTGGAGGAGGACATCGAAGACCCGGAGAAAAGCCAGGTATTTTCCAAGTACCCGGCCTTTCTCGCCAACCACCACGCCGTCTACTTCGTCTGCGATACCCTGCGCATGGCCATCAGCGGAGGCGTGCCCGCGTTCGATCTCGACCAGATGATGGAGATGGACATGGAGGTACACCATCACGAGGCTTCCCAGCCGGTCTCGGCGCTGACCACTGTCGCCGATTCACTGCCCGGATTGGGTATCGTCGCCGCGGTGCTCGGCGTGGTGATCACCATGGGGGCCTTGGGCGGCCCTCCGGAAGAAATCGGCAACAAAGTGGCTGCCGCGCTGGTGGGGACCTTTCTGGGCATTCTGCTGTGTTACGGCTTCCTGGGCCCGTTGGCGTCCAACCTGGAGAAGCTGAACGCCGCCGAAGTCGATTACCTGCGTTGCCTGCGCCAGGGCGTCATCGCGTTTGTGAAGGGATCGGCGCCGGTGCTGGCCGTCGAGTTTGCCCGCCGTTCTATACCAGGCGAGGTGCGGCCGTCCTTCAAAGATTTCGAGGCCGCTTGCCGGGCGCCGAGCGTCAGCAATGACGCGGTTGCGCCGGAGGCCACAGGAGAGGCCGGGGCGGAAACCACATGAACAGCCAAGATCCCCCGTCGATCATCATCATCAAGAAAAAAGTCAGTCACGCAGGCCACCACGGCGGAGCCTGGAAAGTGGCCTACGCCGATTTCGTCACCGCCATGATGGCGTTGTTTATTGTCCTGTGGCTGATGAGTTCCAGCGAACAAGTCCGCAAGGCTATCAGCGCGTATTTTAAGGATCCCTCCGGAACCGGGAAGCACGCCGGCAGCGCCAGCACAGGCACCGGCGAGACCGTGTCCGTCAACGAAGACAACATGGAAAACCTGAAGGATCAACTGGAGCAGGCGCTGAAGAAAAGTCCCGAGTTCGAGAAGCTCAAGGATTATATCCAGATGAGCGTGACCGGCGAAGGGCTGCGCGTGGAGCTGCTCGAAAGCGAGAAGGGAATGTTCTTCCAATCCGGCAGTCCTGCTCCCACCGGCGTGGGCGCGGAGCTCATTGTGCGTCTGGCGCAGCAGTTGGCCAAACTGCCGAATAATGTTCTGATCGAGGGCCACACCGATTCGCATCCATTTGGAGGACGCGTGGACTATTCCAATTGGGAGCTTTCCACGGACCGGGCCAACTCCGCGCGGCGGCTGATGGAATCGAGCGGCCTGCGCCCGGGCCAGGTGACTCAGGTTCGTGGATTCGCCGACCAGAACCTACGCGATAAGGAGCATCCCGAAGCCGCCTCCAACCGCCGAGTCTCCGTCATCGTGCGCTATCAGGATGCCGCCGACGATCCGGAGCCGGAGCCTGCCGGGAGCGGTAAGCCGGCGGGGGAACACCCGGCCGGAAGCAAGACTGGGCGCAAAGAGTGATACGCCTACCTTCAGTCAAGATGGGGCGACCAACTACCGAATCGCAGTAGCGCGGGTTGCGGTTATGTTCGGTACCGGCAGCCCACGGATGTCGCCGCCGTGCATATTTGCTTTCACTTGACAGGCAAGTGAAACTGGGGCATACTCGATCCTGAGGTTCACTTGGATGTCTAGTGATAGCCGGATGGCGGTGTTGCAGGGAACGCTTGACTTGATCGTTCTGCGGACGCTCGAAAGCCTGGGGCGGCAGCACGCCTATGCCATCGCGACGCGGCTCCAGCAAGTTTCCGGGGATCTGCTGCATCTCAATCAGGGCACCCTTTATCCCGCGCTGGTGCGCCTGGAGCAGCAGGGCCGGATCAAAGGGACTTGGGGCAAGACGGAAAGCAATCGCGAGGCGAAATTTTACGCGATCACCAAGGCGGGGCAAAAGGCGCTGGCCGAGGAGACGCTGCGCTGGCGCCGGATGTCGGGGCTGGTGGAAAAGCTGCTTTCTGAAGGAGCGTGAGCCATGCGGCGATTCTTCTCGAGACTCACGAATTTGTTCCGCGGCGGGCGCGCCGAGAGCGAACTGGCGCGGGAGATTGAAGCACACCTGGCGCTGCTCCAGGAAGATTTTGAGCAGCGCGGATTGACGCCCGAAGAAGCGCGGCTCGCGGCCAAACGGGAATACGGCGGCGTCGAGCAAGTCAAGGAGCTGCATCGCGCCGAGCGTACCTTCGTGTGGATCGAGCAATTCCTCAAAGACATTCGCTACGGCTGGGTCAATTTGCTGCGCAATCCGGGATTCACCCTGGTAGCGGTGACCGCGCTGGCGCTGGGAATCGGCGTGAACGCGACCATTTTCGGAATCTATAACGCTGTTGCACTGAAGCAGCTTCCGCTGGGGGATCCGGGCCGGGTGATGCGCGTCAAACGGTGGTTCGGGTCGAACTCTTACGCATACAAGTACAACTTCGCCTACCCCGAATATCGATATCTGCGCGATCACAACAGCGTCTTCTCCGGCGTGACGGCAGCGAGCGCAGCGATTCCTGTGATGGCTTCCGTGGGCGAGGCGGCTCCGGAGCATGTGAACGGTTACGCGGTCTCCGCCAACTATTTCACCGAGTTGGGGGTGAATGCGCGTCTCGGCCGTACGTTCCTAGCGGAAGAAGACCGCTTGCTGGATGCGAACCCCGTGGTTGTTCTCAGTTTCCGGTTCTGGGAGAAGAAGCTGCATGGCGATCCGAACGCCCTCGGTCAGATCATCAAGCTCAACGGATTGGCGTATTCGATTGTCGGCGTCGCACCCGAGGAGTTTGCCGGCACGGCGGTGGCTCCCGCGGAGACTGCGTTCTGGGCGCCGCTCTCAATGATCGGGCAATTGGATCCCTCCTTCGGCCCGGCGCCGGATTCAGCCTGGCATGAGACTTGGCGCGATACCAGCCATCCCGGATTCGAGCTGCTGGCGCGGCTAAAGAAAGGCGTCGATCCCCAGACGGCGCAAGCGGAAACAACCGGGCTGCTGAGACGTTATCTCTCCAACGAGGGCGCCGGCTACCGCGAAACCCAGCCGACCACGGCAGTGACGCTTCAACGCGCCTCCTACTTCGGCGCAGCCGGCGATTTCTGGCTCAACGCGCTGGCCGCGGCGGTGCTGACCACGGTGAGTATGGTGCTGGTGGTGGCTTGCGCCAACGTTGCCAACATGCTGCTGGCACGTGGCGTGGCACGGCAACGCGAGATCGGAATCCGGCTCGCGCTGGGGGCAGGCCGCGCCCGCGTGATCCGTCAGTTGCTGGTCGAAAGCGTTCTGCTGGCGTTGCTGGGTGGAGCGGCGGCGATTCCTTTGTCCGCCTGGGCCGGCAAGTTTTTGTGGGTGTCTCTGACCGGCTTCGTGCAGGGGCTGGGAGCGCTCAAGAACGTCGATCTGGATGTCAGTCCCGATGCTCATGTGTTTCTTTACGGCTTGGCCTTGTCCCTGCTCACAGGCATTTTGTTCGGTCTCGCGCCGGCGGTGCAATCGACGCGGGCGGATTTGAATACCGCCATCAAACAGGAAGGCTCGTCGGCGGTAGGGCAGAGCGGGCGGTCGCGGCTCCGCGGCTTGCTGCTGGGGACGCAAGTGGCGATCTCCGTGCTGCTGCTGGCGGTAAGCGGCGGACAACTACGCGGACTGGCGAGTTCCTTCATCACGGCCTCCGATTTGGGTTATGACGCGCGCGACGCCTATCAGGTGCACGGGTCGTTCGGAAACGATTTCGCGTCAGCCCTGAACATGAGGCAGCGTCTTCAGGATCGGCTGGCGGCGCTGCCTGAAATAAGCAGCGTAGCGCACGGATATCCGCCGCCAGTGGCGATAGAGTTCCCTGTGACAGCGGGGAAATGGACCGGGCTCGCGCAGACGAGTTTTGCTTCGGATGGGTATTTCGAGACCTTGGGCATCCCGCTTATGGAAGGGCGGAGTCTCACACGACCGGAGGCCGACCGGGGAGCGCCGCTAGCCGTGATCAGTGAAGCCACGGCGAAGCGCGCGTGGCCAAACCAAGATCCGCTCGGCAAGCATTTCTCTATCAAGATCCTTCAGAACAAGTTCACCGACTATGAAGTCGCCGGCGTCGCCAAGGACGTGCGCTTTGCCCTGATCACCGAGACAGATCCCACGCACGTATATTTGCCGACCGGGGTGTCGATCGACGCTCCCACGGGCGGCACCCGTCCTTCGCCCTTTTGGGGACAACTGATCATTCGGATTCACGGCAATCGCGACAAGGCGCTGGCAGCGGTGCAGTCCGCGGTGGAATCGGTGGACCAGAGTCTGTTGCCGCGCCTGGATCTAACCAGCTTGGGAGACGGACCGGTGGCCGTCCAGCGCGGACTCCTTCGTTTGATCGCGATTTTCCCGGCGATGCTGACGCTGCTTTCTCTGACGCTGGCCGGAGTCGGTATCTATGGGGTGATGGCGTTTCTGGTCAGCCAGCGGAGCAAGGAAATCGGAATCCGGATGGCGCTGGGCGCGACGTCGCAGGTGGTGGTGAGGAGCATCGTGATACAGGGATTGCGGCCGGTCTTCGTGGGCATCCTGGCGGGGCTGGCGGTGTCGATCCCGGTGGAGGCAGTGATGCGAGCCAAGGGCTTTGTCGTACCCACGTTCCAAGAGCCTCCGCATCTGCTTTCACGCTTCGCCGACCCGATCATGCTCGACGAGCTGGCTCTGGTGCTCGCCATCGCCGTGCTCGCAAGCGTGGTTCCGGCAAAGCGGGCGCTGCGGGTGGACCCGGTGGTGGCGCTGCGGTACGAGTGAGCACAGTGTCGGCAAGAGTGCGGCACAAAGCAGGTCGGAGACCTGCTCCACGCTACTTCGGGGGTGTTTCCTTCAACTGATCGGGGGGGATCTCGTCGGGGGTTTCGAACGTAATGGTCGCGTCGGTGGTGAACTTGCGGTACAAACGGAATTCGATTTCATTCCACACCAGCGCCGTGCCGCCGCGGAAGCGCAGGTCCGCCTTCAAGGGCAGCAGGAACTTCTGTCCAGAGATGCTCACAAAATCGTAATCCAGGACCTCGGTGGCTTCACGCACCGAAAAATTGGAAGGGATATCGTCGCACTCCATGGTGATGCGCATCACCTTCAGAGTGTCGCGGTCGGCGTAGATCAACCCGTGATAGCCGGGAACCACTGTCTGCCCGGAGGCATCGTCTCGAATGGAGTACTTCGAATACGGTTTCAGAATGGTGAAGCTGAATACGTGCATGCGCCGGCCGCGTAGCGTCGCCCAGCGCTGCCACTCGAATTTGGCGTTAGAGGAGGGGTCGAAGATATCCTCCAGCATGCTGCCGAATTCGCCCGAGGAGCGGTTGCCGCCCACTTTGTCGTGGGTCATTCCGGTCACCAGACGGTCGTTCACCAGCACCACTTTGTAATCCTCGTGGTGATCGACATAGCTGAGCTGCTCCTGAATGACGCCGTCGGATTTCCAGGATTCGGTTCCGGTAGGATCGATGTGTCTGCGCGTGATCTGCGTGCAGATAAAATTCGGAAGGCCCTGCACGTAGGATTGGGCGGTTTCCGTCACCTCGGCCAAGACCCGCTTCTGCTCCAGCGGGTCGGGCGCGGCCAGCAGCACCACGGCCTGTTTCGGAGCGGGCGGCGGAGGCGGAGCCAGGCTCGCGGAGGCGGTCTCTAACTGCTTGAGCGCTGCAACAGTTCGCGGACCGGCGCCCATTCCTTGCAATTCCTCGATGGTCTTGCCGTCGAGGCGGTTGGCCAGCTTGATGCGGCGCACGACATCGGCCACCTGGCGATCGTCCTGGCGCAATTGAATCGAGCTGCGGATGAAACTGACTAGTTGGGGCACGGTCATTTGGCGCTGCTGCGCGAACGCCGCCAGCGCGCACAGGACCACGCAGAGCACGAAATTCACGTATGCCGCTTCCTTGCGGTCGCGGTTCAGAAACGGGCTCATGAGTCTATTTTGACGCGTCCTTGCCCTTCTTGGGTTTCGCCGGTAGCGGTGGCGGGGCGGCTGGCTTTGGGGGCGCGGGAGGAGGCGCCAAGGCTTTATTGACGGCGGCAGTGAGCAGAGGAGCCATCAGCCGGTAGCCCTTGGCGTTGGGGTGGAGGCCGTCGTCGGACAGATCCACCCCCAATTGGCCTTGATCGTCGACCAATGCCGGAAAATAGTCCAGATATACGTAGCCGCGCTGGGCGCAGAAACTTTTCAGCCAGTCGTTCAGCGCTCGGATGAACACCGGCGGATGCGTGGGCGTGCGCTCGTATGCCGGGTCGGCGTCCTTGTGCGCGTCGCTGACAGGCAACAAAGAGGCGAAAATCACCTTGACCTTGGCGGCGTTGGCCAAATCCGCCAGCATGACATAATCGTCCTCGATCGCCGTCAGTGGAATTCCATGCTCCAGGTCGTTGGTCCCGGCGAGAATCACCACCGCGGCCGGATGCAGGTCGGTGACGTCGGTCTTCATGCGGCCGAGCATCTGGGCCGCGATCTGGCCGCTGATACCGCGATTGACGAAATCGCGATCCGGGAAGTATTCGTTCAGCCTCCACAGATCGGTGATCGAATCGCCCAAAAACACGACGCGAGACTTCCCCGGCTGCGGCGCGCCCAGCCTGCGATTGGCCTCGGCGTAGCGCGCCAGGTCGTCGCGATCCGGCGCCGTCAGTTGCGCGTCTTTGGCGTCGAGCAGCGCGCGAAAATGCGAATCGAGGCGCGTGGAATCGTCGCGGACCTCGGCGAACTGCTGCCGAGCGGCTTCGGGAAACGGGTACGGCTTGGGGACTGCGTCGGCCAGAGCCAAGTAAGCTCGGACGTTCATCATCAGCGCGTAGGTCGACTGGCTGCTGTTGGGATGGATGCGGAGTTGCGTGCACGCCTGCTTCACGCTCTCAATCAGCGGAGCCGCCGCACGCGACAGATCCGGCACCGCGACGCCGCCCGCTTCCATTAGCTGGGTGGTGCGGATGCAGAGGGTGTTCACGGCAGCCGGGTCGAGGAGGGCGGTGGGGGCTTGTGCGCGCAGGCTGGCCGCGAAAATCATGAGCCAGAAGATCGCAGGCCGGAGGCCTGCGCCACAGGGCCGGGGGCATGAGCCGCAGGGCGAGCATGCTCCTCTCATGGATGCTCCTCCTTCTCCAGCTGGAGCGTGACGGTGCTGATCGGAAAGGTGGTCCGCAGCCGGATCTGGACCGGCAGCCGCCGAGCGTCGTCGGTGAGCCACACAAACACCTCGCCTTTGCGGGTGTAGATCACGCCGTTCATCAGGTCCGCGGCGTAGCGGATGGTCTGATACATTCCGGCCGGAGTCTTGATTCCTTCGCGCTCCATCGCCGTCACTTTGACCTGCGCCGACCGTCTTCCGTCACTCACGGGGATTTGCGTGGATTGGCCGACGCCGACGCTCATGGAACGGAGCTTTGCGAAGGCTCCCAGCGTGTCTGTGACGCAGTTCGGGATGTCCGTGCCGGTTTCCTTGACCACCACATTCTTGATCAAGTCGCGTTCGACGAAGGCCGCGTGATTGCGGCTGCGGTCGTAGGTGACCCGCGTTTCATGATGCCGCTCACGCTCCATCGATTCCATCACGCTGGAAGTGGCGCAGGAGGAATCCTCGTAGTTCACGTTGTATACATCCTGAATCGGAAAAAGCGAGGACACGATGCCGGCCGATTCCAGGCGCATCGAAGCCTGGTGCGGCTGCCGCTCCACCGTGACGGTTCCGGCGTGGATCAGACGCCACTCCACGGCGTAGGTCAGTTTCTCCTTGGATTGCGTTGGAGAAGTTTGAGCCGAAGGTTCCGAGTGTTGCGACGGGCCTTGGATGGACTGTCCCGGGACCGGCTCTACGGGGGCAAACCAGCAAGCGAGGAGGAGGAGAGCGGGCGCACCGGTCAAAAACCGCATTCCCTTCCGAGTGTACACTCAAAACGTGACTCGCATTCCAGGACGGCACTTCCTGCGCAATCTGGTGGAGCGCCGGGCTCTGGTGGCGCAGCTGGTGCGCCGCGATTTCGAGATGCGCTACGTCGGCTCGGCGGCCGGGTGGGCCTGGGGAGTGGTGCATCCGATCGTGCAACTGGGGGTCTGGTATTTCATCTTTCAAGTCTGCCTGGGAATGACTCTGCCGGCGGGCAGTGTGACGCAAAACTATCCTATGTACCTGTTCTGCGGCTTCCTTCCCTGGATGCTGTTCCAGGAAACGGTGACGCGCTCGGCCGGATCGCTGGTGGAACAGTCGAATCTGATCACGCGCACCGTGTTTCCTTCCGAGGTCGTGTCGGTTTCGATTTTTCTCTCGTCGTTGATCCATCATCTGATCGGCCTGGCGCTGTTCATCCTGGGCGCGGTCTTCCTGCTTAAGACGCTGAGTCCGATGGTGCTGCTGCTGCCGTTCTACTGGCTGATGCTGGGGTTGTTCGCGGTGGGCGTGGGGTGGATCGTCTCCAGCTTGCATGTGTACCTGCGCGACACGGGCCAGGTGTTGAACGTGGTGATGACGCTCTGGTTCTGGCTCACGCCGATCATGATCCCGGAGGACAAGATCCCGGCACGCTTCCATTTTCTGGTGGCCTGGAATCCGATGTCGTGGATGGTGCGCGCTTACCGTTACCGGCTGCTCACCCCGGGCTGGCCGGGCTGGAAGGAACTGGCGGTTCTTTCGATTTCCTCGGCGGGGATGTTCGTGATCGGGGGATTATTTTTCCGCCATTTGAAGCGTGGATTTGCCGATGTGCTGTAGGATTGCGCGAAAATCGCGCAGGAAACAAGAGCGGCGGTTGAGGGAGCGGACATCGCGGCCCACGCTATAATGCCTTGGAGGCACCGCTTGTCCTTGCGTCCTGCCCTGAAATTATTCCTTGCTTGTTTCTTCCTATACAACCTGAACTGCCGGCCCATTCCTAGCGGCGACACGGTTCCGGCGGCTTTACTGCCGTTGACGGTGGTCCTGAGCGGGCACATCGATTTTGACGCCTGGCAGCCGTTCCTGGAGCGCTCCTACGGTGGTAATGCCTATTTTCTGTATGCAAAGAATGGTCACTATTATTCGGTTTTTCCCATCGCCCAGCCGCTCTTGTTGACGCCGCTCTACACGCCGCTGCTGTTGGCGCCGGGACTGCGCGCGCTGCCTGTGCCGACGCTGGTTCTGCTGGCGCGGGCGCTCGAAAAACTGATGGCCTCGCTGATTGCGGCGGCTTCGGTAGCCTGCCTGTTTCTGCTGCTCCTGCGTTTGACCAGCCCCCGCCGGGCCCTCCTGCTCGCCGCTGTCTATGCCTTCGCCACCAATGTCTGGAGCACCTCCAGCCAAGCCCTTTGGCAGCATGGCGCCAGCCAGTTGGCCATCGTCTTGAGTCTGCTCTGCTTGGCGATCTTTCAAGAGCGTGCCGGCTGGCGCGCCGCCGCGGGCGCCGGCTTCTTCGCGGCTCTGAGCGTGGCCATGCGTCCCACCGATGTGCTGTTCCTTGCCGCCTCCTGCGCAGTGCTGCTATGGCTCGACCGGCGCGCCTGTCTGCTGGCCTGGTACGCGGGCTTCGGGGCGCTCATCGGCGGGGCGCTTGCTATCTATAACCTATCGACGTTCGACTATTTGCGCGGCGGCTACTCTCGGCCCTTTAATGGCGCCTTCTGGCCTGGCTTGGCGGGCCTGACCGTAAGCCCGTCCCACGGCTTGTTCGTGTATTCGCCGGTTCTGCTCTTCGCGCTGGCTGGAGCGTTTTTTTGCCGGCGCCAGCGTTCCCCCGTTCTCCTTATCGCTCTCCTGTTTTTTCTGGCGCACCTGCTGGTCTATGCAAAATGGCCGGATTGGCCGGGAGGCGATTGTTACGGACCGCGTCTGATGGCCGATGTGTTACCGGTTCTGGCTCTCCTGATCCTGCCGGCTTTGGACTGGGTAGGCCGCCATCGCCCGCTGAAAGCTGCGTTTGCGACATCTCTTGTTCTCTCCATTGCCGTCCAGTCGATTGGCGTCTTCTCTTTCCCCCTCGGCTTTCAAGCTCACGAGCCCTTATGGGACTGGAGCCGTTGCCCGATCCTATTGAATGCCCGTCAAGGCCCAGTGCTAGCCCCCTATCGTTTAATAGCCGGCTGGGCCAACGATCTGCTTCACGGCCGCCGCCCCGACACTCATCACACCGGCCTTCAAATCCGCTGACGGCGTCTGTCATTGCGTCCGAAATATAGAGATACAGGCGCATTGTATACTGAAGCTTCCATGCCTACGCCGCGCAAGTGGGGGGGCGATCTGCCGTTTCTCCTCGAAAACCTGATCCTGAAGGATTTTCGGATCCGTTACCGCAACATGTCCCTGGGCATCCTGTGGAGCCTGATCAATCCCCTGGTGATGATGGGCGTGCTGACGTTCGTATTTGTTCATGTCCTGGATAACCATATTCCGAACTATCCGCTTTTTATCTTGTGCGGACTGATCCCCTTCAACTTCTTCGCCGGAGCGGTGCTGAGCGGCACTACTTCAATCGTCGACAACGCCGGCTTGGTGAAGCGGGTTAGGGTGCCTCGCGAAGTGGTGCCGGTGGCCTCGGTTCTTTCCAATTGCGTGCATCTGCTGATTCAGTTTTGCCTGCTTGTGGCGATAGCCCTCTTTTACCGTCTCCCTCCCACCCGATCCTGGCTGTGGCTGCCGGTGGTCTGGTCGCTGTACATGATTTTCGTGTGCGGGCTGGCTCTGGGCGCTAGCGCCATCAACGTGTTCATCCGCGACACGCGCTACGTTGTCGAATCCTTCAACCTGGTCCTGTTCTGGCTGGTCCCCATTTTCTACACGTTTCCCGTTAAATATGGAGTCGTGTACGACTTCAATCCAGTGGCCGCGCTGGTAATGGCCATGCGCAATATCCTGATCGATCATCATCCGCCCGCAGCGTCTCTAGTACGAAACATGCTGATTGCCGCGACCGTCACCTTGGCGCTGGGCGCTTGGATTTTTCAGCGATTGAAGATCCATTTCTACGAGCACATCTGATGTCCGCTCTGATTTTCGATTGCGTCACCAAATCCTTCCCGCACCATACCGGCGCGCGTCTGCTGCGGCACCGCATCGCGGACTTGATGCATCCCTCCCGAGCCCAGCGTATCGAGGTTCTGAAAGACATCTCCTTCGAGGTCCCCAGCGGGGACGGTCTCGGCCTGGTCGGTCCCAATGGAGCCGGCAAGAGCACGCTTCTGAATCTCGCCTGCGGTCTCTCCGCGCCCGATTCCGGACGTATCGAAGTACACGGGAGGGTGGCCGCGTTGCTCGAGCTCGGCTCGGGCTTTCATCCCGACCTCACTGGGGCCGAAAACGTGCGCATCAACGCCGCCATGGTCGGACTCTCACGCCGCCAGACCGCCGAGCGTTTCGAGGAGATCGTCGAATTCTCCGGCGTGCGCGACTTCATTGACGAGCCTCTGCGGACGTATTCGAGCGGCATGATGATGCGCCTGGCTTTCTCCGTGGCCGTGCACGTCGATCCCGATGTCCTGATCATCGACGAGGTGATCGGGGTCGGCGACCAGGCCTTCTCCGCCAAATGCCTGGAGCGCATGCGCCGCTTCCAAAGCGAGGGCAAGACCATCCTGCTGGCGACACACGCCACCAGCCTGATGAGCGAGCTGTGCCAACATGCGCTGTGGCTGGAGCGCGGCCGAGTGGTCACCAGCGGGCCTGTTGAAGGGGTGCTGGAGGCTTACAGAGCCAGCCAGACCGGCGCTGCCGCGGCGGTGGTGCGGGCGTGAATCAGCGTTTCTGAACCGCGCGCGTTAGCAAGCGGCAGGTTATCGCCGCTTGGTCTTGATCTCGATCGGCGTCCCCTCGAATCCGAACTTTTCGCGGAGCCGGTTGATCAGGAACCGTTCCGCTGAAAAGTGCAGATTGGGCCGGTCCGTGAACACTACGAAAGTCGGCGGCCGAACGGAAGCCTGAGTGATGTAGTGAATCTTGGCGGAGTATTCCCAGTGAAGCGTCTCGACGAAGCGATTCAACTCGCCCGTGCCGATGCGCTTCGAAGCCGAATCGTAGACCTTCTTGATCATGGGAAACAGCGCGCGCGTGCCTTGCCGCTTTTGCGCCGACACGAACGCCACCGGCGCGTAGTCCAGGAACTTCAGTTCATCCTGGATTTTTTCGAGGAACGCCTGCTTCTTCTTATGCAGCGGTGCGTCCCCAAAGGCCGCGTCCCATTTGTTCACGCACAGGATCACCGCGCGGCCCTCCTCGTGGGCGTATCCGGCGATGGTCGCATCCGACGCCACCACCCCTTCGGGTTCGGTCGCGTCCAGCACCAGGATCGCGACGTTGGACATGCGCAAATGCCTGCGGGCCATCACCACGCTCATCTTTTCCGCCATCAAGTGAGTCTTGCCCTTGCGCCGGATGCCCGCCGTATCCACGAATACGTACTCGACGCCTTCGTGAATCACGGTCTCATCCACGGCGTCGCGCGTGGTTCCGGCGACCGGCGAAACAATCGCGCGCTCCGAACCGGTCAGCGTGTTCAGTAGCGTCGATTTCCCCACGTTCGGCCGGCCCAGAATCGCCACTTTGATGCGCTTCGTGTCCGCGGCCTCCGGCTCGTCCTCCGATACCGGAAAATCGCGGGTGATGTGATCCAGCAGATCCTCGAACCCCAGCCGGTGCTCGGCCGAGATGGGAAACAAATCCTGGAACCCCAGCGCGTGAAACTCATGCGCCAGATCCTCGCGGCGGGTGCTGTCGATCTTGTTCACCACCAGCGTGACCGGCTTGCCGATCTTGCGCAAGATCGCCGCGAGATCTCGATCGATCCCGGTAATCTCCGTGCGGCCGTCGATCAGGAAGATCACCTGCGCAGCGGTGTCGAGCGCGAAACGAGCCTGTTTCAGAATCTGGCTGGGGATCATCTCCGCGTCGTTGGGGATGATGCCGCCGGTGTCGATCAGCTCAAAGCGCCGGCCCCGATGCGCCGCCTCGCCCTGGATACGGTCGCGCGTGATCCCGGGCTCATCGCCCACAATCGACCGCCTCTGGCCCAGAATTGCGTTAAACAGAGTCGATTTGCCGACGTTGGGGCGTCCGACGATGACCACGGAAGGTAAGGAGGACATGCAGAACTCCATCGTCGCACGCGACAATCAAGTAAGTGTCTACTAATCCTCTTTTCCGAAATGTCGCGATCATCGCTCACGTCGATCACGGCAAGACCACGCTGGTGGATGCCATGCTCCGCCAGAGCGGCATCTTCCGCGCCAACGAAGCAGTCGCCGAACGCGTCATGGATTCCAACGATCTGGAGCGCGAGCGCGGCATCACCATCCTCTCCAAGGCCACCGGCATTCACTATAGCGGCGTCAAGATCAATATCGTCGATACGCCCGGCCACAGCGATTTCGGCGGGGAGGTGGAGCGCGCCCTGAAGCTTGTCGACGGCGTCATGCTGCTGGTGGACGCGAGCGAAGGACCGCTGCCGCAGACTCGTTACGTGCTGATGAAGGCTCTGGAAGCGCGTCTGCCGCCCATCGTGGTGATCAATAAGATCGACCGGCCCGACGCGCGCATTCAAGAAGTCCTCAACGAAATCTACGATCTGTTCATCGATCTCGACGCCGTGGAAGACCAGCTTGGGTTTCCTGTCATCTATAGCAACGCGAGGTTGGGCATCGCCAAGACCGATCCGGAGGGCGACGGAACGGACCTGCGCCCGCTGTTCGAAGCGATCCTCGCGCACATTCCCGAGCCGTCGGGCGATGCCGATGGAGTGCTCCAGCTTCAGGTCGGCAACCTCGACTACAGCGACTATCTCGGACGTCTGGCGATCGGGCGCGTGTTCAATGGGACTCTGCACCTGGGCGACGAGGTTGCGATCGCCAAGCTCGACGGCACGATTCAGAAAACCAAAATTACGAAGCTTTATTCCTTCGAGGGGCTAAAGCGCGTCGATGAGACCGTGGGTCGGCCGGGTGACATTCTGGCGATTGCCGGAGTCGAAGGCATCACCATCGGCGAAACGCTCACTAGCGTGGAGACGCCGTGTCCGCTCCCGCCGATTCTCATCGACGAACCCACCATCGCGATGACGTTCACCATCAACACCTCGCCGTTCTGCGGCCGCGAGGGCCAGTTCGTCACTTCGCGCCATCTACGCGACCGCCTGGACAAGGAACTGCTCACCAATGTGTCCCTGCGCGTCGAAGAAGCGGGAGGTCCGGATGCATTCAAGGTGATGGGGCGGGGCGAGCTTCAGCTCGCCATCCTGATCGAGATGATGCGCCGCGAGGGTTACGAGCTGGCGGTCGGCAAGCCCGAAATTCTCACTAAACGGATCGACGGACAATTGTCGGAGCCGTTGGAGCTACTGGTGATCGACTGTCCCGAGGAGTTCATCGGCGTGGTGATCGAGAAGCTGGGCCGCCGCAAGGGCAAAATGGGGAAGATGGTCAACCACGGCTCCGGCCGCGTGCGTCTGGAGTTCCGCGTGCCCTCCCGCGGCTTGATCGGACTGCGCAGCGAAATGCTCACCGATACCAAGGGCACCGCCATCATGAACACGCTGTTTGAAGGCTACATCGAGTGGCAGGGCGACATTCCTTCGCGCCCCACGGGTTCGTTGATCGCCGACCGCCCGGGCTCGACCACCGGATACGCGCTTTTCAATTTGCAGGAGCGCGGCGAAATGTTCGTTGCGCCTGGGACGGAGATCTACGAAGGCATGATTGTCGGCGAAAACGCGCGCGACACGGACCTCACCGTCAATATCGTCAAGGAAAAGAAGCTCACCAACATGCGTGCCTCGACTGCCGACGAGGCCATCCGCCTGGTGCCTCCGCGGCTCCTCAATCTGGAGCAGGCCATCGAATTCATCCGAGAAGATGAGTTGGTGGAGGTGACGCCGAAGTCGATCCGGCTGCGGAAAAAGATTTTGAAGGCGAATCAGAGGTAAGGGGCAAGCGATCCGCTCCCTGCGGTCACGGCTCTGTAAGCGGCTGCGAACAAGACGCGCCGAAACTGAGCCGTGACCAAAGGAAGCGGTACCTTCCTGGGGCGCTATGCAGTGAAAGAAACGGTCACCTGGCCGGACATGCTTCGCTGTGCTCCAGGCGATCCGCGATTACGCGTAATGTGAGCGCCTCGGCGGAAGCCAAGGCTTGCTTTTGGGTCCGCCCATAGACCGTAACTCCGGGTAGAGCTGGAATATCAGCGATCCACCGCCCGTCGTCTTCACGGGAGAGTTCGACTTTGAGGTTAAACGCCTCAGCTTGAGCCGCTTGCTTCATCGCTTCAGATTGAGTGTAACAGAGCGCCTTGGCCTACAATAGTTACTGTATGCGGTTCTTAGCATGAATCTGACCATTGAACTTTCGGACGAAAAAGCGGCGGCGCTAAGAGCCCAGGCTGAAGCCCGTGGGCTGACGGTTGAGCGATGGATTGAACAAATCGCCGAGCAACAGGCGGAGGCGCAGCCGGCCTCCATAGCGCACCTGCAAAAGACTAATCCGAAGGAATGGGCTCGTCGATTTCATGAGTGGGCTGAAAGCCACGACCGAACAACGCCGCTTTTGAGCGATGAAGCCGTCAGCCGCGAAAGCATCTATCCGGATCACATTTAGCGCGTGCTTGTGGACACAAGCGTCCTGATTCGTACTCTACAGGCTCACCATTCGCTCTATATTGCCGCTGATCGAGCCATCCGGCTTCTGCCTGAGCAGGGAAGGGAACTCCATATCGTGGCACAGAATCTGATCGAGCTATGGACCGGGCGACCCGGCCGCTTGGAGAAAATGGCCTCGGCATGACCGCTGCGGAGGCAGCTTCGGAACTGGATAGGATCAAGGGCATGTTTCTGTTTCTGCCGGAGACGCCGGCGATCTATCCGGCTTGGGAGGCCCTCGTCGTCCAGCACCAGGTGATAGACAAGAGCGCGCACGACGTCCGGTTTGTCGCGGCGATGCAGGTGCATGGACCCACTGCAATTCTTACTTTCGACCGGACCGGCTTTTCCCGCTATCCCGGTGTCGAGGTCATTCATCCGGAGCAGGTCAAGGCCTAGAGACGGTACACGCCTTCTTGCGTCGGCAAGAGTGCCGACGCGGCACGCTGAAGCGTGCGCCACGACGCCTGCCCTACAATAGTCGGTATGCGTCTGTCGCTTGTGCTTCTTGGCGCCTCGGTTGTGTTTGCCCAGAAGCAGCCGCTAACTGTCGAGACGATGCTGCGGATTGCTCGCATCGGCGAGCCGGCGCTGAGCCCCAACGGACGCATGGTGGCGTTCACTGTGCAAACTCCGGATCTGGATAGCAACACCAAGCCGGAACAAATCTACGTGGTTCCGATGGACGGGGGAACCCCGCGGCAACTCACGCAGGAAGGCAGCCAGAATGAGAGGCCGCGCTGGTCGCCCGATTCGCGCCAGATTTATTTCGTCTCCAATCGCGGAGGGTCGCAGCAGATCTGGGTGATGGACGCCGATGGCACCCACCCCCGCCAGATTACACGCCTGTCGACGGAGGCCAGTGGCGTGATGGTGACTCCCGACGGCAAACGACTGGTGTTCTTGTCCAGCGTCTATCCGGTGTGCGCCGAAGACGACGTCTGCAACAAACGCAAGCTCGACCAGGAAGAGAAAAACAAGGTGAAGGCACGCGTTTATACGTCCTTGCTCTTCCGCCATTGGGACCAGTGGGAGGGCGAGCGGCGGCAACACTTGTTGATCGTCAATGTGGACGGCACGGAGGTGAAGGATCTGACTCAGGGCTTGCGCGACGTGCCTCCGTTCTCGCTGGGTGGTCTGGACGATTACGCGGTATCGCCCGATTCCACCGAGTTGGCGTTCGTCATGAATGCCGATCCGCAGCCGGCGCTGAGCACCAACTCCGACATCTACACCGTCTCGTTGGATGGCGGCGAGCCACGGAAGATCACCACGGGGCTAGGGGCGGACAACTCGCCGCAATACTCGCCCGATGGGAAGTTCCTCGCGTTCCGCTCGCAGTCGCGCGCGGGGTATGAGAGCGACCGCTGGCGGCTGGTAGTGCTGGATCGGGCTACGGGCCGATCCTCCAGCGTTACCGAAGGGCTGGACCGCTGGGTGGGCAGCTTCACCTGGTCGCCGGATTCGACGCGAATTTTCTTCACGGTCGAAGATCGCGGGCGCACCGGATTGCAGATGGTTCCGGCCACCGGCGGAGGGTCGCGCAACATCATTTCGGGGTCTTCGAGCCTCGACGACGTGCAGTTCACCTCCGACGGGCGGACCATGATCTACACCGAGGAAAGCGGCGCGCACCCCGCCGAGATTTATCGCGTCAACTCCTCGGGCGGTAATGAAGTGGCGCTGACGCACTTGAACGACGCGCTGCTTTCGGGCGTGCAACTGACGCCGCTCGATGAGATGTCGGCGGAGAGCGCGGACAGGACCCGAGTGCATGCCTTCGTGGTGAAGCCGCCGGGGTTCACCGAAACCGGAAAATATCCTGTGCTGTTTCTGATTCACGGAGGGCCGCAGGGCGCCTGGGGTGAAACCTGGACCTACCGCTGGAACGCCCAGGTGTTCGCGGCGGCGGGGTACCTGGTGGTGATGCCGAATCCGCGTGGGTCCACCGGCTATGGGCAGAAGTTCATCGACGAGATCAACGCAGATTGGGGCGGAAAGCCTTACGACGACATCATGGCGGTGGTGGATTCGGTGGCCGCGCTGAAGTACGTGGACCCGGATCGCATGGCGGCCGCGGGCGGCTCCTACGGCGGCTACATGGTGAATTGGATCCTGGGACACTCCACGCGGTTCAAGGCGCTGGTGTCGCACGACGGCGTGTTCGACCTGCGCAGCATGGCGGCGTCCACCGAGGAATTGTGGTTCCCGGTGTGGGAATTCAAGGGCATGCCCTGGGACAACCCGGAGATGTATGCGCGCTGGTCGCCGAGTTACTTCGTCAAGGATTTCAAGACCCCGACGCTGGTGATCCACGGCGAGGAGGATTACCGCGTGCCTCTGGATCAGGGCCTGCAATTATTCACCGCGCTGCAGGTGCAGAAGGTTCCATCGAAGCTCCTGGAGTTCCCCAACGAAGGTCACTGGGTGCTGAAGCCGCAGGACAGCGTGCTGTGGTATCACACGGTGCTCGACTGGATTGGGGAGTGGGTCAAGCAGTAACTTTGGGTAGCGCACGCACTCAATGAGGTTACGGAAACCGCTTCCTTTGGTCGCGGCTCAGAGTCGGCATTCCCTGTTCGCGGTCACTTACAGAGCCGCGACCAAAGGGAGCGGAAAGGGCGTCGCCATGAGTGCGCGCGCCACAACAGCCGCGGTTGCGTTGATTGCTCTCTTCGGCTGCGGCGCCTCGTCCGAAGCGCGGCTGCGCAAGGTGTTGGCGAGCACAACCACAGGCACGATCCACTTGCCGCCGGGGACCATCGAAATCTCCTCGGAGCTGGCGCTGGCGCCGGGGGCACACGATCTCGAAATCGCGGGAGCCGACGGCACACTGCTCCATGCGACCGATGGATTTCGTGGCCGGGCCATCCTCGTTATTGAAGGCGCCAAGAATATCCAGCTGCACGATTTCGATATGGATGGGAACCGTGGCCGCCTGGCCCGAACGCTGGAAACGGCGCTTCCGGAGAATTATTTCCGCTTGTGGTATCCGGACAACGGAATCCTGGCGGATCGAGTGGAGGGATTGGAGATCACCGGAGTCCGCCTCGCGCACGTGACGAACTTCCCCATTCTGGTGAGCCGGGCGTCGAACATCCACATCGCAAGGGTGGCGGTGCGGGACTCGGGCTCGCGCGCCGCGCGGGGGCGCAACAATCTGAGCGGCGGGATTCTCATCGAAGAGGGCTCGTCGCAATTCGAGGTGCGGGACTCCGTGTTCGAGAGAATCTCCGGCAACGCCTTGTGGACGCATTCTCTGCGGATCTCACCCAGGCTGGAAGACGGGGTGTTCGCCCGCAACCGCTTCGACACCATCGGCCGCGACGCCATCCAGGTGGGCGCTGCGACGCGCGTGCGCGTGGAGGACAATACCGGCGCGAATATCGGGTACCCTCTGGAGCTGGTGGACGTGGAGCACAGTGGGACGCCGGTGGCTATCGATACCTCGGGGAATGTGGACGGCAGCGTATACGCGCGCAACCGGTTCGAGGAAGTCAACGGAAAATGCTTCGACCTGGACGGCTTTCATGACGGGGCCGTGCGCGGCAATCAGTGCGTGAATCGCAAGCCGGCCGCGGAATATCCGTACGGGCATTTCGGCGTGGTGATGAACAACACCGATCCCGGAATGCAATCGGTGAATATCGAGATTTCGGACAATATGTTCGACGGCATGAAATTCGGAGGTTTGTTCCTGATCGGCAGCGGACACATGGTCTTCGGCAACCGCTTTCTGAATTTGAACACGGCCGGGTGCAATGAGAGCGCGGCTCGATTTGGGTGCATCTACAAAGCGGACGAGCCGGAAATGCTGGAATCGGGAATCTATTTGGGCCGCGGCGCGGAGCATCCTGCCGACACGCGGGGCAACACCATTCGAGGCAATACGATTTCCGGCCACGGCATGAAGACGCATTGCATCGAGGCTGCCCCGGGCGTCGCGCTCAAAGCCAACATCATTCGGGGAAACGTGTGCTCTGACAGCGAGCGGGCCCAGTAACATAAACTAGTCTTTAATGCCGATCGAGTTTCGCAATGTTACGCTAGGGCCTCTGAAAGGGTTTCGCGCAATGGCGCCTTCAGGCGTCATCATCGGCGTGATCGGAGAGAAGGGATCGGGCTCCGCGGAGTTGCTGAAGCTGGCGGCGGGCGCCGCTGCTCCGGAACAGGGCGAGGTGATCGCGGGACCGCAGCGGCGGTTCGTGGCGTTGGGCGATCCGCTGAATCTCGCGCCAGCCGAGGTGATCGCACTGGACCAGGCACTCGCCACCCAGGACGCCGTGGTACGTGCGCGCACGTTAACGGGTCTCGACCGGCTGCGGCGCTCCGGAACCACCGTGTTTTTGGCGTCGAACGAAGCCGGTCTGCTCGAAATTTTGTGCGACGAGGTGTGGTGGATCGACGCGGGCGAACTCGCCGCCAAGGGCGATCCCAAGGAGACGCTCGTAAAGTACGGGCGTCACGTGGCGGAAAAGATCCGGAGCTGGGGAGAAACCATTCCGCCGCGCCTCACACCTTCCTTCCGGCACGGCAACGGGCGGGCGGAAGTCATCTCGGTCGAGAGCCTCGGCGACGGAGGCAAGGCCACCATCGTATGGAAGAGCGGAGAAATGGTGAGCGTCCGCGCCGAGGTCCGCTATCACGAGGCGGTGGAGAATCCGGTGCTGGGTCTGCTGATCCGCACGCAGATCGGCTTCGAGGTGTACGGAACCAACACGGAATTGGAGCGCGTCAGAATCGGGCCGCGTAAAGCTGGCGAGACCGCGGTAGTGACGTTTTCGTTTCTGTGCGATTTGTGCCCCAACGCCTACACTCTGACGCTGGCCTCACACGATCCCGACGGTACCGCGCACGACTGGCTGGACGACGCCATCGCGATCACGGTGACGGATGAGCGTCCAACGGCCGGGGTCGCGAATCTGCGGGCCAAGGTGACGGTGGAGCTGCCGGCGGCGGCGGGCGGCGCCGTAAACCTATAGTCGAACCTCTGGGTGGGCCTTTGACTGCTCAACAGGATGCGCGCATGCCGCCAACCGTATGGACGACCTTGAGATGCTCGCGGACGTAAGGGCCTATGACGCGGCGAAGGCGCGCATCGAGCGCGGCGAAGATGAGGTTATACCGCTGGAAATCACCGAGCGGCGCCTTGCCGGGGAAAGCACGGCAAAAATCTGGCGAGAGTATCGCGGGTTCACCCACGAGGGCCTGGGAAGGACCTCGAAAGTGTCATGATCGATGATCGCCGCCATTGATGCAGGACACAAGAAGGGTGGAATCGCCACGCTCAAAAAGCTTGCTGAGGCGCTCGGAGTCGATCTGGACCAGCTAGCGTAGACCGATGGAGGTTCGCAGGCCGGAGGCCTGCGCCACTGTGTTACTTTCCTTCCAGAAGAAACGTCGGGGCCAAACCGGTGAGGGTCGAGAAAGAAGCCGGACCGGCGATATCCAGCCAGCTCGAGCAGCCGTGCACCACGCCCAGGTAGGCATGCGGCTGCACGTTGACCAACATCTCCTTCATCATCAGGCTGCCGTATTGCAGCATGGGGAAGACGGCGCGGGTTGGCTCGGTCGCCTCCTGCACCACGAAGGGCGAGCGCATGGCCTGGCGCAACGCCTTTTCCCAATTCAGATCGCTGACGTCGGCGCCGCGCACCGGATGCACTTCGCCGGAGGCGTCGTTGGGCCGCAGCAGCAGCTTGGCGCGGTGCTTCATCACGAATTCCGGCAGGTCCACGGTGTGTCCCTTGTGGGTGGTTTTGGCGGCTTGGACAACGCGGGTCCAAGGCACGAATTCCTTAATGGCTTTACGCTCGGCCGAGGGGAACTTAGCGGTGACGGAGTCGTCGGTAAGCAAATCGAAAATAGCCTGCTTCGAGGCGAGCTCCGTGCGAAAGCTGTTGATCATGCATACGGCGCGCTCTTTATAAGCGCGCACCAGAGGATGGTTCAGGTCGAAGCGGACCAAGAACTCCTGAAGCGTGACGTTGCGATACACCACGTCGATGGCGAATTCGCCCCGGCGCAGAACGTTGTTGCGGTATTCGAGTTGGTCCGGCGAGACGATCTCGGTGGGACAACCTTCGCGCGAGAAGAACTCGGCCAGTAGCGCGCTCTCCGGCGAGGCGTGCGGCTGGCGGATCTCCAATATCGCAATATTGGGGCGCTTGTGTTTCCCGCCGGACTCCTTGTAAGCCTTGAGCACCGCGGCCACCAGCGGTTTGATTCCGGGAAGCTTCTTGAGTTTGAATTTCTTGCGCAATTCCTTGACGGGCGGGGCGTCGTAATAGAGATCGCCGAGCGCCTCGCCGTAGATCGCTCCGGCCGGCGCGACGGCGCTGTGACCGCCAAAACGGAATGCGCCGCCATTCATCTGGGTGTTCAAGGTTCCCGCGACGCTAAAGGCGCTATATCCCGGCTCAACCGCGGCGAGCATTCGCTCGGCGGGCAGAAGCTGGATTCGGGCGAGCAGCGACGGAGTCGCGAGCGTCAGCCGCTCCACCCGCTCGATCGCGGAGAGCAAAATTTCCGAGGTCTTGGTCAGGGCCAGGTAGTCCCGGGTGGGCAAGAAGTGTGGACGCAGCACGGGCGATAACGGACCGTCTTCCAGCTTAAGGGCCTTCTTGCGTTCCTGTAAGTCCTGGGCCCAAGCCAGATCGATATACGGTTCACTTTCGATGAGCTTGTGATAACGGGCAATTGCCTCGCTGGCGAGAGTCATGCGTCGTAATGACGTTTAGTATCGCACGCCGTGTTCGGCTTTGAAAAGGCCCGGAGTGCGGGAACCCCCCCTTAACTCGTTGACATGCAGGGAGTTAAAAATAAAACAATAGCGGCTGCGGCTGATTCGCTCAGCGTTGCCGCCGAGGGTTGACGCAGGCAAATTGCCCGTACCGACTTTCCCGCCGGACATCAATGCAGTGTCGTTGGTATTCGATAGTTCGAAACCGACTGCCAGAGGCCGAACGCTTGAAGCACCCAAACGCAAACCACGACAACGACCACCAGATTCAGGATCGTCTTGATACTTCCGGCCATCGGCACATAAGTATTGATGAGCCATAGGATGATCCCGGCCACCATCAAAGTAAGGACAACGTAAACCAGGGGCATAGCTCCCTCTCCTTCTTACAAAGCTCCTGTAACCCTAAATAGCACTTTGCGTGCCAGGCACTCAATTGCAGCATTTAAACGGGTTACGCCGCCTGCAAACTTGGAATGAGCAAGTAATTTCTGCTCTCCGCCTTCCTCGCCTTTGAGGGCAAATCACTTTAGCGATAGGCGCAACGCCCCTATCCATCCAGCCATCTTTAAGGCAGGAGGTGAGCTTATGTTGAAGAAACTTGGATTGGCGGCATTTGTTGTCGGTGCGGGACTCGCGCTGATAAACCCGAACGCAGCACAAGCCAGAGATCGCGAAAACGAGCATCACCGACACCGCTTCAGCGTAATGATTGGAATTGGTCCAAGGCACTACGTAGACGGTTACTATGATCGGTGGGGATATTGGCATGCCTACGCCCGTGTTTACTAACATGAGCGGGCTTACGGGGATTGCCAATAGAAACCCGTACTTTGATGGACAGTGGGTCAAACCGGCCCACTGTCCCCTTTCTTAACCCCGTCATTTTGAGAAAAATATATGAATGCCCAAGAAGAAGAGAAGAGAGCTGACCAGCCGAGTTCCCAATCCCGGATTTGCCGCGATCTGATACGTAACAACCTGGATACGTGTTTCATGTTCGCCGGGTTGGCGAAACACGAGATCGAAGCTGGAAAACGCGGCCCGGCGGAACGAGCATTTGGGTACGCGCAGTGCAGCTACGAAGCGATCTTGCGATTTCTGGATACCGTTGGTAATGAAGAGCAGCGCAGCGAAATTCAACCGAAGGTCATTCAGCTTCGGGAAGGACTCGAGTTCCTGACCCGGGAGCTCAATAAGCCTGAGGCGGTTGCCCTCCAATAGACCGGACGAAGCAATGAGGGGGCTCGCCATCGAACCCCCACGAAGTCTCTTGAATAGCGCTATTTACCGCTGCGGAGCAGCATATCTTTGCAGCGCATTGTAGAGTGGCCTAGAGTCAGGCGGCGGGTTCACCCGTCCGTGAAGAATCTCATCCGGCGTGACAGGCCGCCCGTAGATCTCTCGATTGTCGTCGTTGTCGGGACGCAGAGTGGCTCCATTCAGAGCTACGCCTGCAAACACGCCGCGCGCTCGCGAGTAGGACAAAATCTCGGCGTGCAGCATCGCATCGGTTTGCGCGGTTGCGGAACGACCCACCGGCCCTGCCATTACGGTCGCATCGGCCCCAACCGTGAACTTGTCGCTCAAGAGTTTTTGCATACCGCCATCGTTCATGACGACAAGGACCACGTCCGTCTCCCCAGCGCCAATCTGAAAGCCGATGTTGCCGCCTTCGATCCGAATGGTCGACGGCGCGCTCCAACCGGTTGCGCTTTGATCGCGGCATGTCAGGATTCCTTTGCCATATTGGCCGCCGATAACGAATCCAGCGCGCTTCAAGCCGGGCACGATTGCGATGCAGCGTGCCTTCCCCAGTAAATCGGTTGGAATCGACTGATCTTGCGCATCCATGATTTCCTGCAGAACTGCGGCCGACTCCCGAATCCTCTTTGCATTGTCAGCGACGGCTTTCGAATCGGCTCCGAATACCACAGCAACTGTGCATAAGGGCGCCATAACAATAGTAGCCAGTCTCATCTTGTTACTCCTTTCGTTATGCTTCATGAAGAGCGCGGAGCCGGGCTTCGCCCCCAGGCGATTGGCCCCGAGGTCCGCGCACACTGCATGGGGGATTCAGCCGCTTGAGCGATCGTTACTCCGGCCAATAAACTGCACCATTTTCAAGGGCTGGAGAATCTCAGATCCGGGACTGCCGAAGAGCCAATGATGGACCAATCCCAAAAGCCTAGAGAGTGGACCATTATGGAGCTTCTGAGACCCCATTCCAAGGCGTTGGCGTTGGGGCTTGTGGCCGTCATTGGCGAAAGCGTTGCGAACCTGCTGGAACCCTGGCCTTTGAAGATCGTTCTGGACAACGTCTTGAAGTCTCACCCGATCAATGCCCGGCTTGATCCGCTCATCAAAGCAGTCGCCGGGACAGACAGCATGGCGATTCTTAAATTCGCTGCGCTGGCAGTTCTGGCGATCGCCGCATTAGACGCACTCTGTTCCTACACGGAGAAATATCTTACGACCAGCGTCGGCCAATGGGTGATGCACGATCTACGCCGAACCCTGTACTCGCATATTCAGCGTATGTCTCTCGGCTTTCATGACCGGTCGCAGGCCGGCGATCTCATAAGCCGTGTCACCAGCGACATCGATGCCGTTCAGAGCTTCATCGCCTCGGGACTGCTGAGCGCGCTGATCAACTGCCTGACCCTGGTGGGAATGGTCGGCGTGATGCTGTACATCAACTGGCGCTTTACGCTGATCGCGCTTTCCGTGGCGCCGGTGCTTTTTGCGGTGGTCTTCCGGTACACCCGCCGGATCAAGAAGGCGTCTCGCGAAGTAAGGAAGAAGGAGGGCGAGATTGTTTCGGTTGTTCAAGAAGTGCTGACTTCCATCCGCGTGGTCAAGGCCTTTGCGAGAGAAGACTACGAACAACATCGCCTGGAAGAGCAGAGCCTGGAAAGCGTCGATCTCGCCCTGCACGCCCGCGGCTTGAAAGCCAGGCTATCCCCATTTGTTGAAATTATCGTTGCGGCAGGTACTGCGATGGTCCTCTGGTTCGGAGGCCGCCTGGCGCTGACGGGTAGCCTTTTGCCTGGGTCGCTCATCTTGTTCATCTGGTATCTCGGCAAGATGTACAAACCAATGCAGGAGCTTTCAAAGATGACCGACGCCTATTCCAAGGCGGCGGTCGGGTATGAGCGCATCAGAGAGGTGTTGGAGATCGAACGGGATGTCCAGGATCTGCCGGGCGCGCGCAGGGCCCCTAACTTTCGCGGAAAGATTGAATTTGAAAACGTAAGTTTTAGTTATGGGCAAAACACTTCTACGCTCACGAATGTAAGCTTCACGATCAAGCCCGGACAGGTTGCCGCTCTGGTGGGTCCGACCGGTGCCGGTAAGACCACCATTATCAACCTGATTCCCCGCTTCTACGATCCGAGCGATGGGTCGGTCAAAATCGATGGCCAGGACATTCGGCGGTTCAGGCAGAAGTCGCTTCGGGAGCAGATCAGTTTCGTTCTGCAAGACACATTGCTATTTCATGGACCGATTTGGCAAAACATTGCCTATGGAAAACCGGACGCAAGCCGGGAAGAGATCCTGAGGGCGGCTGAGCTGGCGAACGCCCGTGAATTCATCGAAAAGATGCCGGAGGGTTATGACACACTGGTGGGCGAGCGGGGCGTTACACTCTCCGGCGGGCAGCGGCAGCGAATTGCTATCGCCCGGGCAATCATTCGAAACACGCCGATTCTCATCCTGGATGAGCCGAGTTCAGGGCTGGATGCGGCTTCAGAGCACCTAGTTTTCGAAGCCCTGGATCGACTGATGGAAGGAAAGACCTGCATCATCGTCGCTCACCGGCTGGCGACCGTTCGCCGGGCGGACGCCATATTCGTAGTCGAGAATGGGGCCATCATCGAGAGGGGCACTCACGATGAGCTGCTGAAGTTGGGAGGTCTTTACTCCCGACTGCACGAATTGCAGTTTCACGCCGACGAAAGCCCGGAAGAGCCGATGCCAGTCAAATAAACGTATGTTTGGAATCGGTCAAACTCAGGTCCTAACTTATTGAACCCTGGTACATCCGCGCCTGTTCTCGGGGGTTGCCGCTAAAATAGGAGCGATCCAATGGCGGATGTGCAACCTTCTCGCTGTCGGATTCGTCTATTCAATTGACACCGTTTGACACGCGTGTCCAAAGTGCATGATCTGCCCTGTGGAAACGCTATCCGGACTGTTTTTGAAGGATTGAGTCTAAGTGAACTACATCAAGTTGTTTTTCTCGCGGCGATTCGCCGCTTTTTTTGTGTCCTTAGCACTACCTGCTATTGGTCTTGCAGGTAAGGGGCCATCAGGCGTTGGGAACTTCCAAAGAGTCGACGAGCACGTTTACCGGGGTGCGCAGCCGACGGAACAGGGCTTCAAGGCATTGGCTAAGCTGGGCATCCAGACCGTAGTGGATCTGCAGGAAGGCGGTTCTCGCGCGACGGCTGAAGAGAAGATCGTCAAGGCCGCGGGAATGCGGTACGTCAGCGTTCCCATGAAGGGGATGGCGACACCCTCGAATGAGAGCGTCGGGAAGGTTCTGGCCCTGCTGGAAGACTCGACGACCGGCCCCGTCTTCGTTCATTGCCATCGCGGCGCGGACCGCACTGGGGGCGTCATTGCGTGTTACCGCATTGAGCATGACCATTGGCAGAACGACCGTGCGCTGACTGAGGCGCGATCCATGGGAATGAGCTGGTTCCAGCTGGCAATCCAGCACTACGTCCAGAACTATCAGCCCAAGATCGTAAACGCAGCGGCACCCTCGCTCGAGGCGATTTCGCCCGCGGCACCTGCGACGCCAGTTCTCGCCGCGGCAGCCGCTTCATCAGTCGAATAAGAGCATCCGCTACGACCGTCGAGTGAAGTGCGGCTGAACCTATAACTGATTCAATGCTGCGATTCGGTTTTGCACAACCTTGGCGTAGGCGTCAACCTGATTTGGGGTATAGCCGGCAGCGCGGAAAGCGTCCCGAATTTGGTCTGCGGAAAGATTGGACAGCAGGTGGCCAATCCACTGGGCATCGCCGCGAGGGATGTGGTGAACGATGCCGTCCAGCCTGACCCGGCGCATAAACCGGGGAGGCCAAACCGCATAAATCAGGGCTGGCCGGCTGGGCGTACGAAAGTCTACATACTCCGGTGTGATCTTGTAGATGAACTTCGAGTGAACGTACTCCTGGAGGTCTCCCTTGGAGCGCCTGTATGGAAAAGTGATGCCGGTGCTTCCGAAGCTGGCTCCGAGGTCGCTGACAAGATAGACTTGCTCCGTCGAGTTCTTCCCGCCGTATAGCTCGTTATTTTCGTCCTTCAAATCCCAATTGTTGATCAAGGCCATCATCACCTTGAGTCCATTGAGTTCCCGGGGACCGGCCACCGAATCGTCGCGCCACCGCCAATTGGCAATCTTTTTTTCGTCTTCCAGGTGCCGCTTGAGGCGGACAGTATGGATGGACCCGCCGGGTCCGATCTGAGATGCGCCGCGCTTCACGTGAGCGGGCATGTCTTCAATCTGGATGTTCTCAAGGAAATAGTCTTCGTTGGCGAAGTAGCCGACAGACCACACCAATCGCGAGGCGACCGTCTCGGGACGCGCCTCGTTGCCAAGTTTGACGGTCCATTTGACCTTGTCCTTGTCGCGGACGATAAACTTTGGATTAG